>Ga0164294_10002253_pt1 | contig 17519 bp, 18 predicted proteins | sample GEODES005metaG_FD_111479 | JGI IMG/M metagenome (GOLD analysis project Ga0164294, IMG submission 111479) | Oligotrophic lake water microbial communities from Sparkling Lake, Wisconsin, USA - GEODES005 metaG | ecosystem: Environmental > Aquatic > Freshwater > Lake | place: USA: Sparkling Lake...
AAGACCGGCGACAGCGTCACCACCTACAGCGCACCCTGGAACATGAACTGACAACAGATCAGACGCGATGATGGCCCCCGGCACACGCCGGGGGCCATCATCATCTCTGAGGCGCTTACTCGCCGGGCTGCGAGCGCGCCAGCCGCGCTGCAGCGGCGGCGATTCGCTCATCAGTTGCCGTCAGCGCCACTCGGACGTATTCGGCCCCGCCAGGCCCATAGAAGTCACCCGGGGCCACCAGGATCCCGTGACCGGCCAGCCAGCCCACCGTGTCCCGACACGGTTCAGCACGGGTCGCCCACAGATATAACCCGGCCTCGGAGTACTCGACGGTGAAATCGGCAGATCGCAGCGCATCCAGCAGGACCGCCCTCCGGCGGGCATAACGGGCACGTTGCTCGGCCGCGTGCTCGTCGTCGTCGAGAGCGGCCACCATCGCCGCCTGCACCGGCGTGGGCACCATCATCCCCGCGTGTTTGCGCACCGCGAGCAACTCGGCCACCAGAAGCGGGTCGCCGACGACGAAACCAGCCCGGTACCCGGCCAGAGAGGAACTCTTCGACAGCGAGTGCACGGCAAGCAGGCCGGTGTGGTCACCACCGCTGACGTCGGGGTGCAGCACCGAGACCGGCCGCTGCTCCCAACCCAGGCCCAGGTAGCACTCGTCGGACACCACCACAGCGCCGCGCTCACGAGCCCACTCGACGACCTTGCAAAGATGCTCGACGCCGAGCACCCTGCCGGTGGGATTACTCGGCGAATTGAGGTACACGACGGCCGGTGACAGCGGCCCCAGCTGGGTCAGCGAATCGGCCGCGATCACCTGGGCGCCGGCCAACCGAGCACCCACCTCGTAGGTGGGGTAGGCCAGTTCCGGAATGACCACCGTGTCCTCGGTGGCGAGACCGAGCAGCGTCGGCAACCAGGCGATGAGCTCCTTGGTACCGATCACCGGAAGCACGGCGTGCTCTGGCACGCCGGTGATGCCGTATCGCCGATCCAACGCGGCCACCGCGGCGGCGCGAAGCTCAGGAGTTCCCGCTGTAAGGGGGTAGCCCGGCGCGCCAGAGGCTTCGGCAAGGGCGTTGCGGATAACCGGAGCCACCGGGTCGACCGGTGTGCCCACCGACAGGTCGACGATGCCGTCGGGGTGCGCACGCGCTACGGCCGCGGCGTCGGCCAGGGTGTCCCAGGGAAACACCGGCAGCGACGCCGACACACCGCGGCGCTGAACCCGCGGCGGGGTGTGAGCCGTCAGTCGTCCTCGGCCTTGGGCGGGAGGTCCTTGACCACCTGCGGATCGTTCTCGGTCAATCCCACCTTCGACGCACCACCCGGGGAGCCCAATTCAGCGAAGAAGTCGGCGTTGATCTGGGTGTACTGCGACCACTGGTCGGGAACGTCATCCTCGTAGTAGATCGACTCCACCGGGCAGACCGGCTCGCAGGCTCCGCAGTCGACACACTCGTCGGGATGGATATAGAGCATGCGTTCGCCCTCGTAGATGCAATCGACCGGGCACTCCTCGATACATGCCTTGTCTTTGATGTCGACGCAGGGTTCGGCGATCACGTAGGTCACGAAGGTTCTCCTCGATGTGCTCTTCGTCGTCCGTCTGTCTGCGGCTGGGGCGGACACTTCAGTATCCGATGCCCCCACCCGGATTTCCGACTCAGTGTGCCCTAAATCGCGGGTGTGCCCTAAACCGGGTTTGGAAATGATCCTAGGCGTTGAACGTTTCGGCCGTCTCATCCCCGGGGTCGAACTCAGGTCGCGCCCTGCCCGGCAGCGCTCCAGTGGGCCCTCTCACGAGGACTAACACCGCCTCATCCGCGGGACGAGATCTCAGGCCGCCCGCTTCACGTAAGTGGTCGTACGTTGGCGGGCCGGACGCCCGATACCCTCGGCAATCGCCACCAGTTCGGCCACACTCTTGGCCGAGCCATGCTCCGAACCCGCCATCCGAGAGATGGTCTCCTCCATCAGTGTTCCGCCGAGGTCATTGGCTCCGCCGGTCAACATCACCTGGCTGCGCTCCACACCGAGCTTGACCCAGCTGGTCTGGATCTGGGAAATGCGGCCATGCAACATGATTCGGGCTAGCGCATGCACAGCCCGGTTGTCGCGATGTGTGGGACCCGGACGGGCGGCGCCGGCCAGGTACAGCGGCGAAGACTGATGGACGAACGGCAACGGGACGAACTCGGTGAATCCACCGGTGCGGTCCTGAATTTCGCGCAGCACGTTGAGGTGGCCGACCCAGTGCGACGGAGTATCAACATGGCCATACATCATCGTCGAACTTGACCTCAATCCGACCTCATGCGCGGTGCTAACGATTTCGACCCACTGCGAGGTGGGCAGTTTGCCCTTGGTGAGAACCCAGCGCACCTCGTCGTCGAGGATCTCTGCGGCAGTTCCCGGGATCGTGTCCAGACCCGCTTCCCGCAGGCTGATCAACCATTCCCGAATGCTCATACCACTTTTGGTGACTCCGTTGGAGATCTCCATCGGCGAAAATGCGTGCACGTGCATGGAGGGCACCTTCGCCTTTACCGCACGCACCAGTTCGGCGTAGCCGGTCACCGGCAACTCAGGGTCGATACCACCCTGCATACAGACCTCGGTCGCGCCTGCGACGTGTGCCTCCCACGCCCGATCCGCCACCTCCTGTGCGGACAGCGAGAAGGCATCCGCGTCGCCCTTCCGCTGCGCAAATGCGCAGAACCTGCAGCCGGTGTAGCAGATATTGGTGAAGTTGATATTGCGGTTGACCACGAATGTGACGTCATCGCCGACGGCATCCTGGCGGAGCGAATCTGCCAGTGCGGCAACGGCATCCAGCGCAGGACCATCGGCAGTAGCCAGAGCAAGGTACTCAGCGTCACTACAGGCGGCTGGATCGCGCTCAGCCGAGCGCAGCGCGGCGGCCACATCGGTGTTGACACGCTCGGGAGCGCGGGCCGCCAGCTCACCGACCCGGTCGCGAATGGATTCCCAGTCACCGAATGCGCTTCCGAGATCACTTCGGCTCTCGGCCCGCCGTCCCTCGGTGTCGATCGCCGTGTGCAGATCGGTGCGACCCAGGGACTCGGTGGCCTCATCCGGTTCCTGCCACGGCCGCCCCGTCGGATTGACATCCAGGGCGAATCCGGTTTCTGGGTCAGCCAGTGCGGCCAGGTGCCCGGCCACCCGCGGATCGATCCAGGCGGCACCGGCAGTCACGTATTTCGGCTGGGCGGTGAGCCGTTGCACCAGGTCGAAACCGGCCTCTGCGGTGACCTCGGCGAGATCCTTCAGCGCAGGCCAAGGCCGCTCCGGGTTGACGTGGTCCGGTGTCAGTGGGGAAACGCCACCCCAATCGTCCACACCCGCGCTCAGCAGTGCCAAGCATTCCTGGCGCGAAACCAGATTGGGCGGGGCCTGGATCCGCATATCCGGACCGAGAACCAGTCTGGCCACCGCAACGCTTGCCACAAAGTCGTCGAAACCGGCATCCGGGGTGGCCGCCATCGCGGTGTCGCCCTTGGCGCGGAAGTTCTGCACAATGACTTCCTGGATGTGGCCGAATTCCTTGTGCAGGCGACGGATCGCACGCAGAGTGTCAGCGCGTTCGGGCAACGTCTCCCCGATACCGACCAGCAGACCGGTGGTGAACGGAATGGACAACCGGCCTGCGTCGGTGAGCGTGCGAAGCCGCACCTCCGGATCCTTGTCCGGGCTGCCGTAGTGGGCAAGGCCCCGTGTTTCAAATAATCGTCGCGATGTCGTCTCCAACATCATGCCCATCGACGGCGCAACCGGTTTGAGGCGGGAAAGCTCAGCCCAACTCATCACGCCCGGGTTCAGGTGCGGCAGCAGACCGGTCTCTTCAAGCACCCGGATCGCCATCGCTCGCACATAGGACAGGGTCGAGTCGTAGCCCCGTTCGTCAAGCCACTGCCGGGCCTCCGGCCACCGCGCCTCGGGTCGGTCACCGAGGGTGAACAGCGCCTCTTTACATCCGAGTCCGGCACCGCGGGCGGCGATGTCGATGATCTCATCGGGCTCGAGGTACATGCCGCGACCGGCGGCCCGCAGCTTGCCGGGCACCGTGACGAAGGTGCAGTAGTGGCAGGTGTCTCGACACAGGTGAGTGACCGGTATGAATACCTTGCGTGAGTACGACACCGGTAGCCGACCCGTAGCGCCTCGGCGGCCCGCCGACTCGAGCCCGGCATCACGCACCCGCGCCGCGCTGGCGCACAGGTCGAGCAGATCCTCACCGCGAGCGGTCATCGCAACGGCGGCCTCATCGACATTGAGCGCCACCCCGTCACGGGCCCGTCGCAGCACCCGCCGCAATGCTGCCGGGGCTGGGGAGTCAGTCTTTGGCGGCATGGCCGGGATGGGCAGCGAACCCTCGGATGTCATCCGCACCTGCGCGCACCATCGGTGACCGACATGGTCACCACAGTAGTACCCGCTGCTGGCTGGCAATCCGCGGTGCGCGGCGACGACGATATGTAACGCCGGGCGGGTCAAAACGTAAAGTAGCTAGGTAGGCCGGCAGCAAATGCCAGAGCAAGGGAGCAGTTCCAATGACGGTGTCCACGCGTTCCTACCTCGCCGCGGGGTTGGCGGCCGTGACGTTAAGCGCCGTGGCGGTGGTTCCGATAGCCTCGCCGCGACCCGAATTGGTCATCATGGGGTCGCTGGACCTCACCGCGACTGTGTCTCCCCTGATCCAACCACTGGGGCCCGCCGCGGCAGCGGTGGTTCCAGGTCCGACGGCCGCCGCGACCGGATCTCCCGGCGACACGATCATCAATGCCTATAACTTCCTAGAGCCGTGGGTGGCGTATGGCTTTGAGCTGGCGGACTGGGCGCTCGGCTTCGTACCAGGGGTGTGGTGGGTGTCCCCCGCTGTCGACTTGGCGTATTTCACCGCGGAGCCGATTGTGCAGAGCCTGGTCTACAGCTTCGCGTTCCTGATCGACGGCCAGTCCGAATTGATCGGACCCACGCTTCAGGCAGGTGTGAACGAAGCGGCCACCAACTTCGTCACCTATTCCTTCTACTGGTTCACCTCACTGGTACCGCTGCCACCAATACCACCGTTCCCGGTGTTCCCCGTGGCCTCAGTGGCACCGGCCGCCGCCTCGGTTGTCAGCCGCGCGGCCAGGGTGGCGTCATCGGCTGCAGCCGAATTCGAGACGGCCACCGATGTCGCCACTGAGGCGGCCGATGCTGGATCCACCGAACAACCCGATGCCGCGGTGTCCACCGCCGCCGAGGCCCCGCCCGCGCGCCGGGCGCCCGGCCGTAGCAGCCGAGCTCAACGGACTGCGGCCCATGTCACCCCGCCAATGACCGTTCCCGCCCAGACTCGTATCGACACTCCGACGAGCACCGCTGAGACGGCCGATCCTCCCGCCGCGAAGCCGGTGAAGGCGCCCGGCAGGGCAGCTCGGGACGCCGCCCGGGCCGCACGATCCGGTGTGGACGGCTGACGAGGCCGATTCAGCCGACCCGACGCAGCACCAGCGTTGGTGGCAGTGCGCCCAGTATCAGCAGAATCAGCACCGAATAGGCCATGACGCCAGAACCACCGAAGACGATGTCACCGCCGGGGCCACCGAGGGTGAATGCCGCGACTGTCCCCAACCACGTCCAGAGCGGTAGCGCGGCAAGCCGGGTGGAATCCGTCCAGTAACTCGCCGCCCACACCAGGGCCGCATTGACGAGACCGCTCAGCGCGGCGCTGATCGGCAAAGGAATCGCGCCGAGGGAGAACGGCAGCAGCAGCGACCCCAGTACGGCCGACAGGACACCATCGAATGCCAGCAGTCCCAGCACGACGGGGCCGCATCGGAATGTCAACGCGCTATTCGGCGGTGAAATCAATACCTGCCAGGAGGTCGTGTTCCCAACCCTTGTCATCAGTCGCACCCGGCTGGCCTGAGACGAGTAGATAATGTTCCTGGCTCAGCACCGGCAGGATGACATTGTTCGACAATGTGAAGGCACGGCCGGTCGGCCCGAGCACCATCTGGGTGGCATGGGCGCCGATGGCCGCAACCTTCGCCGGAAGGTGCTCAGCGGCGTCAATGACCGCAGTGATCCGGTCGTCGGGGAACCCGTAGGACACCTCCGGCGGCAGCCGGATCCAATCGGGGCGGACATCCTCGGGTCCGAGAGAGTCGATGCCGGCGCGAAAAGCTTTGGCGGAGGTCACCGTCCAGTAGAACTTCGGCACCCGCCACCGATCGGCCGCAGCGCCCACCGCTGCGGTGGTGACCCGATGCGCCTGGATGTGGTCTGGGTGTCCGTAACCGCCGTCGGGGTCGTAGGTCACCACGACATGGGGTCGAAGTTCGGCGATCACGGCCGCCAGCTGGCGGACAACCTCATCGGCGTCGGCATCGATGAACTTGGTGCGCTGGCGCGACGGTGTCCCCGCCATGCCCGAATCCCGCCACCGTCCGGCACCGCCGAGGAATCGCGGTTCGCCGAGCCCGAGGTGCCGCAGCGCGGTGGCCAGTTCGCCAATGCGGTAGCCACCCAGCTGATCGGCGTCATCGACACCCAACTGCTGCCAAGGCTCCCCGATGATCTCGCCCTCCTCGCCGAGGGTGCACGTCAACACGGTCACCTCGGCGCCGTGCGCGGCATAGCGCGCCATGGTCACACCGTTGTTGATGGTCTCGTCGTCGGGATGAGCGTGCACGAACAACAGCCGCGGAACTGCCGGCATCGGCCCTCCTCTGCGTGCGTGATCGCTCGACGGCGTCACCCTACCGATTCCGGCTCCGCCGGTTCCGAAACCTCCGCCAGGTCAGAAGACGATGGTCTGGTTTCCGTTGCGGATGATGCGGTCTTCACAGTGCCAGGACACAGCGCGTGACAGCACCGCCCGCTCCACATCAGCACCGAGGCGAACCAGATCGTCGACCTCGTGACGGTGATCGACGCGGACCACATCTTGTTCGATGATCGGCCCCTCGTCGAGATCGGCCGTGACGTAGTGTGCCGTCGCGCCGATGAGTTTGACACCGCGCTCCCGGGCCCGCCGGTAGGGTGCCGCTCCGATGAAAGCGGGCAGGAATGAATGGTGAATGTTGATCAGCGGACAGCCGACCTCGGCCAGGAAGTGTGGCGTCACGATCTGCATATAGCGTGCCAGCACCACCAGATCGACATTGCCCCGGAGCATCTCGAGTTGGCGCTGTTAGGCTTGCTCACGGATGTCCTTGGTGGCCGGGATGTGGATGAAGGGCACCCCGAAAGGCCGGACCTGTTCGGCAAGATCGGGATGGTTGGCGATCACCATGACCACCGACATCTCGAGTTCCCCTCGGCGGTTGCGCCACAGCAGGTCGAGCAGGCAGTGGTCGTCCTTCGACGCCATGATCGCCACCCGTTTGGGTTTGGCGGCCTCGGTCAGCCGAAAGTCCATGTCGTAGGGTCCGGCAACCTTCTCGGCGAATTCGCGTTCGAGAGTGTCGCGGGCCGCAGCCAACCCAGGTAGGTGAAAGATGGTGCGCTGCATGAAGATCCCACCCGACTGACTGGTGGCATGCTGATCCAGTGAAACGATATTCGCACCCGCTCCCGCCAGGAATGCGCTGACAGCCGCAACCAGACCGGGCCGGTCCGCGCAGCGCAGCAATAGCCGGCCGATATCACCGGCCGCCAATTCGCCGCGACCCCGCGGATACTCGGCGGCCGCACCGCCGGCGTCCCCTGGCATAACTTTCTCCCGTCACTACCGTTGCGATCCCGCGCTGGAAGGATACTCCGGGCCGGTGGGCCCGCCCCGCGCCGTGTAGTAGCTATGGCCCGGATGGACCCGCGGCTCGCGGACGAAAGAGGATTTTGCTGGGACATTCCTGGATATGGTTTTGAAATGCGTACAGCAATCCGTTCTCTGTTCACCACGGGCGTCGCACTGACCGCTGTCGCGGTGGTAGCCGTCAGCCCGGTGCTACCGGCCCCCACCGGGCAGATTCCCACCGTGCAGATTCCCACCGGGCAGATTCCCACCGTGCAGATTCCCGGCATCGAACTGACCGCTGCGCCTGCACTGGGCGCCATCCCGTACCAGATCTTGATCAATCTGCTCGGCGATGGCGTGGCACTCGCGCCAATCCTGATCGGCAGCACCGCCCAGTGCGTGGTCTGTATCGGACCGGTCAGTCCGCCGTCGGTGGAGTCGTCACCGTTCACTGGGTGGGGCGCTATCGGGTTCGCGGCGGGACTGCTGGCGAGCCCGTTCGCCGTAGTGGGCGCGGTGCAGTCAGGCCTGAGCATCACCCAGGCGTTGGGCGTGGGCGTGCTCGCCTTCCAGATCCCGGCCAACAACACCTTCGCCCTCGTCGCGGCCCCCCGCCAGCCCTTCGGCGGGTACGAGTTCGATGCCACCCGGGGCCGGGCCCGCCAGGCAGTCACCGACGCCCTCGTGGGCACCCTGGGTGTCGCCGAGCAGGTCCTGACCGGGGTGCGGACCACCATCGTCTCCGGCCTGGTGGCTATCACGGCTTTCGGTCAGACATTGGCCGACACCGGCGACATCATCACCGCTCTGCAGGCTGGCCTAGCGCCGATCAGCGCGAGCATCCAGACCGCCCTGGGCAACACCATCGGTGCGGTTCAGGTTCTCCGCGAGGCCATCTATACCGACCTCACCGGTGGCCCGGGGGTGACCACCTCCCCCATCCCGACGGTCTCTGCCGCCGCCGGCGCGGCCACCGCCGCAGCCCGGATCGCCAGGCCCCGGTCCGCCCCCGACCGCCGGCCACTCGCGGTGTCGGCCAAGAGCAAAGGCGATGCCGCCAAGACAAGGCCGGCAAGGGCCCGTTCGACCGCTCCGGCCGACTAGCGGTTCGCCTTCATCCACGAGCCGGCATCGCCGACTATGCCGACCGGCACCGCACCGGTAAGGCTGACATTGCGCACGCTCGGGCCTGCCGCCACGATCGTGGTGTCCTGCATGATCGGCAGCACTGTCGACATGGCCCACAGTCGGGGCTCCACGGCGGCGATCACGCTGTCAATATCGCGTGATCCGTCGAGTGCGCCGTCGATGAAGGACTGGATGCTGCGATCACAGATTCCGGTGAGGTTGGACGGTGCGCGTACCAGAGGTGCGGACTCCGCGGGAACTGGCGCTCCCGGCGATGACCCCGTGGCTGGCGCGGGCGGTCGGGGTGAAGGCGCCGGTGTCGTTGCCACCGGAGTCGCCTCTAATGCCGGGCAGCCGTAGCGGGAGGCCAGTACCGTCGCGAGATCCCCGCCGGCGCTGAACCACCCCACAATGGCGTCAACTCGGTTGTTCGGAAGGGCGGAGCCGTACAGCGCGGGTGGATCAAGCGCCAGCACCGTTGCCGCGATACCGTTGCCGCGCAACTGGTCGGCAGCGGTGTTGGCAACCGCGACCGCCGACGGGTCATTGGCCGCAGCTCCAATCACCAGGGTCAGCGTCTTTCCGTCAAGGCTGATGCGCCCGCGGGTGGTTTCCTGGGGCAGCGGTGCAGTGCTTCCCGGTACCACGGGCAGTGGCGAGATCGGGGACTCCATCGGGCTGCGGTCCACCTGATATCCGGCCTCGGTGAACAACGAGAGCGCACGTTCACGACTCAGTGCCGCAGGAGCGGTGGCCACATAGCCGGGGTCACTCGGGGCGCGGATGAGGGCCTGATCCAAGGTCACCGAGTTATCGCTGCCCGCGCCCACTGCCGCCAGCAGATCGACGTCAATGAGGCCCAGAATCGCTTTGCGCACAAGGGGATCCGATAACTTGGACTGCTGGGCCCGCAAGGTGAGCTGCATGACTCGCGGCGTGACCACCCGGGCAGTGCGCACATCCGGGATTGCCGACAGCTGAGCGAAGGCGGCTGCCCCGCCATGGACTTGAGCCACCTGAGTGTCGCCATTGCGAATCGAGTCGGCCAAGGCGGCCGGCACACCGGCTCTTCGGAACAGGATCTGGTCAGGGGTAGCCGGCTGACCCCAGAATCGGTCGTTGCGGGCGAGCAGGATTTCGTCGCGCTGCGGATCGATTGTGTCGACACGGAACTGGCCGCCGCTCACCGGGAGGGTCCGGGCGAATCCGGCCGCGAAGCCACCCGGTACGTCTTTGACGATATGGGCCGGCAACAGGTCGTTGAAGAGTTCGCGCCACGCGGGGTAGGGCTGGGCGAAAGTGACAACTGCGGTCTTACCGCCGTCAACGGATTGGACACCGGTGATCAGGTCGTAGCCGGCCGGATCCACCACGCCGGGTTGGCTGACCATCTGACGCCACAGGTACCAGAAGTCATCAGCGGCGATGGGAGCGTTATCCGTCCAGGCGGCTTCCGGCTGAATTTTGTAGGTGATGGTGAAGGGGCGCGTGCCGGTCACCGTTGCCGAGACCAGTAAGTCCGGATCCAACTCCCAGCGCGATCCGGTCGAGGTGGTCGGGTCCGGAACCGGGCGGAACGCACTGGGCAGCACCAGCGAACTGATGGCGGCGTTGACCGGTGACTGATCGGAGAGCAGATGGGGATTGAAGCCGGCGCCGATGGAGTCGATCGCCATGATGATCTGGGCGGCCTTGGGGGGCGGGGCGGCAGCCTGGGAGGTCTCGGTGCTCTGCGGTGCCGGCGGCGCATCGACGGTGCAGGCCGCTGAGGACAGCACCATCAGCGTCACCGACAGAACTGCGCCGGCGGTTTGCAGCCTTCGCGGTCCGGTCAGCACGCCCCTCAGCGTATCGACCGGCCGGCGGTCGGCGTGGTCATGCTTTCTGCGCCTTGGCCCTCGAGCGGTTGCGGCCGCGGGTGGTGGCATCCAATTCGGCCTTGCGCACCCGCACGATCTCCGGCGTGACCTCGACGCATTCGTCCTCGGCACAGAACTCCATGGCCTGTTCGAGGCCGAGCTCAAGCGGCCGAGCCAATGTCTCCATGACATCGGAGGTCGACTGCCGCATATTGGTGAGCTTCTTCTCGCGGGTGACGTTGACGTCGAGATCCTCTTGACGCGGGTTGATGCCGACCACCTGACCCTCGTAGGTGTCATCGCCGGGCTCGACAAAGAATTGGCCGCGGTCGGAGAGCTGGATCATCGCGAACGGCGTCACGGTGCCGGTGCGGTCACTGACCAACGATCCGGTGTGCCGGGCCCGGATCTCGCCGGCCCACGGCCGGTACCCGTCGAATACCGCGTTGGCGATGCCGGTGCCGCGGGTCAAGGTGAGGAAGTCGGTGCGGAAGCCGATGAGCCCGCGGCTGGGCACGATGAAGTCCATCCGAACCCATCCGGCGGCATGGTTGGCCATCTCTTCCATCCGCCCCTTGCGGGCCGCCATCAACTGGGTGACCGCCCCGACGAACTCCTCGGGACAGTCGATGGTCATCGCCTCGAACGGCTCATGCAGTTTGCCGTCGATGGTGCGGGTGACGACCTGGGGCTTGCCGACCGTCAGCTCGAAACCTTCGCGGCGCATCTGCTCGACGAGTACGGCCAGCGCCAGTTCACCGCGGCCCTGCACCTCCCAGGCGTCCGGTCGGCCGATGTCGACGACCTTGATCGATACGTTGCCGACCAGTTCGGTGTCCAGTCGCGACTTGACCATCCGCGCGGTCAGCTTGTGGCCCGACACCTTGCCCGCCAACGGCGACGAGTTGGTGCCGATGGTCACCGAGATCGCCGGCTCGTCGACGGTGATCCGTGGCAGGGCGTGCGCATGGTCGGGGTCGGCGAGGGTGTCACCGATCATGATCTCGGGCATGCCTGCGACGGCGACGATATCCCCCGCGACGGCCTCATCGGTCGGGCTGCGGTCGACGCCCTCGGTGGCCAGCAGTTCGGTGATCTTGGCGTTGGTGATGACCGGAAGTCCGTCGACCTCGCGCATCCAGGCCACCTGCTGGCCCTTGCGCAGCCTGCCGTTGTAGATCCGGATGAGCGCCAAGCGGCCGAGGAACGCCGAGGCGTCCAGGTTCGTCACCAGCGCCTGCAGTGGCGCCTCCGGATCGCCCTTCGGCGGCGGGATGTGCTCAAGCAAGACGTCGAACAGTGGATCGAGGTTGTCGCCGTCGGGATTCTCGCCATTGGCGGGTTCGACCGTGCTGGCGACTCCGGCACGCCCCGATGCGTACAGCGTCGGAAGTCCGAGGGCGTGTTCGGCGGCCTTCTGCGCCTCGGAATCCAGATCGGTGGCGACGTCGAGCAGCAGGTCGTGACTTTCCGACACAACCTCGGCAATTCGGGCGTCCGGACGGTCGGTCTTATTCACCACCAGGATCACCGGCAGGTGGGCGGCCAATGCCTTGCGCAGCACGAAGCGAGTCTGTGGCAGTGGGCCTTCGGAGGCGTCGACCAACAGCAGCACGCCGTCGACCATGGACAGTCCGCGTTCCACCTCGCCGCCGAAGTCCGCGTGGCCTGGGGTATCGATGACGTTGATCACGGTCTTGCTGCCATCGGGGTTACGGCGGTGCACCGCGGTGTTCTTGGCAAGGATGGTGATGCCCTTTTCCTTCTCCAGATCGCCGGAGTCCATCAACCGCTCGACGGCGTCGTCACCGCGGTGGCTCAGCGCCCCCGACTGCCGAAGCATCGCGTCGACCAGGGTCGTCTTGCCGTGGTCAACGTGCGCCACGATGGCGACGTTTCGGAATTCGTGCCGGGAGTTCGGGCTAGTCACGACTGTGATTGTCGCAGTGCGGGTACCGGTTCGCGAAAACGTGTGAGCTGATCAGCCGGCGAGATGGCTGCGCAACTCGGGTAGCCAGGCCTTGTCAGCGGGCACCCAGGGCAGGTCAAAGAGTTCGGTCGCCTCAACCCAGCGCAGCGCGCCGTGGTCATGGGCCACCAGTGTTCCGCCGGTCTGAGTCACCAGATAGGCCCGCAGAACCAGCGCATCCCCGATCGCCACATCCGCCCCGATCCGCTCACCCACCACCACATCCACACCGAGTTCTTCTCGTAATTCCCGCACCAGTGCCTGCGTTTCGGTCTCCCCCGCCGCCACCTTGCCACCGGGAAGTTCCCACAACCCGGCCAACTCCGGGGGTCGTTGACGCTGCGCGACCAACAAAGCCGGGCCGACAATCAGAGCCCCGGCGACGACGACCTGCATATCGGGTGACGGTATACCGTAATCAGCATGGCCGTGTTGAACGATGACGAAGTGGACGCCGCCGCCGGGAAACTGGATGGGTGGCAGCGAATCGATGGTGCGCTACGCCGGTCGGTGACGTTTCCCGAGTTCCTCGACGGGATCGAGGCTGTTCGCTGGGTGGCTGAGCACGCCGAGCGGGTCGACCATCATCCCGATATTGATATCCGTTGGCGCACCGTCACTTTCGTGCTCGTCACGCATTCCGAGGGCGGAATCACTGACCGGGATGTGCAGCTGGCTCAGGAGATTGACGGGATCCTCGCGACGCTCCGCTAGCGGCGATCCACCCGAGGGTGGCCAGCGTGGCAAGGATGTACACCAGCCCGGTCCAGGCCAGAAACCACGGCCTCCCGATCTGCCAGATGGTCGGCTGGGCGAAACTCAGTAGCCATGGCACCCCAACAAGGGTCAACACCAGCCAGCCCCAGCCGAGCACCCGCGCGCCGGGGCGCGTCCGCCAGGGGCCGTCCAGCAGCCAGATCATCAACGGCACCAACCAGATCCAGTGATGCGTCCAGGAGATCGGCGAGATCAGCAGTCCGAACAGTTGAACCACCAGAAGTGATCCCAGCCGGTCGCGTTGCTCCCCCGAATCGGCACCGAGGGCGCGCCAGGCGAGCAAGGCCAGGACCGCGGTCGCGGTGATTGCGGCCACCACCAGCGGGCCGTAGCCCGCATCGTGGCCCACAATGCGCGAGAGACCGCCCCGCCACGACTGGTTGAACGAGGTCCCGATCGGACCGATCCGACTCGCGTCACCCAGCAGGTCGGTGAAATAGAAGCGGGCCTGCCCACCGATGGCGACGATCGATAATGCAACTGTTGCGGCAAACACCAATATCGCGAAAAGCGCTGTGCCCCAGCGCCGTACACCCAAAAAATAGAGACCGGTGATCGCTGGAGTGAGCTTGATTCCGGCCGCTAGTCCGACAAGCAGGCCCGACAACCACCACCGCGCGCTACAGGCCGCCCACAACACCGCGAGCACGAGGATCACATTGATCTGCCCGTAATCGAAAGTACTGCGGAGGGGCTCAGTCCAGATTGCGATCGCCGTCCACAACATGGCCGTGCGCCGGGAGCCCTCCGAAAGTCCGAGCAGGCGCTGGCTGAGCCGGACCACACCGTAGAGGGCCGCGATGGTGCCCAGTTGCCAGCACGCCGCGACCAGTCCGAAAGGCAGCAGGCTCAGCGGGTAGAACACCAGCGCGGCGAACGGCGGGTAGGTGAAGGGCAAAGGGAAGTCCGGCGTCTGGTCGGCATAGACGTAGGAATACAGCGTGCCCGGCACGTCGAGAGTCGCCGCGCCGCCGAGGTAGACGTGCAGGTCCACGAAGTTCGCGCCGTTGGGCACCAGGTAGGTCCAGGCGAGTCGGGCCGCCACGCTGACCAGGAGCAACAGTGGTGCCAGCACGCTCAGGCGCCCGTCCGCGGGCCGTCCCAGTGAGCCGATGCGCACCGCATGACTCTATAGACGGCCCCATGTCACCGAAGACCATCGCTCGCGTAACGGTTGAGTAACCGCCACTCGTGTCACTTGAGTAACTCCTGTAACTGGCTACCTTCGGGTTTCAGGACCTGCAATATAAGGAGTGGGATCACATGTCACGTTTCGCAAAACTGTTCGCCGCCAATGCGATTGCAGCTGCCGGATTGTGCTCGGCCGCTGTCGCCCTGAGTTCGGTCGCGGCGGCAGAGCCCGCCCTTCCGCCGATCATGCCGGATGTGCCCGCACTGGGCATGATCCAGCAGCTGGCCTCCAATCCCGCCGGCATCGGCGCGGTGCTGCAGACCGCAGCCACCGCACTGAGCGGCGCGTCGTCGATCGTGGGTGGCCCTGCGACCGGGTCGACACTTCCGGTCTCGCCCATCAACGTGCCGGGCGCCGCTCCGGTTGCGCCACCGGCGGTCTCGACCAACCCGATCGCGGAATACCTTCCGCTTCTCAACCAAATCGGCATCCCCGGCAACCTCGTCAACCTCGCGCCGTCTCAGATGCCGTTCCCGATCCAGATCGGCTCGACGCCGGGCATCTCGCCTGCTCCGGTCGCAGCACCGGTGACGCTTCCGCCTGCCGGAGCCGTCGCCCCGATCGCCCCGGCTCCGCCGGCCGGCGGGGTCCTCAATCCGCTGCCCCTGCTGTCCGCTCTGCCCTGACCCGCACACCATCTGACTGGGGAATACCGTGTCACAGATCTCCAAGCTGGCCACTGGCCTGACCGCCACCGCGTTCGCTATGACCGCGGTGTTGCTCAGTCCGGCCGCGGCAGCTGACCCAACGATCCCGTTGGATCCGGGTCAGCTGCCGGGCTTGGAGGCGGTACAGAGCCTCAGCCCGATCATCCAGCAGGCTGCAGCCACACCGTCGTCGGCTCAGCAACTCCTGCTGGCCGCGGCCTCGCAGCTCGCCGGTAACGCCACCACGCCGGGCGGTTCTGCGGCTCTGGCTGACGCGGTCACCCGGTTCGTCCAAAACGGGGGTCCCGCCGGTCTGGCGTCGGTCCTCCCCTCGGGCGCCCTCCCCTCGGGCGCGCTCCCCTCGGGCGCCCTCCCCTCGGGCGCCGTCCCCGAGCAGTCGGTGACCGGACTCCCACACGGCACCATGCCGTTGATGACACCCGGCACCGGAAACGGACCGATCCCACTGGAACTGCATGTGCCCGCACCCGGTGCGGTTCCCGGAACCGAGGCCCACCTCCCCACCGGTATCGATCCGGCGTACGCGGCCGGACCCGTTGCACTCGCAACACCCGCCGACGCCATGCCCGCCGGCGCGATGCCTGAGGTGTCACGCATGGTCGCCCCGGCTGCATCGCCTGTCGAGACGGTCGCGGTGGCGGCTGCACCCGCCCCGGTCGCGACACCCTCATTCGACCCCAACAGCCCTCCGACCCAGGACTTCCTGTATCCGTCGATCAGCAGTGGCTGCCTCAAAGATGGCGGCAACGTCATCGCGGCTGCGCTGTCCGTCGCCGGTCCGGCGAAGATTCCCACCCCGGGCCCGGGCCCCGGCCAGACGGCCTATGTGTTCACTGCAGTGGGAACTCCGGCGCCTGCCGCTGAGCAGAAGTTGCCGCTCAACGTCACCTGGGTCAATCTGACCACCGGCCGCTCGGGCAGCGCGCCGCTGAAGCCCAACCCCGGCATCAACCCCGAGGGTCCGACCACATTGACCGCCATCGTGGACACCGGTTCGGGCAGCATCATGTCGACGATCTTCGGTCAGGTGACCACCGTGGACAAGCAGTGCACCTTCATGCCGACGATCGGTTCTTCTGTCGTACCGTGACGCTCGCGCCGGCTAGTTAGCCATGAAGAGCTAGTAAGCCATGAAGAGAATATGTTCCCGCTCGTACTCCATCCCCGGATGAACCTCGGCTAGATGCGCCAGGGCAAGCTCCACCAATTCGTCTTCATCCTTGCCGCGGATCGCTTCACCACACGGGCAGTTGAGATGAGTCTTCATTCTTGGTCTCCAATTCCTTACACCTTGGCTCCGGCAGCCTTGGCAGCCTTCATTTTCTTCTTGTACGCCCGCACCTGATCCAGCGATCCCTTATCCACCACATCCGCGACCGACATGTGGGTGCCATCCCGACCGTAGTCGCCGGCCGCCGCGCGCCAGCCCTTCGGAGTCACCCCGTACTGCTTGCCGAGCAACGCGAGAAAGATTCTGGCCTTCTGCTCGCCGAAACCCGGCAGTGCCTTGAGCCGACGCAGAACCTGGGGGCCGTCAGGGTCGCCCTCGGTCCACAGTCCGGCGGTGTCACCGTGGTAGCGCTCAACGATCTCGCGGGCAAGATCTTGGACCCTCTTGGCCATCGAACCCGGAAAGCGATGTACCGCGGGAGTTTGCGCACAGGCCGCGGCGAAGCGCTCGGGATCGGCCTCGGCGATCAGGCCTGCGTCGAAACCGCCCAGGCGGTCAGCGATTTTCTTCGGCCCTGCGAAGGCAACCTCCATGGCAATCTGCTGGTCAAGCAACATCCCAACCAGCAGCGCGAACGGATCCTCGGACAACAGGGCGTCGGCGACGGGATCCTGTGTCAGTTGCAGTCGCGCCATGACACCAGTTTAGGCATCAACTGCCGAGGAGAGGTCGGAGTCTCGGCACCGCACGAGGGTCCGAGGCCGCACAATGACAATGTTTAGGCGCTGCCGCTCCGATATCTAGGCGCTGCCGCTCCGGCGGCGGAACTCGCGCCGATTCTCCACCGCACCGTGGGCACGCACCTGCTTGCCGCCTATGTCCTTGTGATCGACGTTGCCCGCCGACTTCGCCTTCTTGCGTTCCAGTGCCTCGCGGAACTTGCGCTTAGTCTCGTCGCCCGGAGTCTCGCCGCTCGGAGTCTCGTCGCTCGGATCAGTC
>Ga0164294_10002254_pt1 | contig 17518 bp, 16 predicted proteins | sample GEODES005metaG_FD_111479 | JGI IMG/M metagenome (GOLD analysis project Ga0164294, IMG submission 111479) | Oligotrophic lake water microbial communities from Sparkling Lake, Wisconsin, USA - GEODES005 metaG | ecosystem: Environmental > Aquatic > Freshwater > Lake | place: USA: Sparkling Lake...
CCAGGTGTAATGGCAGATGTATTCCATGGATCTGGTTTCGTATCTTTAAAAATACTTCTAGAAATTTTATTTTGAAATAATGATTTGTATCGTCTTTCGCGTTGTTGGTCTAGTTTTGCAACAGGTGCAACCCCATCAAATGCAATAAATAAATTATTAGTAGGTTTTATTACTGATACGTATTCATCAATTTTTATAAATACATTTTTGATAATTAAATCAGTTTCTTCTTCTTTAATTGTTTTAAAGTCTATTTTATGTATAACATCGTAAATGATAGAATTACAATCTAAATAAAAATTATTGATTGTCAGAATGTTATTCTGAAATTGTTGTAATATTTCTGGGTGGTTTCTAACTATGTATGAAAAATAACTTGGTATTCCCATTTTTTGGATATTAATAATAATTCATAATTTGTGTTTAATATCAATAATTATATATAATTCAAAACAATATAAAGAGGAAAATACCCTCCGAACATATATAGTAAAATAAATATATACATATATAATAGTTTTTATGAAAAAATTAAAAAGCAATAATAGTTACGTTGTAAAAAGCCATTCACAAGATAATAATTCAATATCATTATTGTGTGTTTTTGAAAAAAAATTATGTTTGTTTAAGGATATTATACAAAAAACAGTGTTACATATAAATAAAAATAAACTATTAAATATTTTAGCGATTAGTGACGTTAATGAGTGTATAGAAAAATTAAATGAGTTAAATAATATTATCCAGTCAGTCAGCGTTCGTATTTTAGATAAAAATATGAATACAGAATTATTAATAAATGATTTACAAAAAATAAACAATGACCTATCTTTTTTATTCAAATCTTATGGAACACAAGATTTATATGATTTATTGTTGGTTTGTTTTGGTAATAATAATTTTTTGAGTAACAACGAAAAAAAATCTGATTTACTAAAATTTGAATTATTACGAAAATATTTCCACCCAATTAGTTATAAAGTGTTGAATAAATTAGAAGATACAAATAATTTGGATTGTTTTGATATAAACAATAGTTATAAACAATTTTTTATAAAAGTAAATGGAATAAAATTATACATATACAATAATAATTCAAAAAAAGGTTTATTAATTTATGGCTTAGTAGACGATATTATGTTAGACTTTATAGATAATAATTTTTTGAAGGACAAATTAATAGAAATTAAACAATATATTCCACAACAACATGAATTCAATAATGAAGCATTTGATAAATTTATATCTTCATTGGTTTTAAAAGATATTTTAATAAATAAAAATTCAAATGATTTTTATAATAAATACCTTGGATATTTAAATCAGTTGAAAGTATTGAAACAGAAAACATTGTTGCAAAATATTAAAGATTTTATAGCGGAGGATTTGTTTTCAAAAAGAAATATTTTGATCTATTTGTTGGTTAAGTCTGATAGTTATGAAAATCAGTACTTGGCATATTTACTTTATGATTTATTATCCAACGATATTAATGGAAATATTGACACGGAAGAGCAAAGTTTATTATTTGATAGTTTTCCTTGGAGTATTAAACAACAGTTCAAAAAAGCTATGAAAAATACCATAAACTATACAAATGACCTTGCAAATTTTGATATGAATAAAATATCACTAGAACAACAAATATGTTTATTGAAAACGAGTGATAATGTAAAAGAGAAAGCCATGTTAAAATTAAAAGAGATTAAAGCAAAGTCAGAAGACAGTGGTTCAAAAGCAAGGCAATACTTAGACGGTTTGTTAAAAATACCATTTTCAATATATAAAAAAGAACCAATTTTATATTTAATGAATACAGTTAGAAATAAATTCAAAGACTTTTATAAAAAAAACGATATTGATACACTATGTCCACAAGTTTTAAAAAAAGACTATTATACAAATTTAGAAATTATCAAATATATAAAAATGATAAAAGCAACATGCAACAATATTAGTATTGATTTAGAAAAGTTGATAAAATATACATGTAGTGGTGATAAAACAAATATTGTAAAAAACATAGTTATTATAAATGATGTAGTTAAAAGATATAATATGGAAGATATTAAAATAAATTGTAAAGTTAAAAATAAGCAAGAATTGAAGTCAAATATTATGAGTTTTTTTAATTTATGTAATACTGATTTAAGTAAGTATACATTATTGAATGAAATATATTCATTATTTTTTAGTAATAAAAATATGAAAAACAACAATAAGAATGTCAACTTAATTTGTAATTTAACTGAAATAGACCATAAATTAAATGAAATTATTGAATACATGAAAAATGTAAAGTTAGTATTAGATAAAACTGTACATGGTCACGACAATGCAAAGAAACAAATAGAAAGAATAATAAGTCAATGGATAAATGGTGAACAAAAAGGAAATTGTTTGGGGTTTGAAGGGTCGCCTGGTGTAGGGAAGACGACATTTGCAAGAGGATTATCTGAATGTTTAAAAGATGAACATAGTAACCCGAGACCATTTAGTTTAATAATGATGGGTGGTGATTCAAATGGAAGTCATTTAGTTGGTCACTCTTATACATACGTTGGAAGTACATGGGGTCAAATTGTTCAAATACTTATTGATAAAAAATGCATGAACCCGATTATATTAATTGATGAAGTAGATAAGGTAAGTCGAACTGAACACGGTAAAGAGATTACAGGTATTTTAACACACTTGTTAGATCCAACACAAAATGATAGTTTCCAAGATAAATATTTTTCAGGAATTGATCTAGATTTATCGAAGGTATTGTTTATTTTATCATACAATGATGTTCATGCTATAGATAAGGTATTATTAGATAGAATTCATCGTGTTAAATTTGATAGTTTACAAATCGAAGACAAATTAGAAATAAGTAACAAACATATACTTCCGGAAATATATAAAAATGTAGGTTTAGAAGGTATGATACATATTTCAGATGAAACAATAAAATTTATTATAGAAGAGTATACTTTAGAACCAGGTGTGCGAAAATTGAAAGAAAAATTATTTGAAATTATTAGTGAAATAAATCTGAACATATTACAAAATACATGTTTTGACCAAGATATACAAATACCTATAGAAGTTACTATTGAAGACGTCAAAAATAAATATTTTAAAACAGTGAGAGAAATGCGAATACAAAAAATTCATCATGAAAACACTGTGGGTAAAATAAACTGTCTTTGGGCTAATGTGTATAATATTGGTGGAATATTAAGTGCCACCGCAAATTTTTATCCATCAAATAACTATTTATCATTCAAATCCACTGGATTGTTAGACAAAATGATGGAGGAGTCTTTTCAAATATCATTGACTATTGCTTTTAATTTGACAATCGAAGAGAGAAAAACAGTATTAACAAAATTGTATAATTCAGAACAGAAATACGGAATTCATTTGCATATGGGAGATGGAAGTATCGAAAAATCTGGAACTTCTGCAGGAATAGCAGTAACAATTTTATTGTACAGTCTACTGAATGATAAAAAAATTAAACATGATTTTGCTGTTACTGGTGAAGCATCTGATTTGAATGGAAAAGTGGGTGAAATAGGTGCTTTGAAAACAAAAATAATATATGGAATTAAAGCAGGTGTGAAAAATTTCATTTATCCTGTAGAAAATAAAAAAGATTTTTCAGAATTTATGGAAAAATATGGGAATACAGATTTAGTAAAAGACGTTCAATTTTATGCTGTAAACACTGTAGAAGAAGCGTTAGAATTGATTATAGAAAAATAAATAATTTAATATTAAAAAATAATAGTTTAGTTTTAATAATATTATAATTTACTATTATAATATGATTAAACAAAATCAAAATATGGATATTAGAGGCGGGCTAGGGGCAAACAGTCCACTTGTAATTTATCAACCATTTAATTTTATAGTTTTTATATCATTTTATTCGCCTATTATCCTGGCTATTGTAATGGTTTCATTATCATTTTTTTTTCAAAATTTTAAAGGGTTTATATTTTTAGGGTTTTTGATAGGTGTAAGTGTTTTACGAAATTTTATTTATATGATGGCAGGTTCGACAGCAACTCAAAGTGATAGAACAGTTTGTACTTCTGTGCAATATAGCAAATATGGAAATGCAACGTTTAGTGCATTTGTTTTTGCTTTCACTATAATGTACTTGTCTCTTCCAATGTTTATTAATAACAGCGTAAACTATTGGATTTTCATTGGGCTAATTATTTATTTCTTTTTAGATATATTTATTAAATTATTTAAGGGTTGTATAATAAAAGCAGGCGAATTATTTTTAAATGTAGTTACAGGATTAGTTTCTTCTGTGGCAATAGTAATGTTAATGTATACTGGTGGATCAAGTAAATATTTATTTTTTAATGAAACACAAAGCAATAAAGATGTTTGCACTATGCCATCAAATCAAACATTTAAATGTAATGTTTATAAAAATGGTGAGTTAATAGGAAACTTGTAAAAAATATACATGTTTTAAGGTTGTTTTTCATTTTTTTTTTCAGTTTCGACTTCATTTTTTAAAGGTTCGCCTTGACTATTTACGTTATTAACATATTGTGTAATTATTTTTGGTGTCTTAAAAAAATTATGGTTATTTAATAACCATTTTTTTAAATCATTAATTAGTAAAGATCTTTGAAACGATTCTGTAATCATATTCATGTTTCCTTTTGTATGGTAAACTTTAATAAAATTGTTGAAAGCAACTCCTATATTACAATTTTTATATTTATTGATGTTTTCAAAATTAAAAAAAGGTTTATTTCTTTTTTTATTTACAGTATTATGAAAAACACACAACATTTGTTTAAATTGAGTTTTATTTTGAATGGAGTTTACATTGATTTTTCCTAAAAATTGAGTTGCGTGTTGCGAACATTCAGGGCAAGGTAAAAAGTTGCAAATTCTTTTTATTATAAAAAATAAGCTACATTTAATCTTATGGAAATGTTCATCGTTTACCTTTTCTGCTAATGTATGAAAAAATGTCCATATTGGCGGTCCCCAAGTTTCTGGTGGTGACATTATATATGTGAAAACAAAAAAAATATAAAGATAAACTTTAATATTATATTTAATATGAAATATAATATTGAAAACAATATTGATTTTTATCAAGAATTATATAATTCGATGACTGAAGATAAAAGTATAGATAATGATGTAAATGTAGATTTATGTTTAATAACAAATTTACCATTGAAAGATAGATTTGTTGAATTAAAATGCGGACATAAGTTTAATTATGGACCTTTGTACAAAGATATTTTGACCCATAAAAAAAAATTTAATAACATGGAGTTGATGAAAACAAAATTAAAATACAATGAAATTAGATGTCCTTATTGTAGAAATGTGCAAAATGAATTATTACCATATTATGAGGAACTTTCATATCCGAAAGAACATGGTGTTAATTTTTTTGATGTAAATAAAAGCAACACATATTGCGAATGCATTAATTCGAGTAATCAATGCCAGTATGAAACTGAAATTGTTGATAGTGAATCAAATATTCAAGTTCAAAAATGTTTTCAGTATGGTTACGTACATTATCTTTTAAAAAATAAATATAATAATACAAATAAATATTGTTACACTCATAAATTGGCTGTTGTAAAAGGAACAAAAGAAAAAATTAAAAACGAAAAACAAAAAGAAAAACTGGAAATAAAACAGAAAAAGTTGGAAGAGAAAAACAAGTTAAAGGAAGAGCTAAAAGAAAAGAAACTGCAAGAAAAAATTAAAAATACTACTAAATTTTCTAAAAATAATGATATTCATAATGGTGATGAAAATATTGTTATAGTTAGTAATATTTCTAATGGTAATAATATTAGCAGTGAAACATGTATTCAAATATTAAAAACAGGAAAAAATATGGGTTCACAATGCGGAAGTAAAAGTTATAACAATTGTTTATGTAAAAGACATTATAATATGGAAAATAAATTAAAATAAAATAAAAGATGATATAAAAATAAATTAATAATTATTTTTATATATGGAAACAAAAGAACAATTGGTATCTAACATTAAGGAATGGATTAAAATAGATACAGAAATATCTCAATTACGCCAAGAAATTAAAGAACGGAATAACAAAAAAAAAGCGATGACAACAAATTTAGTAACAGTAATGAAAACGAATAACATTGATTGTTTTGACATAAATGACGGATCATTAATTTATAAACAAAGTAAAGTTAAAAAACCGATCAACAGCAAAACATTACTAACAAGTTTACAAAATTATTATAAGGATAATCATCAGGTTGCAGAGGATTTGACAAAATATATTTTAGATAATCGTGAAGAGCAAATAAAAGAGATAATTAAGCGTAAAGTACATAAATAGAAAATAGTATTACTAATTATATATTTTATTTATGTCTACTTACTTAGAGAATGACAAACTGTTTTTTACTTATGAAGCACTAAATTTATTAAATGATATGGATGAACTGGAAAATACTGAAATCTATAATAAAAATACAGAAATTTTATTAGTTCCTTTTAAACTGAATTTGAATGGTAAGTTACCATTTAATACTATAATGTTATTTAATGAATACAATGAATGCTTGAATTTTGCATGTATGAATAATGTTTATAATGTAATTGAAAACAAGGATATGTTATTATCATCTATACAATGTTATTTATATTCAATGTTTATTACTTATAAAAATAAAAATATCATGCAAATAGAGTTTGACGATTTTGTAAAAAAAGTCGAATTTAAGGGCTTTTATTTTTTTAAAGGAAAATTCTATATTTTTATTGATTTAACTAGAGTAGAAATTAATATAAGTTTAGTGTCTAGAGACGAATTGTACTGGTTTGCAATGATAGATGAAATAACAAACAAAAAAAATGTATGTGATATAAAAATACATGAAGGCGTGGTTGATTTTTTTTTACAAAATAACGAGTTTATTTTTTTACGAGATGCAACCCAGAAAATAATAGAAGTTCCTTCTGTTGTTTATAGTGGAAAAACCGAAAATAAGTTGTTTTTTAATTTTATTTTTGGTAATGTTCCATGTGATAATAATTCAATTTTAGGTCAAGGTTATTATTTTACAGACTATAATAATGCAATTTATCAAATGTGCTTGTCTTTAAATTCCAATCAGGAAATTATTAATTGGAAAAACATAAAAAGTGGTATAGTAAGGTATGCATTATTTTTAGGTGATAGTTTGGTAAAATTAAACTACCCAAATGATGCAATTGATCAATCAGAGATTAAAGCAACCAAACTACATCTGGAAGAAAGAAATAACAATAATTATGAAAAAATGACATTAAGAATTAGTGATTATGATAGTACATGGAAAGAACAATATGATACTGTATTTTTGGGTAGAATAGAGTTGGATGATGGAAAGTTATTAAAAAACACGCCTATCTATATTTGTAAAGATTTTTACAGTCATATTCCATTATCGTACCATTATATAGATACTTCTATAATAGAAGATGTATTTGATGAAAGTCAATCATACAAAATTAAGTAATAAATATAATTATTATTATATCAACATATATTAATAATTAAATAAACAAATGAATAAAATTACCATACTGGGTATATGTATTATTTTTTTGTACAGTTTAACGCAAATATTACAATTTTATGGTGTGTCACCTGAAGCCTATCTTGTCTACATATATTTTTTAATATTTATTGTTATATCAATTTTTATATTACCAAATGACTATCCGCAAATCTAGTTATTTACACATTATCTAAATTTATATTCGAACTAGTAATTTGATCAAATATATTTTTAATTGTAAGTATATCCATTCTATCTTTTAAATTATCGAAGACTTCAGTTTCCATTGGTTCTCTATTATTAATTTTTTTGAATAATAGTATAAAATCTTTAATATCTTTATAATCTTGTTCTTCCTTCTTTTTAATTTTACTTTCTCTCATTTGTAGATTTTTAGACATTTCATCTTCAGCTTTTTTTTTATTTTCAGGATTGAACCATGGGTTTCTAAAGTCATCTGTAGGTATTAACGAGTCACAAATGTCTGGTTTGTTAATTTTACTGAAAATATCACCTTTGAAATGACTAGAGAATTCTTTAATAATTTTATCAGGTACACTTGGGCTAATTTCCATAAGTCTATCGTATTCTTCCTTACACATTTTAATCATTTGATTAACGTTCATTCTCTCTAATGGATGTTTTGCAAGTTCAATTTTAATATTTCTGTAAAATTTGTCCCATGATATACTACTTACTCTATGAGCTTCATTTAACTGTGTTATTTTTAAAAATTGTTGAATAGTAGTAATAATACCTGCAGTTATATTAAAAGCGCCTACTATCATAACAAAATAGCTTTGGTATTCGAGTGGCACTCGTTCCTGTGCAAAATTTGCAGTGCCTGTTAGTGTAGAAATAACAATAACTGGAATAGTATACCATGCGTTCAGTCTAGAGTACATGCTATTCGCCCTTGAATGTAACCATTTATAACACATAGCTTTATCTGCCCACTCAGCAAGAATTTTTTCATGTTCAATAGTCCATTCAATTTTTTCTTCGACTTGGTTGACAATAGCAAGTGCGTTTTCATGTGTTTCGCTGTTTAACGCGGTAGTTTTCATTTCTTTATAATTATCTTAAATATTTTAATATTTACAAATATTATAAGCGAGATTATGGAACATAGAATTTCGAATTTAAAAACAGAATTCAATAACATCAGTTTGGTTCGTGACAGAATAAACAATGTTTTTGGATCATTAAAAGGAAAAATAGATAAATTAAAAAATTTGTATTCGGATTTTATTAAAAATGGTAAGTCTCAGCTCTTTATTTTTGGTTTGGATACATTTCATTTTCAAAGTAAGTTAATTGACCTTGAATATGATGATATGATAAGAATGTTTTTAGCAATTAATAATCGCATGTACTGTGAATATTTTAAGTTATATAAAATAATTATTAGTTATGTTACTGAAAACGTATCTGATAAAAAAATATTAGATATTATTAAAGGAAATAATTTTCCTATTTATAAAGATTTGGAACCCTTTAAAGATTATAAATTTGAAGTAATTATTGAACTTCATGAGAATATTTTAATTCTTTTAAATTCAATAATGAGTATTGTTAATCATAGAGAGAATGAATTATCATTACATAGAAATAAACAGTTAATTGGGTTAAATATTGATAATTTTGTCAACTCGTTTAATTTTGAAATTGTTATTATGAAGGAAAAGATAAACTTGTTTTTATCATATATTGAATTTTTCCATAAAATGCATGCTAAATATATGCAAAGATTTAATAATAAAATTTCACTAATGTACAACAATATTAACAGTGATATACATTTTGATGACACGCCTGTGTCAGAAGACAAAAAAAATGAAGATACAAATAACAAAAATACAAACTTAAAGCTTGAATTAAACAATGAAGAAACATATGTTTTTAATAATACTACAGAAAGTGGGTTGACTACGCCATCAAATTACTCATTCAACTTTAATGAAAATGAAAATGAAAGCATAAAACAAAAAAGTAATTTAAAGTCCATGTTAAAAAATGGAATGAAAAAGGTGAGTAATATAATACATGGTTGTAATAATAGTAATGCAATAGATAGTAAGTTTTATGTTGCAGATGACGACGTACCATTCGAATATTTTAATCACATAAATAAGTTTGAACATGTTAATGAACCAGTTAAAAATAATACAAATATTTCTATTTTTGATAATGAACTTGAAAGTAACGAAGTTGTTAACGAAGTTGTTAACCAAGAAATCATAATTAATGAAGATGTCGATGAAATCGATTATAATATTATTGTCAACGAAGAAGTCGTTCCCGAAGAAGTAGTTATTGAAATTTCTACTAACACAGAAACTGTAAATGTTGAAGGAGAGAAAAAAGTAAATGAAACAACAAATCCAGTTAAAAAAAAGAAAAAAAAGAAGAAAACTACATAAAAGATGTTTTTTTTCTTTAAGTAGTTTATCAATTAAATAAAAAATTGAGCTAAAGATAATATTATAAATAATAACATAAAGAATAACAATGGAAAGACGTTTAAATAAAAAAATTGAAGTATATGTTTCTGCATTTAAAGAGAATATCAAAGAAAAAATATCACAGTTAGGGTTCGATAATAGTGAGGAAACAACCAAATTATTACAATATGTATACGACTATGATAGACTTTCTTTTAATAAAGAAGATTTTATGAAAAGAAAACGCGTGAAAAATTTTGTTCCAATTTTTGACAGGTGTTGTGCAAAGAGGGCTACTAATGAACAATGTACTAGAAGAAAAAAAGATGGTAGTGAATATTGTGGAACACATATGAAAGGAACACCTCACGGAATAATGGAAATTAATGGCGAAGAAAATAAAGTAACTACTCAAAAAATTGAAGTATGGGCACAAGATATTCAAGGAATAATTTATTATATTGATAAATTTAATAATGTATATCAAGCAGAGGATATTGTTATTAATAAATTAAATCCTAAAATAATAGCAAAGTATGTTAAAAACGGTGAACAGTATTGTATTCCCGAATTTAATTTGTAAAAATGTTTATAAAATTATTTGTCGCCTTTAATATTGAAATTTGCTAGATGGGGATGGCAGTTACACATTTCTAATAATCTTCCAATCATAACATCTTCATATATTTCATTACGTCTTAAAGTGTTTATATTTGATGAGTTATAAAATTTATTAATATATTTCATTGCTTTTCTACTTAATATGTAACTACACCCTCCATCCAACCATGTTACATCTGATACATCACCTTTTTTGTTATTCCAGTGACTTGTTTGTGTTACCTTTCCGAAATGATAGTCGCTCCAGGTATTAGGAGCACGATATTCCTTTTTTTGACCTATATAGTTGTATAAATGTAATTCTTTTAAGCTGTATAAATTTTTTATATTTTCATCTGTAAAATAAGTATCATGGTCATCAATTTTTAATATATGAGTAATATTTTTAAATTCTGGTAAGGTCAAAATCTGTTCAATCATTAAAATCATTTTTTCGGGTAATCCTTCGTAACAATCATTGCACCTTAAATACAATATTTTTGCATCTTTATCATAATATGTAGGCGATTTGTTATATGATGATGTAAAAATAAGTAAGTTTTCTGTTCTTTTTTTTAGTTCTTCCCATAAGTGTGAATGTTTTTTACAAGACATTACTGTAACTAAAATATTTGTTCTTTTTTTGTAACACCTATTTTCATTGTAACCATGATTTAAGTAATGTTGAACTGTTTGTTCAAATGTCATATTTTTGTTTAAATCTTTATTTAAATATAAATATGTTTTATAGTTAAAATCGTTTGGTAACGTAGCCATATAACTAATATAATATTTTTATTTATAATAATAATTTAATTTATATAAATATTATTTGTATAAATATATTAATATGGAATTTGACCCAAACTGCAAAGAAATATTAAGTATAGCAGGTATTTACTTTAACGAAGTAACTGATTTAGAAGGAATATTTTTTTCTAGAGAGCTTTTACTTTGTGACTATAAATATAACAAAGTAAAAGAGTTAATACCTGAATTAAAAAAAAATTTTAGTTCATCCTTTATGACAAGTATGCAACAAAATGCAGGAGAAAATCAAAAGTGGCCACTTATCAATTTGGTTAGACAAATATTATCTGTATATAATTATAACTTACATCCTGTTAGAAAATCTGATGGATACACAAGTGAAGGTGTTAAAAAATACAAAAGGTTTTTTAAAATTGTAAAAAAAATAAAACTGTAAATTTTATATATAAATCGATTTATATATAAAAAATTTTTAATATATAAATTTATATGACAATATTTTCACTTGTGTGTGTTTATTTCTTTCTTTTGATGTTAAATAACTGTATAATGTTATTTACTTGTAAGTATGCAAACAAATTGAACTTGAATATGCGAAAAGAAAAAAACAGAATAAGAGAGACGTATATTTATACCCCAAAGTCAACCAATCAAGAAAAGTACATAGACTATTTGAATGATGAAAAAATTGATTTGATACTTGCAGTAGGACCCGCTGGTACAGGAAAAACCTTGTTTGCCTGTTTAAAAGCAATATCACAGTTAAGAAGCGGTGAAGTGAACAAATTGATTATTACGCGACCAGTAGTTCCAGTGGAAGAAGACATCGGATTTTTGCCTGGTAATATAGTAAAAAAAATGGACCCTTGGACACGTCCTATTTTTGACTTATTTTTAGAATTTTTTTCGAAAACGGAATTGGATAATTACATAAATAGTAATATTATTGAAATTTCTCCATTGGCTTTTATGAGAGGTCGCACGTTTAAAAATTCATTTATAATAGCCGATGAGATGCAGAACAGTTCGCCGAACCAAATGAAATTATTGACAACGCGTATCGGTGTAAATAGTAAAATTGTAATAACTGGCGATTTAAATCAGACTGATATTCCAACTATGAACGGTTTACAAGATTTTATAAATAGATTACATGATTATAAACACGGAACCAATAATACTATGGAAAACATTAAAATGGTTACTTTTCAAAAGTACGATATAGAGAGAAGCGAAATCGTTAAAAATGTAATAGATATTTACGATTATAATAAAAACAATAACACTCCTATTACTCCTACTACTAGTACTAATACTACTTTAAAAAATGTTTTATCGAACAACTCAACCCTTTTAAAACCCTCAGAAAATTCCATAAATAAACGTAACATAAATGATAATGATGCAGCATTAGTTCCTAAACGTTATATTACAAAAAATTATAATGATACAACATTAATTACTAAACGTCACATTGAAAAAAATACTGATATTTTTTGGAATGGACTAACTTTGTAAACAAAGAAATAAAAGAGAAACATACATTTTAAGAAGGAGGGGTCATAGGGGAACCTGGGTTCCCATAAAAAAAATAAAATGTGCATCGAAAATAAAGTGAAGTAAAAAAAAAATTGAGAAGATTAAATAAAGTAATAGTAAATTAAAAAGCTAATAATAAGTACGAAACTTGAAAATGTCAACAGTAGAGATGCAAGTAGAAATGCCAATGGCAATAGTAAAAAAGGCCACAACAAAAAAACTAACAAAAAAGAGTGTATGTGAAATGATAGAAGAATGCGGAAGATTATATAATTTTGACGGAAAAGAAGCATTAATAAAACTAAACCTAGAGAAAGAGAAAGTAAAAAAAGAAAAGAAATCAAAAATGTTAGTACCGTTTGACGGTGTGAAGAAGGAAGGGTGCTGCAATGGAATAGTAAAAAACCATGGTTTATACACTCAATGCCCAAAAAAAGTAGAGGATGGTTTTTGCAAAACATGCGAAAGTCAACCATACGGAAACATTGATCAACGCCTAAGCGTAGGTGTATACGAATACAAAGACCCAAAAGGAAAAAGTCCAAAAAGATACTTGGAGGTCTTGAAGAAAAAGAAAATTAGTAAAGAAGAAATAGAAAGTTGGTTAGTTCGTGAAAATATCCAAGTAGCAGAAGCTCACTTAGAAGAGAGCCAAGAAAAAGTAAAACGCGGTAGACCAAAGAGCGAAAAGAAAGTAAAAGAGCCAACTGGTAAGAAAGGTCGTCCAAAGAAGGAAAAGAAAGTAGTAGAAACGACAAACCAAGAAGACGATTTATTTGCAAGCCTAGTAGCTCAAGCTCAAGCTCAAGTAGAAGTTCAAGTAGAAGTTGAAGTCCAGAGTGAACCAACTTCTGAAGTTAAAGTTGAAGAAGTAGTAGCTGCAAAGGAAGTAGCAAAGGAAGTAGTAAAAGCCGAAAAGCCAAAGAAGGTAAAGGCAGCAAAAGAGCCAAAAGAAGCAACAGGAAAGAAAGGTCGTCCAAAGAAGGAGAATAAACCAGTAGAAGTGAATAGTGAAGCAGAAGTAGTACCAAAGAAATTGAAAGTGGAAGTGGAAGAAGAAACCGCTGACGTAGTAAAAAAAATAGAATTCGAAGGAAAGTCTTACTACAAGTCAAAGAAAAGCGGAATAATCTACAACATGGATCAAGAAGTAGTAGGAAAATGGAACGAAGAAAGTGAACGCATAGACTTTGAAGAAGAAGAAGTGGAAGACGAATATGAAGAATAAATAAAATAGTTAGCATATTGTATTGTATTGTAATTTAAGTTAAATTAATTTGTAAAATAAATCTTTTTTTTTTACAAATAAAAAGATAAAGTTATGAAAGTCTGTAGTAAAACCGCACGATATATGGTGTAAAAATTGTCACTCATTTCTCGTTTCCTCACTCATTTCTCGTTTCCCATATACTGAGGAACATTCCGCGAACCTTCTCTGCGCCCCCCCCCCGCGCGTCCACCCGGTGCACGAGTTGGCACTGTATATGGTGCGAAGCGTATGATAGTTGTGTCATATAGTGCATAGGTTATAACAATTGTATGGTTGCAGGATTAAGAAGTTTTATTAACACCATGTAGTTTAAATCTATCAAGATAAGCTTCAGCAGCAGATTTTTTTTTAGAAACAATTTTCCCACTTGTGTTAAGCATTAAATCGTTTTTAGTCAATCCTCCTGTCGTTTTATATACTTTACAATTCCATACTTCTTCTCTCGTACCAATCAATTTATCATAAATAATATCATTGCAAAAATATTTGCCTTCTTTATTTCTTTTAACTTGATTATAATAGTTTTGTTTTAATGAAGTAATAGTAGTAACATAGTTATCAATATCTTCTGGTTGAATAGTTTTCGCATGATCTTCAGTAATAATATCAAAATTATATTTTTTATTTTTTTTTATTGAATCAAGTTTTTTGATTAATTTGATATTTTGAATTTTTAAATGTTTATTTTCGGTAGTTAATAAAATAAGATCATTCAAATTATTATTTTCATTTTTAATGTGTAATTGCTGTTTTAAATGTTTATTTTCATGTAATATTTTGACATAATTTTCAGGCGAATATTCAATATTAGTAATAATTTCTTTAATGACTTTATCTAATTGTTCAAAAGTAACATCATCCATGGAAAGTAGTTCGACATATTTTTTATTTTTCAAGGTTATAGTACGCAGTCTTTGAGATAAAAATTCACATTCCTTAATAGCATTTTCAATTTGTAATTTATTATCAACTTTGAAAGCATTAACTAACCAAAAGTTAGAATATGTTTCTTTATGTTTAGATACACGATTTTTTAAAAAATTAGAATTTCCAAATTTAATTAATTTCTCATTTTTATCGCTAAGATTATCTATAATTCCATAATAAACACACTGTGTATTGTTAGGAAACTGTTGTAAAATAGTCTTCTCTCTAATGATTAATTTGTCTTTCTCATTTGTAATAATTAGAGTTTTATAATTTTCTAATTGAAGTTTAAGTTCATTGCTTTCTTCTTGAATGATTTCATGAAGTGTTTCTTCTAATTTGATATAATATTCGTGAACTTCATTTGCTTTTTTTGTACCCGCCTTTAAACAGAATTTTTTGAAGGTGTCAATATTTAACATGAAAGTTTCTTTATTCTGACCACCTTTGATGTGTGTTGTTTGCTTTCCCGCAAGAGAAAGCGATTTTTGGTAATCAATAGATATTTTAAAATGTTTTTCAAGTAATTCCTTTGCTCTAACTTTTTGACTAAACCCTAACCATTTCCATACATTATCCAAATCAATAACAAAATCGTTTTTTTTATCACAATTCAAATAACAATAAAAACTAGCAACAAACATTTGTTGTTGAGTATCATTAAATGTTTCTTTAATTTTCGTAATTAATTTATTATGATAATCTCCTGACAATTTTGTAATAGGGCTTTGTTCAATTAAATTGACAATATCAAAATCAGACATATGCAAATTTATACATATAATTTGCATAGGTTATTTAAGTACTTTTTGTCACTCATATATATAAATACGCACTCATTTATTTAGTTCGATTATTGCTTATGGAAGTGATTTATATATGTAAAAAGAATGTTCGCGGAATGTTCCACATTAGTTGGCAGTCTAGTAGGTGAATAGCGTATGATTGTCGTGTATTGTGGTGCTATAGGTTACACTGTTTAAGAAAGGTGTTCTTTATCAATGCAAACTTGTTTGGTAATTTTATGAATAATTTTATCTTCTTTTAGGTCATCATCATCGCCTTTTCCACCCATAGCTTCATAAACAATTTTATTAAACACATCACTTTTTCTAGAGTCAGAGTTGTCACAATCAGGATATTTCTCTCTAAAGTCCTTAAACATACAAATATTTTTGTGTGCAATTTGTCTTATCAACTTTCTCATTTTAGGTTTATTGGCTTCTTCTTTTTCCCATTTATCTTCATCTTTGATGTATATAACTTCTCTCTTTTGGTCTGCACAATGAATGGGTCTTTTCTCCATTTCTAAAGCGTTTAAATTTTTAATGATTATATTGGAAATCCCTTCAATATAACCAGTCTTACCAACATTTTCGAGGTCAGCTAAATCAAGTTGAACGTGATCAACAAAGTCTTTAATATTCATAGCATTTTTACAAGTTTCATTCAAAAAGAATTGTAGATTAAATGTCTTATTGTTAGAGTTAGTATTATTATTGTTATTGTTGACGCTATTATTAAGAGGTTGAATTTGCTTGCAAACTTCAATAATCATATTTTTTAATTCTTTATTTTCATTCATCAAATATTTGACTAAAGTGTCTTCTTCACATTTATTGTCTTTATTCAAAATACATTTCTGCTTGTGTCTCCATAATCCACTTTTGTTAAAATATTCTTTATTACAATTTTCGCATATATGGATATTTTTGTCGTTTTTGTCGTTTTTTTGGTTGCGTAAATGTTTTAGGGTTAATAAATGTCTATTATAATCTGTTAATTTGCACGTATTAAAGTCACAAATATTACAACAATATTTAACATGTTCGTTTTTTTCGTTTTTTTTCGTGTTTTGGTTGCTAAAAGTTGCCATTCTCTCCTAAAATGTGTCAATATTAAAAGTTGCCAAGTTTAACGCCGAAAAATTTATGCAAACAAACTCGAAATTATTATTTTAGTAACCAGACGATAAAAATACATTTCAGTCACAAATGATGTATTTTGGGAAAGTCAATCGCCCCTTTTCAAAAATGGACAAAAAAAATGTCCAAAAACGAAAAGCCAAAATACTTTTGGACCCACTTTTTCTTCAACATTTTGGAGAGAAATATTGGAAACCCCCCAAAACCCTTTATATAATCCAATCCGTATATGCAGCGTAAAACACCAGCGATAAATCAAAACAACACTCATTTCTTGTTTCCCGTACTTCGAGGAACATATTCCACGGAACATTCCGCGAACCTTCTTTGCGGACCCCCTGCACTGTCCACCCCGGTACAGTGGCACCCCCGGGCGCACGAGTTGGCACTATATATGGTGCGAAGCGTATGATAGAGTATGATATAGTGCAGTATATAGTATAGTGTATAGTCTAGATAGATTAAAAA
>Ga0164294_10002255_pt1 | contig 17516 bp, 17 predicted proteins | sample GEODES005metaG_FD_111479 | JGI IMG/M metagenome (GOLD analysis project Ga0164294, IMG submission 111479) | Oligotrophic lake water microbial communities from Sparkling Lake, Wisconsin, USA - GEODES005 metaG | ecosystem: Environmental > Aquatic > Freshwater > Lake | place: USA: Sparkling Lake...
ATTATGTGTTATTGAACCGAATTGTAGTGGAGGAAATGGCAATTCGATCCAATTTATTAGAGCATGTGGGACACCGAATAATTGTAAGGATTTTTGCGGAAATCCCTTCGGTATCGAGAATTCTATTGCGGGTTTCTAAATTAAATCCTCCAATTGGTGGTGATGTTGAGGCAGTTACCATTGAGTTGGAAGAATATAGAAATTAAGCCCCCTGACCCCCAAAGGGGGAATAGAAATCAGGTTTAATGATGAATAAAATTTATTAAAATTTAAAATTTAAAATTCAAAATAATTTCTATATTTGCAATCCGTTAAATAATGGCGTCGTGGCCGAGCGGCTAGGCTGGGCTCTGCAAAAGCTCCTACTCCGGTTCGAATCCGGACGATGCCTCTAAAAGAGATACAGCAATGTGTCTCTTTTTTTTTTAAATTTTTAGGAAAAATTGATTTGAAGTAATAATTGATTTGGTTATTATAACGTTCCGCCGCTTCTCGTCAGTTGCGAACTACGGAACGAATTATTTTCTGTTAAAGATAAAAATTCTTGCGAAAAGTGAACGTGAACTTACCACAAAATTCGCAATTGCGAGAAACGGCTGTTGGCAGATCGTATCTTTTTTTAACTTCCTAATTTCCCGTATCGTTGTCTTTCAGAGAAATACAAAACAATTACTTTTTTACCTTTTTTGTAAGGATAAAATAATTCATATTCGCCATCGTGGTTACTATATCTTAATTCATCGCTTTTTCCACTAAAAACTTTATCTAAATATTCTCTTTGGACTTGAGTTGTTTGATAGAGATATTCTCTTTTGTTTGGCATTATCGTGTCTTTTACTTTTTCATAATTACTCTGGTTAAATCCTAAATAAACTGGCGAACCGTTTATACTGTCTTTAACTAATAAATTTACGCTTGGTAAATTTTCATCAGTTTGAGAATATATTTCTAGAATATTACTCGTTTGATTTATATATTTTTCCGTGAATTCATAGTTTACTAATTTCACACTATTCATTTCGTTCTTTTCTAAAATAGATTTTGCTGATTTAATCAGCATTTTTTCTTTTTTGCTTGAAGTTAAATAATCGCCACCAAATAATATTATGCCGATTATTGGAAAAATAGCCAAAAGAATTAAATATATTCTTTTATTTGATTTTGTATTTTCGTCCTCTTTGTTTTTGTTTTCTGCAATTCTTGTGAGGTTAAACATTACATTTATAATTAATGAACCAGCCATTAAAGCAAGAATTCCCAATACGCTTAAATAGAAAGTTTCGGTCATATTTTCTCTAAAAACTTTCAAGCCAAAAACTTCAATAGTTATAAATGTAAAAACCCAATAAACTAAAAGTATAATTGCTGTCATTCCAATTATATTACTCAATTTCACTAACTGTTTTGGTGTCATAATTCTAATTATTTATTTTATTCTTTAATTTTCCGGTATTTCGAGTGATATGTCTGCCAACGAGCCCCCGCTTTGCGGGGTTTTCCGAGAGAGCTTGCTCTCAAAGGGAAATCTAGCAAAGCGGGTGATGTGAGAACGTCGTGCGAAAGCAACGATGGTTTCACATTACCCGCGTAGCGGGGGCTCGATGTGAAAAATTGTCCCGAAGGGCGATTTTTCACATCTTGTATATAGGCGTTACTTTTTAGCGCCTATCACTCCAATATTGAGTGGATTAGCGCCACTTGCTAATTCATTCCAATTATAACTAATTAAAAAAAATCTACTCCATTTTCTCTAACGCCTTTTTTACTATCTTTTGGTCGCTAGGAAACCATCCTTGGAGCATTATGGCTATTCCAAAAACAATTAATAAAACACTAATTATTTTCTTTATGGTAAGTGTGTTTTTTGGTGTCATTTTGTGTTTTAATTGTTTGGCTAACAGTATTTTTCCTGTATCTACAACTAAATACGTCAAAATTACAGAAGTGAAAAAAGTTAGCATTCTTGACATTTCTAATTCTAATTTTGGACCAACAGTAATTAGTATTAAAAACCAAAAAAGTAAAACACCTACATTGATAAAATTCAATAAAAACCCTTTAATAAATAATGCGCGATAATCTTTCTTTTGGAATACAAATTCAATTTCCTCTTCAGAAACATCGTTTTTTAATTTCTTTAGTTTTATAAAAGATATTATCCCGTAGGTTAGCATTAAAATACCTCCAAAAATAAATAGAGCAGGATCGTTTTTTAAACTCTCAATTAATTTATAACTACTGAAATAGGCAATTACTATAAAAACAATATCTGCAAAAACAACTCCTAAATCAAATACTAAAGCAGCTCTAAACCCTTTAACTGCGCTTGTTTCTAATAACACAAAGAAAACAGGTCCAATTAAAAAACTTAAAAATATTCCAAGTGGAATGGCTGTTAAAATATCTTGAAGCATAGATTTATATTACGATTTATATTCAAATATAATTAAAAAATTGATTTCTCAATTATTCCTTTTCTCTAATAAAATGAAAATCCAACTGTTTTTTTACTAAATCGGCGGTTTTTACTTTTACATAAATTTCGTCACCTAGTTGCAATACGTTTTTAGTACTTTGACCAACAAGCGCATACTGTTTTTCATCAAAAATATAATAATCGTCTTTTATTTCTCGGATTCTTACCATTCCTTCGCATTTATTTTCTATTATTTCTACGAAAATTCCAAATTCTGTAACGCCAGATATAACCCCTAAAAACTCTTGGTCTTTATGATCTTGCATGTATTTTACTTGCATGTATTTTATAGAATCCCTTTCTGCCTTTGTTGCTAAACCTTCCATTTGAGAACAATGAATAGATTTTGATTCGTATAATTCTGTATCTGCAGATTTCCCTCCATCTAAATAAAACTGTAATAATCTATGAACCATTACATCCGGATATCGACGAATTGGCGAGGTAAAATGGGAATAATATTCAAATGCCAAACCGTAATGTCCAATATTATCTGTCGAATATTTTGCTTTACTCATTGAACGAATGGCTAAAGTATCTATTAAATTTTGTTCTTTTTTACCGTTAACTTCTTTCATTAAATTATTTAAAACTTGTGCTACCGAACCTGAGTTAAAGTCAACTTCATAGCCAAATTTTTTAATTAGTTCTTGCATCGCCAAAAGTTTTTCTTCATTTGGTTCGTCGTGAATTCTGTAAACAAAAGTCTTTTTTTGACGTCCAATGAATTCTGAAACTTTTTTATTTGCCAACAGCATAAATTCTTCGATTAAATGATTAGAATCTCGAGAAGTTTTAAAATAAACACCTTCAGGATTTCCTGTTTCTGAAAGGTTGAATTTTACTTCTACTTTATCAAAAGATATCGCTCCGTTATTCATTCTATTTTCACGCATTATTTTTGCTAATTCATCTAATTTTAGAGTAGCAAAGACAATTTCGTCCGAGACTTTATAAGCACTTCCTGTGATAGAAGTTTCAATAGGAATTATATTTTCTTTGGTTTCAATGATATATTGTGCTTCTTCATACGCAAACCGCTGATTAGAATTTATAACTGTTCTACCAAACCAACTGTTTTTAATATTAGCCTTTTTATCTAATTCAAAAATAGCGGAAAAAGTATATTTTTCTTCGTTTGGACGCAAAGAACAGGCAAAATTTGACAAAACTTCTGGTAACATTGGAACAACTCTATCCACTAAATATACAGATGTTGCTCGATTGTAGGCTTCATTATCTAGAATTGTTCCTTCTTGTAAATAATGTGAAACATCGGCAATATGAATTCCAATCTCGTAATTTCCATTTTCTACTATTTTAAATGATAAAGCATCATCAAAATCTTTTGCATCTTTTGGATCAATAGTAAAAGTCAATGTATCGCGCATATCTCGCCGCTTTGCAATTTCACTTTCTTGAATGGATGTGTCTATTTTTTGAGCAAAAACTTCTACTTCCAATGGAAATTCTGCGGGTAAACCATATTCAGCTAAAATAGCGTGAATTTCGGTATTGTGTTCGCCTGGTTTTCCTAAAACTTTTATTACAGAACCAAACGGACTATCAGCTCTTGTTGGCCAATCTTCAATATGAACCAAAACTACATCTCCATTTTCAGCGTCCCCTAATTTATCTTTTGAAATAAAAATATCAGTGTACATTTTTGGATTTGCAGTCGATACAAAGGCAAAGTTCTTCTGAATATCTATTACTCCTACAAAATCTGTTTTCTTTCTTTCTATAATTTCTATAACTTCTCCTTCAGCGCGTTTTCCTCTTCTGCGATTATACACATACACTTTTACAATATCACCATCTAAAGCGTGGTTTAAATTATTTGTTGGAATAAACACATCTTCAGTAAAATCAGAACTAATAAAATAAGCGGTTTTCCTACCCGTCATATCTATTTTACCTTCGTAATAATCATTACTTGCTTCTACAACTAAATATTTTCCTGGTTCTATTTCTTCTATTTTTTTTTGAGCAACAAGAATCTTTAAATCTTTAATAATTTGATTTCTACTTTGTGTATCATCTAATTCTAATTTAATTCCTATTTGCTTATAATTGAATGCTTTATTTGCATTTTGTGCTAATATTTTTACTATTTTATCTGTTAAATCAGCTTGTTTTTTGACTGGTTTCCTTAGTCTTTTACTCATAATTGTTTTCTTAAAAGTTGAAATTTACAAAATAGTTAGCAGTTGTTTGATGATAATTATGAGTATTAAAGAAAATATAACTTTTAAAAACTAAATTCTCTTAGAAATGCTATTCGCAGTACCTTTATAAAAAATAAATAAAATGAAAGAATTTGTAACTATTGAAACTTTTAATTTTCCTCACGAAATTATCGTGTTAAAATCTATTTTACAGAATGAAGGAATTGCATTTTTATTTCTTAATGAAACTTTAGTTTCTGTTAATCCTTTAGCAAGTTACGCTTACGGTGGAATTGAATTAAAAATTCATCCGAACGATTTTGAAATAGTTCAAAGTATTTTAGATAAATTAAATAACAATCTAAATATTGTTTAGATGATTTTTAAACTTATAATTTCGTAAATGTTATCAACATATATATAATACAACAAATAGAAAATTAAATTTAAAATAATTTTTAAATGGTTATTATAGTCTGTTAATAGTTGTAATAAAATAATTTTTTAAAGTAGTTTTTTTAAGTAATATTTATTTACAAGAAGTTATAAACATACTTATTTTTATCTAATGAGTTATAAATTAAGCCTATTTTAATTTTAATTAACAACGGTTAATAATTATAAAACATACTATTTTGTAGATAATTCAAAACTCAAAATTTGTTAATAAAGAAGGAATATTTAGTAATAACTTTTCTAAAAATTCATCAAACTAAATTAGCTTTATTCAATTCAATTTTTGATTACGAATTAATACAATACAACCTATAAATAGTTATAAAATTATATAAATAGTTATGAACATAAATTGTTAAATTAAGGTTAACTGATTATCAAACAATTAGAAATTAGTATTAACATTACATTAATTTAACATTTACATTACATAAAAACAATAAAAAAAGGGAACTAATTGATTTTCAACTTGTTTATAATTTATGTAAATAAAAATAATAGGATTGTAATTATCATTATTCTTTTGATAAATTTGTATTAAAAATACAATACTATATAACTATGAAAATTTCTATCGGAAACGACCACGCTGGACCAGAATATAAAAAATCAATTGTTGAAATGCTTAAAGCAAATGGTTATGAGGTTACCAACTACGGAACCGATTCTGGAGATAGCGTAGATTATCCAGATTTCGCACATCCTGTTGCATTAGATGTTGAAACTAAAAAAGCAGATTTTGGAATTATCATTTGCGGAAGTGGAAACGGAATTGCAATGTCGGCTAATAAACACCAGGGAATTCGTGCGGCTTTGTGTTGGACCAAAGAAATTGCCGTCTTAGCGCGCCAACATAATGATGCTAATATTATAAGTATTCCTGCTAGATTTACTTCTATTCCTCAAGCTTTAGAAATGGTTCAAACTTTTCTTAATACCGATTTTGAAGGAGGAAGACACCAAAATAGAGTGAATAAAATAAGCTGTTAATTTTTCCTATGTTTTAAAATAAAAAAGGCTTTTCATTCGAAAAGCCTTTCATTTATTTTTTTTCTTCTTCTTTTTTGTCAGCAGCAGGTTCTTCTTTAGATGCGTTTTTAAACTCTTTAATTCCAGTTCCTAAACCTTTCATTAATTCTGGAATTTTTTTACCTCCAAAAAGCAATAAAAAAACAGCCGCTATAATTAATATTTCTGGTAAACCTAGTCTTCCCATGTTTGAAATTTTTTGTGCCGAAGCAATTGATAATAAATTACAATACAAAGGTAAACAGAAATATTGGTTTTTCATTTCCCTCATTAATAAATATTTATGATTTACATTAAATATTAATAAAAAGGAATACTTTAAAATCTTAATTTATAAATGATAGTTTTATCATTATATTTGTGATAATAATATCAAGAACGATGTCAGAGAAAAGAAAAATATTAAAGAGGAAATTATTCACCAAAAACCGCTTGGTTATTTTAAACGAAGATACTTTCGAAGAAATTTTTTCCCTTAAATTAACCTTAATGAATGTATTTGTTGTCGCCTCAGTTGCAGCTATATTAATCATTACTTTTACTACTTATGTTATTGCTTTTACCCCTTTACGAGAATATATTCCGGGTTATGCTTCCACAAAATTAAGAAAAGAAGCTACGGAATTGGCCTTAAAATCGGATTCTTTAGCGTTGGCATTGAAAAAAAATGATGCCTATTTAAAATCAGTGGTTAAGGTTCTAAATGGCGACTTAGAATACGAGCAAATAAATAAAGATTCCATTATGTCTTCCGATAATAGTAGCGCTACAATTGAAAATAATGCGCCCTCCAAAGCGGAATTGCAATTGAGAGAGCAAATATTGCAAGAAGAAAAACTACTTTCTAAACAAAAGAAAAAAAAATAGTTTGAAACTAGCTTAAATACAAATTATAAATGTCTTTAAAATCTTTCTTGGCCAAACAATTTGCCAAATCCATTTATAAAAAAACCAAATTATGGGCCGATAATCCTGTTCAAACCCAGCAAACCGTTTTTAAAGATATTATCCGTCAAGCGAAAAACACGCAATTCGGCATTGACCATCATTTTGATTCCATAAAAACATTCCAAGATTTCTCTAAAAAGGTGCCCATTCGCGATTACGAAGCCCTAAAACCGTATATTGATAGCGTGGTACAGGGCGAAGAAAATATACTTTGGAAAGGGAAACCGTTGTATTTTGCCAAAACATCGGGAACCACTTCCGGCGCAAAATACATTCCATTAACTAAAGAATCGATGCCTTTTCATATTGAAGCCGCTCGAAATGCTATTCTACATTATATTCATGAAACCGGAAAAGCAGATTTTGTAAATGGCAAGATGATCTTTCTACAAGGAAGCCCAGTATTAGAAGAAAAAAACGGAATTCAATTGGGAAGATTATCCGGAATTGTAGCCCATTTTGTGCCGAAATATTTGCAAAAAAACCGAATGCCCACCTTCGAAACCAATTGCATTGAAGATTGGGAAAACAAAGTCGACGCCATTGTTGAAGAAACATTCCACGAAGACATGACGGTGATTTCCGGAATTCCGTCTTGGGTGCAAATGTATTTTGAAAAATTACAGCAGAAAGCCGAAAAACCTGTTGGGGAGCTTTTTAAAAACTTCAATTTATTCATTTACGGCGGAGTGAATTTTGAACCTTATCGTGCTAAATTTGAAAATTTAATTGGTAGAAAAGTTGATTCTATAGAATTATTTCCTGCTTCGGAAGGATTTTTCGCCTACCAAGATTCGCAAAAAGAAAAGGGAATGTTATTGCTCTTAAACTCCGGAATTTTCTACGAATTTATAAAATCTGAAGAGTTTTTTACTGAAAGCCCAAGGCGATATACTATTGGCGAAGTCGAATTCAATGTAAATTATGTTTTGATCATTTCAACCAACGCGGGACTTTGGGGTTATAATATTGGCGATACCGTTCAATTTACTTCTTTAAAACCGTATCGCGTGATTGTTTCGGGACGAATTAAACATTTTATTTCTGCTTTTGGAGAACATGTGATCGGCAAAGAAGTTGAACACGCGTTGAAACAAGCCATGCAAAACACCTCAATTCAAATCAACGAATTTACCGTTGCACCACAAATTACGCCATCGGATGGTTTGCCTTACCATGAATGGTTTATAGAATTTGAAAACGAACCTGAAAACGAAGTCGCATTTGCGGAAGCGATAGACAACGCAATGAGAACTCAAAACTCCTATTATGAGGATTTGATCGTGGGGAAAGTTTTGCGAAAATTGGTGGTTACCAAAGTAGCTAAAAATGGTTTCCTAGACTATATGAAATCGATTGGGAAGTTAGGCGGGCAAAACAAAATTCCAAGGCTGAGTAACGACAGAACGATTGTGGATTTTTTTAGTAGTACTAAATAATTGTTTTGTCATTCTGAATTTATTTCAGAATCTAAAAGAGAAGCTGAAACAAGTTCAGCTTGACAGAGATTTTAATAATATATAATTTCATGAATAAGTTCTCCTTTTTATTATTTCTGTCCATTTCCTTTTTTGCTCAAACCAAAGGCGTTGTAGTAGACGAATCCGGAAAACCCATCCCGTATGTGAATATTTGGGTTGAAAATGAAAATATCGGAACTACTTCAGAGGAAAATGGCGAGTTTTCTATTGCTGGCTCCGCAAATAAAAACCTGATATTTTCTATTTTAGGATTTGAAAAAAGAACAATAAAAGCGTCGGAGGTTTCCAATGTAATAATGAAAGCGGTTTCATTTCAATTGGACGAAGTGGTAATTGCCCGACATTTTGAAACTAAAAGAATAGAAATCGGATCGATCAGTAATTCTGTATTGGAGGCCTTCGATAACGGACCGCGAATTGACGTGAAGTTTTTCCCTTACGAAACGGCTTATAAAAAAACCAAATTCATTAAGAAAGTGAGTATCTTAACCGATAGTAGAATTGACAACGCCACCGTTAAAATTCATTTTTATAGGGCCGACGCCAATGGTTTTCCCGGGGAGGAATTACTCATAAAAGATTATATTGTAACTATTGAAAAAGGCGTGGTTAGAAATGGTTTTGATCTCACGGATTTGAACTTGAAAATGCCTAAAACCGGTATTTTCATTGGTATTGAAAAGCTATTGATTTTAAAAAATAAATTGGAAAAAACGATTGTCAATTCCAACACACAAAAAACAAGCATTCAAGTAATATATTATCCGTTGGTGTTGTATAATTATGTCGAAAGGGACTATTTATTTACCTATTCGGGAGGTAAATGGGGCCGACAAACGAACGATAAAAACCAAGTTGAATCGGGAAAAATTAAGGTCTACGAACCCGCAATAAATTTGGTTTTAACCAACTAAAACATAAAAACCTTACATTTGTGAGTAATAAATTAAAATCCAAATGAAAGAAATCAAGAATATTGTCCGATCAAGAGCGCAAGAATCATCGAGCGCTGTTGAGAAATTATACATTACCATGCGCCATTTGTTCAATAGAGGATTCTATAAACCAATGGGAGTTTCTGGAGAAACATTGCGGGAAGCATTATTGTCGTTACGCCCTGAAATATATGGCACAATTGCCGAAGATAAAGTAGAATTAAGCGGACTTTTATATGTAATTGAAAGACTTCCAATAGGGATTGAAGAATGCCGTTTCATCAATTTAACTTCTGATGAAGGCTACTCAAAATCACATTTTCAAGCAATAATTCCACCAAAAAGAAGAAGAAATTGTTATCGAATTGATGACGAGCAAATGAACGTTGAAATCACCCGTGGAAGATCCGATATTTACGATATTTTAACGCATTTGACTTTTATTTTCATAGAATCTCATAAAATTAAAAACCGCGTTTTACTAGATGAAAATGCTGAGGTCACTCGTGATTGGCAAAAACTAGAAGAAGCGGTTTTATCCAATAAAAAACTGACATTAACCGATAAAGAGAAAACAATTTCGCATACAGCAAATATCTTAGGACGAACATTTGTTGAGATTTTAGACATTTATGACGCTTTTGGAACTATAGAAAAACCAGATCGTTTTTTACATGTTATTTATTGGTTGGGAAAATTAGCCATCGACGAAGTAGTGGAAAACAATAAAAGAACCATCACTTTTAGCCCTATATTAAGAGAACGATTAGGCCATCATATTCATGGAGAAATTTGGGCAACCAATATAAAAGAGGTACTTAAAGCGAATGATTTATTGCATCGACCAATTCATATTATCAGTGCCAACATGCACTCGGTGATGAATTCTATATTTGCAACGCACGTTTTGAAAACTAAATTCAAAGACAAATCGGATTTCTTTATTTTTGAAGAATTGAGTAAATCAGGTGCGGATGAGGTTAGAAACAAAGTGGAAGATTTTGCTAAGTTAAACGGTATGATTTCATTGCCAGATACTTCAGGAACCAATATCGATGTTCAGATTTTTGATACTTCGAAAATAGATTGGAAAAAATCAGCATTTCCAACTGCTAAAACGCACAATAAAAACCCCGTAATTATCGTTATGGACTACGCTTTTGGAGAGCAAGCCTATGAAACCATTGACGAGCTATTAAAACCGTTTCAAAAAGACATTTTATTGAATGTAGAATCGGTTTCAATAATGGGAAAAGCAGGGATTCTTCAAGGCGAAAAAGGAGATATTATGATTCCGTCGGCACACATAAATGAAGGAACGGGAGATAATTATTTCTTTCATAATGAGTTAACGGCCGAGATGCTGGAAGGAAACGATATTGCAGTTTTTGCTGGACCAATGATTACGGTTTTAGGAACGTCATTGCAAAATAAAGATTTATTGAAGTTTTTCCATGAGTCAACTTGGGGAGTAATTGGATTGGAAATGGAAGGCGCCTATTATCAAAAAGCGATTCAATCGGCTTCAAAAATCAGAAAGAGTATTAATCCAGATGTGAAGGTTAGGTATGCCTATTACGCCTCCGACAACCCTTTGGAAACTGGAAGCACATTGGCTTCTGGCGGATTAGGAACAACAGGAGTAAAGCCAACGTATTTAATTACAATTAAAATATTAGAACAAATTTTAACTTAAAATAGTTTTTATTATGAGTCAAAACTCAACCAATTCTGACAATCAAGAGATTGATTTATCAATGATTTCAAATAAAATTAAAGGTTTTTACGAAGGAATAGGAACTTCGGTTTTTAGAGGTATTTTATTTTTTAAAAGAAATTTATTAATAGTAGGAATTTTATTTGTTGCAGGAGCTGCCTTAGGAACCTATTTTGACTTAAATAATGAAACCTACGATTCTAAAATTATTGTAAGACCTAATTTTGGAAGCACCGATTATCTGTATTCTAAAATAGATTTATTGGATTCTAAAATTAAAACCAGGGACACCCTTTTTTTAAAGTCTATAGGAGTTAAAAATCCTGAAAACTTAACAAAAATTGAAATTGAACCAATAGTTGACATTTATAGTTTGGTTAATTACAATGAAAAAAATGCCGCTGTTACAACAAACACCCAAAATTTTGAACTCGTGAAATTATTAGCCGAAGACGGCGATATTAACAAGGTGATGAAAGATAAAGTAACTAGTAAAAATTATTATTCACACACGGTTCACCTCATTACTAGAGGATTTACAACGGATGAAAAAACCATTGAGCCAATTTTAAATTATTTAAACAACAATACTTATTTCGATAATTTAAAGAAAATATATGTTGAGAACGTAAATGTAAATATTAAAAAGAATGAAGAAATGATCCTTCAGATTAATACTTTATTAGAAAAATTCTCGACTGCTTCGGGACAAAAATCCGACAAATTAGTTTTTTATAATGAAAACACCGAGCTAAACGAAGTGCTTAAAACCAAGCAAGCATTAATTTATGAAATTGGCATCAAAAGAGAGCAACTAGTAAATTACGAAAACACGATTAAAAAAAACAGCAGCATTCTTAACATAAAAAACACAGAAAGCGTTAACGGTAAATTAAAATTTGTTTTACCGCTTTTGTTTATTTTTGGATTTGTATTTATCCGTTTATTTTTAAAATTTTATAAAAGACAAGCTTTAAAAGCCCAACAAAATATAGCATAATGAAAGGAATTATTTTAGCCGGAGGATCGGGAACCAGGTTGCACCCACTTACGCTCGCGGTCAGCAAACAGTTAATGCCAATATATGACAAACCGATGATTTATTATCCGCTATCATCTTTGCTTTGGTCAGGAATAAGAGAAATATTAATTATTTCTACCCCTCATGATTTACCATTATTTAGACAATTATTAGGAGACGGCTCTAGATTAGGATGTCGATTTGAATATGCCGTTCAACAGCACCCAAATGGATTAGCAGAAGCCTTTATTATTGGAAAAGAATTTATCGGGAATGATAAAGTAGCCCTAGTTTTAGGAGACAATATTTTTTATGGAACAGGATTATCAGATTTATTACAATCGAATAATAATCCAGACGGAGGAATTATTTATGCCTATCACGTAAACGATCCAGAAAGATATGGAGTAGTAGATTTTGATGCTGATGGAAACGTTCTTTCTATCGAAGAAAAACCGGCAAATCCAAAGTCAAATTTTGCCGTTCCGGGGATCTATTTTTATGATAATGATGTAGTGGAAATCGCCTCAAATATAAAACCGAGTCAGCGAGGTGAAATTGAAATCACCGATGTAAACAAAGAATACCTTCGAAGAGGAAAATTAAAAGTGAGTATTTTAGATAGAGGAACAGCGTGGTTTGACACCGGAACCTTTAATTCTTTAATGCAAGCCTCGCAATTTGTTCAAGTAATTGAAGAAAGACAAGGATTAAAAATAGGATCTATAGAAGAAGCGGCATTCAAAATGGGCTTCATCACCGCAAAACAATTAAAAGAAATTGCCCAACCATTTTTAAAAAGCGGGTATGGCAAGCATTTATTAGAAATTATATAAATGAATTTTATTACCACAAAATTAGAAGGTTGTTTTGTTATTGAGCCCAAAATATTCAATGACGAGAGAGGTTATTTTTTGGAAAGTTTCAATGAAAACACATTTCAAAACGCAATTGGTCAGTCAGTTCGTTTTGTTCAAGACAACCAGTCCTTTTCAACAAAAGGGGTTTTACGCGGGCTGCATTATCAAACCGGAGATCACGCGCAGGCTAAACTGGTTCGTGTTTTGCAAGGCGAAGTCTTAGATGTAGTTGTAGATATCAGACCCAATTCCAAAACTTATGGCGAGCACATTTCTGTTTTGCTTTCCGCAGAAAAACAAAATCAATTTTTTATTCCTAGAGGTTTCGCACATGGATTTTTAGTGTTAAGCGAAACGGCCACCTTTTTTTATAAATGTGATAACTTTTACAATAAAGAAAGTGAAGGCGGAATAATTTACAATGACGGCTCGTTGAATATTGATTGGCAATTTCCATTAAACGAACTCATCATTTCAGAAAAAGATGCGTTATTACCCACAATTGAAAATGCCAAAAAAGCATGGTAGTTTTAGTTACAGGCGCTAACGGACAATTAGGTCAAGCAATACAGTTTATTGCAAAGAACTACTTGAACGTGAATTTTGTTTTTTGTAACGCTACCGATTTAGACATTTCAAATAAGGAAAATTGCCAGGGAGTTTTTCACAAAATAAAACCTGATTTTTGTATTAATACCGCTGCCTATACCGCAGTGGACAAAGCAGAATCAGAACCCGAAAAAGCCGAATTAATTAATGTTACCGGGGCCAAAAATCTTGCCGAAACCTGTAAAGAATTTGACGCGACATTAATTCATATTTCAACCGATTTTGTTTTTGATGGGTCAAATAACAATCCTTACACCGAAAACCAAATCCCAAATCCTAAAGGAGTTTACGGTCAAACAAAATTAGACGGGGAAAAAGCAATTCAGGAAGTATTTTCAAAATATTATATCGTTCGAACGTCATGGGTTTATTCTCAATTTGGAAATAACTTTATGAAAACCATGTTGCGATTGGCCTCCGAAAGAACGTCATTAAATGTGGTAAACGATCAAATTGGAACTCCCACAAACGCTGTTGATTTAGCGGATTGTTTAATGACAATTATAAACGTTCAACACCCAAAACCCAGCACCCAATACCATTACGGCATTTACAATTTTAGCAATGAAGGACAATGCAGTTGGTATGATTTTGCAAAGAAAATATTTGAATTAAACAATATTAGCATACATTTACAATCAATACCAACCACAAGTTTTCCAACTCCAGCGTCAAGACCAAAATATAGTGTTTTGGATAAAAGCAAAATTAAATCTACTTTTGGAATAACAATAAAAAACTGGGAAGAGAGTTTAAAAAAAGCCATCAAATAATCAAAGCAAAAAAAATAAAGTATTATTTTTGTTGAGACTAAAATAAATATAAAAATGAAAGTAAAAAGTACATTATTAGGATTGTTGGTTGCTGTTATTATGTTTTCATGTAAAAATGAAGTCAAGCAAGACGAAGCAAAACAAGAAATCAACAACAAATTTAAAGTCACTTTAAATTTATTAATCAAGAAAAATGACACATTACATCTGTATTACACAGAAGACAATTCCATAAATTTTAAAGAAGAAAGTTCTATTTGGCTTTCGCTTCCGGGAAAGAATGATTCACAAGATATCACTTTTGAGTTACCAGAAGACGTTTTCCCTACTCAATTTAGATTTGATTTAGGAGTAAACAGAGAAAACGAAAAAATTAAATTAAACAGCGTAAAATTCGATTATTTAGACAAATCTAATCTAATAAGCGAATCGTTACTTTACAATTGTTTTAGAATAAACGCTGATAATACAACAATTGATTCGGTAACAAAAGAATTAAGCAGAAAGGATCCAAAAACAATTCCCGGCCCAAGTTTATACCCTCACGAAGCAATATTGAAAAAGGAATTAGATCAACTTACTTTAAAATAAAACACATTGCAAAAACAATAAAGTCTATAAAAAAGAAAAGTTATCTCATTTGGGATAACTTTTTTATTTGCACTTGTTTATATTTGTCACTGTATTAATAATTTCCAACAACTATGAATTACGATAAAAAAGGGGCAGATTATTATTCTAATATAAGACTAGATTTAATTAATCTAATAGACAAAAAATCTCAAAATTTAAAGGTATTAGAAATTGGTGCAGCTTATGGCGAAACGCTATTTTATTTAAAACAAAACGGAATAGCTTCAGAAGTGGTAGGGGTTGATATTTTTGAAGATGCTAAAAACAAACAAAATTATAAACCGCTGGACCAATTTATTTTTGGGGATATTGAAAAAATAGATTTACCAGAATACTTTCAACATTTCGATTTAATATTGCTTGCTGATGTTTTAGAGCATCTTTTCGAACCGAAAAGTGTTTTAGAAACCTTAAAAAAATATTTAAAAGAAGACGGAAAAATAATAATTAGCATGCCTAATATTCGTTATTATTCAGCACTTTATAAAATAGTTTTTAAAGGCGATTTTAAATACGAAGAAAGCGGAATTTTTGATTACACCCATGTTCGGTTTTATTGTAGAAAAAACATTCAGGAGTTACTGGAAACGGCAGGTTATAAAGTTTTAAAACAAGAAAGCTCCATAATAAACTATCAAGGAAAATCAATGGCCAAGCTGATAAATTTGATTACTTTTGGAATATTTGAAGAATTTTTTAGCACCCAATATTTTTTTGTAGTTAAAAAATAAAAAGAATTACTTTAAGTAAATACTATAAAATGATTCAACTAAACAGTAGTTTTAAAAAGTTAATTTCATTATCGGGATTAAATTTTATTTTTAGAATCTTCGGATTAGGAACGTCTTTTCTAACCACAGTTTTAATTACTCGTTTTTTTGGAGTTGGAACCTTTGGCGACTATTCTTTAGTGTTTGCAATTTCGCAAATAATTGCGCTTTTATTTACTTTAGGAATCCCAAACACTTTAATCAAAATTATAGGAAATAATGATTTTACGTATTCTCAAGCCAAAAAGCTATTAATTAAAGGATTAAAGGGCTCTTTGATTTTCTCTTTAATCCCATTCTTTTTTTTCTATTTTGGTTCGGGTTTTTTATCAGAAACTGTTTTCCACAATGCACAATTAGTAAATTATTTTTTAATTGTATCCATTTCCGTTCCCTTGTTTATAGTACATGAGATTTTCCTTTATTTTTTAATTGCAACCAAAAATTTTATAAAGTACAACTTATTCATGTTTGTAATTCCAAACTTATTACTGCTATTTTTTTTATTTTTATTTTTCAAATTAGATAAAAATAATTACTTCACATTTATCGCTTTTTCCTTAGCAATTTTGATCACTGTTTTGCTAGAAGTATTTACAATTTTCGAATTAAAACCCAAAAAAGAAACTATTTCAATTTCTACATTATCGTTAATAAAAACAGCATCACCGCTTTTATTTAGTAGTTTGTTTATGTATTTATTAAACTACACCAATGTTATTATGTTGGGGATTATGTCCAATAATACGCAAGTTGGGATTTATAATATTGCTTATAAAATAGGAAGTGTAGGCTTTTTAGTTATCGTTTCAGTAAGTACAATAATGACTCCTAAAATAGCTGAATTTTATGGCAAAGGAGATTTCGATCAATTAAAAAAATTGACTCACAATTCAACTCGTCTTGTCGCTCTTTTTTCACTGCCGATAGTTTTGTGTTTGATTCTTTTTAGTAGCTCTATTTTGTCCTTTTGGGGGCTAGAAGCAATTTCCGGAAAAACAACGTTAATTATAGTTTCAACCGGGGTTCTTTTTAGTGCTATGGCTGGCAATGTTGATCAAATTTTAAACATGACTGAGAATCAAAATATTTTTAGAAATATTACCATTTTTAGTTTTTTAGTTAACTTAATTCTGTGTTACGTTCTAATTCCTAAATACAATATTGAAGGAGCGGCCATTGCCAGTTTAACAACCAATATTTTAATTAATGTATTGTGTTTGTATTATATAAAAAAGAAATTAGGATTTTATACGTTATTTTAAAATGAAAATAGAATTATCTGTAATAATTGTCAATTACAATGGCGTTCATTATCTTAAAGATTGCATCGATTCATTGTATCAAAATTTGAGCAATATTGCTTTTGAGATAATTGTATTAGATAATAATTCAACAGACGACAGCCGTGCTTATCTTATAACTAATTTTCCAGAAGTGAAGTTGATTGAATCCAAAATTAATCATGGTTTTGGAAAAGGAAATAATGAAGCGGTTAAATCGGCTGAAGGGAGTTATTTGCTATTAATTAATAACGATACAGTTGTATTGGATAGTATTTCGCCAGTTCTTGAAATTTTAAAGTCAGACGCTACAATTGGGGTCATTGGAATTAATATGTTGAATGGCAAAAAAGAATA
>Ga0164294_10002256_pt1 | contig 17516 bp, 5 predicted proteins | sample GEODES005metaG_FD_111479 | JGI IMG/M metagenome (GOLD analysis project Ga0164294, IMG submission 111479) | Oligotrophic lake water microbial communities from Sparkling Lake, Wisconsin, USA - GEODES005 metaG | ecosystem: Environmental > Aquatic > Freshwater > Lake | place: USA: Sparkling Lake...
CCCCACTTTTACCGCAGCCGCTTGGCCCAGCATTCGCAGTAACTTTGCCCAGTATGTCAACATCGATGATTCGGCTTACGCGGCCGTGAAGGGTGTTTATAAGGCCATCATGGCAGCCTCCGCCAACAGCGCCTTGGCCTCGCTGCCAGCGGGACAGACCGCGATCACTACCGGTGCAGCCTATGCAGATGCCCAAATCGTAGGATTCCAGGATGCGAATTTCATCAATCAGGCCTTCGTCGCGGCAGGACAGACAGCACCGTTTGACGCGGCAGCTCTCGCCGCCATGCCTCGTGGTCTTTCGTATTACCTCCTAGGCAAGACCAGCGTGTTCAGCGACTTCGGTAGCCGCTATCAAGTGGTGAATCAAACCTTCCAGCTCTTTGCAGGTTACACTTATCAGGCCTTCCTGCTTTCCAGTGGTGCACTCGGTCGTGATCAGGCCTTCTATAATACCGCCCAGCAGACCTTCCTAGCGACCGCCCTCGCCAATAGCACTGCTGCTGGTAACAAATGGCGTGTGGTGGCCAGTTCCACGCCTTACACACCCATCAAACTCGAATTGGGTGACCTGCCTAACGGGCTGGCTCTGCCAACTCAGGGAACGATCAGTGGGGTGACGATTCCTGCGAGCCTTCCGTCGCAATTCCTCGTGGAATTCCTCCTCAATGCGGATGAGCCTGCTGGCTTCCCGCAGTTCCGTCAGGGCATGATCGACCTCTTTGCCCAGCATGATGCCATCATCGTCTCCGGCGACATTCACGCCGAACTCATCGGCAAGAATAATGCCACCAATGGCCAGAAGGTGGTTGATTTCACCGTGCCCTCTGCGTCTTCGTCCGAGTTTCGTAGAGCCGTGAGCGGTGCCTTCACAACGGTGGAAGGCTTGATGACCCCTGCTGTCCAAGCTGCTACCGGATTGCCTGGCTCGTTCGCCTTCGACAGCACGCAGAAGCAGGCAGTCATCAATGCCACGGATTCGATCATCAAGCACAACACGCCTGAGATGTTCCAAGCCGACACAGCCGCTCATGGCTACACGGTCTTCACTGCAGGAGCTTCCGCCTTCAACGCGGACTACCAGAAGATTAACGTCAGTGAGATTGGTAATAACCACTATGCCCTGAGCAGTGCCGCCCTTGATGCCCTTTTCCAGAAGGAGAACTTTACCGTCACCAAGACCGGTAGCGGGCTAACTAGCGACCTCACGTTAGGAGTTCCGCAAAACGACACCACCATCATCATCGGTGATGCCAGTATCGCCGAAGGCAACAGCGGCAGCAGCACCCTGAACTTCACCGTTACTCGCAGTGATCTCCTGGGATCCTTCACGGTCGATTTCGCCACCTCCAGCGGCACCGCGACCTCCGGCAGTGACTTCACCGCCGCCTCGGGCACGCTCACTTTCACCGCGGGCGGCGCCACCACGCAAAACGTCTCTGTTTTGCTCACGGGTGACACCACCATCGAGTCCAACGAGACCCTGATCGTGACGCTCTCGAATGTCGTGAACACTGCAGGCACGGCCGCCATCACGGATGCGACTGCAACCGGCACCATTACCAATGATGACACCGTGCCGAACTCCTTCCCAATCAACGGTAGGATTACTTCAACGCTGAAAGGCTTCATTGATCTGGATGCCGCTCCTCTTGCTAGTACCAATGGTGCGGAAATCCCAGCCTTTGACCCGCTTTCTAAGCGCGCTTTCACTTCATCCAACTCCGGCATCCAGGTGATCAATCTCACCAATCCAGCCGCCCCAGTTTTCATCAATACCATCGCTCCAGCCTCGCTCGGAGTCGCGGGTCTCACCAGCAATGATGTTTCCTCCGTAACGGTCAGAAAAGGCACCGGTGGAAATCCAAGCGTTCTCGCCGCTGCGATCATTTCCTCGCCCAAGTCCGCGCTCGGCTATGTGATCTTTATCAATCCTGCCACGGGTGCCTTGATCGGATCCAGTCAGGTCGGCGCGAATCCAGATCATATCGCGTTCAGCCCAGATGGCACGAAATTGCTCGTCGCCAACGAAGGTGAGTTGGATGCCGTAAACGGAGCGCCAGCTACCGTCGTCACTAACGACACCACCGTTGGCTCTGTGAGTATCATTAGTGTTCCAGCCGTAATCACCGGTGTGCCTACTTCGCTGACTACCGCCACCGCAGATTTCAGCACCTATGATAGCCAATCCGCAGCCCTCAGCGCAGCAGGCGTCCGCATTTTCCAAGGCGGCAAGCCCTCCACCGATTTCGAGCCAGAATACTTCGCCATCAGCGCAGATAGCACCAAGGCGCTCGTCACCCTTCAGGAGGCAAACGCCGTTGCCACTCTTGATCTCGCCACCGCCACTTTCACTTCCGTGGTGCCGCTTGGGAAAAAGAACTTCGCCACTGGCCGCCACGATTTTAGTGATCGCGATGGTCTTACTGCCGCAGGCGCTGCTACAACGCTGGTGAATCCTACCACTGGCAGTCCTGTCTTTGGCCTCTATATGCCAGATGCTGTAGCCTCCTATTCCGCAGCTGGACAGACCTACTACATCACCGCCAATGAGGGTGATGATCGCAACGATTTCTTTAATCCCGATGAAACCACCACTGTGGGTGCCGCTACCGGTTATACCCTAGATCCCACCGTATTTCCAAATGCCGCCGCGCTGAAAAACCAAGCCAGCCTTGGCCGCCTCACCGTTTGTAATTCCCCCGGACTGCGCGGCGATACGGATGGTGACGGCGACATCGATGAAATCCTCAGTTACGGCGGTCGCTCCTTCTCCATCCTCGACTCCACCGGAGCCATCATCTGGGATAGCGGAGATATGATTGAAAACATCATCGCCTCGCAGTTCCCAGCGAATTTTGATGACGGCCGCAGCGACAATAAAGGCCCCGAACCAGAGGGCGTGACCATCGCCACTCTCGGTGCCCGCACCTACGCTTTCATCGGACTTGAGCGCTCGCACATGACTCTCATGTTCGACGTCACCAATCCAGCCGCCGTCACCTTTGCCGGTGGCTTGGTCCGCAGCGGTGATCTCAATCCCGAAGGTCTCGTCGTGGTCTCTGCTGCTGATAGCCCGACTGGTAAACCGCTCCTTCTCCAAGCCAGCGAAGTTTCCCAAACTCTCACCGTTTTTGAACTGAATCAAACCACCGACTACACGCTGCAAGTGCTCCACTACTATGGTGAGAGCGGCCTGCTCGGCATCCAGACCGCACCGATCATGGGCGCGATGATTGATCGCTTCGACGATCAGTACGCGAACACGGTCGTCATTGGTGAGGGCGATAGCTTCATCCCTGGCCCTTGGCTGGTTGCCGGCGCTGACCCGGCCTTCAATTCGCTGCTCCACACCACAGCTCAAGTCTATTCCGGCAACAACGGCGCACTCGGCGTGGCAGGCACTTTCAATGCCACCGCGACAGCAACGACCGCAGTGCCCTTTGCCCGCGCTGACATCGCCATCATGAATGCCTTTGGCACTACTGTCTCGGCTCTCGGCAACCATGAGTTTGACCTTGGTTCCCCCGTGCTTGCAAGCGCCATTTATCCCGCAACGACAACAGGCAGTAGCGCTGTGGGCAACTGGGTCGGTGCCAAGTTCCCGCACATCACAGCTAACCTCGACTTCTCCGCAGATAGCAGCCTGCGTGGTCGCGCTGACCTCAGTCTTGGCGGCGTAGCTGGCACGGCAAACAATGCACCCAATGTGAATGCCATCACGGCAGGCACCATCGCCAATCTTGAGGTCACTAGTGTGAACATGCAGGCCAAGATCGCCCCTTATGCGATCAAGACGATCAATGGCCAGCGCATCGGTTTTGTCGGAGCTACGACCTGGGATTTGCTCAGCAAGACCTCAGCGAACGGCACCGTGCCGAAAGATGACGCAAATGCTGCTACCAGTGATCTTCAGGAAGTCGCCGCCTATCTGCAAACTGCTGTTAATTCCCTGCAAGGCCTCGGCGTGAACAAGATTATCCTCGTCGATCAGCTCGATACGCTTCAACGTAACAAAGACCTCGCTGGTCTTGTCTCCGGCATCGACATCATGGTTGCCGGTGGTGGTCACGAGCGCATGGGAGACGCCAATGACGTGGCCGTCGGCTTCAACGGCCATGACGCCGACTTCATTGCGGACGCTTACCCAATCTTCACTGCTGGCGCTGACGGCAAACCAACGCTCATCGTCACCACTGACACTGAGTTCAGCTATCTTGGTCGTCTTGTTGCCGATTTCGACGCCGATGGCGTGCTCATCATGCCGAACCTCAACGCCGTCATCAATGGAGCCTATGCCTCCACCGAAGCCAATCTCCAAATCGCTTATGCCACGGCCAGCCCGGCCGCCACCATCATCGCGGGCAGCACCATCGGCACCGCCGTGCAAAGCATCACCAATGCGCTCAACACTATCGTCGTGGCAAAGGACAGCAGCGTCTTTGGTTACACCGATGTTTATCTCGAAGGCGACCGCGTCTTTGGCCGCACGCAGGAAGTCAATCAGGGCAACATCACCACAGATGCTAACGCCTGGAAGGCACGCACCGCGCTCGGCCTCGGCGCTGCTGATGCTGTCTTCTCATTGAAAAACGGTGGCGGCATCCGTGCCTCACTCGGCTCTGTTTTAGCCAATGGAAGCAAAATTGCACCGCTGGCCAATCCGATCACCGGCAAGCCCGCCAAAGGCATCTCGCTGCTCGACATCGAAAACTCCTTGCGTTTCGACAACAAGCTCATGGTCTTCGATACCACGCCAAGCGGCCTGCTTGCCATCCTGAACTTCCTCGCAGGCGTCAGCACCGGCCCCACGAACCAAAGCGGTGGTTATCCGCAGGTCGGCAACATCCGCTTCTCATACAACTCCGCGCTTCCTGTCGGGCAGAAAGTCCGCTCCGCAGCCCTTGTGAACGAAGCCGGTCACATCACTGCTCGTATCGTCGAAAACGGCACTGTTTTGACCGGTGCGCCCGCCACGATCCAGTGCGTAGCCCTGAACTTCAACGCCCAAGGCGGCGATAGTTATCCGATCAAGGCCAACGCCGATAACTTCCGCTACATTCTCACCAATGGCACGCTCTCCGCTCCCATCGACGAAGCGCTCGACTTCACTGCTGCCGCTAACGTCCCCGCAAATGTCCTTGGTGAACAAAAAGCCTTCTCCGACTACCTCGTCGACCGTCATTCTAGCCTCGGCACCGCCTACAACGTGGCCGACACCGCCGTGGCACTTGACACCCGCATCCAGCAGCTTGGCTTCCGTAGTGACACTGCCCTGAGTGGTCCAGCGACCTTTGGCTCATGGCTAGCTGCGAACGGTTTCTCAGGGAATGCCGGCGGTGACACCGACAGTGACGGAGTGCCAGACACACTGGAATATTTCTTCAACTCCAGCCCGAATAGCGGTGGTGATCGCGACAACCTGCCGACCGTCACGATGAACGGCGCTGACCTCGAGTTCCGCTTCACTTACCTCAATAGCACCGTCTTCACTGGCTTCCTCCAATGCTCTGAAGATCTCATCAACTGGGCTAATGCCACCCCTGGTGTCGATTATGAAGTCATCACTGAAACAGCTAACGGCGTGGAGACAGCCGTGCGCTACCGCATCTTCTGCAATCCGCTGCCGACCACGCAGGGACCATTCAGCTACATGACTCCGTTCACCGCCGCGGTCGGACGTGGAGCCATTGATCAGCTCACCATCACCAATCATGGCATGGTCGGCGCAGGCAGACTCTCGGGTGAAGCTCTGGATAGCTTTGGCGAAACCCAAGGTGCTGCTTCCGGACTTTCCATCACAGGCTGGAGCTACAACTCAGGCACCGGCCAATTCAGCGGCACCTTCAATGTGTTGCCTGACCGTGGTTACAACAGTGGCAGCACCTTCTCCAACTACGCTGCTCGTATCCATGCTGTGCCCTTCACCTTCATGCCTTACTATGGAGCAAGTGCAGTTGCTCAAACACAGATCGTGCCGACTTACAGCAGCACGACGAAATTCACTTACCTTGATGGTGCCACGACGAAGTTCACCACAGGTCTGAACCCCACGGGCATCAGCACCATCATGAGTCAAAGTGTGGGCACCGTAAACGCTGCCAATGGCCCAAGCGGAGCAACGACAAATCTCATCAGCTTTGATGCTGAGGCCATTCATGTCTTTGCTGATGGCTCTGGCTTTGTCTCGGATGAATACGGCACCTACATCGCTCGCTTCAACAGCTCCAAGCAATTTACCAAGCTCATTCAGCTCCCTGGAGCAGCGCAACCTAACCGTCCTGCTAGCACCCTGAACTTTGACTCGGTCGCCGCTCCAACCAATGGTCGCCGGAATAACCAAGGCCTCGAAGGTCTAGCGGTCTCGCCGGACAACAAGCGCCTGCTGGCTCTGCTGCAAAGCGCTACCGTGCAGGACACCAGCGGCAGTCAGCAGCAGACACGCTACAATGCACGGCTCTTTGTCTATGACATCGAAGCCGCCAATCTGGAGAACCCAGTGCTCATCGGCGAATACGTCGTGCAGCTGCCGCGCTATGATTTGAATGGCAACAACTCCGCACTCGATGCCACCGCTGCACAGTCAGAAATCGTTGCTCTCAGTTCGACCCAATTCCTCATGCTGCCGCGTGATGGCAATGGCCTCGGCAAAAGCACCTCTGACCCGATTGTCACGAAGACGGTCGATCTTGTGGACTTCGGCAGCGCCACGAATGTGCTCGGTCTTTACGATGCCGTTGGCAATGCGATTAGCCCTAGTGGCGTGCTTCGCGTTGGCATCACGCCTGCCAAAAGCACTGTTGTCATCAATCTACTCTCCAGCACTGACCTGACGAAGTTTGGTTTCAACACCAATACCACCTCGCCCAACCAGTTCACTGTGGCCGAGAAAGCTGAGGGCATGGCGCTTGTGCCAGACACCTCTACGCCGAGCACTGAAGACTATTTCCTCTTTGTCGCCAACGACAACGACTTCCAGTCCAGTGACGTGAAGATGCTCGATGCCACTGGTGCAATCGTCAGCTATGGCGACGCTCGCTCTTCAGTCTTAGGCAGTCCCAAGATCACCAACGACGCCGTCTTCACTGCCTGGCGCATCACCATCTGCCCGAACAACCGGAAGTTCTTCAAGATTGCCGTCCCTGGAGCACCCTAATTTTTAAAGAGACCGGAATCAGCCTTGGTCTATTCTGTGAGACTCCGTCTGCCACGATCATGAACTGCGTTGCTAGACGGAGATCTCATAGCCAAGCTGACTCCGACTGGGATCGTTTCTATCAGAGCCATCAGTTGAGTTTAGTCAGATATGCCACCCTGCGTGGCTTTGATGAGCACGAAGCATGGGACATCGTTCAGGAACTTTTCCTGAGAGTTCATCGAAAAGGAATGCTGGAACTGCTAGTAGCTAAGTCAGAGGAAATGCAGCGTGCCTGGCTGATGCGAACTTTGCTTTGGATGATTCATAACGCCCGGCGGCACAAACTCGCTATTCGGCGCTCCGGTGGACATGTGCCAGAATCGCTCGATTTGCTCTTGGAATCTGGCCAAGAAGTAGCCATTCATAGCACTCCTGCCTCAGAGTATGATCGAGCTTGGGCGAAGTCAGTGATGGAGCGCGGCTTGTCTCGGTTACGCAGCCTTTTGACTTCCAGTGCTTGGCAAGGCATTGAGTCCTCAATTCTTGGGCAAGATGCTAGCGAATATGATCGACGACCAAGTCCGAAATTACGTGTCGCTGTGCATCGAGCTCGCCTTCGTCTTCGTGGGTTTCTGACGATGGAGGCTGGGGCTGGATCTGATTTGAGTGTTGGAAAGCTGCGGCTCTTGCAAGCCTTGGTTGACCATTTTTAATCGGCTGGTGGCCTTGGATCAGACGAAGCTCCCATTTTCAACACTTCATGGTCGTTGACAGTTTGCTCCTTCACCATCTTCGACATTTCAGCCATTGCTGTAGGCGGAAAAGTTTTCTTTGCGGGTGGTTATGAAAGATGTCGTGCAGTCTCTTCGGCAGAATCTCTTGTTGGTGAAGTGATTTGGCCGACAGTCAAATAAGCGAAAAAGCAGCTGTAGCGATGCGTTTCCAAAGGACATGACATCGAAAATCACTCGTCGTAGCAGTTTTAAACTCATCACCGCCGGAACGCTTGCAGGCATCACGGGTCGACAGGATCCCGCTGCTGCTGCGCCATCTCTGGTAACCGATTGGGCCAAGACTCATGACCGTGTCTTTCTTGGCGGTGAGTTTTGGGCTAACCCGATGGAGGATTGGCGTGTGAGCAGTGGTGGTGCTGAGTGTTTGAATTCGGGGGCCGGACGCAGTGTTCACTCGCTCACTCATCAGATGACGAAAAAGGGTGCATTCACGATGGCGGTGACACTCACTCGATTAGAGTCCAAACCATCCGATGGTGGTGCGGGTTTCCGCATTGGGATTCGCAGTGAGCTAAATGAACATCGCAGCAATTGCTTTGCACTTAAAGGTTACGACGCAGGTTGGCAGGGCGATCAACTCATTCTAGGCGCACAAAGGACAGCGTTTGCTGATGGGGCGAAGTTCGATCAAATACGCCTTACACTTACTGGCATACCTGAGGCAGAGAAGTGTGTTTTGACGCTTGTCGCGGCAAGCGTTGAGACCGGCAAAGAACTCGCCACACTCACGGATGTTGTCGCCGCTGAAGGGCTGCTTGGCAATGTCTCGTTAGCCAACCATTTTAGCGCTGGAGCTGCTGGCGCTTCCAAGAAAAAGGCTAAAGGCAAGAATTCTCCCAATGCTACCGGTGGTCGCTATCGCTTCCAACATTGGACACTCGAAGGTGATGCCTTTACCGTTAACGAGGTGAACCGATTTGGCCCCATTTTGTGGTCGATGTATTCGCTCAGCGACTCAGGCAAAGCCAAAGAAGGCTTTGTCATGAAGATCAGTGCTCTCACGGGTCCGATGGGCGCTCAGGATAATCAAGACGTCGAACTGCACGTGCAGAAAAAGGGCGTCTGGAAAGCTCTAGGCACTGCCAAGCTCGATCCCGATGCCTGGGTGGCCACTTTCCGCATTCCGAACTGGGATGCGAAGTCAGGAACACCCTACAAGCTCATCTACCGTGAGAAGTTGAAAGATGGCAGTGAAAGACCCAACGAGTGGACTGGCACCATCAAAGCCAATCCTGAAGGCCGACCCTTGCGCATGGCCGCGCTCACTTGCCAGAACGACTACGGCTTTCCTTACGCGCCTGTGGCTGAAAATCTGGTCAAACTTGATCCTGATCTCGTCTTCTTCTCAGGAGACCAGATCTATGAAAACCACGGTGGCTTTGGCCTCATTCGCGAGCCTGCAGAATCTGCAATCCTCAATTACCTGCGGAAATTTTACCAACACGGTTGGGCCTTTCGTGAAGTCATGCGCCATGCGCCGACGCTCTGTCTGCCAGATGATCACGACGTTTTCCAAGGCAACATCTGGGGCGAGGGTGGTAAGAAGATGGACTCGGGTGACAGCGGAGCGTCCTCCAAAGGCGGCTACATTGAGCCAGCTCGCATGGTCAATGCGGTCCATAAAACGAATGTCGCACATCATCCTGATGCCTTCGATTCAAAACCCCTCTTGCAAGACATCAGCGTCTATTATGGCGACATGGTTTATGGTGGCGTCAGCTTTGCCATTATCGCGGATCGTCAGTGGAAAAGTGGCCCTGAGCATGTCAAAACTGGCGCTGGTAGAGCAGACCATGTTACCGATGCAAACTTCGATACGGCTACGCTCGACCAACCCGGTCTTGTGATGCTGGGCGAGCGTCAGGAAGCCTTTCTCAAGCAATGGTCAGAGGACTGGCGTGGGCACACACTTAAAGCGCTCCTCAGCCAAACGGTCTTCATCAATGCAGCTACGCATCACGGCAGCGAAGATGGCTATTTGAAAGCGGATCTCGACTCAGGCGGCTGGCCGCAAACACCACGCAATCGCGCCATTGACATCCTCCGCCCTTCCATGGCTTTGCACATCAATGGTGACCAGCATTTGACCACACTGGCTCAATATGGCGTGGACAAGCAGCGTGATAGCAATTGGTCCTTTTGCACACCGGCAATATCGGCAGGTTATCCCCGCTGGTGGCGGCCTGATGAATTGAACATGCCACACACGAATCGGCCCAAACATGGACAGGGTGATACTGGTGAGTATCTTGATGGCCTTGGCAACAAAGCTTACATCTACGCCGTCGGAAATCCAAAGGTCGGCAAAGCTCCTAACCGCTATGACAAGGCCCATGAAAAGGCCAGTGGTTTCGGTTTTATCACCTTCGACACGGACAAGAAAACTTACTTCATCGAGTCCTTCCGCTTTCTCGTTGATGCCACCGATGGCAAGCCGACTAACCAATTCCCCGGTTGGCCCGTAACCATCCATCAACAAGAGAACCGAGGAGAAAACCTGCTCGGTTGATCTCATAGATTTGATCCTTCATGCGCCTCGTTTCCTTCATCTCGCTCTTTGCTATCTCGGCTTCAGCCGTCGATCTTCAGCCGTTTTTGAAGACCTACTGTCTGGATTGTCACAATCCGGACAAACTCAAAGGCGATGTTGATCTAACACACTTCGGCTCGCTCCAAAGTGTGCAGAAAGACTTCAAACTCTGGCAGACCATGATCCAGCAAGTCGAGGAAGAGGAAATGCCACCAAAGAAGCCATGGCCTGCTTTGGCTGAGCGTCAGCAGATCGTTGCGTTTTTGCGACAGGGGTTGGCTTCGGTCGATTGGAGCCAGCAGAAAGGCATTGAGCATGTGACGCTACCGCGGCTGACAAAAAGTGAATACAACAACACTCTGCGTGACCTTCTAGGCATTGACTTTGAGCCGGGCAAGTTGCTGCTCGATGACGGTCCAGGTCTCTCTGGCTTTACGAATGATCGCGATGCACTCTTCATCTCGCCGACGCTTGCTGAGCAGCTTTTTGATGCTGCGGATTATGCCTTGGGCGCAGCACTCGCGGTGAATCAGAAACCGACGAAGAAGCATTTTGAGGCTGAAACCATGCTGATGACAGAGCGCGGCTCGCAGCCGGAAGATCTGCCAGGTGGAGGAGTTGGGTACTCGCTGGCTGGGGCAGGGCAGCGCACGCTTTATGATGAAGTTATCGTGCCGGTTGACGGTTGGTATCGTATGACGGTGAAGCATGTCGGTCGGGGAGGTGACAGCGGCATGAGGTTGCGCATCGACAACGAATCACGTGCTTATTTCCTCTGCGTCGATGACAAGCCGCAGGAACAGACCGTTGAGTTGCTGCTGCGTGCGGGTTCGCATCAGATGACGTGGAATATTGACACTACCTCGTTGCGTGTTGCCAAGCCGGTTCCGCTGCGAAAAGCGAAGACCACGGCCAAGGGTGGTTATCCCGTTTTTGATCAGAAGAAGGCCGCAGCTCTCGTGCGTGAGGCAGCGCAGAAAAATGCGCCTCAACTGCCATTGAAGGCAAATGCATCCGCAGAGGTCAAAAAGCTCACCGATATGCTCAATCGCAACTTCCAGAGCATGCAGATGCGCATTGAGTATCTCCGCGCCGTCACGCCGGAAGGCAGCCCCGCTGATTTGCGCAGCTTCTATGGCCTCCTACCTGAGCGCACCCAGGGAATGATCGCCGCCAAGTCCCAGCTCGCTAAGGCCATGCTGCTAAACGTTGCCGAGATCGACCGTCAGATCGAAGTCGCAAATGAAGCTAAACTTGCCAGTAATCGACGGGTGGTTGGCGATTCACTTGCCGTTCTCGATCTACCTTTCGATCCGGGGTCACTCATCGGCAGTGCTAAATCGCAAATCGTCGCTAAACCACAACGTATCGGTGCTCCAGGCGTGGATTGGATCAACGTCGAAGGCCCCATCGCGCCTGCGGGTTCCAATCCGCGCGCCATTTTTGAAAATGATGCCCGCAAAGCTCTCGCTGCTTTTTTGCCACGTGTGTTTCGTCGCCCGTTGCGTGATAGCGAACTCGAAAAGCACGCTCAGTTATATGAAAAAGCCAAAGCAAGCGGCGAATCGCACGATCAGGCTCTCAAAGTCGCCTTTACAGCTGCCTTGACCACGCCAAGCTTCCTTTTCCGCGATGAACTCCGTGCCGGGAAACTCGACAATCACCAACTTGCTAATCGCCTCAGTTATTTTCTCTGGATGACCATGCCGGACGATGAGCTCCGCTCCCTCGCGGACGCTGACAAACTCAGAGATGAGGATACGCTGCGAGCACAAATCAAACGCATGATCGCCGATCCGAAGTCGCGTGCCTTTACCGGCACGTTCCTCGGCCAATGGCTGGGCTTTGATGGACTAGGTACCGAGCATGTGCCCGATGCTAGGAAGTTTCGCGAGTTTACTCCTGCGTTGGCCGATGCCATGAAGCTGGAGCCAGTGCTCGTCTTTGAAAATCTCCTTCGCAGTGGCGGCAGCCTTATTCAGCTTCTGGATGGCAAAAATACCTTTGCTAATGCAGATCTCGCTAGGCTTTACGGAATCGATTTGAACGGTAATGCCATGCAGCCTATTCAATTCAGTGATAACAAACGTGCAGGTTTGCTCGGTATGGCAGCTGTTTTAACGGCTTCCGCGACGCCTAATCGAACCAGTCCTGTGATTCGTGGAAAGTGGGTACTAGAAAACCTGTTAGGCCGCAAACTCGCCGAACCACCTGCGGACGCTGGACAACTCGACAACAAAGCGGGTGAACGTGGCAAGACCCTGCGTGAAGAACTCGCTGCGCATCGTCGCAACGAAAGCTGTGCCAGTTGTCATGACAAGATCGACCCCATCGGCTTCGGCTTGGAGAACTTTGACGCCATCGGCCGCTTTCGCACTGAAGAAGCCGGCAAACCCGTCGATGCAACAGGCATCCTGCCCGGTGGCCATCGTTTTAACGGCCCCGCTGAGCTTCGATCACTCATCGCCGCCCGCCACCAAGATGAATTTCTCACCAATCTCACCCGCCGCCTCACCGCGTTCGCTTTAGGCCGCGCCTTGAAGCCCGAGGATGAAGGCCTGATTCGTCAGATGATGACCGACTTGAAAAAGTCCGGCTACCGTGCCGATGCCCTTGTGGAGTCCATCTTGTTCAGTGAAGCCTTTCGGACACAGGGGAACTCACACTGAATCCCAGTTGGATTCCATGCAAGGTGGTTGGGATGCCTTTCGTTACTTGCAAATAATCAATCATGAACACTCGAATTGAACGCCGCACTTTTCTCCGTGGAGTCGGAGCCACGCTGGCCTTGCCTTGGCTTGAAATCATGACGCCTAGGGCTCGTGCGGCGCAAAAGTTGCCGCCCCGGCGATTCGTCACGTTCTTCCAACCGAACGGAGTTTTCCCGAAGGCATGGAATGTGAAGGGAGAGGGCAGAGACTTCGCGCTATCGCCGATTTTGGAACCGCTGGCGGAGTTTAAGAACGACATGGTGGTGCTCAGTGGCATCGACAGTTGCGGCAAAGGGCATGTCAAACTCACGGGTGCCTTCCTGACGGGAACCTCGATCGAAAATGGGGTGAATGGCATTTCTGTCGATCAAGTTATCGCACGGCAGATTGGCAAGGGAACGCGCTTTTCGAGTATCGAGCTCGGAACAGAGCCTCCACGTCAAGGCATGGCCGGTGAGGATCCTATTGCACTCGCGAATACGGTTTCATGGAGCAGTGCCACGCAGCGTATCTCTCCAGAAATCAGCCCGCGTGCGGCTTTTGATCGATTGTTTCGCGATCCAGCTTCGCCAGAGGCAAGACGTGCAGCGGAGAATCGCCGCAGTGTGGTGGATCTTGTTTTGGAGGATGCGAAGGCGCTGCAAAAGATCGCCAGTGGTCGTGACAAAGAGAAGATCGACGAATATCTCGATGGCGTGCGCGGTGTGGAGCAGCAAATCGAGCGCACGATGAATCCACCTGCGCCTGAATGGACCGCGCTGACTGCGCCAGACATGAAACGCCCGCCCGCAGGCATCCCGCTGAATAAAGATGAGCATATGCGTCTCATGCTCGATGTGATGGTGCTGGCTTTGCAAACGGATACGACCCGTGTGGCCACCTTTATGAGTGCGCATGGTTTCAGTCGCCAGAACTTCACCTTTCTGGATGGCGTGAAGAACGATCACCATGGCATGAGTCATCACAAAAATCAGGAGGCACTGGTCAAAGAATACACTGCCGTGAGTCGCTGGTATGCGCAGCAGGTGCAGTATTTGCTGACGAAGATGGGCGGTATCGACGAAGGCAATGGATCACTTCTCGACAATAGCATCGTGCTCTATGGCAGCGAGATGAAGGACGGCAACGGACACATCAAGGAGGATCTGCCGCTTGTGTTAATCGGCAAAGGCCAAGGCAGGGTAAAGACGGGGCAGCATCTTGCTCTCGATAAAGGTACGCCATTGGCCAATTTGCATCTCACCGTCGCGCAACAGTTTGGTGCGGAGATCCCTAGCTTTAACAATGTGAGCACGGGTACTCTGAACGGTTTGTTTGTCTAAATGTGCCGAATGCACTTCATCCATCTGCTTTTCGCTTTTTTTCTCGTCGCTGTGGCTTGCCGAGCTACACCGCCGAATATCGTCTGGATCATCGCGGATGACATGTCGCCGGACACTGGGGCCTATGGTCTAGCCCAGGTGAAGACACCACATCTGGACCGACTGGCAGCGGAGGGGCGGCGTTTCACGCGGGCTTACTCGACCGCGCCGGTTTGCAGCTCCTCGCGCTCGGCTTTCATCCTCGGTTGTTATCAAACGACAACGGGCCTGCATCCGCATGACACGGAGAATCCGCAGCCCTTACCCGCACCCTACAAGCCACTGCCAACGATCCTGCGTGAGGCTGGCTGGTTTGTCACGAATGCCGCCGCGCCGGGCAGTATTCGCAGCGGCAAGAAGATCACCAAAGGCAAAACGCATTACAACTTTGCCCACGATCCAAAGCAGCTCTTCGATGGCGATGACTGGCGTAAACGGAAGCCCGGACAGCCGTTTTTTACGCAGTTTCAGATCACGGAGCCACATCGCCCATTTCCGATTCCTGATACCTTTGATGAAGTCGCGCTGGCCGCGATCCAGTTGCCAGAAAACTACCCCGACCACCCGCTCGTGCGTCGTGATTGGTATGCGTATCAGCGCAGTGTGGAGGTCGTGGATCAGCGCGTGGGAGCCATTCTCGATCAACTCCGGGCAGAAGGCGTGCTCGATAACACGGTCATTCATTTCTTCGCTGATCACGGTCGTCCGATGCCATGGGGCAAGCAATGGCTTAGCGTCGAAGGTTTGCAGGTGCCGTTGATCGTGCGTGGACCGCAAATTTCGGCAAATCAGGTGGAGGAACGCCTCGTGAGCCTCATCGATCTTGCCCCATCGGTCTTGAAACTTGCGGGTTTGTCGGTGCCGGAGTGGATGCAGGGCAAAGTCATTCTTGGTGGCAACTTCCCGGTCCGTGATCAGCTCTTTGCCGCTCGAGATCGCTGTGGCGATGCCATGGATCGAATCCGCGCAGTCATCACAAAGGATCACTGGTTTGTGAGAAATTTCATGCCCAAGCTGTCTAGGTTAAACTGGTCCGGCTACAAAGAAGATCAATATCCCGGCCTGCCACTGCTGCGCGAGTTGTTGCGTAAAGGTGCCCTCACACCTTTTCCCTCACAATGGCTCGCATCCACGCGGCCCGAAACAGAACTGTTCGATCTCAAAACCGATCCATTGGCACTTCATGTCATCATCGACCGCCAGGTGACCGCCGACTTCACAGCTCGCCTGGATACTTGGATCGCCGAAACCAAAGACCAGGGTGCAAAAGGTGATCCCCTCACCGAACCACCGCTTGCCAAGATTCAAAAGGACAAACGTGCTGACTATCAGCGCACCTGGAGCAAGCGTCTCAGCAAACCTGAGCCAACGGACGCCGATAAACTCGCGTGGTGGATGAAAAGCTATCACTTGGATGCAGCGGATGCGGTGCCGTAAAGTTGGTAAAATGTAACATTGGATGAATACCAGACGTTTCGCGGAATCCAGTTCATGAAATTCATCTTCAGCCTTATCCTGTTTTCTCCTAGCCTGCTCTTTGCTGAGCTGAGTGTGCCACACTTTTTTAGCGATCACATGATCCTTCAGCGGGAGCGTGCCGCGGCGATTTGGGGGAAGGCGGATGCGGGAGCGGAAGTGACGGTTGCCTTTAAAGGCAAATCGTCATCGACCCAAGTGGGTGCGGATGGCAAATGGCGTGCGCAGGTTGAAACAGGTGCGGCGGATGCGAAGGGAGCGGTGCTGACCATCTCGGCAGGCGCCGATAAGATCGAGATCCAGGATGTGCTCGTGGGCGAGGTGTGGTTCGCATCGGGGCAGTCGAATATGTTTTACACGATGAATCGCTCGCCGGAGTATGCGGGGCTCATCGCGGAGTCGAATCTACCGGCCTTACGCATGTTCAACGCACCGCTGGTGACGGCGGAAGATAACCAGGAGGACATTGATGGCTCGTGGAAGGCGGCGACGCCGCAGACGGTGCCGGATTACTCGGCGGTGGCGTTCTTCTTTGCGCGGAAGCTGCATCTGGAACTCGGCATCCCTGTCGGTGTGATCAAGTCCGCTTGGGGTGGCAAGCCGGTGGAGACTTTTACTAGTCGCGAGGCGCTCAACACGCTGCCGGGAACAAAGGATCTCGTCGATGCGATGTCGAAGGATGAATCGGGCTACGATCAAACCAAGGCGGATGCGGCTTATGCAACCAAAATGGAACAGTGGAAAGACGCCATGGCTGCGGCAAAGGGCAAATCGGCCGAGGAGCGTAAGCGCCTGCCGAAGAAGCCCGACGCGCCGAAGCGGCCGCTGTTAACGGAAGGCAAGCCGGGGGTGCTTTTTGCTGCGATGATTCATCCGTTTGTCGGTTACACGATGCGAGGAGCCATCTGGTATCAGGGAGAAGGCAATGCGAAGCCTGGCGCGGTGCCTTATGACCAGACACTGCCGCTCATGATCAACGACTGGCGCAAGCGCTGGGCAGATGAGTTTAGCTTTTATTACGTGCAGCTTGCCAGTTACCACGCACCATCCACCGAGCCTGGAACGCCTGATCCGTGGGCGCTTTGTCAGGATCGCATGCGCCTCGTTTTGGGCACAACGCCAAAGACTGGCATGGCGATCACCAACGATGTTGGCGAAGCGAATGACATTCATCCGAAGAATAAAAAAGATCCCGGCGAGCGACTTGCACGCTGGGCTTTGGCCAAAGACTACAGCAAGGAACTGATCTACAGCGGACCGCTTTTCAAATCGAACACGGTGAAGGAAGGCGCTATTCGCGTGACCTTCGATCAGAGCGGCGCAGGTTTAAAATCACGCGACGGCGGCGCTTTGAAGCGCTTCGAGATCGCTGGAGCCGACCAAGTGTGGAAGTGGGCCGAGGCGAAGATTGATAGCATCGACAGCGTGATCGTGAGCTGCGTTGAAGTGAAGGCTCCCGTTGCCGTGCGCTATGCCTGGGCCGCGAATCCTGAGGGGGCGAACCTC
>Ga0164294_10002258_pt1 | contig 17508 bp, 11 predicted proteins | sample GEODES005metaG_FD_111479 | JGI IMG/M metagenome (GOLD analysis project Ga0164294, IMG submission 111479) | Oligotrophic lake water microbial communities from Sparkling Lake, Wisconsin, USA - GEODES005 metaG | ecosystem: Environmental > Aquatic > Freshwater > Lake | place: USA: Sparkling Lake...
GCCACCGGCGACATGACGTCGATCTCGTCGAAAGTGCCGCAGGTGAACATCGATCGCGTCGGTTTCGGCAACGGTGCCGTCATCAACATTCGCGGTATCGGTTCATCGGCCGTCGACGCGGCGATCGAATCCGAAGTTACCGTCAATATCGACGGCGTGCCGATCAGCCGCGGCCGTGTCGTCACCCAGGCGATGTTCGATCTGCAGTCGGTCGAGGTCCTCAAGGGACCCCAAGCCCTGTTTTTCGGCAAGAACAGCCCGGCCGGCGTCATCACCGTGAACTCGGAGAATGGCGGTCACGATCTCGGCGGCTATTTCCGCACCGGTTACGAATTCAACACCAAGGAAGTCTTCGCGGAGGGCGCCATTTCCACGCCGGTGGCGGAAGGGCTGACGGTTCGTGTCGCCGGTCGCTTCAGCCATATGTTCGGCGGGTTCATCACCAACGATTCCAAACCCATCACCGATCCCACCCTGCTGCCCCTCAGACTGGTGCAGGCCGGGCTGACCCTGCCGGGCGCGCCCCAGAGCAGCTATCCGGGCAGCCAGGACATGGTCGGCAGGCTGACCGTCCGCTATGACAATGGCGGTCCGTTCACTGCGGCGTTCAAGTTCCTCGCCAGCCAGCACAAGGACGACGGCTATTCGATGGGCACGGTGATCGTGTCCTGCGGCGCCGGTCAAACCAATCCCATGGCGCTCGATATTCCCGCGGGTCGGTATCTCAGCGATCCCACGGGGCATTGCTCGCTCACCGATCACTCGTCGACCGGTACACTGCCGGCGGCGATTGCCGCGGGCTATCCGGGATCGAACGGCGGCGTGCCTTTCGTGAACAACGTCTCGTACCTTTCCTCGCTGACGCTGGGATACAAGCTGAGCGACACGCTCTCGCTGACGTCCGTGACCGGCTATTACAAGTATCACGAGCGTGGTTGGGGCAATTTCGACTACAGCTCGTTCATCATCGCTTCGGGCAAGAATGACGACGCGCAGCGGACCATTTCCCAGGAACTTCGGCTGCAGACGTCATTCCAGGGGCCGCTGAACGCCACGCTCGGCGGATTCTACAGTCACGATCACCGGACCTACGACCAGGATGGTGCCATCGGCTATTTCGGTGTGGATCCAGCGACCGGACGCACCGACAGCACGGCGCAATTCAGTACCTTCAACAATCGCACGATGTCGTTGTTCGGGCAGATCACCTGGAAAATCTCTTCGCAGCTGGAGCTCAGCGGCGGCGCGCGCTACACGAATGAGAAGAAGAAGGGCAATTTCGGCAATACCTACATCAACCCGCAGCTTGGTGCAGTCGGGGCAGGCTATCTCCCCGCCGGGCAGCGACTGATTGGCGATTTCACCGAACACAACACGTCGCCGGAAGTCACGCTTCGATGGAAGCCCAATGCCGATCTGACGATCTACGGCGCGTACAAGACGGGCTTCAAGTCCGGCGGCTTCTCGTCACCGACGCGGTATCCGAGCAATGCGACGCTCACCAACCAGCGCTTCGATCAGGAGAAGGTCAAGGGCGGTGAACTCGGGCTCAAGTTCGCGCAGCTCAACCACCGGTTGAACGGTGACATCACGGCCTATCACTATATCTACTCGGGTCTCCAGCTGACCGCCTACAATGGTGCGAACTCGTCCTATTTCACGCAGAACGCGGGCAGCGCATCGGTCTCTGGCATCGAAGGGAACGCGACCTTCCGCGCCACGCACCAGCTCAATCTGCGCACCTCGCTCGCCTACAACCGTGCGCGGTATGAGGTTTTCCCGGGCTCGCAATGCTGGACCGGGCAGCTGGCTTCGGAAGGGTGCGTCGGCGGTGTCCAGAATCTCGCCGGACAGCCGCTCTCGCGGGCGCCAAAGTATACCGCGCTGCTCGGTGCCACCTACGATATCCCGATGGGCGGCGACTGGAAGGCCACGCCCTCGGTCGATGGGCGCTACACGTCGGGCTATTACATCTCCACGAACAACAGCCCCTATTCCTGGCAGAGCAGCTTCGTCACGATCGACGCCGGATTGAAGTTCTCCGACGGCCATTGGGACGTCTCGCTGATCGGCCGCAACCTGACCAACAAGTTGTACGCCGTCTGGGGGACCGACAAGCCGCTCGGGCCGCGTGGGCAGGTTGCCGGCTATATCGGGCCGACGCGCCAGTTCCTGGTTCAGGTCGGTCGTACCTTCTGATCGGGAGCGTCGGATGAAGACCTGGTTCATCACGGGCGTTTCCCGGGGACTGGGTCTTGAAATCGCGAAGGCGGCGATTGCCGCGGGCGATCGGGTCGTCGGAAGTGTCCGGCGACCCATTGCCTCGATTCCCGGCATCGAGGCGGCACGCCTCGTCACGCTCGACGTCACCGATGCCGCCGCCACGACGCGGATCGTTTCGGACGTCATGGCCGAAGGTCAGCGACTGGATATCGTGGTCAACAATGCGGGCTTCGGCCTGCTCGGGCCGCTGGAGACGACCAGCGATGCCGACATCGCGGACGTCTTCGACGTCAATCTGTTCGGTCCGCTCCGGATCATGCGATCGGTCATTCCGCACCTCCGCCTTCAGGGCGGCGGTCATATCATCAATATCGGATCGATCGGTGGCCTGTCGTCGCAGGCCGGTTCCGGCGTCTATGCGGCGGCTAAGGCCGCGCTGGAGGCGATCTCGCGGAGCCTCGACCACGAACTGGCCGACGCCGGTGTCAGGGTCACGCTCGTGGCGCTGGGATCGACGCGGACCGATTTTCTGACCCCGGCATCGGTCCGGTTGGCGGATGGTGGCGTATCGGCCGAGGCGCTCGCCGCGTTGCGCGAACAGCAACCCTGTTCCCCCGAGCGAGCCGGCGCGGCCATCGTCACGATGGCCCATTCCGAGGATCCTCCGCGCCATTGGCCGGTCGGTTCGGACGCCGTCGAGCGAACCGAAAATGTGCTGGCATCGATTTCGAGGGATCTGAACGCCTGGCGCGATTTGTCCCTGTCCGCCGATTTCGCAACGGGGCTCCGTCAGGGCAAATGCACCCGTCTTTAAGAACGTGAGGGCAGCGGTCTTGGATGCCGCTCGCGCAAACCCGTGGGCCCATTCCACCATTACAACTCATCGCCGAGGTCATCCGCCTCGTGGTGCCAATGTACGTCCGCTTCCCAATCTCGTTTCGAAACGTCGAGGAAATGCTTTTCGAGCGCGGGATCGATATTTGCCATGAGACTGTGCGATTGTGATGGAAGAGGTCCGGCCCCCTGTTCGTAGGGACATTCGCTGGCAGCGCTGCAGGGGCATGCGGGGCTTTCCTCAATGGAAGCGGCACCTTGATGAGATATTCATTCTTAAGATCAACGGTTTGCTGCAAATGATCACTACCGACGGTCTGCATTTCTATGGACGTGCATCGCGGAGACGATTTCGGCTTAGTCTGACAGCTCACTCGGGATCGGGCGCTCGTCGCGCAGAAATCCGCACATGACGATGTAGCACATCGAGACGGGCAGCAGGACGGGACCAGCAGCGCCGTCCGCAACGCATTCTCGCCAAAGGCGGGGTGGAAGGCGGCGGATGCCAGTCCGATGACGAGCGGGCCGACGCCCAGTCCGCTGAATTGGATGATGAGGACAAGGACCGCGATCGCGATCAGGAAGGGAATGGCGAGGAGCGTCGCGCCGCAGGGCAGGAGGCGTAAATGCGGATATCCCGTCGCGAAGTGGCCGAGCGCGCGGCAACTTGTCCTGCTTATCGGACCCGGCGCTCAGCAGTGAGGTGAATCCCCAACAGTCTTTGCATTTCTCGGTAGGCGAGGCGCGTCACGTGTACGCCGTCCGCCGAATAGTCTGCTCGAAGGCCCGCTTCGCCATTCGTCAGGATCGAATGGTAGTCGACATATCCCAATCCGCGTTGGGTGCAGAAATCGCGAAGCCAGTCATTGAGAAACGGTACCCATTTTCGCGGTTCGGAATCGGGTTGCCAGAATATTTGGGCTGCGGGCGGGATGCTGCCGATCAGCACTTCGATGTCGTTGGCCGTGGCCAGGTCCGCCATTGCCCGGATGTTGGCCTGAAAGTCTCGAGGGACGTTCGGCCCGGTGTTGCCGGCGATGTCGTTCGTGCCGCACAGGATATGGACTCGTTTGGGCCGCAGTTCGACGACGTCAGGCACGAAGCGCAGCAGGATCTGGGCACTGGTCTGGCCTGAGATGCCACGGTTCACGATCGTTTCGTCGAACATGTCTGGCAGAGCGTGGCCCCAGATTTCGGTGATGGAATCGCCGATCATCACGAGATCGGGATTGCGCACTTCGGCGTTGGCCCGGCGATAGCGGCCCAGCCCCGGCCAATCGTCCTGCCGATATTGTTCGGTTTCAGCCGCGCGGGCGACGCTAGCCCTGGCGCAGCGCTCGGCAAGATCGGGCGGCACCGGTTGCTGATCGAGCATCAGATCGATCATCCGCAATACGTCCGCATCGGGCGGCGGCGGCGCGGGCAGCGGGGTTTCGGACATGCCCTTCGAAACCGGCGCCTCGGCCATCGTCACTTGCCCTTTTGGGCAAACCACGCCTCGGTGCGATCGATCGCGTTCTGGCGGATGTTCGCATAGAAGATATCGTAGTCGTTCTTGTGATACACGCCGAGCAGGCGGCTCAGCAGATCCTCGAAACCGTCGTTGAGTTTCGAGGGTATGCTCACTTCCAGCATCCCCGCCTTGCACGTCGCACCGGTGAGGTGCGGGACGAGGGGCTTCAGGGTGCTGGCCTGCGACGGGTAAGGCGCTTCGGGGAAGGGCAGGCCGCCGGCATTGGCCTCCGCCGGTGCCGACCCGTTCGCGCGCCAGTCCAGCGGATTGACGCATACCGGATCGCCGGGATTGGGGATGATCTTCGGCGCACCCTGCCACCAATAGCCGACCTTCTTCGTCAGGATATTGCGTGGCATCGACCAGCCGGCCTTGGTGGTGTTCCAGGAGATGACGCAGCCGGTCTGGCGTGGGGCATCGCACACCGGCAGGCCGATCTGCGCGAATTCGTGCGGCACGTAGCCACCGATCAGATAGGCGGCGATCATGCGGCCCTGGAGCGGCGTGCCCAGGATTTCGCGTTGGAGGAGTTCGATCGCGTGCGCCGTACCCTGGCTGTGCGAGGCGAGGATGAAGGGGCGGCCATTGCTTTCATGCTCGATGAAATGGCGGAAGGCGCGGGCGACGTCCGAATAAGCGAGCGCGGCGGCCTGCTTGTCTCCAAGGCCCGCCAGCGTCGCCTGCCGGTAATGGGGCGCGTAGAGGCGGCAACAGCCATTGAATGCGCCGATCTGCGCCAGCGAGACCGGCGGGTTGAGCTTGGCGACGTCGTCGGGCGCATTGAAGGGCGCGTTCCAGACGCTGTTCTTCAGGAAGGTCGTCGGGTGGATGAAGAAGACGTCCACGGCTGCGGCGTGTTCATCGATCGCCTTGAACCCCGGCGGCGTCGATCGTTCGATGCCGTTGCGGCCCGGAAAGGCCTGCCAGGCCTCCGGGCGGGCATAGTCGGGCGCGGGCGGCGTCGCGATCTGGTCGAAGGGCTTCGAGGGCCCGCGAAATGCGTAGGCGACCGAGCCGTAGCCGACCGCGACCAGAAGGATGAGCACGATGAGGATCGTCACGACGGGGTGTCGCCGCCAGAAGGCCTTGCGCCGGGGGAGTGCGATGCTGGTCATGGCTGTTCCATTGGAAAGAGCTGGCGCCGCAGCCAGTCGGTGCTGTCACGACGCATCTGCCGGGCGATGCGCGCGGTGGGGTGAATGTCGAAGGCGTGGACGCCGCCCGGGTAGACGTGGAGCTCGGTCGCGACGCCCGCGCGGAGAAGGCGGGTGGCGTAGGCGATGTCCTCTTCGACGAAGAGGTCGAGCGAGCCGGTTGCGATGAAGGCCGGGGGCAGGCCGGCGAGATCGGCGGCACGGGCCGGGGCCGCGTAGGGCGAGATCTCGGTGCCGCCGGGCTCGGCCCCGAGATAGCAGCGCCAGCCGAACGCGTTGCTCGCCGGGGTCCAGATATAGTCCCCCGTGAGCGGGTTCGGCTCGCCCACGCAGGTGCGATCGTCGAGCATCGGATAAGCGAGATGCTGAAAGGCGAGGGCGTATTCGCCGCGATCACGGACCAGCAGCGCCAGCGCGGCGGCCAGTCCGCCTCCTGCACTTTCGCCCTTCACGCCGATCCGGCTGGGGTGGATCCCCACTTCGCCCGCGTGCGCCATCAGCCACGCGAGGCCAGTGTAGCAATCCTCCAGCGGCCCGGGGAACGGCGTTTCGGGCGCGAGGCGGTAATCGACGGTGACCAGCGCGCAGCCGAGCGTATCGACCAGTTCGCGATGAAGCGGCTCCAGCCCGCCGGTGGCGCCCGCGATGTAGCCGCCACCGTGAATGTGGTAGATGCAGGGCAGCGCCTCACCCGCCCGCCCGGCAGGACGATAACAAATCAGCGGCACGTCGGGGGCGCCGTCCCGCCCCGGCGCGACCATCATGGTCCGTTCGACGCGCTCGGGATTGGCGATGGGCGGGACGGGAATGCGCGAGGGATCGCGCAGCAGCGGCAGGGTCGTCGCGTCGACGATGAGCGTGGGCCACAGATCGAGCAGCCCCAGCAATTCCGGATCGACCAGATGACGGCTGTTCGTCATTCACCTCTCCACGGATACCGCGTGTTCCAGCACGATATCTCGATGCTCTCGGGGACGATTGCCTTGCCATCGCGTGCTGTGACGAGGATCGTCCGCGTTTCGCCGCCGGCCAGATCGAAATGATTGTCGCTGTAGCGCAGAGTGGGATCGTCGGAGCGCAGCCGCACCGCGAGCGCGTATCGATCGGCCGCGATGGTGAAGCGGATCGCGCCATCTGCCTGCTTGTGGCTTGCGCGCAGGCCCGGCTCTGGATCGAGCGGGAGGTCCTTGACCATCGCGGGAAGCAGGCGATTGCCTGCGAACCGGCCGTTCGCGCTGCGCACCGTCAGCACCTGATCCGCTGCCGGGGCTTCGCCGCGCCAGACGCACAGGCTGCCGTTCGCCGGAACGTCGATCGCGACCTCCGTCAGGCCATGCCCGCCACCGGCGAAGCTTTCGAACGTGATGGTCGCGGTATCGGTGAGGGCCGCGAGTGTGTCGTTGGTGATCCACAGCTCGGCCCGGTCGCCGTCGCGCCGGAAGGAGGCGAGCACGGGCGCGAAGGCGCGGGTGGTGGCGTAGAAGCTCGCCTTGGCGACCCCATCATAGTCGATCAGGCTCCAGCTGACGCACGGCCAGCAATCGTTGTGCTGCCAGATCAGCGCACCCGAGCAATGCGGCTTTCGTCGGCGATAATGTTCGATGCCGAACTGCAATCCCTCCGCCTGGGCGATCATCGTGAAGTCGACGAACGCGTCGATCGTGGTCGGGAGACCCGTGACGGGGATCATCATCGCGGTGGCCTTGTCGGCCACGTCCTTGATCCGCTCGAGCAGACCCTCGCTGCCGACCGCCAGATCCTTCGGCGCCATCCAGCGGCGGAGCGTGCCGATGTCGGGGGCGCTCTGCAGGCCGAATTCGCTGATGAAGCGGCCGACGTCCTCGGCATAGCGGGTAAAGGCCAGCCCTTCGGGTGTCCTGTCATAGTCGCCGATCGGATCGGCATCGAGCACCAGTGGAATGCCGTGCCACACCGTCCAATTGTGGACGTCGCCGCCGCGCATGCTGTTCGGGCTGCCACCGCCCCACGGGCTGCCGGGCCAGTAAGGCGTTGCCGGATCCCGTTCGGCGCAGACGGCCGGGATCAGTTCCTCGAAGAGGGATCGGCCGACCAGCGGCGTCTCGGCACCGGTCGTGAGATCGGTGAAATATTGGAGCGCCTGATTCTCGTTGTTGCCGCACCACAGCGCCAGACAGGCGTGATGGCGCAGACGATCGACCTGCTCGATCACCTCCTGCCGGATATTCTCGACCATCGCGGGATCGTCATCGGGATAGGGCGCGCAGGCGAACATGAAATCCTGCCAGACGAGCAGTCCGAGCCGGTCGCACTCCTCGTAGAAGAGATCGGGTTCGTACATGCCGCCGCCCCAGACGCGGATCATGTTCATGTTGGCCGCGACTGCCCGTTCCAGCAGATCGCGATAGGTGTCATCGGGGATCGCACCGACGAACGAGCTCGCCGGAACCCAGTTCGCGCCCTTGGCGAAGATCGACACGCCGTTGAGGATGAAGCGGAAGAAGGTTGCGCCTGGCTCGTCGGGGTCGGGCGACTGGTCGATCGCGATCGTGCGGATGCCGATCTGGGTGCGATAGTCGGGTGACCCTGCGATGCGGGCCGCGACGGTGTAGAGCGGCTGGGCGCCGAGGTCCGCCGTCCACCACAGCTGCGGGTCGGGAACGGTCAGGCACAACGCGCCCGAACCGTGGCGAGACGCGCTCGCGACGAGCGCCCCGTCCGGACCGAGAAGATCGACCGCGACGTCGCCCGGCGCGGTCAGGTCGAGGTCGATGCGGACCTCCGCCGCGTCCGGCCCGATCGCCAGGGTCGTGAAATTCAGGCTGCGCACGGTTGCGGCACGCCGCCGCTCGATCCGGACCGGTCGCCAGATGCCGACGGTCGGCAGATCGGGACCCCAATCCCATCCCCAGCCGAACTGCGCCTTGCGCATCATCGTGCGGCGGGAGTGGCTGATGCGATCGGCGAAGGCCGACCATGTCGGCAGCGGCGCATCGCCCGTCATCGCCGTGGCGGGATGGAAACAAAGTGCCAGATCATGCCGGCCGGGGACGATGTCCGCGAGATCGAAGCGCCAGGACCGGAACATGTTGTCGGCACGCCCCAGCAGAACGCCGTCGAGATAGACGTCGGCGAAGGTATCGAGCCCCTCGAAGAGCAATTCGACGGTTTCGCCGGACGCCGGCCCGGCAATGTCGAGCGGCGTGTGCCACCACCAGACGCGATCGCGGACCCAGGCGGCAGCGGTCTCGTTGCGGGCTGCGTAGGGGTCGGCGAGGCGCCCGGCCGCGATCAAGGCCCGATAGACGTCGCCCGGTGCTTCTGCAGCGATCCAGCCTTCGCCCTGGCCGCGGGACGCTCGATCGAGATCATCGTCTCCCTCGGCGAGATCCTTGATGCGCCAGGGGCCGATGCGGTCGTTCATGCGGATCGCTCCTTCAGGCCGCGAAGAGATCGGCCGGGATCGCGTACAGCGGCTCGGCGGGTGCGGAGGCGGCAGCCGTAAGGCCCAGCGCCTCGGGGACGATCTGCGCGACGTAGAAGGCCGCGACGGCACGCTTCATCCGCAGGAAGTCCTCGTCGCCCTGCGCAGCGCGGCCCTGCCGTTCCATCAGCCAGCCGCAGACCGCGACCGACAACATGGTGAGGAACGGCGTGCTGGCGGCGAGGCGATCGTCGGCGCCCGCCGTCGACAGGCGGCGGCCGATCTCCTCGCACCGGTCGACCAGCGTGCGCAGGCCCTCAGCCTCACAGGTCTCGTGCATGTCGCTCACGAGCGCGAGGAACGCATCCCCGCCGGACAGGCCCAGCTTGCGGCCGACGAGGTCCGCCGCCTGGATGCCGTTGGTGCCCTCGTAGATCTGGGCGATCCGCACATCGCGGTAATGCTGCGCGACGCCGGTCTCCTCGATGTAGCCCATGCCGCCGTGGATCTGCAGGCCGAGGCTGGCGACCTCGGTGCCGAGATCGGTGGCGTGCGCCTTGGCGAGCGGGGTCAGCACTTCCAGCCGGTCCTTCGCGGCGGCATCGCCCGCTGCAGCGCGGTCGACCTGCGCGGCGGCGTAGTAGAGCAACGCCCGCGCGGCCTGGGTCTGCGCCTTCATCCGCATCAGCATGCGGCGGACGTCGGGATGCTCGACGATCGCGGTGGGCGCGCCGTCACGGCTGCCCTGGATACGCTCACGGGCATAAGCGACGGCCTTCTGCGTCGCCGCTTCCGCTACCTGCACGCCCTGCAGGCCGACGATGAGGCGGGCGTTGTTCATCATCGTGAACATGGCGCGCATGCCGCCATGCTCGGGGCCGATCAGTTCACCGATGCAATCGTCGTGATCGCCGAACGACAGCACGCAGGTGGGCGAGGCATGCAGGCCCATCTTGTGCTCGATCGAGACGACGCGGACATCGTTGAAGGCGCCCGGCCGGCCCTCGGTATCCAGCCGGTATTTGGGCACGAGGAACAGCGAGATGCCGCGCGTGCCCGCGGGCGCATCCGGCGTGCGGGCGAGGACGAGGTGGACGATGTTCTCGGCCATGTCGTGATCGCCGAACGAGATGAAGATCTTGGTGCCGCGGATCTTCCACCGGCCGTCACCGATGGGCGTCGCGTGGGACTTGAGCGCGCCGACATCGCTGCCCGCCTGCGGCTCGGTCAGGTTCATCGTGCCGGTCCACGCGCCGCTCGCGAGGTGCGGCAGATAGAGCGCCTGTTGATCGGGCGTGCCGTGGTGGAGCAACGCCTCGATCGCGCCGCCGGTCAGCGTCGGGCAGAGCGCGAAGGCCATGTCGGCGCTGCCGAGCGTTTCCAGCACGGCACTCGCCAGCACGAAGGGCAGGCCCTGGCCGCCATGCTCGGCCGGCGCGCCGATCGTGCCCCAGCCACCCTCGACATAGGCCTGGTAGGCCGCCCGATAGCCATCGGGCATCCGCACGCCGTCGGAGGTCCACTTGGCGCCGATGGTGTCGCCGATCCGGGCGAGGGGCGCCCATTCGCCGGCGGCGAACTGGCCTGCGCCTTCCAGCACGGCATCGACGATATCGCCATCCTCCACCAGATCGCCGATCCCGGCGACAGTCTCGAGGACGAAGCGCTGTTCGCGCGTTGCGGGAATGAATGTCATCGTCAGAGCCCCAGTCCGCCGGCGACCGTCACGATCTGGCCGCTGATATAATCGCTCTCCGGCGTGCAGAAGAGATAGACGGCGCCTGCCGCCTCTTCGGCCGTGCCGGGGCGACCGAGCGGGATCTGCGCCAGGAAGCCTTCGCGCGCACCGGCCGGCACGCCGAGCTGCACCGTCTTGCCGCCGATCTCGATCGTGGCGTCGGGGGCATCGTTGGGCCGGGTCAGCCGCGTGTCGATCAGCCCGAAGCCGACGCAGTTCACGCAGACCTTCAGGCGGCCCCATTCCTTGGCCAGCGTCTTCGTGATGCCGATCAGCGCCGTCTTGCCGGCGGCATAATTCACCTGACCGGCGTTGCCGTTGAGGCCCGAGGTGGAAGAGATGTTGACGACCTTGCGGATCACCTCGCGACCCTCGGCCGCCTCCAGCTTGGCCATCGCCCGCCACGGCTCGGCAGCGGCGCGCAGGATCCGGAAGGGGGCGGTGACGTGGACGTCGAGCATCGCCTGGAACTGCTCGTCGGTCTGCTTCTGGATGACCCCGTCGCGCGTGTAGCCGGCGTTGTTGACGATGATGTCGAGCCCGCCGAACGCATCGAGCGCGGCCTTCACGAAGCGCTCGCCGAAATCCTCGGCGGTGACATCCCCGACGCAGGCGATCGCCTTGCCGCCCAGCGCCGCGATCTCCGCGACCACGGCGTCCGCGGTGTCCGCATCGAGGTCGTTGACCACGACGCTCGCGCCCTCCGACGCCAGTTTCAGCGCCACCGCACGCCCGATACCACGCCCCGAACCCGAGACGATCGCGACCTTGTCCTGAAGTTTCATGCGTCTGCCTGTCCATAGAGGGTCACGACGCACGCGCCGCCGAGCCCGAGATTGTGCTGGAGACCAAAGCGCGCGGCTTCGACCCGGCGTTTGTCGGCGGTGCCGCGCAGCTGATGGGTCAACTCGTAGCATTGCGCGAGGCCGGTCGCGCCGAGCGGGTGGCCCTTGGACAGCAGCCCGCCGGACGGGTTCGTCACGTGCCGCCCGCCGTAAGTGTTCTGGCGATCACGGATATAAGCCTCCGCACCGCCTTCGGGGCAGAGGCCGAGGCCCTCGTAGGTGATCAACTCGTTCGCGGTGAAGCAATCGTGGAGCTCGATCGCCGCGATGTTGTCGGGGCCGACGCCGGCCTTCTCATAGACCTGACGGGCCGCCTCGCGCGTCATCTCGTAACCGACGACGCTCATCATCGACGTGCCTTCGAACGTCTCGGCATAATCGGTGGTCATCGCCTGCGCGACGATCTCGACCGGCGCGGTCAGTCCATGCTTCGCCGCGAATTTTGGCGAGACGAGGATGGCCGCCGCTGCGCCACAGGTCGGCGGGCAGGCCTGGTAGCGGGTGAGGGGGCCGTAGAGGCGCTTGGACGCCATCACCTCATTGAGCGTGATCGGATCGCGGAACAGCGCGAGCGGATTGTTGGCCGCGTGCGCGCGCGCCTTGACCGAGATCATGCCGAAGACTTCGTCGCTCGTGCCGTAGCGCTGCTGATAGTCGATCCCCGCGCCGCCGAACTGGAGGGCGACCAGCGGTGCAGTGTCGTCGTGGCCGAGCAGCGCTTCCTGCTTCTGGATATGCCAATCGAGCGTGCGCTTGCGATCGGTGAACACCGCGCCGAGTGCGCCGGGAAGCATCTGCTCGAAGCCGACCGCCAGCACGCAATCGGCGGCTTCGCTCTCGATCATCTGTCGCGCCAGATAGAGCGCGGTCGATCCGGTCGAGCAATTGTTGTTGACGTTGACGATCGGGATGCCGGTGCAGCCGACGCGATAGATGGCGGACTGACCCGCCGTGGAATCCGCATAGACATAGCCGGCATAAGCCTGCTCGATCTGGTCATAGCCGACACCCGCGTCGGCGAGGGCGAGGCGAATCGCCTTTTCCGCCATCACGTCCCAGTCCTCGCTCTGGCCGGGCTTGCTGAAGGGGATCATGCCGATACCGGCAACGCGCGCTTTGGGCATTGGTCGTCCTTGAAAGGTGAGAAGGAATCAGGCGGCAGCGCGTTTCGCGTCGACGTCTTCGATGAAATCGATGAAGGATCGGGTTGCGCGCTCGCCTGCAGCGATCAGGTAGTTGTGGCCGGCGCCCTTGAATTCGACGTAGCGGCTGTGCGGCAGGATCTCGTGCAACTCGCGGCCGAACTTCACGTCGACCAGCGGATCCTCGTCACCGTGCAGCACCAGTACGGGCATGGTCAGCTTGGCCTGCGCCCGTTCGCGTGTGGTCATATATTTGGTGATCGCCATATTCTGTTCACGCACGCCCTTCATCGTCCAGCGGTCCCCGGCGATCACGGCGATGTCGTGGAGCGCGGCGTCGCGCGGGGCGGCGCTGCCGTAATTCTCGGGCTTGGCGGCCTTGCGGAGAACCCAGCGGACCAGCCAGCGCGGCATATGATAGATCCACGGCGCGCGCTGATTACCGTGCCCCTCGCGGGTCTGCTTCAGCATCGTGCAGCCGAGCGTCACCGACAGGCAGCGCTCCGGATGGGCCATGCCGAACTCGCCGGCGATGCCGCCGCCCATCGATACGCCGTAGATGTGCGCCTTTCGCTCGCCCGCGGCATCGAGGACCGCCAGCGCATCCGACGTCATCTGCTCGACGGTGACGTTGCCGGTCGTGTCGCTTTCGCCCGTGCCGCGATTGTCGAAGGTGATGACACGGTGCGTCCGCGCCAGCGTCTCGAGGAGTGGGTACCACATCCGCGAGCTGTAGAGATGGCCCATGATGAGCAGCACGGGCGTGCCCTGGCCCTGCGCTTCCCAATGGATCTTCGCGCCATCATTCGTGACATACGGCATCATTCCTCTCCGCCATTGTTGTGTTTTGCCACTGCAATAAGTTTATTTGCGAATAAATCAAGATTGACAAGTCCGTCCGTCCGGTGCGATCTTTGGGGCAGATAAAAACGGTTTACGGGCAGGGGATGATGTCGGCGATGAGCCTCAGTGGCGCCACCGATCGCAGGGAGGAAATGCTTGGTGCCCCCTCGCGGGCGACGGGAGCGATGCAGCCATATGCGCTGCTGCTCGGCAAATTCCTCCAGCATGCGGCAAAATGGTATCCGGACGCCGAAGTGGTGGCGGGCGGTGGCGTCATGGCGTCCGCAGAACGCGTCACCTATCGCCAATTGCTCGCCGACAGCATGCAGCTTTCCGGGGCGCTGGCGGCGTCGGGCCTGGGGCTCGGCGATCGTATCGCGACGCTGGCGTGGAACAGCCCCGCGCACCTCGAAGCCTGGAATGCGGCGCTGGGCATCGGCATATCGGTGCACACGCTCAATCCACGGATCAGCGTGGCCCAGCTCGCGGCGATGGTCCGACAGGCCGACGATCGCCTGCTGGTGATAAGCCCCGATCAGTTCGAAACGGTCGAGCAACTGATCCCGCTCTGCCCCGGCATCGCGCGGGTGCTGGTGCTGGACGAGCCCGGCAATATCGCCGCGCGCCTTCCGGATTGCGGATCGGTGCCGGTCAGCCGGTTGGCCGATTTTCGCGCGCAGGCCGCGCCGATCGCCTGGGGCGATTTCCCCGAGTCGGCGGAGGCGGGCATCTGCTTCACGTCCGGCACGACGGGGGCTCCCAAGGGCGTCGCCTATACGCATCGCTCCAATTATCTCGTCACGCTCAACCTGTTGCAGGCCAATGTTCTGGCATCAGTTCCCAGGATTCGATCCTCGCCGCGGTGCCGATGTTCCATGCCAACGCCTGGGGGCTGCCCTTCGCTGCGCCGGGGGCGGGGGCCAGGCTGGTCCTGCCGGGGCGGTTCAACGATGGTGCGAGCTTCGCCAGGCTGATCGAGAGCGAGCAGGTGACGCTTGGCCTGGGTGTGCCCACGGTCTGGCTGGGGCTGATCGACCATCTCGACCAGGTTGGCGGGGATCTGCCGTCCTTGAAGCGGGTCGTACTCGGCGGTTCCTCGGTGCCGCAGGCCCTGCTCGACCGGATCGAACAGCGGCTGGGCGTCACCGTGCAGACGAGCTGGGGCATGACCGAGCTTTCCCCGCTCGGCACGGTCAGTTCGCCGCTGGCATCGGAGCGCAGCGCCAATGTTTCGGGACGGCCGCCGATCGGCGTCGATCTGATGCTGACCGATGCCGATCACCAGCCGCTGGCCGAGCAACGCGGGGTCGAGGGCTATCTGCACGTTCGCGGATCGAGCGCGCTGGAGCGCTATCTCGGCCACGACGAAGCTGCGACGGACGCAGAGGGCTGGTTCGATACCGGCGATCTCGCGGTCATCCACGCGGACGGCAATCTGTCGATCACCGGCCGGTCGAAGGACCTGATCAAATCCGGTGGCGAGTGGATCAATCCTGCCGAGATCGAAGCGGTGGTCGGCGCCCTGCCGGCGATCGCGCTGGTCGCGGTGATCGCGCGGCGGCACCCGAAGTGGGTGGAGCGTCCGATCCTGATCATCGAGCAGCGGCCGGGCGAATCGGTCTCCGATCCGGACATCCTGGCCGCGCTCGACGGCCGTATTCCGCGCTGGTGGACGCCCGATTCGGTGGAGCGCGTCGATCGCATGCCGCTCGCGCAGACAGGCAAGATCGACAAGGCGGCGCTCCGCGCGCGCTTCGGCGGAAGCGAGTGATCTTTATTTGTTAATCAATAAAGATTGACAGAAGTTTGAGTTTCGGTAGGTTGAACAGGCACCGCGGAAAATACCCACGGGCGTTCGGCGAGGATGAGGGAGGTTTTGCCATGAAGACTGGTTATTGGGCGTCCGTGTCGATTGCGGCGTTGCTTTCGGCGGGTGCCGGGCATGCGCAAAGTGCGCCGACGCAGGCTGCGGTGGGCGCCTCCGCAGCCGACGTTCCGGAAATCGTCGTCACGGCCGAGCGCCGCTCGACCAACCTCCAGCGCTCCGCCGTCGCCGCCACCGTACTGACCGGCGAGGCGCTAACGCAGAAAAGCGTCAATTCGGTCGAACAGCTTCAGTTCGCGACCCCGTCGCTGACCGTCAACACGACGGGTCAGGGCAATGCCTTCAACATCCGCGGCATCGGCAAGACCGAACAGACCAGCGCGATCGGCGTCGGCGTCGTGACCTATCGTGATGGCGTCGCCACTTTGCCCGGCTACTTCCAGGGCGAGCCTTATTACGATCTCGCCAGTGTCGAAGTGCTGCGCGGGCCGCAGGGCACCTTCGCTGGCGGCAATGCGACCGGCGGCGCGATCTTCATCACCGAAAAGAACCCCGATCTGCACGACATCAACGGCTACGCCTCGGCGCAGTACGGCAATTACAAGGACCTCAAGCTGCAGGGCGCGGTCAACCTGCCGATCAGCAGCACGCTGGCGCTGCGCGTCGCAGGCAACATGGAGCGCCGCGACACCTTCTACACCGTCACCGGGCCGTGGACGGGCAATCCGGGCAATCGCCACGATTACAGCGGCCGCGCCAGCCTGTTGTGGCAGCCCAGCTCGAACTTCCGCGTGCTGCTGAAGGGCGATTACAACAATATCAACTACGGCGGCCTGCCCGCGAGCGCCTCGAACGTCGGCACCGCCGCTGCGCCCATCCGTAACACCAGCGATCCGCTCGTCGTCGCCAACAACACCTATCTCAACGGCCGTGACGAATTCGGCCGCGTCGTGCTCAACATGCAATACACCACCGACGGCGGCGTCGTGCTGCGCTCGATCAGCGGATACCAGAAGGGCACCACGCAGGTCGATTATGACGCCGATGGCACCGATGCGCCCGGGACGACCGCGAACCCGGCGCTCTCGTTCCGCGACCACATCAGCGAACGGATCTGGTCGCAGGAATTCAACATCGTGTCGCCGAACAGCGGCCCGTTCTCCTGGATACTCGGCGGCTATTATCAGCACGACAAGATCGATATCCCGCCCAACGGCGGCTATTATTCCGATGCCACGCCGAACGTCATCCCGACGGCGCTGGACATCGAGATCGTCGGCGTGAACCCGAAGACCGCGCTCGCCGCATTCGGCCAGCTCGGCTACAAGCTCACCGACAAGCTGCAGATCACCGCCGGCGCGCGCTGGTCGCGCACCACTTCCGCGAACGATGCGGTGGCGCGGGCTTATGCCCAGCCGATCCCGACGGCGCTGCTGTCGCTTCCGCAGGTCGACAAGACGGTCAACAAGAAGGTCAACGGCAAGATCGCCATCGACTACACCGTCAACTCCAGCAACTTCCTGTATGCCTTCGTCGCGACCGGCGCCAAGGCTGGCGGCCTCAACGGCCCGAACGTGCTGGGTCTGACGCCGCTGGCGTTCAAGCCCGAAACCGTCACCGATTTCGAAGCGGGCTGGAAGGGCACGTTCATGAACGGTCGCCTGCGGACGCAGATCGGCGGCTATTACAACCTCTACAAGAACTTCCAGATCAACATCGTCGATCCGCGGCAGGCATCGATCTCGTCGATCTTCAACGTTCCGGGCAACACGAAGCTCTACGGCCTCGAAGCGTCGGCGCAGGGCAATTTCAACGGCTTCGGCTTCGATCTGTCGACGTCGATCTCGAACTCGAAGCTCAGCACCTTCTACGCAGCCGATCCGCGCCCCGGTGCGGCTCCGGCGACGTGCAACGCGGCCACGGGGCCTGCCACCGCGCGCTGTATCAACCTCGATGGCCGTGAGCAGAATTACGCGCCGAAGTTCACC
>Ga0164294_10002259_pt1 | contig 17507 bp, 12 predicted proteins | sample GEODES005metaG_FD_111479 | JGI IMG/M metagenome (GOLD analysis project Ga0164294, IMG submission 111479) | Oligotrophic lake water microbial communities from Sparkling Lake, Wisconsin, USA - GEODES005 metaG | ecosystem: Environmental > Aquatic > Freshwater > Lake | place: USA: Sparkling Lake...
AGTAAACATATTTCTAATCTCCTCATTGTCATATATCTTATGTTCCATTGCCTTTTCCACATTCAAGATCTTACCTCGCAACGGCAGAATAGCTTGATAGCTTCTGTCTCTTCCTTGCTTAGCAGTGCCCCCAGCAGAATCTCCTTCCACTAAATATAATTCGCAACGATTGGGATCTTTGTCACTACAATCCGCTAATTTACCAGGCAACCCTCCACCAGTAAGTACACTCTTGCGCTGAACCATTTCTCTAGCTCTTTTGGCTGCTGCTCTTGCTTGTGCGGCTAAAATTACTTTCTGAATGATTGTTTTAGCATCCTTTGGATTTTCTTCTAGGTATGCATTCAAAACTCGGCTCAAAGTACTATCCACCACCCCCATTACCTCGTTGTTACCCAACTTAGTTTTGGTCTGCCCCTCAAATTGAGGTTCTGGAACTTTTACAGAAATAATAGCACTTAAACCTTCTCTGAAATCATCCCCTTCAATTTCTACTTTAGCCTTTTCAAACATCCCTTCTCTTTCGCCGTAACTTTTAAATACACGGGTAATAGATCGGCGAAAACCAGCTACATGGGTTCCCCCTTCAATAGTATTAATATTGTTTACATAACTAAAAAGGTGTTCTTGGTAACCGGTATTATAGATCATGGCAACTTCTACGGTTACGTTGCTTGTAGCGTCATAACCATCACAATAAATCACCGTAGGCAATAATGGATTTCTATTCGCATTTTTATCAAGCATTTCCACAAACTCAACTATACCACCTTCGCTGTAAAAAGTTTTAGTATAAGTTTTTCCTTGCTCATCTACCTCTCGCAGATCATTAATGATAATGGTAATTTTTCTATTCAAAAAAGCTAGCTCTCTTAAACGTCCTTCCAAAATTTCCCTAACATAAACCCCTGAGGTGAAAATAGTAAGGTCGGGCCAAAACTGAACAGTAGTTCCATGTTTGTCAGAGTTGCCAATTTCACGGACAGAATATTTTGGAACACCTTTAGCATATTCCTGTTCAAAAGTCTTTCCATCCCTGTTTACAGTAACATGTAATTTGCTACTCAAAGCGTTCACGCAACTTACCCCTACTCCATGCAAACCTCCAGATACTTTGTATGAATCTTTATCAAATTTTCCACCAGCATGTAATACAGTCATCACCACTTCTAAAGCACTTCTATTTTCCTTGGTATGCAATCCAGTTGGAATACCTCTACCATCATCAGAAACCGTAATTGAATTGTCTTCATTGATGGTAACCATAATGTTTTGGCAATGACCAGCAAGGGCCTCATCAATGGAGTTGTCAACAACTTCATATACCAGGTGATGCAGCCCTTTTACGCCGATATCTCCAATATACATGGCAGGGCGTTTTCTCACTGCTTCTAAACCTTCTAAAACCTGAATACTGTCGGCCCCGTATCCATTAATATCTGGGGTAACTACTTCGTCATTTTCTGTGCTCATGTTGATAGGCAAATTCTCTTTAAAATTATCAAAATTGATATGGTTGCAAATATAAGGAAAAGCAGCCGCTTAAGGCACTTTAAGATGACCTTAAACAGATAAGTTTCCCCAAAGATTTCCACAGCTTTTTAAGTACTTTTTTAAAAAGCAACTATCTGCTTCTAGAGGCTGAATTTTCATGGCAATTTGACTAGACTGAACAGCCTCGTTTACAAATATCTTTTATTTATAAAACACCTAGATATCTTTAAATAATTTCAAAATTTAATAAATGACCCTAAATTGACAGATTACACAAAATGAAGCCTTGTTTTAACGTATATTTGCATTGAAATTTTCAATGAACTCAACTACAAATCTTTTAAAAATTGACCAGCAACCTTCACTGCTTTTTAATGAGTTGGAAGTATTGCATCAAATTGAAAGATCGGTTCCAGGATCGGTCCAGTACTCTATTACCCGTTACAAAAAAAATTCGCAATGGAGTGTAGAAGATACCGGAAAGTTGATCTATCACTTTGAAAAAAATAATTCTGCTGCTAACTATTTAGAACTAAGGTTTTGTGTATCTGGAAACGTTTATTGTCGACAAAAGCAAGCAGAATGTGACTACTGTAAGTTCAACGCCTCCAATAGCTGTATCGAAAAAGAAGAAAGCATAGACCTGCTAAGTTTTAGTTTTAAACCAGCTTACCTTACCCAATTTATAAGAGGTAAAAAACAACTTACTATTTCTGACGAGGTACTATCGTTTACTAATACTAGTTCATTTTCAAAAACATTGCCGCTTTATGGTAAAATAAGAAAGGCAATTGAAGCTTTATTGAATCATACCTATTCTGATAGCCTTGAAAATATATTCATCAATGCCCAAACACAAATACTGCTACTATACAGTATGGACAACATGTTTGGTGATAATGAAAAAATATTTTCTTGTAAATTTTTGGACAATATAGATGACCGAGAAAAGATTTCCAAGGCAAGAGAAGTTTTGCTTCAGCATATCGGCGAACCACTTACCATCAAGGAGCTCAGCCGAAAAGTGGCTATCAATGAATGTTATCTCAAAAAGGGATTTAAAGAATTATTTGGTACTACCATCTTTGATTTTTATCAGAGCCAACGCATGGAACATGCTAAATACTTACTCTACGAAAAAGGCCTCAGCGTAACGGAAGTTTCACTAATGCTCGGCTATTCCTCCATCTCTCACTTTAGCACTGCTTTTAAAAAACATACCGGCATCAAGCCCTGTGAACTACTGCTTCGTTAAAATTCTACATTACTAGATTTACTCTTATTGATTTTATTTAAAAAATCAGGATTTAAACCTGAAAAAGTTTTAAATCCTTTATCATTCCATAAGGTTACGCTATAAATTTTTTATAAAAAATACGCACCTTTTAAATTAACCACCCAAGAGCTCATTGTTGTATTTTTTTATGCAAAACAACTTAAAGGCTAAAAGCTGCATGGGATTGTATTTCCAACAAGTCTATTTCTTACCTTTGCACACATTTTATACCTCTGACCGCAAGATTATATGAGCGCAAAATATCAAGAATACCAGCAATTAAATTTACCAGCCATTGGTAATGAGCTTTTGAATTATTGGGAGAAAAACAATGTCTTTGAAAACAGTGTAACCCTGAGAGAGGGCAAGATTCCTTTTGTGTTTTACGAGGGCCCTCCAAGTGCAAATGGAATGCCCGGCATTCACCATGTAATTTCAAGAACTTTAAAAGACTTGGTTTGCCGCTACAAAACTATGCAAGGTTTTCAGGTAAAAAGAAAGGGCGGCTGGGATACCCATGGACTACCAGTTGAATTAGGCGTAGAAAAATTATTAGGAATTACAAAAGAGGATATTGGTAAAAAAATATCCATCGAAGAATACAATGCTACCTGTCGAAAAGAAGTCCTGAAATTTAAAGACAAGTGGGACGACATTACTCATAAAATGGGCTATTGGGTAGATCTCAAGAATCCATATGTAACCTTCGAAAATAACTATGTAGAAACCCTTTGGTGGACTTTAAGTCAGTTACACAAAAAAGGCTACTTATACGAAAGCATAAGTATTCAGCCCTATTCTCCTGCTGCTGGCACAGGACTTAGTTCGCACGAATTAAACCAACCCGGAACCTACAAAGATGTAAAAGATACCAGTGTAGTAGCCATGTTTCGCCTACCCAATCCTTCTGAAAATAGCAATTCGAAACACCCTGCAGTTGCAAAAATTTTTGATACAATGGATGTTGCTGGAGAGGCTTTTTTTATGGCTTGGACCACTACTCCTTGGACACTTCCTTCTAATCTCGGATTAACAGTTGGTCCTAATATTGATTACTTACTGATTAAAACATTTAATCCTTATACCTATTTACCTGTCCATGTTATTCTTGCAAAGGCACTATTGAACAAGTACTTCAAACCAGAAGCAGAAAATGGTGACTTTGATATTTATAAAGAAGGTGATAAAGTATTGCCATGGAAAATATTGGTTGAATTTAAAGGAAAAGAATTAGAAGGAATTAATTACGAGCAACTACTGCCTTCTGATGCAAACACAATAGAACAAATAAAAGAAATTACCCCCGAAGCTGTTCCTTTCAAAATAATTTTGGGAGATTTTGTTACTACCGAAGATGGAACTGGTATTGTTCATACCTCACCGGCCTTTGGTGCAGATGATTACAAAGTAGGTAAGAAAAATAATCTAGGGATCCTAACTTTAGTAGATAGGCAGGGTAAGTTCATAGATGGCACAGGTGAATTTAGTGGTCGGTTTGTAAAAAATTATAAGGATGACCCTGAATATATAGATGTAAACGTCGATATCAGTGTAAAACTTAAAAAAGAAAATCGAGCTTTTAAGGTCGAAAAGTACGAGCACAGCTACCCCCATTGCTGGAGAACAGACAAGCCAATTATTTACTATCCACTAGATGCATGGTTTATCAAAACCACTGCTGTTAAAGACCGTATGGTGGAGCTCAATAAGACGATTCAATGGAAACCTGCAGCAACTGGTACTGGGCGTTTTGGTAACTGGCTCGAAAATATGGTTGACTGGAATTTGAGTCGCAGCCGTTATTGGGGAACGCCTTTGCCCATTTGGCGAACCGAAGATGGATCTGAGGAAAAATGTATAGGTTCTATTGATGAATTAAAAACAGAAATTAAAAAAGCTGCGGATCAGTTGGGTGGCGACACCAATCAAGCACATTTAGATAATTCCACCTTGGATTTACACAAACCATTTGTTGACTCTATCGTATTAGTAAGTTCAAAAGGTTTACCAATGAAAAGAGTAGCAGATTTGGTAGATGTATGGTTTGATAGTGGTGCAATGCCATACGCACAATGGGGATTACCCGATAGCAGTTCAAATGAATTTGGTCCTTTAAGTACAGAAAATTTCTGGCAATACCATGCTGCTTCAGCTAATTCGCCATTAAAGGGTAAGGGTGCCAATGGTGCATTTCCTGCTGATTTTATTGCAGAAGGAGTTGACCAAACTAGAGGTTGGTTTTATACCTTACACGCTTTAGGTGTATTGTTGTTTGACAGTGTAGCCTACAAAACAGTAGTAAGCAATGGCCTTGTACTTGATAAAAATGGCAATAAGATGAGTAAGCGCCTCGGCAACGTGGTGGACCCGTTTGAAACCATTAACACTTTTGGAGCAGATGCCACTCGCTGGTATCTTATCACCAATGCTTCTCCATGGGATAGTTTGAAATTTGATACAGAAGGAATTAAAGAAGTACAACGCAAATTTTTCGGTACTCTTTATAATACTTATCAATTTTTTGCTTTGTATGCAAATGTGGATGGTTTTGCTTTTAAAGAATCGCTGATTCCTATAAAAGAAAGACCTGAAATTGATCAGTGGATTCTTTCTTCATTGAATTCATTAATAAAAAATGTACAGCAAAATTTCGATGAATATGAGCCCACACAAGCTGGAAGAGCGATTGAAGATTTTGTTGACACTCATTTAAGCAACTGGTATGTTAGATTATGCCGTCGAAGATTTTGGAAAGGTGAATACGAGCTAGATAAAATTTCAGCCTACCAAACTTTATATGAATGTTTAGAAACTTTGACTAGATTAATGGCTCCCATTGCTCCATTCTTTGCAGATTGGCTTTTCCTAAATTTAAATAATGTTTCGAACCGTTTTTCAAATGAATCGGTCCATCACACCGATTTTCCATTAACCAATGAAGGTGCAATAAATACAGATTTGGAAAAAAGAATGCAATTAGCACAAGACACTTCTTCGCTGATACTTTCATTGCGCAAAAAAGTAAATATAAAAGTTCGCCAGCCTCTTCAAAAAGTACTGATTCCAGCAATGGATTCAGAAATGGCTGAAAGGATAAAAAAAGTGTCTGCAATAATCAAAGCCGAAACCAACATTAAAGAAGTTGAAATTTTAGGCGCCGAAAATGATTTTATCCAGAAAAAAGCGAAAGCCAATTTCAAAACCTTAGGTAAAAAGTTGGGGCCAAAAATGAAATGGGCAGCCGATGAGATTAGTAAATTTAATAATATCACCATCGACAAGGTATTAGAGGGAGATTATCTATTGAATCCTGATCATTTACTTACAAACGAGGAACCAATTTTAATTAATTGTGAAGATTTGGAGGTCAGTACAGATGAAATTAAGGGATATGAACTGGCAAGCAAGGGTTCTTTGACCGTTGCCCTTGACATCACAATTACTGAAGAACTCAAAAAGGAGGGGGATGCGAGAGAATTTATTAATAAAGTTCAAAATATCAGAAAAGAAAGCGGATTTGAGCTTACCGACAGGATAAATGTAGCTGTTTTGGAAAATCAAGGGGTGCAACTTTCATTAATTCAATTTAAAGATTATATTTGCGCCGAAATCCTGGCAGATTCGCTTGTTTTTTATCCCGTTTTAAACGAGGGTGTGGAAATCGAAGTGAACGATGCCTTCTTAAAAGTGAACGTACTTAAAAATTCAAATTAGTATGGCAACAAAAAAGCAGCTGCCGTCAAAAGCAGTAAAAGCAAAAGGAAAATCGATAGCTAAAAAAACCGCTAAACCAGTGAAATCAGCCCCTAAAAAGGTGGTTAAGTCAGTACCTGCTAAAAAAACAGCCCCAAAAAAGGTAGCTGCTAAAAAGCCTGCACCTAAGAAAATAATTTCTAAGCCTGTAGCTAAAAAACCTGCAGCTAAAAAGCCTGTAGCTAAAAAACCTGCAGCCAAAAAGCCAATAGCTAAGCCTGTGGCTAAACCAATCGCTAAAAAAGTACCTGCAAAAGTTGCTCAAAAAAAGCCAGCGGTAAAAGTAGTGCCGAAAAAACCAGTTAAACCATTAGCAAAAGTAGTACCAGCAAAAGCTGCTCCCGCTAAAAAAGCTCCAATACCAGTAAAAAAACCGATTATTAAAAATACTCAATCGGTGAAAAGTACTCCTACAAAAGCTGCTACTCCAGCTCCAGTAAAAAAGGTTGAAACAAAAGTTCCAGTTAAACCACCCATTATTAAGGTGGTTGCTGTAAAATCTGTACCTGAGGTAAAGGCAAAAGATATTAAAGTGCCTGCTGCTAAGCCAGTGTCGATTCCAAAAATTTCTACCAAAACGGTTAGAAAATACCAACCAGAGTTTACTAAATCTGTATTGGATAAAGCCCAAAGAGATCCCGGAGCTCCTTCACAACGCTACAGCGATGGTGAATTGAATGAATTCAGAGAATTAATCCAGCGCAAATTAGAGGCGGCTAAAAAAGAATTGTCTTATTTACACGGTCTAATTACCCGCAAAGATGAACTTGGCGGAGATGAAGGTGATAACCGATATATGACAATGGAAGATGGTAGCCTTAGTATGGAAAGAGAACAATTGAGCCAAATGGCAAGTCGTCAAGTTACTTTTATTGATCACCTCGAGAAAGCAATCATGCGCATTGAAAATAAAACATATGGCATTTGCCGTGTTACTGGTAAACTCATCGATAAAGCAAGGTTAAGGGCTGTACCTCATGCAACTCTTAGCATTGAAGCTAAAATGAGTTCTAACAAATAAATTATCCTTTCAAATTGCATTCATTACATTTATTGATACCTAAAGAGAACTTAAAGTTCTCTTTTTTTATGCCCCTACTTCATTATTTACCAGCTTATATTAGTTAGTTGACCCACTTTTTGAAGGTCAAATAACTATATAGACCTGAAATTCCTTTTGGAATAGAGTGCTTTTACTTTTTTTCCTTGATGGAAAAAAGTAACAAAAAAAATCAATCCGCCGCGGCGGATGAAATTTTAACTATCAGCCTAAAATCAAGGAACTCGCCAGCAGAGTATTTTACTTCAATGCGGATACTGGCTCAGACAGCCTTGATTTTTTAACGGCCGATATTTTCAAATTTCTAGCACTTTTTATTCGAGGGCGTAAAACTAGGGAATCGACTATCTATTAATGAAAGATTAAAAGACTGCGTTATTTTAAAGAGTATGATTTTAACGGCTTTTAATTCAAATTTCTAGCACTTTTTATTCGAGGGCGTAAAAAATATTAAGTCATTTAAAATGAGCCTTTTGTAGAGGGTCAACTATCTAAACAAATAATTTTTCCAAATTAACTTCAATTCAAATAGTAAATACCTACCAAAAAAATCAATCTCAAAATACTACCCTAAATTAAATGAGAGCAGGTAAATTCTTATCTACTTTTCTAGCTCCCCTTCTCCTAAAAACTTACATTTGCCTTCAATATACCTGATATATGCAACTAATTCCAGTAAACGACGATTCAACCGCTCGACAATTTTTAGAAGTAGCGGTGGAATTATACAAGAATGATCCCAAATGGATTCGTCCACTTGACAAGGATATTAAAGAGGTTTTTGATGCTAAAAAAAACAAGGCTTTTAGATTTGGGGAGGTTGAACGATGGATATTAAAGGACGATCAAGGTAGGCTCATAGGCCGAATTGCAGCATTCATCAACCAAAAATATAAAAACAAAGGCGATGATATCCCAGTAGGTGGAATCGGATTTTTTGAGTCTATCAATAACCAGCTGGCAGCCGACTTATTGTTAGATAATGCCAAGCACTGGCTAATTCAAAAAGGAATGGAAGCAATGGATGGACCAATTAATTTTGGGGAACGCGATAAATGGTGGGGACTGGTTACTGAAGGTTTTGATGAGCCCTTATATGGAATGAATTACAATCCACCTTACTATATGGATCTATTTGAAAACTATGGTTTCAAAGCTTTTTATCATCAGATTTGCTTTGGACTTCATCCAAAGGCCCCATTGCAAAAAAAGATTCATGAACGTCATGCTGTATTCGATATCAATCCTGACTTTAGCTCCAAACACATTAAAAAAGATCAGTTCGAATCATTTGCTTCTGATTTCGCAACCGTATACAACAAAGCTTGGGCAGGTCATGGAGGTTTAAAACAAATGACCAAAGAACAGGTACTTATATTGTTTAAAAAAATGAAGCCCGTAATGGATGAAAAACTTATTTGGTTTGCCTATGAAAAAAATGAACCGATAGCAATATTTGTAAATATTCCAGACCTAAATCAATGGTTTAAATATTTAAATGGAAGATTTGACTTCTTGCACAAACTAAAGTTTTTATGGGTTAAAAAATTTAAGCCCAACAAAAAATTTAGTGGGATCGTTTTTGGTGTTGTACCAGAATGGCAGGGCAAGGGTATTGATTCATATATTATTGGAGAGGCTGCAAAAGTCATCCAACATTCGAGTGTAACCTACACGCAATATGAAATGCAATGGATTGGAGATTTTAACCCTAAAATGATTAATGTAGCGGAAAGTCTAGGGGAAACTTTTCGTAGTAGAAACCTTACTACTTATAGGTATTTATTCGACCAGACAAAAGAATTTAAACGACATCCGATGCTTTAATATTTAATTGGAGCTAAAATTGCCGATACAAAATAGACAATCTAAATTTTTGTATCAAATAAAGATATCTATTGAGTCGGTAGCTTTTTATTAAAAAGAGGGAAGGGTTTATTAACTTGCACCAATAATAAATAGTCAAAATAAGTCTGCCCTAGGGCAATTTTACGATATGGATAAATTCATTGTTTCAGCACGAAAATATCGACCTCAAATTTTTTCAACAGTAGTTGGTCAAGCTCATATTACTACCACCCTTAAGAATGCCATCAAAAATAATCAGCTTGCACATGCTTTTTTATTTTGTGGTCCAAGAGGAGTTGGTAAAACTACTTGTGCAAGAATTTTAGCAAAGACCATTAATTGTGAAACACGCACAAAGGATGGTGAAGCTTGTAATAGTTGTAATAGTTGTGTTTCGTTTGATGCTGGAACTTCTTTAAATATTCATGAATTAGACGCAGCAAGTAATAATTCAGTTGATGATATTAGAAACTTGGTAGAACAAGTACGTTTTGCTCCGCAGGCGGGTAAATACAAAGTATATATTGTGGATGAGGTACATATGCTTAGCTCCTCTGCATTCAATGCTTTCTTAAAAACTTTAGAGGAGCCACCACCCTATGCAATTTTCATTTTAGCTACCACCGAAAAGCATAAAATTTTACCAACTATTTTAAGTCGTTGTCAAATATTTGATTTTAAACGAATCACCAATAATGATACCGTTGAACATTTACAAGAGATCTGCGAAAAAGAATCAATCACAGCAGAGAAAACAGCTCTTCACGTAATTGCTCAAAAAAGTGAAGGATGCATGAGAGATTCTCTGAGTATCCTAGATAAAATAGTCAGTTTTACCAATGGCGCGGTTACTTATAAAAACACCTTAGAACATCTAAATATTTTAGATGAAGATTATTATTTTCAGCTTTTGGATTTTGTACAGCAGCAAGATTTAAGTAGTGCACTCCTTATGTTTGATGAAATTAATAGAAAGGGATTTGAAGGTGATCTAGTAATAAATGGTTTTGCGGAATTTTTACGAAATTTATTGGTAAGCCGTGATCCGAAAGTGGCAATGCTATTAGAAGTAGCAGAAGATTTTAAACAAAAATACCTTCAAATCGGACAAAAAATTTCACCTGCTTTTACTGTCAGTGCACTAAATATTTTAAATGAAGCTGAAATAAACTACAAGCAAGCACGCAATAAAAGATTACATGTAGAATTGACAATCATTAAATTAAGCTACCTCCAGCAAGCATTGGAATTGATAAATACTGAAGGTGTGGTAAGTAAAAAAAAACTGATTGAAGGTCATAGAACAGTAGCTTTTAGGGCATTGCCGATTATTGCTAGCTCTCTTTCTAATCAAAATTCATCGATTTCGGAAAAGCAAAAATCTATACCGATTGCAGAAGCAAAACTAATCATTGAAGCTCCTAAGGAAATAAAAAAAGTACCTACGCAACAACCTATAACTCCAAAGGAAAGTAACGCTGAACAGCTAGCATCCAACTCCACTGAAACCAAAACATCTCTAAGCTCTCTACTAAGTATACGTAATAAAATTACAAAGAAAAATAAAGAAGGGGATACAGAGACTAAGCCATTAACTGAAGAAGAACTTCAATGCTGTTGGAACTTATTTATTGAAAGGCTTAGGACAAATAATAATTATTCAGCCGTTACTAATTTTAGGGCGGCAGAATTAAAAGTAATTGATATCAATACCATAGAAATAATTACCCAAGGAGAAATTCACAAAGCATTTATAGAAGTAGAAAGGGCTGACTTGGTATCACATATTCAGGATTATTTCAATAATAGATCATTGATATACCAAGTAGCAGTCATTGAAAAAGAAGAGCCCGTTGGAAATGGAGAAATTACATTAAATAGGAAACAACAATACTTAAAAATCATCGAAGAATATCCTTTAGTAAAAGAACTAAAAGAAAGATTGAGATTAGAATTGGAATAATTTAAGTTTTGCAAATCCTTTTAGTCAGACAGTCATTAAAAGTATTGGTGCATTGCAATACCCGATTTTGCATAAAAAAATAAGCTCTAAGTTCTATTTTAAGTTCCCCTTTTTAAAAACTGGCCTAATTATAGCGCAAATAATTCCCATTTTTGCATTAATTTCGGCTTCCAATACAAAACATTATAAATTATGGCAGAAGTGATTCGCATGCCCAGGATGAGTGATACCATGACGGAAGGTATAATAGTAGAGTGGCATAAAAAGATAGGTGACAAAGTAAAATCAGGCGATTTATTGGCCGAAGTGGAAACTGACAAAGCTACAATGGAACTTGAAAGTTATAATGATGGTGTTTTACTATACATTGGCGTTGAAAAAGGTAAGCCTGCACAAGTAGATGGTATTTTAGCTGTTATCGGAAAAGCAGGAGAAGACTTTGAACCTGCATTGGCCGCTGCAAAAAATGCTACACCCAATGCTAAAAAAGAAGAAGTTGCCACTGAAAATAAATCTACTCCAGCTGCTGTTACCCCTGCCGCTTCTAAAGTAGAATTACCCGCAGGAACGCGTGAAATCAGAATGCCTTTACTAAGCGATACCATGACGGAAGGGAAAATTATTGCTTGGAATAAAAAGGTAGGCGATATTGTAAAAAGTGATGATGTTTTGGCGGATGTAGAAACAGATAAAGCTACCATGGAAGTGGTAGGATATGAGGAAGGAACTTTACTCTATATCGGAGTAGAAGCAGGCTCTGCTGCAAAGGTGAATGAAATTATTGCTATCGTAGGAAAAAAAGGTACAGATGTTAGCGGCTATGTTGCAGCAGAAAAATCTGGAGCAAATGCAGCACCTCTAAACTCTTCCCAACCAACCGCTACTGCTGCTTCTAATAATACTGATCTACCGTTAAAGCAAACTGAATTAGATGATTCAACCAACGAAAGAATGAAAGCATCGCCACTTGCCAAAAAATTAGCTGCTGACAAAGGCATTGACCTAAATAAAGTAAACGGAACAGGAGACAATGGTCGGATTACTAAAAAAGATATTGATAGTTATGTTCCTACAGCTCCTTCAGCTGTTCAAGCTACTTCTTCAACTCCGCAAACAGCAAAAGCTACTGCGCCTACTTTCATAGCCAATGGCCAAGAAGGTTACACCGATACCCCATTAACGCAAATGCGCAAAGTGATTGCAAGGAGATTAGGTGAAAGCAAATTTACTGCTCCCCATTTTTATCTAACGATGGAGATAAATATGGACAATGCAATCACAGCAAGAGCAAGTATGAATGAAGTTAGTCCAGTAAAAATTTCTTTTAATGACATGATAATAAAATCAGTTGCAATGGCGCTTCGATTGCACCCAGATGTAAATAGCAGCTGGATGGGCGATTTTATCAGACAGAACCACCATATACATATTGGCTCTGCCCTTGCACTTCCAGAAGGACTGATTGTTCCAGTGATACGTTTTGCTGATCAAAAATCATTGTCACAAATTGCCGCTGATGCCAAAGAATTGTATGGTAAGGCAAAAGATAAAAAACTACAACCCGCCGAATTTAGTGGCAATACATTTACCATTTCAAATTTAGGAATGATGGACATAGAAGAATTTACAGCCATCATCAACCCGCCAGACAGTGCTATCCTTGCAGTAGGCGCTATCAAAGAAAAAGTAGTAAAAAAAGGTGATGGATTTGCGGTAACCAATGTGATGAAACTTACCCTAAGCTGTGATCACAGAAGTGTAGACGGAGCGGTAGGTGCAGCATTTTTACAGACCCTCAAAAAGTTTTTGGAAAACCCTATCAACATGCTAGTGTAATTTTTTAATGATAAATTACTGAGGCGCTGATTACACAATCAGCGCCTTTTTTTATACAAATTTGAAGAGCATCAATTAAATGAGAAGTTATCATTATCAAATTAAAAGCGATTTCACACAAATGAATAGTAATCCAATTATAATATTTGACGGTTTGCCAAGTCCTGAATTAAGTGGCTATTTTTATAATAACTTCATGATAAAATTATGATGAATAAAAAAACTTTGGTCATCGGAGCATCTGAAAACCCAATAAGATACAGCTATCTTGCTGTTCAAAAATTAATCGCCCATCAATATCCTGTCATTGCACTAGGACTAAAAAAAGGCAGCATCGGAAAGATTGAAATAGAAACAGAGAAAAAGAGCTTTGAAGGGATCGATACAATTACTCTGTACCTAAATCCTTTAAACCAAAAAGGCTATTACAATTACATCCTATCCCTTCATCCGAAAAGAATTATTTTCAATCCAGGAACTGAGAATGATGAATTGGTTTCCCTTGCTCAACAAAATGGAATAAAATGCGTTGAAGCTTGTACGCTTGTTTTATTGAGTACGGATCAATATTAATATGAGCCAAAAGATTATTTTTTACCCCATTTAGCTATATCACCTATCCCAAAGTACCCCAATACTTGATTGCAGCACTTATCAATATTAAATAATCGTAAAGCCCTAATAAGTGTATCTATTATTTCCTTAATTTTAGGAAAGCCCATTTTTATGTTGTGGAGAAAATTTAATGGAGACCCCATTCAACTACCCATCAAAACCGCAGTGGAGGAAGTTATTAAAAAAGAAACAGATGCAGGTTGTCGTTTGAAGGTTTGTATTGGAACTGATAGTCAAGTTAAAGGTTTAGAAACTGAGTTTGCAACGGTAATTGTTTTTTTACGCGAAGGTCGTGGAGGGTTTATGTACATTCATAATGAGACCACCTTGTTAAAGTATGGCATTAAGGAAAGAATGCTAGTAGAAGTGGCTAAAAGCATTGAAATTGCGTATGAGCTTTGTGATCTTTTCACTCGGTATGATGTAGATATGGAAGTACATGCTGATATTAATACCAATCCTCAATTTAAAAGTAACGAAGCCTTGCGAGAGGCAATGGGATATATTTTAGGGATGGGATTTGCATTCAAAGCCAAACCTGATGCATTTGCTAGCAGTAGTTGTGCCAATAAGATGGTCAATTAAAATAATCTCAAAAAACATTTCTCTTTTTAAAAAATTATTATCGTTTTCTTCTGATGCAAATAGCTTAGAATTTTACAGAATTCATCACCGTCACATCTCTTCACTATTATAGCCAATTATAAATTTCAATAAAAATCTGGTGAAATATTGAAGCAAGATTAGATATCTTTGCAGCACAAAAAACACAAATAATATGAGCGAAACAGTACTTACCAAAGGCCAGATTCATACCAATAAAGGTATTTTGAATTTTGAGCTATATGATGATGCAGCCCCGATAGCAGTAGCAAATTTTAAAAAATTAATTAACGAGGGCTTTTACGATGGGCTAAGTTTTCACCGAGTGATTCCTAATTTTATGATTCAAGGTGGCTGTCCAAATGGCACAGGTGCAGGCGGACCAGGCTATACCATTCAATGCGAAACAAAGGGTGATAAACAATATCATGACCGTGGAGTATTGTCTATGGCGCATAGAGGTCCAAATACGGGAGGATCACAATTCTTTATTTGTCACAATCGAACAGGTACTCAGCATCTAGACGGTGTGCATACTTGCTTTGGAAAAGTTACAGAAGGAATTGAAATAGTAGCAGAAATTAGAGGCGGAGATACTATGGAAAAAGTAATATTATTAAATTAATAGATAATTTTTTTATAAAAAAGCCTTCATTGATTACATATTCAATGGAGGCTTTTCTAAATACTGATTTTTGAGAAAAAAAATCTAGATTAGTCTTTTAAATAATTCAATTATTTATTTACCTCATTCGTTTCATCAATCAACTTCAATATTTTATCTCTTCCCAATTTTTTGTTCGCACTACTTACAAAATGTTGGGGTAAGAACTGCCAAGTTTTTCTCAATTGATCTAAAAAAAGTTTTACGTTTTTGGCTACAACAGCTTGTGTTTCTTTATCAGCCTTGGTAAAAATCATAGTAAAAGGAATCTCCCATTTATCCAATTGATTTAAAAAATCAAGATCTATTTTTTGGGGACTATGTCGAGCATCTAATAACACAAATACCATCACCAAATTTTCTCTTTTTCGTAAATAACCTTCAATCATTTGTTCCCATCGTCTTCTACTACGGATACTCACCTTAGCGAAACCGTAACCGGGTAAATCTACTAAATACCATTTAAAATTTTGCCCCTCCTTACTGCTATTGATTGCTGAGGCTGAAGTAATTTCAAAATGATTGATTAGTTGTGTCTTTCCCGGTGTAGCAGAAGTTTTGGCCAGCCTATCATTACCAGTAAGCATATTAATTAATGAAGATTTACCTACATTGCTTCTACCGATAAATGCATATTCCTTTTTATCAGGTAACGGGCATTTTTCGAAATCAGGACTACTGATAATATATTTAGCTGATTTAATTATCATTCGGCAAATATACGTTTTAAGGGGAAGGTAATCCATACCCCTTCTGACGTATCTTTGTGTCTATGACACAATTTGCACACGACCAGGTAGTCCCTCAGCAGGACTCTTCGCTTTCAAAAAAAGAACAGGTAGCTGATATGTTTGACCACATTGCCTATCGTTATGATTTTTTGAACCGCTTTTTAAGTGGCGGTATAGACATTTTATGGCGAAAAAAAGCAATTGGGCAACTTAAAAAGTTAGATCCAAAAAAAATTCTAGATGTAGCTACTGGAACTGCAGATGTAGCAATCATGACAACTGATATTTTAACTCCCGAGAAAATAATTGGAATAGACATCAGTGAAGGCATGCTGAGTTTTGGTAGAAAAAAAATTGAAAAACTAGGACTCGGAAAAATAATCGAATTACTAAATGGTGATTGTGAAACAATAAATGCAGCTGATAATTCGTTTGATGCAGTTACGGTAGCTTTTGGTGTTAGAAATTTTCAAAATTTAGAAAAGGGATTGAAAGAAATTTTAAGGGTATTAAAGCCAGGCGGAAAATTAGTGGTACTAGAATTCAGCCAACCTAAAACAGCTGTGGTGAAGCAGTTTTACAAGGTGTACATGAATGTAGTGGCTCCTGGAATGGGGAAATTGTTTTCAAAAAACCGCAATGCTTATAAATACCTTGATGAATCGATAAAAAAATTTCCAGAAGGAAAAAACTTTACTATTATCCTAGATAACCTCGGATACATCAACACTTATTGTAAACCTCTGAGTTTTGGAATATGCAGCATCTATTGCGGAGAAAAATAATTTACTGTGTTGTTTTGTTACTGATTGGCTCTTCTAAAGGGATTGGGCAACTGCGCTATGCTACATTAAATCAACCTGATCACGATAGCAAACCTTACCACTTTGGTATCAATCTAGGAATGAACAGATCCCATTTCAACTTTACCCACCACCCTAAGTTTTTATACCAAGACAGTGTAAACGTTATCGAGAGTATCAATAGTACTGGTATTAATTTAGCTTGGCTTGTCAATTTAAATTTAAGTGAACACTTTGATTTAAGGACTTATCCACTCAACCTCACTTTCAGTGAAAAAGCATTTCAATACACCCTTAAATATCCTGACTTACCAGTTGGTGAAGATACCATCACCACTAAAAAAGTACAATCCATTACTTTAAATTTTCCCTTTCAATTAAAATTCAGTAGCGATCGGATTGATAACTTAAAAGTTTATACGATAGCGGGAGTAAAGTTTGATTACGACATGGCATCCAATGCTGGAAAAAGTAATGCTGAAGGCCTAATAAAACTCAATAAGCTTGATTACAGTATTGAAGGTGGCATTGGATTCCATATATACTTTCCATATTTTGTATTGTCGCCTGAGTTAAAAGTAAGTTGGGGCCTTAGCAATATCCATAGCAGGGATCCATCATTAATATTTTCGAGCAATTTTGATAAAATCTATACACGAATGATTTCTTTTTCACTCATCGTAGAATAACCAAATTGCGTAATTAAAAACTGATACCCATAAAGTATCTTAGCATTTCAATTTATAAATAATTTCAATATATGAGTAAATACCTTATTAAAAATATCAGCATTGTAAATGAAGGGAAAATTGAACAGCAGGACTTACTAATCAATGGTGAACGAATAGAGAAAATAGGAAA
>Ga0164294_10002260_pt1 | contig 17500 bp, 17 predicted proteins | sample GEODES005metaG_FD_111479 | JGI IMG/M metagenome (GOLD analysis project Ga0164294, IMG submission 111479) | Oligotrophic lake water microbial communities from Sparkling Lake, Wisconsin, USA - GEODES005 metaG | ecosystem: Environmental > Aquatic > Freshwater > Lake | place: USA: Sparkling Lake...
CCCCTGCTGGCGCCGGCGATCGAGTCCGCCGCCGCCGTCGTGGATGTGTTGGGCGGTTTCATCGAGGAGTTGCGGGTGTGCCTCCACTGCTGTGGCGTTGCCGATCTGGAAGCACTCCGCCGGATTGGCGCGACGAGCCGAGAATGACGCCGGGTCGGCCAACCGCGCTATTGGCCGGCCCCGGGGACAACGTCGGGATGGCCACAGGGATCGTGACACCCGGCTTCAACGAGATGCCTGGATTGGATGCCGCCGGGGCGGCGGGCGCCGGGATCGCCGGATCGGACACCTTCGGTACACGAATGACGATTGGACCCACCGGGTGCGGAACCGGCTGCGGCGTCGCTTCTGGTACTGACACGATCGGTGGAGTGACAAGCGGAGGCAGTTCCGGGGGCATCACTAAAACCGGCGGTTTAGCCTGCGGGGTCATGACCTGCGGAGCTGACACCGCGGGGGCCGGCAGCTCAGGGGCAGCCGTGACCTCAGGCGCTGGAGCCTCCGGAGCGGAAGGCTTCTGCGAGGCTGGCGGAAACGCGCGCACCGTCGGCGCGGGGGTGACGGCCGGCGGGACGGCGCGGGCCGGAGCCCCCGCGGCATTCACCACGGCCGGCGCGGACGGTCGGATCGGGCTGCCTTGATGTGCGGGTTCGCCGCTCGGCGGGGAGACCACCAGATTCTCAGCGCGCTGGATAACTGTCGGGGAGGTTGTTGGGGGCGTGATGTCCGCGTTGACGACCGTGAGCAGCAGCCCACCGACGGCGGCTGCGGCGAAGCCCGCGACAATCCCGGACAGCAGTGCCGAGCGGCTAAACCGGGGTGCGGAAAGCGATCCGGCGGCATCCTCGGCGAATTGCACCGTCTGGCGCGAGTTCAGTTCTGCCACGGCGAATTCCTCGCCGATATACGGCAGGCATTCGGCGATGGAGTCGTCCTCCTGTGACCAGGCGAGGGCCCTGAAGGTCGCCGACTGCGATTCGTCGTCACGGCTCGTGGCCCAGGCGGTCGGGGTCCGGCCGGTGAGGCACTCGCGGCGAGCCGTCGGGCTGGCGGCGGTTGGATCGAATTCTCCGGACTCGCGGCCGATGAAGCCTTCACGCGGGATGGAAATGCTGGTCATGGGATTCACCTTCGGCTGGGCGCAGCCCCCGTTGGGCTGCTCTCACAGGTAGGTGCAATCAGCCCGTGCCCGAAGCACACTTTCTTGAGAAATTCTCTTCCCTGCATGCCACCACTGAAGGTTGAGAGCGCCCGCGGTAGCCCCGAGTCCGCCCTTACAAGGAAATACCTGTTCAGAGAGCTCCAAAAAAGTTTCCAAAAAAGTGTGCGATGGATGCCATGCGGCTGCACCTACCTGTGAACGCAAGCCCAAAGGGGGCTGCGACCACACGAAGGAGAACCTCATGGCTACTACTACTTTCCTCGCCAAGCTGGGCGCAATGGCCGCCACCGTGGCGGCGCCGGCGATGGTGTTCCTCGGCGCGGGCACCGCCGAGGCGTTCGACATCAATCTCCCGCTCGCCGTTTGGGGCACTTCGGCACCCGGTGGCGTCCAAGTTCATGTTCAGACCCCTGCCGACGGACTGAGCGGCTGGTGCACCTACAGCTCATTCGTGCGCGGCAACCCGATCGGCAAACCCCTGCCCGCTATTGATGTTCCGTTCTACCTGGCGCCGGCGGGCGGCGTGAACTCCGCGCTGCTCTGGTTCCCCAGCTACCCGACCGGTTCCACCTGGGACACCACCGTGAGCTGCCCCAACGGGGCGATGACGGTCCCGACCGTCTGGTGACGATCAAACCGCGGTTTTTCGGGCAGTTATTCAACCGCCCGGCCGGTCCGGTACCAGCGAGAGTGTTCGCTGGTACCGGACCGTTTCCCATACCTTTTTACGCAGATCGGGATTACGATGAAGCCATACGCTGTGATCGGCCTGGGGAGATCACCTTATGACCGGAGTTTTGCCACTGTTGCCCGACGCCGGGGACAGTGATGTGGCGGATGCCACCGCCGACGCCGTGTTGGCGCGTGCCGCCGCAGAGGGTGATCGTCGCGCGTTCGCCGAGATTTATGACCGCTATGCCGACCGGCTGTATGACTTCTGTATCGGACTTCTCGGGGACCGTGACGCTGCAGCGGACTGCGTGCAGGACGCCTTCTGCGTCGCCGCGACAGACCTCGGAGGTCTGCGCGATCCCGACAAGCTCCGCCCGTGGCTGTACTCGATCGCCCGCCATCACGCGATGCGCCGTCTTCGGCACCGCTACCGCGAAGAAGTCTCTGATGAGTTGCCGGACATGATCTCTCACGAAGCGAGCCCGGAAACGATTGCCGGACAAAGCGAATTAGCCCGCCTGGTCGCCGAAGCCGCCGGAGGTTTATCGGACCGCGACCGCGAACTGCTGGATCTGTCCTACCGGCACGGACTGGACGGCCCTGAACTCGCGGAAGCTCTTGGAGTGACGCTGACGAGCGCGAACACGATGATGTTCCGGCTGCGCCAAACCGTCGAACGCTGCCTGGGTGCCCTTCTGGTGGCGCGCGGCGCGCAGGCCAATCCATCCGCGTGCCCCGAGTTGGCCGTAATTCTCAAGGGCTGGGACGGCCAGTTCTCCGTCCTCATGCGTAAACGCATGGCCCGCCATATCGACGCTTGCGACACCTGCGAGCAAGATCAGCGACAGCAGGTCAACCCGGTCGCCCTGCTGGGAAGCGCCGCTGTGTTCATCCCGGCCCCGGCATCTCTGCGCCGTCAGACGTTGGACCGCGTACAGCTGACGTCCGCGAGCTCCAGCATGGTCGAGGCGTCCGGTCCTTCCGCGCGCTCCGGCTCGGCCGAGATATCCGGCCCTTCCGCCGGTTCGCGGTTGGCCGGGAAACGGCGAATGGCACTCGTCGCGGGTATCCCGCTGTTGTGCCTGGGTTTGACGATCCCGTTGTTCCCACGCCAGGAGGACCCAGTTTCCCGGGTAGTCGATACCGGCACGGATTCGAGCGAAGGTCCGCGCGCGGTAGTACCCGCAGCCGTCAAGGGCGCCCCGACGCCCGCCCGTCAGAAGCCGGCCCAGAGTGCAGGCATCGCTGGACAGTCAGTGCCGACCCAGCGGGCGCAGACGCCCGCAGGCGGAAATACCCCTGGTACGGCTGGTACCCCCGGTCCGACGCCAGAGCCAGACAACTCCGGCCTGGCACCGGACATCATGCTTCCGAACACCGGTCCGGATACCGCTCCTGCCCCTGCCCAGATCTATTCCGAACCCGCCCCTGATTCAGATGCGAAAACCACCACCATCGACTCCCAGGGCGCCATCGAGACGGCCGACACCGAAACCGCCGACACCGAAACCGTCTCTAGCCCAACCGGCACTGATCCGATTGACTCGGCTCCCAAAGGCCCGGCCAACCTCGGTCCATTGCCGAACCCGAATCTGAACACGAAAATCACTTCGCCCCTCCCCAAGACGAACACCGTGACCATTCCGAATCTGAAGGACACGACCTTCGACCTTCCGGCGAAAACTCCACCCAAGTCGGACACGACAACTGGGAGCGGCGGCGGCACCACCGGCGGCACCAAACCAGGCAGCGGCACGACCAGCGGCGGCACCGGCAGCGGCACCAAACCTGGCAGCGGCACGACCAGCGGCGGCGGCACGGGTAGCGGCAGCGGTAACGGCAGCGGCAGCGGCAGCGGCACGAAGACAAACGGCACGAACGGCGGCACCGGCACGAGCGGCACGACCAGTGGCAGCGGAACGAGCACGAACGGCACAACCTCGGGGGCGAAGTAGCCGTGAACTCCCCGCCGAAATCGACCTGGGGGCTGCTTGACAGGACGCATCAACAGCCATGGCGCGAATCTCGACTATTAGGGCTGGCTGGCGACCAGATCCTCCCCGCGCATCCGCTGCGAGATGACCGCGGTGATGCCGTCACCCTGCATGCTCACCCCGTAGAGCGCGTCGGCGACCTCCATGGTCGCCTTCTGGTGGGTGATCACGATCAGCTGGGACTGGGTGCGCAACTGCTCAAACAATCCGATCAGCCGTTGCAGGTTGGCATCGTCGAGGGCGGCCTCCACCTCGTCCATCACATAGAACGGTGACGGGCGCGCCCGGAAGATCGCGACCAGCATGGCAACCGCGGTCAGCGCCTTCTCACCACCGGAGAGCAGCGAGAGCCGTTTGACCTTCTTGCCCGGCGGCCGCGCCTCAACCTCCACACCGGTGGTCAGCATGTCGCTGGGATCAGTCAGCAGCAGCCGTCCCTCACCCCCGGGGAACAGCGTGGCGAATACCGCGGAGAACTCCCGCTCCACGTCGGCGTAGGCCTCGGTGAACACCTGCAGGATGCGGTCATCGACCTCGGCGATCACGTCGAGCAGGTCCTTGCGGGCGGCCTTGACGTCCTCGAGTTGGGTGGACAGGAAGTTGTAGCGCTCCTCGAGCGCGGCAAACTCCTCCAGTGCGAGCGGATTGACCCGGCCGAGTTCGGCGAGTTCACGCTCGGCCCGTTTGGCGCGGCGCTCCTGGGTCGGCCGGTCGAACTCCATCGGCACCGGCGCCGTCACCGTCTCGCCGCGCTCGCGGGCTTGGGCGTACTCGGCCATCTCCAATTCCGTTGGCGGCAGCGATGCCTCCGGGCCGTATTCAGCGATCAGATCATCACCGGCCATACCGAACTGCTCGAGCACCATCTGCTCGAGTTGTTCGATACGGAGTTCGGCCTGAGCCTTGGCAACCTCATCGCGGTGCAGGGATTCGGTCAACGCATTGATGCGGGAGTTCAGGTCGGCGACCTCGGTGCGGGCCGCGGTCATCGCGCCCGACCGGTCCAGACGCTCGGCGGCCAGCCGGTCACGCACCCGCGACGCCGCGGCAACGACACTGCTGAGGTGCCCAGCGACCAGGCGGCCGGTCTCGGCGACTGCCGCGGCGACCTCCGCCGCGTGCTGACGCGCCGCGCGAGCCGCGCTCGCACGCAGACGAGAATCACGCTCGGCCGCCGCAGCGCGGCGCAGCGAATCCGCCCGTCCCCGAACGGCATTCGCGCGCTCCTCGGCGGTACGTACCGTTAGGCGGGCCTCGATCTCAGTAGCGCGCGCCTCCTCGGCGGCGGTCTGCATCTCCCGGCGCTGGCCCGGCGAGGTCTCAACGACGGTCTGGTTTTCCTGGGCGGCGTGCAGCCGTGACTCAAGTTCGGTGAGCTCGTCGACGGTCTGCACCCGGCCGGATTCGAGTTCGTCGCGCTGGGACTGTAGCCGGCGCCACTCCTCCTCGGCGGCGCGGACATCCTGGCCGAGCCGGCCGAGTTGCTCGTAGATCGCCGAGATCGCCGCATCGGATTCGTTGAGCGCCGCGAGTGCCTGTTCGGCGGCGTCCTGGCGGTCCGCCTGCTCCGCGAGGGCACCCGCCAGTGCGGCGGCAAGCTCACCCACCTGAGTCTCGGCGGTGACGAGTTCGCTTCGGGCCTTGTCGATTTCGCCGGTGATCTCCAGCGTGCTGGGCTTGCGGCCGGAACCGCCATCCACCCAGCCCGCACCCACCAGATCGCCGTCGCGAGTCACCGCGCGCAGCCCCGGCCGAGCCGAGACCACATCCAGGGCGGCACCGATATCGTCGACGACGGCGACTCCGGACAGCATGGCCGCCATCGCACCCTGCAGTCGCGGCGGCGCCTCGATCAGATCGATGGCCCACCGGGCACCCTCGGGAAGCACACCACTGTCCTGGCGGGCGGGCACCGGCCAGTCGGCCAGCACGATCGCCGCGCGGCCGCCGTCAACCTCCTTGAGCGCCCGCACCGCTGCTCGGGCCGCGCCGAAATCATCGGCCGCCACTGCGTCGGCCGCGGAACCGAGCACCGCCGCCAGCGGTGTCTCATAACCGGACTGCACTTTCACCAGTTTAGCAACGGTGCCGAAAAGCCCTGCGCCACTGCGGTTTTCCACCAGCCACGCCGCGCCGTCGCGCCGCTCCAGGCCCACCGCGAGGGCGTCGATGCGGGCCTGTAGTGAGGCCACCCGCCGTTCGGCGGCACGTTCGGCGGCCTGCAGTTCAGCCACCCGCTCATCGGCGACCCGCATCGAGGCGACGGTGCGATCGTGGTGTTCATCCAGACCCACCTCGCCCTGGTCGAGTTCGTCAACCCGGCCCTGCACGGTCTCGAACTCGGCCCGGGCCGACTCGGTGCGGGCGGCAGCTTCGTCGATGCCCGCGGTCAGCCGTGCCACACCGTCGTCGATCGACTCCACCCGGGCCCGGCCGGTCTCCACCTGACCGGCCAACCGGGCCAGGCCTTCACGACGGTCCGCCTCGGCCCGCACAGCGGCCAGATGCGCGCGTTCGGACTCGGTTGCCGCGCTCTCCTTCTCAGTCAGTTCGACCCGGGCGGCCTCGAGTGCGGCGCGGGCGTCGCCGAGTTCAGCGAGCAGCAGACGCTCCTGCTCTGCCACGCCGTCGGCCTCGTCATCGAGGGCGTCCGGATCCGGGCCGGTGCTGACATCGGGTTCGGCGTCCAGATACTGCTCCCGCTCGCTGGCGATGCGCACCGTGGCACTGACCCGTTCGGCCAGCGCCGAGAGCCGGAACCAGGTCTGCTGCGCGGCGTCGGTGCGCGCCGACAGCGAGGCCACCGCGGCCTCGTCGGCGGCGAGTCGCTCGGAAGCCTGCGCCAGCCGCGCGGCAGCCTCATCATGCTCACGGCGCAGCGTCGTCTCGATATCGTCGGCGCCGGCGAACTCCGCGCGTCGGATCACCAGATCATCGGCAGCCAACCGCAGCCGGGCATCGCGCAGGTCGGCCTGAATGGTCGCCGCACGCCGCGCCATCTCGGCCTGGCGGCCCAGCGGCTTGAGTTGACGGCGCAATTCTGTGGTCAGGTCGCTGAGCCGGGCGAGGTTGGCCGCGGTGGCATCGAGCTTGCGGACCGCCTTTTCCTTGCGCTTGCGGTGCTTGAGCACACCGGCGGCTTCCTCGATGAACGCGCGGCGGTCCTCCGGGCGGGATTCGAGGATCTGCGCGAGCCGGCCCTGCCCGACGATGACGTGCATCTCCCGGCCGATGCCGGAGTCACTGAGCAGTTCCTGGACGTCCATCAGCCGGCAGCTGTTGCCGTTGATCTCGTACTCGCCGGCGCCGTCGCGGAACATCCGGCGGGTGATCGACACCTCGGCGTACTCGATCGGCAGGACGCCGTCGGAGTTATCGATGGTCAGGGTGACCTCGGCGCGGCCCAGCGGTGCCCGCGAGGAGGTGCCGGCGAAGATGACGTCCTCCATCTTGCCGCCGCGCAGGGTCTTGGCGCCCTGCTCGCCCATCACCCAGGCCAGGGCGTCGACGACGTTGGATTTACCGGAGCCGTTGGGCCCCACCACGCAGGTGATGCCGGGTTCGAAACGCAGAGTCGTTGGTGATGCGAAGGACTTGAAACCCTTCAGCGTCAGACTCTTGAGGTACACGACGTGCGAGCCTACCGGCGAAGAGGTCAGCGCTCGCGAAAGCCCGACATCGGCGTCCCCGGTGCGTCGAACTCGGCGACCACGACGTCGACGGATCCGGGCGTTGCACCCCCGCGCAACAGCGCCAGAAGTCTGTCGGCGGCCGCCCGTGGCCCCTGGGCGACCACCAGCACCCGGCCGTCGGGCTGATTGCTCGCATACCCCGTCAGGCCCAGCTCAAGTGCCCGTGAGCGGGTCCACCAGCGAAAGCCCACACCCTGGACATGGCCGTGCACCCAGGCGGTCAGACGAACGGGGTCGGGATCGGGGTCGACGGCGGTCATGGCCGGGTGTCGGCGACCTCGAAGGAGATCTCCGCGCCCGCCTTCAGGGTGCGGCCCACCGTGCACACCCCATCGATGGCGCGGTTGACCACCACCAGCAGCCGGTCTTTCTCCTCGGGCGTCAGCCCGGACAGGTCGATCTCCAGTGTTTCCGCCAGCCGCGGGTACCGCTCCTCATCGCGGTCGGCAGGCCCGGAGACCCGGATCACCGCCCGATAGTCGTCCCCGAGGCGACGACGCAGCGGCTGGTCGCTGCTCAGTCCGCTGCAGCCGGCCAGGGCGATCTTCAACAGTTCACCGGGGGTGAAGACGCCGTCGTCGCCGTCGGAACCGATCAGCACCTCTGCACCTCGGCTGCTGCGGCCGGTGAAGCGGCGGATCCCCGTGCGTTCCACCCAAAGCTCAGTCATGGAATTGTTCTACCGTGTGCGCGGCCGCGGCTGACACCGCGGGCAATAAAACGACGAGCGGTTCATGAACTTCTCCCGCCGAATGACCGCACCGCAGCGACGGCAGTTTCGGCCCTCGCGGCCGTAGACGTTCAGCGAACGGTCGAAGTAGCCGGACTGACCATTGACATTGACGTACAGCGAGTCGAACGAGGTGCCGCCCTGGCCGAGCGCTTCGCGCATCACCTCGGCCGCCGAGTCAAGCAACCCCCCCAACTGCCGTCGCGTCAGTTTTTCGGCGATCCGGGCGCCGTTCACCTCCGCACGCCATAGCGCCTCGTCGGCGTAGATATTGCCGATACCCGAGACCACAGTTTGGTCGAGCAGTTGGCGTTTGATCTCAGAGTGCTTGCGGCGCAACAGGGTTACGGCGGTGTCGCGGTCGAAACCCGGGTCCAGCGGATCGCGCGCGATATGCGCTACCGGTTCGGGCACCCGGCTGCCGTCGACGGTGACCAGGTCGGCCAGTTGCCAACCACCGAAGGTGCGTTGGTCGACGAAGCTCAGCGCGGTGCCGTCATCGAGTGCCACCGCGATCCGCAGGTGCTCAGTGCGCTCGAGTGGGCCGAGCAGCATCTGACCGCTCATCCCCAGGTGCACCACCAAGGCGGTGTGATCGGCACTGTCGTGATCAGCACTGTCGTCATCCGCACCGAGTGTGAGCCACAGGAATTTTCCGCGCCGGTCCGTTCCCGTGATGCGCGCACCCACCAGTCGCGCGGTGAGGTCGGCGGCGCCGGGGACATGCCGGCGCACGGCCCGCGGGTGGCGCACCTGCACCGCGGTGATGGTCCGGCCCGCCACATGCGCCTGCAGTCCGCGCCGCACGACCTCGACTTCGGGAAGTTCAGGCATCCGGTTGTGCGGACTGGGGTTCGGCAACCTCAACAGAGTCGGCATCCAGAGCGGTCCAGGCCTGCGCTGCGGCACAGGTCTCGGCCACCTTCTTCGACTGCCCGACGCCGCGGCCGTACACCTGGCCGCCGACGTAGACCTCGGCGGAGAACTTCCGTTCGTGATCGGGTCCCTGCGAGGTGACCTCATAGCGGGGGACGCCCATCCCCCGGGCCGCCGCCAACTCCTGCAGGCTGGACTTCCACTCCAGTGCCGCACCGAGTGTCGGGGCGGTGTCCAGCAGATCCTCGAACAGACGCAGGATGAACTGCTGTGCGCCGGCCAACCCGTGCTCGAGGTAGACCGCGCCGATCAGGGACTCCACCGTGTCGGCCAGAATGCTCGATTTGGCGTGCCCGCCGGTGGTGGTCTCGCCCCGGCCCAGCAACACATACTCGCCAAGTCCCTCGTCGGTGAGGTCACGGCCCACCCCGGCCAGTGCCTGGCTGTTGACGATGCTGTTGCGCAGCTTGGCCAGATCGCCTTCGGAGTTGTCGGGGTGGCGCCGGAACAATTCCTCGACGATCACCAGTCCCAGCACGGCGTCGCCGAGAAGTTCCAGGCGCTCGTTCGTCGGCAGGCCGCCGTTCTCGTAGGCGTAGCTGCGATGGGTCAACGCCAGTGTCAGCAGATCTTCGGACAGGTCAATTCCCAAGGCGCTCAACAGGTTCGCGCGCTCACGAGTCACGACAAGGTCCCGTCGCGGTCAGCCCCGTCCGAATCAGCAGGCCGCATCTGCGCGAGTTTGGCCCACCGCGGGTCGATTTGTTCGTGGTGATGGCCGGTCTCTGCGCCGGCCAGTGCCACCCCGCACTGCGGACACAGCCCGGGACAGTCCTGGGCACACAGCGCGACGAACGGTAGCGCCAAGCCGACGGCGTCGACGATCGACTGTGCGAGGTCGACGGTCTCGTCGATCACGCGGCCGAACTCGTCGGATTCCGTCGTGGACTCGGTGACGCTGTCGGGGTAGGCGAACAACTCGGTGAGTTCGATCTCAACCTGATCGGTGATCGGGCCAAGGCATCGCGAACACTCACCGCGGGTCGGCGCGTGCACGGTGCCGGACACCAGCACGCCCTCGGACACCGACTCGAACCGAAGGTCCAGATCCATCTCCGCACCCGGTTCGATCGCGATGAGATCCAACCCGATACGCAGCGGACTGGGCACGGTCTGACTGACGGTCATCATGGAGCCCGGACGTCGACCCAGCCGCGTTATGTCGAACACCAATGGCGAGCTCAGATCCGGATGCGGTCCCGATCTCCGGCGCGTCGGCATGCTGCGATCCTATCGGCGCTGTCGGCGCCCGGAACTCCGCGGTACGGCTGAGCCCGGATCAAGCTGCCAGCGCTCAGTGCTGCACGTAGTCGTGAGTTCCCGCGGCGGTACGAAGTTGGTGACGGCCGCGGCTCACCGACCGCAGGGTGCCGTTGAGGTAGTCCTCGAACTGTGCGAGCTTGTTGTCGACGTAGATATCGCACTCGCCACGCAGTCGGTCGGCCTCGGCGTGCGCGGCATCGATCAGGCGGGTCGATTCGCCGTGCGCGGCTTGGACCACCTCGGTCTGCGACACCATCCGCTGCTGCTCCTTGATGCCTTCCTGGACGGCGTTCTCGTAGGAGATATTGCCGCTTTCCACCAGACGATCGGCCTCGGCCTTGGCTCGACTGGTCGCCGCCTCGTAGTCGCGCTTGGCGGTGGTGGCCAGCCGGACGGATTCCTCGCGGGCCTCGCTGACCATCCGCTCGCTGTGCGCGCGGGCCTCGGCGGTCATCCGGTCGGCCTGCGACTTGGCCTCGGACAGCAGCCGATCAGCCTCGCCGCGGGCATGGCCCAGGACGGATTCGGCCTCGGCGTTGGCGTTGGCCACCGTCGAGTCGGCATGCTCCTTGGCCTCGTTGAGCAGGGTGTCGCGGGTATCCAGCACGTCCTGGGCGTCGTCGAGTTCGCCGGGGATCGCGTCCTTGATGTCATCGACAAGTTCCAGCACGTCACCACGCGGGACGACGCAGCCGGCAGTCATCGGCACGCCGCGGGCCTCTTCGACAATCGCGCTCAACTCGTCGAGCGCTTCAAATACTCGGTACACGGCGCCACCTCCAGCTTGTTGGTAGTGACCAGTGTGCCTGGTGATACGCCTGTGACTGCGGTGGCGGCACGGTGTGTCGCTGATCAGTCGGAGAAAAATCGCTCAGCGACCGGGGAGTTTGTCCTGCAGGCGACGATTCACCGACTCCGGTAGCAGCGCCGAGACGTCCCCGCCGAGTCCGGCGACCTCCTTGGCCAGCGAGGAGGAGACGAACGCGTAGTGCGGGTTGGTCGCGACGAAAAAGGTGTCCACGCCGGCGATGTGTTTGTTCATCTGGGCCATCTGCAACTCGTATTCGAAGTCCGTACCGGTGCGCAGACCCTTGACGATCGCGGTGAATCCCCGCGCCTTGACGAAATCCACCACCATCCCCTGCCCGGCCTCGACCCGCAGGTTGGGCAGGTGGGCGCAGGCCTCGGCGATCATCGCGATTCGCTCGTCGGCATCGAACATGCCGGATTTTTTGGGATTCACCAGCACGGCGACCAACACCTCGTCGAACTGCGCGGCAGCCCGTTCGAAGACATCGATGTGGCCCAGGGTCACCGGGTCGAATGATCCGGGGCACACGGCGCCGCTCATGGGTGAAGACGCTAGCAGTCGCCCCCGACTTCGGCCCCGTCCACTCGGGTGTCGCCGTAGCGCCGCAGCGGCCATACCGCCCAGCCCTGCGGCCAGGTCAGCGCCGGCGACGAGAACGGGCGTTCGATCACCACGACGCTGCCCGCATCGACCCAACCGTGGCGATCAAGGTCGGCCAGGACCTGATTGACCTCGTCGGCCGCCACCTCGTACGGCGGGTCGGCGAACACCAGATCCATCGGGGCCGGGGCGCCGGCGGCGAGCACCGTCGCCACCGCGCCGCGGCGAACCGTCGCACCGGGTAGTCCGACCGCCTCGATATTGCGCCCGATCACCTCGGCGGCGCGGCGGTCGCTGTCGACGAACAACACCGTGGCCGCCCCCCGGGAAAGCGCTTCGAGTCCCAGCGCGCCCGAGCCTGCGAAGAGGTCGAGCACCCGCAGACCGTCGAAGTCACGGCGCACAGCCAGCACGTTGAACAAAGCCTCACGCACCCGATCGGTGGTGGGCCGGGTTCCGCGCGGCGGAACGGTCAGCCGACGACCGCCCGCCGCGCCGGCGACGATCCGAGTCAGCGTGTCACCGGCCTAGATCAGGGTGGACCAGAAGTCCCAGAATCGGACCAGGATCGCCAACAGTACCGCTGTGAACCACAGGACTACCAACGGCCAGCGCCAGTGATAAACGCTGCGCGCCAACGGGTTTGCGGCCAACGGCCGCAGGGCGATCGAGGACACCACGACGAGCAGTGGAACGGTCACCGACCAGACCACCATGCAGTACGGGCAGAGCGCTCCGATTCGGTAGAGACTCTGGAAGATCAACCAGTGCACGAACACCACGCCCGTCGCCGTGCCGATCATCAGACCCACCCAGTACCACCGCGGCAGGCGAACGCCACCGACCGCCAGCACACCGGTCACCAGCACGAGGGTAAAGGCGATCACCCCGTAGAGCGGGTTCGGCGGGCCGAACACCGCGGCCTGCGGGGTGACAATCACCGACCCGCAGGACACCACCGGATTGATACTGCAGGTGGGTACGTAGGCCGGGTTTTGGAGCAGCGCGATCTTCTCGATCAGCAGTGTGCCCGCCGCAATCAGACCGATCACACCGGCAATCAGCACCCACCAGGCGCTCGCGCGCCCGACGCTCACCCCGGCCGGGCCGGTCGGCTCGGCCGACCGCGGCTGCACCGGCTCAGCCGTGGTCAGGCTCACGACTTCGGCGCGACCGGGGCCGGTGCCGCACCCGACGGTGCCGGTGCAAGAGCCGGAATCGGTCCGACGATCTGGCTGACCTTGGCGATCAGTTCATCCGGTGTGGCCGGGCTGATGTCCTGTCCGTTGAGCCGGATCGTCGGAGTGGCGGTGATCTTCGACGCGGCGGCCAGACCTTTGACCATGTCGTCGTACTTGCCGCTGTTGATGCACTCGGGAACGCCACCGGTGACGCCGGCCTGCCGCGCGGTCTCGATCAGGGACGCGTTATCGGGCCCGCTGCCGGACCCCTCGACGGGTTGGCTGGCGAACAGCGCCGAATGAAACCGGACGAACGCGTCCTTATTCTCGTCACCGACGCAGTATGCGGCGTTGGCCGCCCGCATGGAGTAGCCCTTGTTGGTGGCATTGAGGATCGACACCAGGTTGTAGTCGATGGCCGCGGCGCCGCTCTCGACGATTTTGTTGAGCGCCGAGCCAAAGGTCTTCTCGAAATCCCGGCAGTGCGGGCACTGGAAGTCCTCGTAGATCGCCAGCACCGCCTTGGGATCGTCGGTTCCGTCCTTCTTGATCAGGGCGTTCGACGTGACCCGCACTGCCTGGGTGTCGTTGACGCCCTTCTTGTCGTTGCCCATCACGATGTAGAGCACCAGGCCGACGGCGAACAGAACGACGAGTGTGGTCAACCCCAGCCGGACGGCAAGATCTCGCTTGCGGTCCTGGGCATTGAGGTCGTAGCGGGGTGTGCTTTTCTTATTGGTGGCCACGGTTCGGCTAAATCCTCGCTGTCAGTGACGTGATGTTGTCGACGTGGGGGTTGGCGCTTCTAGAGTACCGGCCGCCGCAGCGGGTGCCGGGGTTCAGTCGTGAACCAGATGCGCCCGAAGCGCCGAGATCATCTCCGCGTTGGCCCGTCCGACCCCGCCGCCGAGCACGTTGAGGTTGAGGAAGGCGTGGATCATCGAGCCCATCCGCCGGTGGTCGACGGCGACCCCGGCGTCGCGCAGTTTGTCCGCATACTGCTCGCCCTCGTCGCGCAGCGGGTCGAATCCCCCGGTGATCACCAGTGCCGGGGACAGGCCCGACAGGTCATCGGCCAGCAGTGGGGAAATCCGCGGGTCGGTGACGTCCAGACCTGAACCATCGACGTAGACGTCCCTAAACCAGTCCATATCGCTCTTGGTCAGCAGGAACCCGTCTCCCAGCAGGGTGCGGGAGCGTGCGTTACCGCCCATTTCGGTGACCGGGTAAATCAGCCACTGCAGCGACGGCAACGGGTCGCCCGCGTCTCGGGCCTGCTGGGTGACCACGGCGGCCAGGCACCCGCCTGCGCTGTCGCCGGCGACGGCGACCCGGCGCGGATCGGCGCCCAGTTCGCCGGCGTGCTCTCGGGCCCACCGGTAGGCCGCATAGGCGTCGTCGACCGCGGCGGGAGCCTTGTGCTCAGGTGCCAGGCGGTAGTCGATGGCAAGCACGTGCACACCGGCGTCCCGACAGATCAGTCGGCACGCCGCGTCATGGGTCGCGAGGTCGCCGAACACGAACCCGCCACCGTGGTAGAAGACCACCAGGGGCGCCGGCGCACCGCCCGCCGCGGGCCGGTAGTGCCGGGCCGGAATTACGCCGGCCGGACCGGGGATGGACACCGAACGAATCCCGGCCACCCGGATATCAGGCTCGTCGAGGGTGCGGGTGAGGTCGCGGTTGCTCGCCCGGGTGGCCGCAGCATCGCCGGCCGTCACCAGGCTGACCACGCCGAGCGCCCGCTGAGCGGCCAGCATCATCTGCAGCGAAGGGTCCAGGGTGTTGCCGTCGATGGTGATCGCCCGCCCACCCGAGAGCAGGCGCTTGAGTGCATTCGGCAGTCGCGGAATCAGCTTGACGCCCAAGCGGTTTCCCGCCAGCAGCGCCCGTTCCTTGATGGCGCGGCGCCGGGGTGCGCCGACCACGCTTGTCGTCATGGTTGCCTCCTGATTCGCGCTCGGCAACGCCGCGCTGATCGCCACGCGGCAGCTTACGCTTACGACCGGAAGTCGAGTCTGTCGCGGTCGCGCAGGACTGGCCGAATCGCTTCGGTAGCTGGGTACTATTCTCAGCCGGAGTCGGTGATGACCACCGGATCAACCTCGAGGCACAGGCAGGTGACATGACGCCGACGTCAGGAATTCCCACCCTGGTGCTCAGCGACGACCACACCATTCCGGTGCTGGGCATCAGCGTCGCGGAGTTGGCGTCGGCCGAGGCCGAGGCTGCGGTCACGGCCGCGCTCGATGCCGGTTACCGCCTCATCGACACCGTGTCCACCGGTGGTGTCGAGGAGGCGGTCGGTCGGGCCATCGTCAAATCCGGCATCGCGCGCGAAGAGCTGTTCATCACGACCACGCTGACCGCCGCCGATCAGGGATTCCAGGGCTCGCAGGACGCCTGTAAGGCCAGTCTGGCCCGGCTCGGCGTGGACTACATCGACCTGTGTCTCTTGAAAGGGCCGTTCGAAGAGGGCGGCAAGTACATCGACGCCTGGGGCGGGCTGATGAAGGCACAGCAGGTCGGCGACACCCGCTCGATAGGCGTCGGCGACATCGGGGCCGAACAACTGACCGATCTGATTGATCTGAGTTTTTGCACACCGGTGGTCAACCAACTCGAACTGCACCCACTGTGCAACCAGGCCGCAATGCGGGCGGTCAATTCCGGATACTCGATCGTCACCGAAGCCTATGGCCCGCTGGGCATGGGCACACTGACCGACCATCCCGCGATCGCCGCGGTCGCCGCGGCGCACGGAAAGTCGCCGGCACAGGTGCTGATCCGGTGGAATATCCAACTCGGCAACGTGGTGATCCCGGGCTCGTCGGATCCGGTCCGGATCGCCGAGAACATCGACGTGTTCGATTTCGAACTGACGCCCGCGGAGGTCGAGACCATCAACGGTCTCGACGACGGCACCCGGTTCTGGCCGAACCCGGACGCCTGAACTGCGGCTGGCGCGCGATCAGAATCGCTGTTTTTGAAATTCCCCGGTGCCACAATCAGCGCGACGATAGCGTCTCCCCCGACATTGTCATCGCAGGGTTAGGGGATCTCGACATGCATGTTGCACCTCGCTCGTACCTCACCGCCGGAGTAGCCGCGTTGAGCGCCGGAGCCATCGCGCTGACATCCGTTCAGCCACTGCCGCCGGGGTCGGATCTCGCGCCCGCACTGCGCAGTGCCGTCGCAGTCGACCTCGCCGCGGCGATCGACCCGTTCACGCCATGGATCGACACAATCCAGGCGGCCTCGGCCAACATCTCCGGTCTGGTGAACACCTGGGCGGAACAGCCGTTACCCATCGTCCAGCAGGTCGGCACCAACCTCGGCACCTACCTCGCCGAACTTCCCGCCATCGGCACCATCATCGGGCAGGTGGTCGCCAACGTGGGCAACGCTGCCAGGGCGCCGTTCGCCGTCGATCTCAACACCCTCGATCCGGCGCACACGGGGGTTTACAACCTGCTGCCCCAGGTTGCCCCGGACCTACCCCAGGGGCTGCTCGATTTCCTGACGACCTCGGTCAGTGGCCTGCTTATCGGGCTCATCGGTCCGGTGCTGTCTCCGGTCCTGGCGCTCGGTAGCAGCATCAGGAGCGCGGTTGTTGCACTGCAGACCTCGGATTGGGCCGGGGCGGTGAACGAACTGATCAACATTCCAGCCGTGATGGTCAACGCCTTCCTCAATGGCGGGCCGACCATCGACGTCACCGCACTGTTAGCGTCCTCCGTTCCCCCTCCGTCGGTACTAAACAGCGCCACGATCGCCCTCGGCGGTCTGCTCAGCCAGGGTGGGTCGATCTTCAACGCGGTGGCATTGGACGCGTCGGTGAAGCTGAGTCCGCTGTTGCCGGCGATTCCCGTAGTGGTCCCTGCCGGCCCCCCGGCCGGTGTCTTCGGCTCCCTGATCGCCATGACCAATGCCATCGCCGGCGCGATCGCGGTGACGCCGCCGGCACCGGCGGGGTCGCGAGCGCGGAGCGCCTCCGCTGAGGCCGAGGCCGCACCGGACGCGACGTCCGCCGGCGCCGTCGAGGCGGCGGTACCTAGGGCGGCACACCGGGCCAGTCGCGGGGCAGTCGCGGGCAGCGCAGCCGCGACCGAGCAGGGCGGCGCGAAGCGTGCCGCAGCGGCTCGATCGGCCGCACCACGGGCGGCTGCCTCCCGGTCCGCTGCCGCATCCTGAGGCAGCCGGTCCCGATAGCCGCACACCTGCCCCGCCGGAATCACCCGGTGGGGCAGGTCTGCGTCGCCTCCCGTAATCGCAACGCCGACACCTCATCCACCGGTAGCCGATAGCCACGCGCCACCGCGATGAACTGAACGGCGTACTGGCACCAAAACGCGGTGTTGGGCGGCATCCAGGAACCCGGCGGCTGATCTCCCTTGTCCTGATTGGCCTGCCCGGCAACGGCGAGCAGGTTGGCCGGATCGTTGGCGAACCGCAGCCG
>Ga0164294_10002261_pt1 | contig 17490 bp, 4 predicted proteins | sample GEODES005metaG_FD_111479 | JGI IMG/M metagenome (GOLD analysis project Ga0164294, IMG submission 111479) | Oligotrophic lake water microbial communities from Sparkling Lake, Wisconsin, USA - GEODES005 metaG | ecosystem: Environmental > Aquatic > Freshwater > Lake | place: USA: Sparkling Lake...
GGAAGAGCTTGGCAAGCGTAAGGCAGAGCTCTTGGATATGGTGAGCGATGGTAAGGGTCGAACCCGTCTTGAGTACCGTGTTCCAGCGAGGGGCCTCATTGGTTTTCAGGGGGACTTCATGACCTTGACGCGCGGCAATGGCTTAATGAGTCATAACTTTGATTCCTATGCACCTGTGAAAGATGGCATTTTGGGAGAACGTCATAACGGTGTGTTGATTAGTCAAGATGATGGTGAGGCGGTAGCTTATGCCCTGTGGAAGCTACAAGACCGTGGACGAATGTTTGTCTCACCGGGAGACCCTTTGTATGAGGGCATGATCATTGGTATTCATAGTCGCGATAATGATCTCGTGGTTAATCCCATTAAGGGTAAGCAGTTAACGAACGTGCGCGCTTCTGGAACAGATGAAGCGGTCCGCTTGGTTACGCCTGTGCAATTAACTCTGGAATATGCCGTTGAATTTATCTCGGATGATGAGCTAGTAGAAGTAACTCCCAAGAGCATTCGTCTGCGTAAGCGCTATCTCAAGGAACATGAGCGTAAGAAGGCTTCACGAGACGACGTCTAATTATTGATTGGGGCTCTGATTGCAAAAACGTCTTGCTGTTGCCCCGATGATGGAGTGGACCGATCGCCATTGCCGCTCGTTTCATCGCCTGCTGACAAAACAGGCGGTTCTTTATACCGAGATGGTTACCACGGGAGCGCTGTTGCATGGTGATCTTCCCCGACATTTGGATTACAACCCCAGCGAACACCCTGTCGTTTTACAGCTTGGTGGCAGTGAGCCTGCGGATTTAGCACGTTGCGCAGAACTTGCCCAGCAGTGGAACTACGACGAAATCGATCTTAATTGCGGCTGTCCCTCAGAGCGTGTCCAAAAAGGTGCCTTTGGCGCCTGTTTAATGGCAGAGCCTGTATTGGTCGCTGAGTGCGTTCGAGCGATGCGTTTAGCATGTGATCGACCCATTTCAGTAAAGCATCGTCTTGGCTTGGATCAAATGGATGCGTCCCAATCCGAGCGCGATTATCGATTTGTCTTGGATTTTATCTTGGCTGTTGCCGACGCGGGCGCCTCTCAAGTGACCATTCATGCGCGCAATGCGGTATTAAAAGGGTTGTCGCCCAAGGAGAATCGAACCAAGCCAGCGCTACATTATGAGATCGCTAAGCAATTGCGCAGCGATGCGCAAAAATACTACCCCTATCTCAAAGTAATGCTCAATGGCGGCTTAGAGACTAATGAGCAGATCGCGAATCACTGGCAAGACTTTGATGGCTTCATGGTTGGCAGAGCGGCCTATCACTTCCCAGCAATGTTATTAGGGTGGGATGATCTTTTAGAGTCCGATGGCTTAGCGGTAGGCTACCTTTTTAGCGAGACGCAATGGCATCGAATCCAAATTGGACTTGTACAACAAAGCAAGCAGTGGTTTGATGAGTGCCAGAAGCGACAAAAGCCGTTTTATCTAGGAGCTATTACGCGCCATATTATGGGTCTTGCCCATGGCAGGGCGGGCGCTAGACGTTGGCGCCAGCGTTTATCGGATCACGGTGCATTGGCTACAGTAAAGACCAAAGAGGCGATTGAGGAATTCTTTTTTGAGGCTAGCCTTGAGCTCGGAGACTGGGCCGCGTTTGATTTCGCGCATGTACATTCCGAAGAATCAAGAGGGCACGGTTAGTACGTGCCACGTTAGCAATGGGTTTTAGAATACCTAAGTAGTTACCGCAAAATAGGGCGAACTGATCTAATGCATAGGCGTGTTTGCCCTAGAGCGAATCCCATGTAAATGCTTGAGTTCATTCTCCTTTATCCGTTCATTACAAAAATAGAATTTTTTAACCCCGTTTGGGTGCGCTTTTGATCCTCATCATGACGAGTTAAGTCTATAATTCCAAATACTATTTTTAACATTTGTAGAATTTATTACTTTAGCGCACCCCACTCATTGCCATTGAACCCTCGTTACTTTTTTTTGCACACACTAAGCCGTCTTGGACTCGCTTTATGCTTTGGCATGGCGGGTGCTTGTGCGCATGCGCAAAGTTTATCCGTCGATGCGAGTCAAGTAGCCCAAGTCAAAACCAATGCGGAGGGTGCTGCATTACTTAAATCCTGGTCTGATAAAACGCGCGCTGGGGTCAACAACATGATTGCGCAAGAAACTGCCGTTAGTAAGGAAATTGAGGCGGGTTATGCCCGTCTTTTAAAATCCTGCGAGCTCGCTAGCGCCTTAAAGGACAACACTCCAAAGTTTGATACGTCACGGGTTAATGCCTACATTAAGCAATTTGATGATCGTCTTCTAAGGGTGGCTACTGCACGCCAAGAGGTGGTGAGTAAGGCCCAAGCTATTGTGTCAAACGTGGATGCCAACCCACCGGCTAATTGTGGTCTGTTCTCCGGGGATGCATTACCGTGCCAAACATTTAAATATAAAAAAGAGATGGCTCAGTATTTACAAACCAGCGCGAATGCCTATTACGAAATTGTCACAAAGCGCTATCAGCTCTATAAGGCCATCGCCGCAAAAAGTCGGGAACAGTGTATTCGTCCTGACTTTCTGGCTAAGCTAGCCAATGCCGATGAGGAGCATTTGGTGAGTTACGAACGCAAATCCCATCAAGTCTTCTTGCGTTTATTGGATGCGATTCAGGGCGCCTTTTTAAATATAGCGGCGCAGTAATCCATTTGCGAGGGTTCATGCAATTTAAATTCCCTCTATCCATACGCTTCTCGACGCAAATCATAGGCCTCGTAGTATTGGTTGCGGCTGCTATCGCTTTATCGTTTTTTACCGTACAAACCTTAATCGAAACTAAGCGACAAAACGAATTACAAAGCCTAAGTACACAAATGAGTGACTTGTTTCGGCAAAACTTGGCTGAACTAAATACCCGCTTGGTGGCACAGACCAATCTATTGGGTGTTGATCGCAATGCCTTTACGAACAATGCTCAGAACCTCATGCGCGAGTTTCCAGCGATTTTGGCCGTTGAGCTTCGCAGCACGCGTGGCGACCTTCTCAAGGCGGTCGTTAAACATAACCCAGACGGGGCGCAAGGACAGCCGCTTCGCAAAACCTTGCCACCGTGGCTTTTGTCGGATTTTGAAATCGTGGCGACGGGCTCAAGCCCAAAACTCTCTGCGATTTACAGCGCAAGCTTAAACCCTTACTTTGCTAACCATGTAGGTGAATTACAGTTTTTGGTTGAAGAATTTTTCCCCTTAACTGGCAATAGAGGTGTGATGGTGGTGATCTTTAACCCAAGTCAGTGGTTTTTTAGTGATTCCTTGGTCGCGCAATTTCAAAAGAACATCCAGTATCGCTTCAAGTTAGAAAATCCTGGACAAGAGGTGATTGCGAGCTCGGATAATTCAGATCGTCTCGTGGCTGAGCGGGATCGCTATGTCACCCCGATTTCTTACTTTACCGATCGACCATTGTATTTGGCCATTGAAAATCTTAGTTCGGCTCGCGCTAATACAACGCACGTACTTGAAATCCTGGTGTTTGCCTTAGCCATATTAATCGTATTAGCAAGCGTTTTCATTTTTAAGGGGTGGCGTGAGTACAGCAATGCCCAAGCAACACTGCGCATGCATGAGCAGATGCTGCTTGAGCAATCCAAGTTTGTTTCCATGGGGGAGATCTCCACAATTTTGTCGCATGAACTCAATCAACCGCTTGCCACCATTGAAACCTACAGTGCCGCTAGCCAAGCGATCCTCGCTCAAGCACAGCCTGATCAGGCTAAATTGCTCAAGGCGATTAGTGCGATTCGCGATGAAACTGCCCGCATTAGCAAAATCATCAAAAATATTCGTTCCTTTATTGTTAACAATCAAACTCAGGTGATGGAGATCGATGCCGCGCTATTGCTAGACTCATTAAAAACAGTCCTGCAAATGCAAGCTGCGCACTATCAGGCGCAATTGGTGATTGAAAAAAAAGACAGCTTCACGGTTGAGGCCGATCGTTTGATGCTAGAACAAGTCATCCTCAATTTATCCCGCAATGCGTTTGAGGCGATGCGCGCCTCTCCCGTGGGCAAGCGCACGCTATCGATTCAAATTGTGCGCGAGCAAAATTTGGGCAAATTAATTTTTAGCGATTCGGGCCCTGGCATCTCTGCTGAAGTGGGTGCTAAATTATTTACCCCTTTTTTCTCAACCAAAACCGACAGTATGGGCATTGGCTTGAGTTTGTGCCGCTCCTTAGTCGAGCGCTATCAGGGTCAATTGCATTGGCAAAATAACTCCTTGGGCGGTGCGCAGTTTACAATTAGCTTTGCGGTTTTAGAGAGGCGACAAGCACGCGATGCGGTGCTCGACTCTAGCTTTAGCCGCCGACACGCGGTGTAACCAAGGATCCAATGAAGGCTAAAAACGCCCTAACCCCCAAAGTCCTGATCGTTGATGACGATCGCCCTCTAGGCGAGGCCCTCGCTTTTTTATTACAGAGTAAACACATTGAGAGCGCTCAATTTTTCAGTGGTGAGGAGTTTATGGCCGCTGCAGAGGAGCAGCCCCTTGAAGAGCAAATCGGCTGTATTTTGCTCGATGTGCGCATGTCTGGTCTGTCTGGCATGGATGTTTTTTATTGGCTTGCAAACCATGATCCCAATGGGGTGATGCCGGTCATTTTTATGACAGGCCATGGTGAATTGCCCATGGCAGTGCAGGTGATGAAGCGCGGGGCATTTGATTTTGTGCAAAAGCCCTTTGATAGCAATAATCTTTTGCATTTGGTCGAGTCTGCCATCAAACTCTCCAAAGAGCGCTATGCCATCAGACATCAACGCAATGATGTGACTGAGCGCCTGAATTCGCTCACCGATAAAGAACGAGTGGTGATGTCAGAGGTCTTTTTAGGCGCTGCCAATAAGGAAATTGCTGAAAAAATGGGCAATAGTGTGCGCACCGTGGAACTGCACCGAGCGCACATTTACGAAAAGATGAACGTCAAAAACGGTATTGAATTAGCGCGCCTACTCGAGCAAATCGATTGGCGTGCCAAGCCCCTCAAGGGCAATTAGCCCAAAACCCTCCGGCAAGCCCCGATTCCCGATTGGCGGGCTCGCTTTTCCTAAAGCGGCGCTTTGTTTTCTGCCACAAACTTAAAACAACCCCCTTATTTTGATTGCGCCATTGACCACCATTGGTTTGCGATCCATTAACACTCCCTCTCGCTTTGGCTGAATCGCTTGAAAGGTGCGTGACATAAAAAAATATCGATATTTCGACCTACCCCCGTTGGTCAAGGGTGCTTGGGTGGGGTGGTGGGGGGGTAGATTTTTAGCGCTGATCACATGATTCATTGAGAAGAAAAACAGGTAAAAAAACCCAAAAACAGGCAAAAAACAGGCAAAAATAGCAAAAAAAGAGATAAAAACGGCAATATGCGTCAATCCATCTTTCCCATCCAATAGATGCCTAGCACCACGTAGTCGACCTGTTTTTTGTTCATGATGCGAAAAAACAGGGAGCAGGGGGCAAAAACGAGCCGATTTTGACCTACGTAGTTGCCGAAAAACGAAAAAATGCGGACTTTGCCGAATTGCCTTGAATTTGGTCTAAAACAAGGCGGAATTAATTAAAAAATATCAATAAAAACAATGACTTATAAAAATAATGCGGAATAAGCAAAAAATCTGTCATAAACCCTTAAATTTTCGGTAATTACGTAGTATTATTTCGATAAGTACTTACGGGGGTTTTGGCAATGCAGGCGGATGTTTTGAGCTCTGTGTTTTCAAAATAAGTTCACTTTGTTTGGGTTGATGGTTTGAAAAAGAAATCCACCTTTTTAACGGCGCAAGCGCAAGCACAGTTGGCAAAGGCCAAAGGGAAGAAGCGCGCTCCTACGGGAAGCAGCAATCTTTTGCTAGCCGGTTTGGTGGGCGTGTTGCTCGCCGAAGAAGGGTATGCAGCCGCAAGTAATCCAAGCAACGACGCTAAACCAAACCCAGCAAAAAAATCTGTCAAGGGCAAATCTGCCGAAACCAAAAATACCGACAGCACTCTCGTTCAAGATGCCAAAGAGGGCGAGACACAGACCGCTAATGCAGATACCCAAAGTATCCCAGCGAGCGAACCCAGCAGCACCACCGAACCCGAACCGCTTGCGCGTTTTCTCCGGACGCCAACAGGTCATACACTGCCCCCCAGTGCCGAACGTTCAGTAGCTGCTGATAAGCCCGCAATTGCCAAGGAGGCAAGCCCAAGCCCTGGAGTACAGGAGCCACACGCTGGTAAGGAAATTATTTTCCCTACCCCAGCTGCTGGCGCCGCACCAGTTGCTAATCTTTTACAAGATGAGATCACTTGGTTAACGCAAAGTCTTGCGCGTACCTCCAAGGGCTTGGGTGGGATTTTCTTTTCGGAGGCACCCAACACCACAGCGCTCTCCCAAGCACTGCGGGCAGAGACCCAGTTTTGGAACGAAACGATTGCCTTTGCTGCGGGGCAGATTAAGGCAATTGATTTCCCACAAATGGGTGGGCAAAGCAGTTTTGCGCAATTGCTCGGCGACGAAACGAATCTCGTTATGCAAGCGAGCGCTAAGTTGGCGCAAGAGCAAGGACTGATTCAGTTCCCTGGTGCCAATCCCATGGGTGCTAGCAATCTTGCAAGCCTCTTTGGCCAAGAAGCGCGGCAAATTGATCTTGCCAATGCCGCCAATAGGCCCGCAGGCAGCATTGATTTTGCCCAAAATTTAAGTAACGCTAGACAAGACATGGCCAGTTTATTTGCTGGCGAATCGATTGAAATCGCACGCGCTCCGAGCAAAGGCGATGTGCCTGGATCGCAAGTGACCGTGCAAGTGGCTGATCTTCCAGCGCAAACAGTCTACGGCGAGGCGCCCAGTGGCTTATCGATGGGAGACATTGGCTTAGGTCTCTTGGGCTTAGCCTTAGCTGCTGCTGGCGGCGGTGGTGGCGGTGGCGGTGGCGGTGGTGTATTTGCATCCGTTTTCAACGGCGGAAGCAATAGCTCCTTTGGGGGTGCGGTCATTGACGGCTATGTGCAAAACACCTTGGTGTTTATCGATGCCGATCGCGATTATGTTTGGGACACCAATGAGTATTGGGCGATCACCGATGCAAACGGTGCCTATACCCTTACCTATTCTGGCAGCATTGCTGGTTTGAACATCGTGACCGATGGTAGCTATTACTACGATGCCACATCTAAGACGGTGTACACCGATGCGCAAGCTGCAGCTGCAGGTTTAAGTTCAGACTACCTTGTGAATGCGGTGGACGTCACAACCCAGGCGATCGTCGATAGTGCCATGGTGTCCTCCTCGGGCAGTGGCTACATCACGCCGATTTCCACCATCTATGCCTATGCTGAGGCAGCCGGTACGGGCGGTGGCGCAACCCTTTTGAACTCTTTGGGTTTAAGTGTTGCCGACCTGGCCTATGACCCATCGGCAACAATCAACACCAATGCGAATGCGGCCACGGTTTTAAAAACGGGCGCATCTTTACTCACCATGGTGAGTAATGCCGCATCGCTCGTGAGCTCCGTGGGTGGGGTGAGTGCCGATGTGGCAGTCAAGAGCGTCTTTAGCCAAATTGCGACCTTGGGAGCTGGTGTTAGCGATTTACTTAGCACCAATAGTGCTACGAGTGAAACGAAGTTAACCGCTGTTTTGCAAAACTCCCTAACGAGTGCAAATTCGAGTGTGAATGTAGCGAGCTTTAGTAGTGTAATTACCGCTACTGCGCAGTCCGTTACCGCAGTGACCACTGCCTTGCAAAACCTCAGCAGCGATGCAATTAAGGCTGGTTCACACTTAAGTTTGGCGGCCACCGGTCAAACAACTCTGTTAGCAGATGTTAAATCTACAGCCGCTTTGGTCGCTGCAGGCGACGCGAGTGCGACTGCGAAGATTACTGCACTGACAGCAGACTTTAGCGCCGCAACAGTGAATACCCTTGCGGCTACAGCTGCAACGAAGTTGGCATTTAACACGCAAGATGCAAGTAATCCGATCAAGACATCTGCTGATTCCGTGACGCTTTTAGCACCCGTTGGAATTAGCCCTGTAGTGCAACGTTTTGATATTCTAAAAAATGACACGATTACAGTCGCCGGAGCTACTAGTTCTGGTTCCGGTGCGCTCGATTTAGCAGCGGTTGGTATTTTCACGGCAAACGCGCGTAATGGCGCCATCGTTGGCTCATCGGCCAATACGATCACGCTAGAAAATAGTGCTAGCGCAACGGCAAATGCCTATGATGGAATGAGTATTACGCTCTTAACCAGTAATGGCCCAATTACCCGCACGATCACAAGCTACGATAGCACTACCAAAGTTGCGACGCTCAATAGCGCACTCAATTCCAACGAGCAAAGTGCGGTTGGTAATACGGCCTCGTATTTAATTTCGAAGGCTCTTCCCAGCAATATTGAATTGGCAATTGTCAACGATCAGTTGCAAATCACCAATTCGCCAGCTACAGACTTAAGTCTTGAAGTTGGCCAGTTAAATTTGGTGTACGTAGCCCAAAAAGCAGGCGATTCTACCATTGCCAAAACCGGCTTAGTAACGGTCAACGTCTTGCCACCAAAACCAACCATTGCCTTTACTAACAGTACGATTACAGTAAGCGAAGCGGTGGATGGGGCGACAGGAGCCTTGGCACCCGTTACCGTGTCTGGGCGCACTGGTGACTTTACTGCGGTCGATGCACCACTGACGCTCACTGGCGGTCTGGGGCTTACTGGCACGATTCAGATTAGCGGCTTGCCAACCGGCGCCTTATTGCAAGTTGGTAGTACGATCCAAGGCCAAGCCGCAATGATTATCGCCAAAGATGTGGGTGCAAATTTTTGGACGATTAGCCAACAAAAAACCCCAGCAGTAGATTTGACGAGTCTCAAGATCTTAATTCCATCGGATCTAGCAGGTAGCTACACCTTATCGGCGATTGCCACGGCACGATATGGCGGATTGGCAACCCAGTCAACTGAGCAATCTACTACAGTTGTATTAGTATCAGCTGCTGATGGTGTGAGCAATGCTGGCCCTACTGGAATCGCAGGCCAGCAAAGTTTGCTCCAGATCGCAGTACCCAATGCAGCAGAAGATAGTCCATTTACTTTTGCGCCCAATGCTTCAGAAATTAATGCCTTTATTAGCAGTATTACCCTCAATGATTTAGACGGTAGTGAGCGAGTTGGCTTACGAATTGAATTCCCTTCTGGTGATGGGAACTGGTCATATAACTTCGCAAACGCAGGCGCTAAATTCCGTGCGATTTCAGGTGGTGTAGAAGTATTTGATAACGCTAGCGTTTCCCTCTCTACAGCGCTGCAGTCTCTCTCGATTACTCCACCATCAAACTTCTCGGGTACGCCAAGCCTTGCGGTCACTGCAGGTAGTTTTGAAGTTGCCAATGCAACCAATGGAATTCCAGCCACAACGGTAGGTGCCTTTAAGTTACTCGGTACCGCCTTCACAGTGCCTGTAACCGTAGCACCCGCTTCAGATGTACCGTCGATCAGCGTCACACCGCTTGCTACGAATTGGGACCAGTTGGGTTTTTATGATGCGGCTAGCGTTTCGTATGTGGTTCCGATAACGGTCACAGTTACACCAAGTGATACCACTCAAACCGCTGAGACCACCTTTGTTGAGTTGCGACTCGCAGAGCTTCAAGCTCGCGGAGGCTCGGTTGTTATTTCAAGTATCAAGCAGGGTAGCTATAAAACGAATGCCGATGATGCAACAGTGCAGTTGGGCTGGGCTAGGTTTGAGCTGGCCTCGGGACAGTCCGCTTTTAGTGTTTCTGTCCCAGATTCAGTTGCAACTAGCGCACTTAACCTAACACTTCGCGGAGCTGCTAGCGATCAAGGCGCTGGCGCTGTCTTGAGTGCATCGGTTCAAACTGTTTCAATACCATTTATTGATGCGCTGCCTAAAGAGCCTACGATTGCGTTGAAATCCGCAGCGAGCTTCATCGAAGACGCTGGAGTTAATCTGGATAGCTTGATTGAAATTGTTCCGGCTGCTGGGCGAAGCCTAGAATCTCATTCGGTACTCGTAAAGCTCCCCAATAACTATGCAGTGAGCTATAGCAACGGCTTAACCACGACTACAGTTACCGACACGGTCACTGTGAACGGTCAGGTCTACTCGGTTTTGCCCTTGCAAGGCCGCGAGCTCAATGATTATTTAATTACTACACCGCTTCACTCCAAGGCGTCGATTTCAGATATTGCGATCCTCGTTCGCGATTCCACCTTTACGCGGATGGCCGATAGTGAGGTTTTGGCGCCGGTCATATCGATCTCCGCTGCGGCCGATGGAGTCAATCCAACAACATTGGACAACAGAAATCCTGCCACTACATTAGAGGTAGGAACTGCAACCGTAGTCCATACGCCTAGCGATACTCTGAGCATTTTTTCTGGTATTGCGCTCGTTGATTCAGCGGAGACCTTTGTTGCTAAGCTTGTTTTTAAGTCAACCGCTGCAAATGCAGTTGCTGTTAAGCTTGGTGATAGTTTTGTCCTTCCGCAGACATCTGGTGCTGATCTGGCCTACTCCTTCACGCAGGCCGAGCTTGCAGCAAATACTGTTTCGGTCATTGCAAAAGCAGGGCTTTTTGGCAAGTCTGCTGAAATTCAGGCGCTCACGGTCGATGGAACTAACATCTCTGCAGTTCGTACAGAGTCTCTTGGGCTTACGGTTACAGCCACCGGCCAAGCCCCTTCGGCAAGCGCGGCAAGCGCGGCAGGCACCGAAGATACGGCTATTACTGTGCCGATCAACATCACAATTAACGAAGATCGCGTTGCCTTTGAAAAAGTCGGCTTCACCGTTACAACGACCAACAGTGCTTTGCAGTCTGGAAAATTTAGCGCAAGCGCTCAAGATAGTGCAAGCGTTCAAGAATTCACATACTCAGACGGCAATTGGAATTTATTTAACCCGACCAATCAGATTGACTTCTCGACATTAAAATTTACGCCGCCTACAAACTTCTCAGGTAGTGCTGGGTTTACTTTTAGATCGTATTCGAAGATAAATGATGTCGTTACCCCTAGCCCAACATCCTCTAGTATTACCGTTGATGTAGAAGCGGCAGCAGAGTCAATCAGCTTTTCCACTCCAGTCGCGTCATTAACCGGTACAGAAGATGCATTGCCGATTGCCTTCCCTATTGCAGGATATTTCTCAAGGACAGGATTTGAGACGGGCAGTGGTATTTTGGGTGATGAAAAGGTTGCGATCGAAATTACTTTACCGTCTTCGGTCGCGCTCCAAAAATTGGTTAGCGGCACTACCTATTCAAGCCTAGTACCCACCAGCACCGTCACGAATAGCGCTACGTATCTGGTATCCGTTAATCAGAAAACGTTCGAGAGCGATTTGGCTGGCTATCGTCTCTTGCCGGCGAGTAATTACAACTCCCCTACCTCAGCCGGTTCGACAATCACAATCAAGGCAACTTCTTTTGAGCCCACAAATGGCGCTGTCGGTACACCTTCAACGACCACCCTAAACCTGGTCATTACGCCAGACGCGGACACTCCAAGTGCACCTCTAGTCGTGCGCTCCGCTGTGACTATTGACGAGAGCCAGTTGGCACCAAGCACCTTTGCATGGTTGCAGGCCACAGATGCTGTGAGATTACCAACGGCAGGATCTGTACTCGGTTCTGGTGAAACACTTTCAGTGGTGATTACGGCCTCGAACAAATTGGTGCTTGCCACTAAGAGTGGTAACAATTATTCAGAACTTTCGGGAGGCGAAAGTGGTTCAAATGTTACTTATGTTTTGACCCCGGCCCAGTACGCTACTCTATATATAAGAGGTGATGAGTACGAGAGTGGGTCAGCCAGCTTTGCGGTAACCCTTAGGGCGACCGAGATCTGGGGAGCTGTTGCTCCAGATACTGCAGATAGTAGCTCGGCTACGGCAACATTTACCCTTCAAGCGAAGGCCAGTGGAGCCGATGGACCTGGTTTGTCTGCGCACACAACTGCCGAGGACTCTTCGGGTGTAGCCCTCTATAGCCCAACTAGGCCAGAGGATGGCTTTGTATTGACGCCTGCAGCCTTGCGAGACGGATCAGAGACACTTAATTACTTGGTAACGGTGCCCACTGGAGCACATTTAGTGGCTACGACAGGGTCGCTTCCACAGGCTTCAGCTACAGGGGATGGAGGTCTCGCTTACGTAGTCGCAGGGGCACAGTTAAGTAACTTCAAGATAGTCCCCAATGCGAATTTTTCTGGTAGCTTGACGGTGAAGGTTAGGGCGATTACCGAGGAGTCGGATGGTAGTCAAGCCTATGGAACTGAGGTCACAACTAATCTTACGGTCTCAGCGGTTTCTGATGCCCCAATTCTAGTAACCCCAGCTTCTGTGAGCGGATTGATTGCCACGGCAGGCAGCACAGTGGCAATACCGATTCAGGCCGCTGTGACCGATGCCGGTGAAATACTGACTGCACGTGTGGTCGTTAGCGGAATATCGAACGCCAATGATTTGACATTCAAACTTGGCGTAACTACTAAGGTTTTGGCAGCTGGGCCCACAGATGGAAAGTTCTTCTTTGACGTATCAGCCTCCGAAATCGCCAGTCTGTCTCAGCTAACGGTAACATCGACTAAAGATTATCGGGGTAACAATAAGATTACCTTATTAGTTTCAGCATCATCGGCTGACGATGCCGGTAGGGCAACAGCTGCGATCACTACAAACTCCGTCGAATTATCCTTGTATCAGCCAATTGGTGCACCGGATTTAAATTTAGGTGACTCGCAGACAGCAGCTGTTAAGGCAGCGATTCCCTTCACCTTAAGTCTTCCCCAAATGGCCCCTGCAGGAATTTCTAACACCGATATGTCAGTATTGGTCACAGGGGCTCCTAGTGATGCCTATTTTGTAGCGAGCACTGGAAATAATGCTAGCCCCGTTCCAATCGGTGCGAGTCTAGGCGGTGGTGTATGGCTCTTCTCGGGTTTGGACCTGTTTAGTGGCAACGGATCAGGATCTGTTGCAAAACAGTTATTTTTGATTAATGCCCCTGCAGACGACGCAATTTATACCCTCTCGGGACAAGCTTTTATTTCGGATTCGGTTGGTGGAACGGGTAATCAATCAGCCCAAGATACCTTAAATGTCACATTTAGGGCAGGCGCGATCAATGCCGTAGACCCGCTGGTTCTGAGTCTAGATGGAAGAGCTATTTCGTCATCGAGCGTCAGTGGCGTTAATTTTGGACTAGATTCTTTCTTAGTCGGAGCAGAGCGGCCGACCTTCTGGTTAGCTGGAGATGCAGAGAACAAGTCGGGTTTTGCATTCGTAGTGAAACCTGGTGTTAGCGCTAATCAGATAAATGAAGTTGCTGATTTATATTCCGATTTTTCTGAGTTTGGGGCACTCGATACCGATGGTGATCGTGTTGTTGAGACAACAGAACTTAATGGTTTGCAATTATGGTTTGATGCAAATCGCGATGCCAAAGTTGATGCTGGCGAACTTGTTTCACTTACCCAAACTTTACCGAATTTTAATGTTAGCCTCCCAGCAGTTGGCGCCACTCCCGCAACATCGGGTCAGGTGGTTGCACTTTATGAAGCAGCGGCGACTTGGACCGGCGGGCCAGCCGCTGGCGGCAAGATGTTTGCTGTGGCAATTCCATATCAGGTGGCCACTGATATTCCAGCTCCTGCAGTTACCAACAGCGTATTTGCAACGAAAGCCGCCGCTACCGTTCGAATTATTGGTGATGCAACCTCCTCTTCGGCAGCGAATATTCCCGAAGATCTGGCAGGCGGTATTCCGTTTAAAGTTGATTTAACAACAGCGTCGTTAAATAGCGGGGTTACCGGAACACTCACCCACCTTGTTAAGCTTTTTGGTGTTCCATCAGGCGCCAAGCTCTCCGTGGGTGCTTCTGTAACAGATTCAGCAACAGGTTCAAAGTATTGGGTGTTAACCCAATCCCAGATCGCTTCGCCAATCTCGATTATTGGCCTGGGGCAAAATTATACTGGTGAAATTAGTTTAACCGCACAGGCTGTGGGCTCTGCAATAACGGGAACTGCTCAGAATGCTCGGGTGACTACTCTGGTAGGTGATCTCTCGAGTGTTGCAGTTGCCAAAGTTGTTGGTGTTGCCGATATCCCTTTGCTCGCTGCAAATACCACAGAGCTGTCGATTGCTGAAGGGGGAGTTCTTTACCTCACCGAGACTGGTGCACAGCGAGTCAGTAATTCAGCCTTGCTAGATATTGTCGATCTATATGTTCGAGATACTGCTGAAACGCCTTACGTTCGGTTGACTCTATCTGCAAACCCTAATGATTACACAATTAAGCTAAACGGCACTGACGTCGTAGCAAGTGCGGGCAAGTATGAGATTGCTTACGCAAACCTTCATCAAGTAGCAATTGATTTTGACCCGTTCTACAGTACCAAAGCCACTTTAACCATTGAGGGACTTTCTAAGCAGGGCTCAAGTATTGCCTTTGCGGGCAAGACTGTCTCGGTGGATCTAGACTTTAACCCTGTTGCAGATGGTGTGGGAACCAGTCTTGCAGTAATTCCTGCTGCAGATTTAGTAGAAGGGGGCGACAGTCCCACATTAAGTCTTTCCGCAACTCCACTAGACGCCAAGGAAACAGTTCGTTTCGAGATTTTAGTGGGAGGTACTGCTAATGCAGCAAATGCAATCAAGTCAATGGCAGGGGCGGTTGAGGTTGCACTAACTACAAGCGATGGCTGGGCAATCAGCGAATCAGATATTGGTAACTGGAGAGCGTTTCAGGTTAGTGGCACGTTGTTAAGTGATGCCTATGTGACAAATACATTGCCGATCTCTCTTGATGTATATTTCGATGGAAGCTTAACGTATAAAGCGCGTGCCTACACGATAGATCCAACGAGTGGCGTGGAGAGTGTCGCATCATCTCTGGTGACCGGTGTTTATAACATTACTCCTGCTGTCGTTGAAGGGTCCTATTCGCTTGATATTAAGGACATCAATGGTGTTTCAATCAGCAGTCTTACCCTAGATCAGGGCGGCTCTTCGCAATTATTTACAGTTACAAAATCTAATTTTGACGCCGATGAGGTCATTAGTGTCGCTCTTGGTGTAAACAGTGACTATTTCCGGGTCCAAGAAGAGGCTGTGGGTCAATATCGTGTTTATCACAGTGGGTCTTCAGTACCGACCAATGCTGCAGATCTTTTAGTCACGCCTACGGTTACGCTTATCGACACATCGCCAATTAACGGCGTAGCGAGTGTGCAGAATTCTTATGAGGAGTTAGGATCAGCTCTTTCGGTCACAGTAAACCGGACGGCCACAGCCCCAACGCTTTCCTCGAATAGTCCTGTGAGTGCATCGATTGCAGATGGTGTGACTATCGGTCAAGCGCTCACATTACCTATACGTACCAATGTAACAGACGACAATCTTTCTTACCAGCTCGCCGGGGTACCAACTTGGTTAATACCATCTACAGGTACTTTTTTATCGTCGGCAAGTGGGCTGTCTATATATTCGTTTACTTCAGATCAACTATCGAATTTAACGTTCACTTCGACACGCAGCTTTGCGATAGAGAGTGCGACAGCTTCATTAACCTGGAAAGCAGTTCATACTGAACCCACCAATGGACGCATTGCTGAGTCTGAGACAGTTGCTGTTCAGATTACGCGGTCGCCAACACCCGGCACACCCGAGGTCTTTGGCCCATCAAGCTTTACCATTGACGAGGGAAATTCAATTGCGCTCACTAGCTTTACCGCAAAGGTTGCTGGGTTCTCGGCTGCTGCGGTAGCCTCAACAGTCCGGTTTGATGTGGCGCTCGATAGCGGTTTACAACTAAGCTATTTATCATCAGGCTCCTCAGTTATCAGCGCTACAGGCACTGTTAGCGGCCTAACCTTGGCTCAGATACAGTCAGCCACCGTATCAACAGTCAATCCTGATGCAACCGGTGCACTTGGATTTGCCGTTACTGCAAAGCAAACCCTTGGCGGAACAACCACATTGAGCGCGCAAAAGTTGCAAACCATTACTTTCGAGAATTTACCTGAAAATGTAGCGCTTCCAGCTTTAGCTAATTCGGGCGAGATTATTACCGGAACCGGCTATGAATTGCCGGCTATTGCTGTGTCGGGTCAAGCCCCTGGCGAATTGGTGTTTACGACCCTTACAACAAGCAATCTACTAGTTTTAAAAGATGTTACGAATACGTCCTCCCCTATAACCATAGCTCCCAAAACAACAGGAGTTAGTCAATCCGTCTATGAGCTTAATTACGCGAAGCTCTCTTCGGGCGATTACCAGATATTTGCACCGCTTGGACTTAATTCTGGTAACTATCCCGTTAGTATCTCTGCGCGCTCAGTTGATCCCCTAACAGGTAAGACAGGTCTAACCGATACTGAGACCTTCAATATCACTTTGCTTGCCAACTCTCCGGCAACGGTGGTCTCGCAAACAAACTCTGCGCCAGAGACTGATGCCGCACTCACAATTACAGGTTCTGTTGTGGTGATCGATGCGGATGCCGGTGAAAATACGGTGATTGCTCAGCGTCAAACGGCTGGAACTAACGGTACGTTCTCGATTATCGAAAATGGAAATTGGACATACACGGCAAATAGTGCATTTAACAACTTGCGTAATGGCGAGCGACTCACAGAGACTTTTTCAGTTCGTTCCAAAGATGGAACGGGCACAGGTTTTGTAACTGTCACGATTCGTGGTACAAACGATGCACCCAGCATAACGTCTAGTTCCACAATTAATGTTCAAGAGAACACTGCCGCAACCGGTTATAGCGTGACCGCTGACGATCCAGATGCTGGTACTACATATACTTACAGCATTACTGGTGGTGTTGATGCCAATCTCTTTAACATTAATGCCAGTACGGGCGCTGTTACCTTTAAGAACGCACCAAACTTTGAGGCGCCGGCTGATAGTAATGCCAATAACGTCTATGACATTATCGTTACTGTAAGCGATGGGGCCTTAAGTGCTAATCGTAATGTTGCCATCACAGTAACCAATCAAAACGAAGCACCGACGGTGACTTCTAATGCGACAGCTAATTTTGCAGAGAACGGAACCGGAGCGGCCTATAGCGTGACCGCTGACGATCCAGATGCTGGTACTACATTGACCTATGGCATTACTGGTGGTGCCGATGCCAATCTCTTTAACATTAATGCCAGTACGGGTGCCGTTACCTTTAAGAACGCACCAAACTTTGAAGTACCAGCAGATAGTGGAGCGAACAACGTCTATGACATTATCGTTACTACAAGCGACGGAGCTTTATCAAGTGCTAATCGTACTGTTGCCATCATAGTAGATAACCGCGACGAAGTAGCACCAACGATTACCTCTGGTGCCACCGCTACAGCGATTAATGAGAACAGCGGCGCAAATCAAGTGATCTACACCGCTACCTCGACCGATAGCGGTGATATTGCAA
>Ga0164294_10002262_pt1 | contig 17489 bp, 17 predicted proteins | sample GEODES005metaG_FD_111479 | JGI IMG/M metagenome (GOLD analysis project Ga0164294, IMG submission 111479) | Oligotrophic lake water microbial communities from Sparkling Lake, Wisconsin, USA - GEODES005 metaG | ecosystem: Environmental > Aquatic > Freshwater > Lake | place: USA: Sparkling Lake...
ATTCTCCAAGAGTAGGTGCAAAAGTATTGTTGAAAGTAGAAAATGCTTCTAATGGCGGAATCAGCTTTGAAAAAGAAGTTGCTACAACGGTTGCCAATGCTTGGGAAGATATGGTTTTCGATTACAGAACCATCAATACCGCCAATGCTTACCAGAATATTGTGTTGATATTTGATAATGGTACAATGGGAGATGGCTCTGCAAATTTCACCTTTTATTTAGATGATATTCGTTTAACCAATACCATACCTTCTGTAATTAAAACGCAAATCAATCTTCCTGTTACATTTGACGATGCTACGGTAGATTATACTGTAACTGATTTCGGTGACAACAGTACCATTGATGGTGTTGATCCTACCAATGCTGCCAATAAAGTAAAAATTACAACAAAACCTGGTGGTGCTGCAACTTGGGCAGGTACAACAATAGGAACACCTTTAGGATTCACCAATCAAATTGCATTAAGTCCATCTGCATCACAAATTAGTGTAAGGGTATATTCACCTGCAGCAGGTTTGCCTATTCGTTTAAAGATTGAAAATCATCTTGACCCTACAATGTCAGTTGAAACCGAGGCAAAAACAACTGTTGCCAATAAATGGGAAACTTTGTATTTTGATTTTGTAAATCAGGCACCTGGTACTGCACTTATCAATTATTCTAGTAGATACAATAAAGCGTCTATATTTTTTGATTTCAATACCGTTGGTAATGGAAAGGTATTTATTTGGGATGATGTAATCAAATTGGCCCAAAATTATGTAGCACCGCCAGCCGCTGGTTTGGGCTTACCGCTTGATTTTGAATCTACAACCCTTGCTTACGACTACAATAATTTTGATGGTGGTGATGCATCTGTTGTGAATAATCCTGTTTCAGGTGGAATTAATACTTCTGCAAAAGTGGGAAAAATGATCAAAAGAGGTGGACAACCTTGGGGTGGTAGCTGGATTGGATTAGCTAATCCGATTGATTTCTCTACCAAAAAAACCTTCAAGGTAAAAGTATATTCTCCAAGAGTAGGGGCAAAACTATTGTTGAAAGTAGAAAACCAAACAGACGGTGGTATCAGCTTTGAGAAAGAAGTAGTTACAACAGTTGCCAATAATTGGGAAGAGTTAACCTTTAATTTCAGTGCTATCCCACTTGGAGGTAAAACCTATCAAAAAATTGTATTGATTTTTGATCTTGGAACCATGGGTGATGGCTCAGCCAATTTCACTTTTTACTTTGATGACATTACGCTTAATTAATTAAAAAAAACCTTAGAATATGACTAAAAGATTAATAATCCCCGTTTTTGCTGTTGCAATTGCATTGGGATTCATGGGTTGTCAGAAAACAGACTATGCTTTAGGAAATATCGTTTCTCCTACAGCACTTACATTGGCTACAGCTGTTGCCGGTGTTGACGCTACCAATCCTAACGGAAATGGTACGGGATTGGTTACCATCACAGCTACTGCACAAAATGCCATTACGTATAAAGTGGATTTTGGAGACGGTAAAACACAGGTTATCCCTTCAGGAACCATTCAGTACAAATATTCCATTCCAGGTACCAATAGCTTTACTGTTATTGTAAATGCAATTGGAACAGGTGGTGTAGTGACTACTTTAAGCAAAAAAATTACTGTTTTTGTTGCTTTTGAAATTCCTGCAACCATTTTAGCCAACCTAACTGGTGGTTCTTCTAAAATTTGGATTTCCGATAAAATGGCACCGGGTCACTTAGGTGTTGGTCCTAATGATGCTTTTGAACCCATATGGTGGCAAGCTGGTCCATTGGAAAAAGAATCTGTTGGTTGCTTGTATGATGACGAAATTACGTTTAGTAAAGATGCATCAAACAATGTATCTATTAATGTAAACAACAAAGGACAATCATTTGTACAAGGTGCTTCTGTAGGAAGTTATGGTTTAAGTGGTGGAGAAGCTTGTTACGATGTTGTAACAACTGGTGTTAAGAAGTTAATTTTTAGTGATGCCACTTCAAAATCGACCACTGCAAACTCAACTAGAATCCAATTTGTAGTTCCAGGTAATGGAATTATCAACTTTGCAACTGGAAGCGGTACGTATGAGATTTTATCCATTACTGCAACTACCATGTTACTTAGAAATATTGGTGCAGATGGAAATTCTTGGTATCAGAAATTAAAAGTTAAATAATAGTCTAATGAAATTTTTCCTTATCAGTGCGTTTGCGACTTTTTCACTTGGTCTTTTTGGCAGTTGCAAAAAAGACGGCGGAGGGGGTACAACACCCGTTGTTGCACCTTCAGGTTTGGCAATACAAGCAACTGTCAGTGCAGATGGATCAGGAAATGTATCCTTTACGGCTACAGCAACCAATGCAGTTACATATAAGTATGAATTTGGCAACGGCGTTATACAAACTGTTCCAACAGGAGCGGTGACCTATAAATATACCCAAGCGGGTACTGTTTCCTACTCTGTAACCGTTACTGCCATTGGTACTACCGGTTTAACTTCAGCCAAAACCATCGATGTATCCGTTACTGTATCTTCAGGCACACCAAGCAATTTGGTGTGGTCTGATGAATTTAGTGTAAATGGTGCACCAGATGCTTCCAAATGGGGGTATGATATTGGTACTGGTGCTGGCGGTTGGGGAAATGCCGAGTTGCAATATTATACCAACAGATCTGAAAATGTAATTGTAGAAAACGGTGTATTGAAAGTTAAAGCCATTAAAGAAAGTTATAGTGGCAGCAATTATACATCCGCAAGATTACTTTCTAAGGGGAAATATGCTTTTACATATGGTAAAATAGAAGTAAGGGCAAAACTACCCGCAGGAATAGGTACTTGGCCTGCTGTATGGATGTTGGGTAATGATATTTCAACGGTAAGTTGGCCAGCATGTGGTGAAATTGATATTATGGAGCATCGCGGAAGTGAACTCAATAAAATCTTCGGAACCTTGCATTATCCTGGAAGATCTGGTGGAAACGCCAACGGTGGTACAACAACCCTTCCAGGTGCCACTACTGATTTTCATATTTACACCACAGAATGGACAGCCACAACGATTAAGTTTTTTGTTGATGGTACCCAATTTTTTGCAGTAAATAATTCTGCTTCAATCCCTTTCAACAAAGATTTCTTCTTGCTGATTAATTTTGCAATGGGCGGAAACTTTGGTGGAAATGTAGATCCTGCATTTACTACAGCTACGCTCGAAGTAGATTATATCAGGGTTTATAAGTGATAAGATAATGTGTTAGATATTTTAAAAGGACTATAGCGAAAGCTGTAGTCCTTTTTTTATTTTACCAGGTTTGTACATTGAAAAAGATAATTGAATCTATATTTACGCTAGCTAAAAATCCATTCATAAAATAAATAAATGCTTTAGGTAAGAAACACATACAGAATACATAAAATATTAAATTTTAATTACTGCCCACTTGAATTATCAAGATAGACAACTCTTTTTATAGCTTAATCAATGTAAAAATGAACGTATGTTAGTGTAAGATTAATTGTATCATCTCAGCTGGATTCATTTTTAAGGTATTTTTATTTGCTATCGATATTTCATCCCCATGGGATATATCCCAAATTAAAAACAAGTATTCCCCAGTGGTAACTATTTACATAATCTGTGATAAACTGTTTTAATATTTGATATAAGTACAAACCAACCTCCATTTACAAGTATCAGCCTTTGCTATAGTATGTTTGTTGATCATATGTACAGTTAAGATTACCCATTTGCTTCACAGAAATACAATAATTATATTGGTAACTGAAAAACATTCTTTAATATTATACTTCTTTATCAATACTAAAATGACACTCCCTGCAATATTTTTATTTTCATTAATGATAGCACTAGTCTATTTTTTAAAAAAGACGATAGAATTAGAAGCTAAATATTATCATAGTCAACTTTTACCACATGCTGTTTTGAATGCAATGATTTTTTTACAAAAATCTATTATTAATAACAACCCTGATCATGCAAAGCTTTATTTTGAATATCAAACCAGTTATTTGCAGAAAATATTGGAAACAGAAAAAAAAATAATTTCAAAACTTTCTACTGAAATTGATCAAAGTATAACATTTGTAAAATATTATAATGTATTGAATAACAGTAATTATTCAATACAATTCAATATAAATAATTTAACAAAAAGAGATGTAAATGTGCCATCATTATTGTTTCAGCCCTTTTTAGAAAACGTTTTTAAATATGAAAAAAATAAGCACGCAGTAATATTAGTTTCAATCAACGTTATAAAAAAATTGGTCAAACAGCATCATAAAGATCTCAATTGCTTCAGATTTGTTGTCAAACTACACAAAAAAATTTGTAATTAGTAAATATCACCGAGGACTCCAAATAGCTAATAAAAAAATAAAATACACTTGCAGCTTTGCTAATCGGAGGTCTGAATATTTTTATCATAATCTGAAGATTAAATCAAATGCTGAAGGTTCCCTTATCGTTTTTATTACATTGCTATCAACATTAAGAGAATTATGAATTATACAATTCAAATTGTTGAGGATAATGAACAAAATGTTTTTGTAATTGAACAATATTTAAAATCATTCAGTGACATTATAATTATTGGTGTTACATCAACTGTTTTGGATACATATAACTGTTTTTTGGAGCAAAAGCCAGATATTCTATTACTCGACATAGAACTTGGAGATGAATTAGTTTTTGAATTTCTTGAATTAATCAAACCCCAAGCGGAATTAATATTCATGACGGGGTTTCAACAATATGCCATAAAAGCAATTAAATATGGTGCAAAAGATTATCTATTAAAGCCAATTCTTGAAGAGGAATTCAAACTAGCAATAGAAAAATCAATCAAAAATATACAAGCTAAAGCTAGCAGTAACCATTTGTTAGTGGAGGAAAGATTTATTATTGAAAATGGAACAAGTATACATTACACAATACTCAAAGATATTGTTTATCTAAAAGCAATATCAAATTATACAGAATTTCACTTTACAAACAATAAAACCATTGCCACAAGCCGTACTTTAAAATTTTATGCGGATCAACTCCCCACTGATGTATTTGTTCGTATTCATCATGGGTTTCTAATTAATCTTTATCATTTGCAAAAAATATCATTAGATAAAGATTATAGCGTAATACTAACTGGTTCAATTCACTTACCCATTTCATTTCGAAAAAAAACAAGTTTATTAAGTAAAATTAAATCATTTAAGTTCTTTAAATAATTGGCAGTTTTCTTAGTTTCTATTACACTTATTCAAATTATAATAACAGTTAATAATTAAAAGTATTATCCTCTATTTTGGACGTTAGTTTTATATAAATCTAACCAATATTGCCAATTGCAAATGAACATATAAATGATTTACATAATGTTATACAATTAGAAAGGTATGCTTATAGTTTATTTGATCTTTTGCATAGAAAATTATTACTTGATGACTCTGCTGAAATGCAATTTATTCCGTTAATAGAAATTATATTTTTAAAAGCAAATAAGAATTACACAGAAATAATTTGTACAAACAATAAAAAATATTTGTCTGCAAATACATTAAAAAGTCAAGAAGAAAAGCTTCCGAAACTTTTATTTATACGTGCAAACCATGGTTATTTGATTAATGTTTTTCACTTATGTTCTATTAAAAAGAAAAATGAGCTTAGTGCTTGTATGTCTAACGGACAATTAATTCCCATATCAACGAGAAAGAAAAAGCAAGTTTTACAGCAAATTAGTAGTTCCTCAATTGTGTATGATAGGGCACTTATTGGGTAATTTATTACAGTTAATCAATAGTTCTAATCAGTTACTAATGATAAATTTATTTAATATGGTTAATGAATACTTTCGTTTGTGCATAAAAGCATTTTAAATGAAAAATATTAAAACCCTTACAACTATTATTATTGGCTTTTGTATCATTTCCCTGTTATCAAATTGTTCCAAAACTGATTCCATTACTACACCTAGTGCTCCTGCAGTAAGTGCAAATTTTACTTATTCTGGTGCTGGTTTAGCAGCACCGAGTACCGTTACATTTGCAAATTCATCTTCAAATGCTACAAGCTACAAATGGGATTTTGGCGATAATGGCACTTCCACAGAAATGAATCCAACTCATGCCTTTTTAAGTGGCGGTGTTTATACCGTTAAATTAACAGCCAATGGCACAGGAGGTAGCAATTCAACTTCAAAAACGGTTAATATTTTACCTGGTTACACTAAGGTAACAATAACTAAAATAACCATTTCTCAAATGCCTTTTTCAAAATCATCAGGTGCTGGTTGGGATCCATTTGTCGGTCCTGATGTATATACAACAATCTCTGATAGCATGGATGTTTTAAAATGGGATGGATCTGCGGCTATTGCTAATAATGTAGCAAGCAGTTCTTTACCAATAGCTTTTTCTTGCAACTATGTGTTAACCAACCTTTATGCCGCTAGATTTATCGATTTATGGGATTTTGATACGTTTGGGGCAAATGAACCCATTAATTATGTATCATTTAGGGCATCGAATTACATTATTTTACCCAATCCTTATCCAGCCTCTGTTACGCTTACGCAAAATCTGATTACTGTTAAGTTGGATTTGTTGTGGCAGTAAAAGGATGTAACAAAAATTAACATTTCTTTTTAACTCAAATTTATTATGATTATACTTTTCCCTGACGAGCAAATCATTACAGAATCTTCAGAAGGCATCGTTGTATTAACCACACATAGAATTTGTTATACCAATTCCTCTTGGGGTAATTCCTATAATCAAAGTATAATGCTCGAACACATCACCTCATGCGAGAGCTTTTACAGTGCACAGATTTGGTTACTGATTTTGTCAGGTGCTTCAATTATTGGATGTTTCTTTGATGATATAAATAATGAAAGTTATACTTTAATTATTATTATTACAGTAGCATTTTTATCCTTGATGCTATATTTTTCATCCAGAAGAAGTTTAATCAGAATTTCATCTCCTAGTACAAAAATGGAGATTAATGTAAAAAATATGGATAAAGAAACTGTGTTGGATTTTATCAATAAAGTTGAACAAGCAATAAATAAAAGGGTAATGTCTATAAGCAGATGTTAAAAGTACAGTATTGTAGCCATTCCCCACTTTTTCTACTATTTGATTGTTCGTAACATCATACAATGATTATCAATTTAATGAATAATAATTTAATATAAAGAAAGAATAAAAGCATGTATCATGCCATAGTTTTTCCATCATTTAATTGTAGATAAATTAGGAATTATTAACATTGTATATACAAAAGCAATCTTTTAATACAATAATTTGTACTAGACATACACCTAACGTTTAAGTAATTTTAAGTTAATCTATGAACTACATCAATTTCTAACACTGATATCAATCTACTACCTTAAGATTCATCTCTAAAAAATGTTTCGCCTTTTATTAACCAGGCAAAACCAAAACTTTCAATTGCGAGTGTTTCCATCCAAAAGGTAAGTTGATTTGCGGTATAATAGGCTGGTGGAATGATAGGTATGCTATCTGACGCAATAATCACTACAGCCAACACCATCAGCACCCCGCAAATCATATACACCCTATTCCTTAGTATCTTTTTAGAACCTCTTTCGGATGGTGATTTATCTGATTTCGTGAATAAAAAAATCGACATATACGCCAAACACAACAGAAAAATGCCTGCCGATATATAATGAAAATTCACTCTTACATCACTCTTTCTTAAAATAGTAACTGCATAATTTTTACTACTATCACCACATTGATCTGTAATATTACTTGTGGGGAACAACACCACAAATAACGCAAAAACACCTGCTACACTGGAAAAAATAAAATCAATTAGGCTTTTTCCTTTGTACACTATTAAAAATATTGCCAATACACTCAAAATGATGGTAAATATACTGCCAACCCTTGTGTAATAATAATGACTAATTGATTCCAAAGGAGTGTTAAGCCCACTATCTACATACAAAAATATTGTTAACAACAGCGGCATTGCCATTCCCAAAATGCCAATTAGTTTTCGGAGGGTGTAAGTATTGGTGAGCAAAATGCTGTCGTTAACGGAATAGTCAACGTTAATAATTTTGGTTATTCTGGTTAAGGTTGCGTTTTTCATATCATTACCATTTAACAAATATTTAAGGTAAGTTAAGCGAAAAATGGGGGAATTGAAAAGGAAATAGCAAGCCTTCAGTTTCTTCAAAAACCAATGCATTATTGTTGGAAATAGAACACTTAAACGTTTTGATTGGTTGATTGTCAATAGTATCTAAAGACCTCACGACATTTAATATATGTGATTCGTGCACCATGAAACTTTTAAAATTGAAATCTTTCCTATGATGTGTAATCAAATGTTCGTTTTTTTGATTGATTTGCTGTAATGTAGAAAGTTTAACTAACCCTTCTCCCGTGCACTTCAATACGGCTTCTTTGATTGTCCAATAATAGAAAAAAGCTTTTGCACCATAAGTTTCAATATCTGAAATTTCTTGCGAAGAGAAAATTTCTGTAAAATTATCCAATTGAAAGGTTCTGCTTATATTTTCTACATCAATGCCAATTGTGTAATCAGAAACGGCTACTACTACTAAACCATTACAATGTGAGATATTGAAAGACGGGAAACCAGGTATAAAGGGCTTTTTGTTTTTTTCAATAGAGAAATCCCCAAAAGTATGATTAATGCCAATTTGTTGGGAAAGTGTATATAAAATCCATCTTGCAGCGAGGTAATTATTTTGATCAACTATTTTCCGAAAACGAAGTGCTTTCTCAAGAATAGGTTTTGGTAAGTCAATATCTATTATATCTACCAATTTTATATCTATATTGATCGGAAAAACATACAATGAAGTGCTTGACAAATTATAAAAGTTAATGGTTAGTTGTTAGTTGTTAGTGGTTAGTGGTTAGTGGTTAGTGGTTAGTGGTTAGTGGTTAGTGGTTAGTGGTTAGTGGTTAGTGGTTAAATTGTAAATTAATATTTTTTTCATTAAACTTTGTTGACTGCATTGGTTTCCTTCTAACTAACAACTAACAACTAACAACTAACAACTAACAACTAACAACTAACAACTAACAACTAACAACTAACAACTAACAACTAACAACTAACAACTAACAACTAACAACTAACCATTATTTTTTTTTAAAAAAATCTAACGAAGAGCTTAATCCAATTTGTAGTATATGGTTTCTTTCGATTTTGATGCCATCAGGTTTATAAAGGCTTAGTAATAAATACCCTAATTCAAGGCGACCAATTGTAGGAATAATTTTTCCAATTGCTAAGGAAACTCTATTTTGATCTAAAGTATTTGCTGCAACATTTTTACCATAAGAAACTAAAATTTCATTGGAAATACTTAAATAATAGGATTTATCTTGAATTGTTTTGCCTTTAAGGGGTATAGAAAATCGATTTAATACTCTCAATCGATTGGTAAAAATGGCTGGACCTTCTCCATAAAAATTGTTGCTTTTTAAAATTGGGGTATTACTAAATCGTTGCTCTAATCTAAAACGAGTTGACCACTCAAAGCGTTGCAATTGAGTTTTAATTTGAACTTGTTCCCAAAATCTATTTTCAGAAAAACTAGCTTTTGATGGGAATGTTCCATAAGGTGCATTTTCTACAAAACAATAACCCGCTGCAATAAAAACTTGTGTATTTATATGGTAATTTATACCTATTCTTATAATTGATTGTTGTGGTTTTGAAAATAATTCATTTTTCCTCAAAGAACCATCCAAATGAAACCCCCATTTTTTACTAAATTTTAAATCTCCACTATAACTTACCCACTGATTGAAGTTGTTTGCATAACTCTTTATGAGTGAATTTTGTGCATATATTTTTGTTTGTAATGCAATAAAAAGTATAAAAAATAGAATTGTTCTCAAATGAAAAAGTTAATATTGATAAATATTTTTGAACACAATTTACACCATTTGCTTACCATCAAAAACCAACATATTTATGTTGGACTTTTTCAAATGCCGCAAAACTTGATAAGCCTAAAATCGTATGAAGCGTTTTCACTACAATTAATTGTTGTTGTTTTTATAAAAATCTAAAGTTGATATTAAGCCAACCTGAATATTATGGTTTCTTTCAACTTTTATTCCATCTGGTTTGAAAATGGTTTGTAACATGTAGCCTAGTTCAAATCTTCCTAATTTCGGAATTTTATAACCAAGTGCGATATAAGCCCTGTTTTGGTCGAAAGCATTTGCGGCTACATTATCTCCAAAATTCACTAGCATTTCATCATAAGCTGATAAAAAGAAGGATTTATCCACGATTGTTTTTCCTTTTAAAGGGCAAGAAAATCTGTTCAACAATCTAAATCTATTGGTATAAACTGCATCACCTGGTTCATAAGTGGCTATATTTAAAACGGGTAATTTTGAGAATCGCTGTTCCAATCTAAAGCGACTTACCCACTCAAAACGATTCAATTGAGTTTTAATTTGTATTTGTTCCCAAAATCTACTTTCTGGGAAACTGCTTTTAACTGGAAATCCACCATGGGGATTGGTTTCAACAAAACAATAACCTACTGTTGTAAAAACTTGTGCATTAATGTAATAATTGATGCCAGTACGAAACAACAATTGTTGAGGGTTTGTAATAAATCCATTTCTTCGCCATTGGGCTTCTAAATGAACACCCCAATTGTTGCTGATTTTATGATCTCCAAAATACATCAACCAAGCGTTGTTATTGTCTGCATAAGTGTGTAAAGGTGCGGTTTGGGCTAAGATTGTTATTTGTAAAAAAAGGCAAATGCAAACGGTAAAAAAAAGTTTCATATAATAATTTTTATAAACTGCTGGCAAAAGTCAATGCAAATGAAAGACTTATGCCAACACCCTATGGATGTAAAAAACGAAATTAAATTAAAATTATCCTAAAAAAATTAAACTGCAGTATTGGGAATAAGTTCAATAAGGTGAGATGCAAAGATTTTATGAATCAAAATAAATAAGTCATAGAAAAGATTAGCCCATCTTGTTTTGCTGCATTTGCTACGTTTGAAGAGCTACTATATCCCCAGATATCATATTTTAATTTTCTTTGATTAATTGAATAACTTTTTCTTCCAACAATTAATCAATATCAGTAACCAACATTTTATATATCATAATCTTTTATAAATACTTTCTGCTTTGAATACACTAATTTTGTACAAATTTCTTTTTTTAAATCTTAACCTTTCCTTAACGGCGGCAATTATAGTTTTGCCCCTTATATTTCAATTATGAGAGCGATTTTAACAGTGTTGGTTTTAGGATTTGCTACAGTAGTAGCTGGACAATCGATGGACAACAGTCCTGTGAAAAAAAATGGTAACAACAGTTATTTATCCAATAGGGCTGCAGATCATTTTATGGTACAAATTGGTTATGCATCATTAGGAGGAAGGCCAGATTCTATTACTACAAAAGGATTTTCAAGAAGCTTCAACATGTATTTGATGTACGATTTCCCTTCTAAAACCAACAAACACCTTAGTGTTGCCGTTGGACTGGGCATTGGTTCTGATAATTTCTTCTTTGATAAAACAAATATTGATATCAACAGCAGAAAAGCCGCTATTTTTCGTAAAGACAGTATTACGCGCTACAAAAAATATAAGCTTGCATCAGCTTTCTTAGAACTTCCAATTGAAATTAGATACAATACCAATCCTGAAAATGCAAACAAAGGATGGAAATTTGCTTTAGGTGGAAAAATTGGCACAATGATTGATGCACATACCAAAGCAAAGGTGATTTCTGATGCAGTTGGTCAAGGTGATTATACGGCTAAAGTGAAAAATACGTTTTTGTTCAGCAGCACTCGTTTGTCGCTTATGGGTAGAGTTGGAATTGGTGCCTTTTCGATCTTTGGTACTTACAGCTTTACCGATGTTTTTAGAGAAGGATACGGCCCTGGAATGAAGCCGTATACAATCGGTTTATCCTTAAGCGGTCTTTAGTGTTCACTTTAAATTTTCAAATTTCTGTTCAATCTTCGATGTGAAACTACATGATGAACCATAAATATTGATTTTTTACATTTGAAGTATTAAGTCCTGAACCTAGAAGTTTGAAAATTGATAATTGAAATTGGATGATTGAAAAATGATTGAAAAAAAACTGCTCCTCAATAACGAAGAAAAGGCTGTATTGGTTAGTGTTGTAACGCGCGACCAACGCGAAAGCCAAGTAGCGGAATACCTTGATGAATTGGCATTTCTTGCCGAAACAGCCGGAGCAACAACCATTAAACGGTTTATACAAAAATTGCCGGCACCTGATAGCAGAACCTATATTGGTAAGGGTAAATTAGAAGAAATTAAAGAATACGTACTCTCCAAAGGCGTAAATCTCGCCATTTTTGATGACGAACTTAGTGGTGCTCAATTATTAAATATTGCCGATGCCATTGGCATTAAAGTAATCGATCGTAGCGACCTTATATTAGATATTTTTGCCAATAGAGCCAAAACTGCGCAAGCAAAAACACAGGTTGAATTGGCTCAATACCAATACATCTTACCTCGCTTGCGCGGTATGTGGAAACATTTGGAAAGACAGGGAGGCGGTATTGGCTCCAGAGGACCCGGCGAAACCGAAATTGAAACGGATAGACGTATTGTGCGGGAAAAAATCACCTTGCTACGAAAAAGATTGCAGGATATTGATAAACAATCTTTTACACAACGCAAAGAACGAGGAGAATTTATCAGGGTTGCACTCGTAGGTTATACCAACGTAGGAAAATCTACCATCATGAACCTCCTGAGTAAATCGGAAGTGTTTGCTGAAAATAAATTGTTCGCTACCCTCGATACCACCACAAGAAAAATTGTGTGGGAAGTTACTCCTTTCTTGCTCAGCGACACCGTAGGATTTATCAGAAAATTACCCCACCACCTAGTAGAAAGCTTTAAATCTACCCTCGATGAAGTGAAAGAAAGTGATATTCTACTACATGTGGTTGATATTTCGCATTTGCAATATGAAGATCAAATTAATGTGGTGAAAACTACCCTCGCAGAAATGAAATGCGCAGAAAAACCAACCATCATGATCTTTAATAAAATGGATCAATACGAAAAACAAACCTTCGATGAATGGTTGGCACCTGAAATGAAAGAACAAATTCTCCGCGACTTGAAAGAACGATGGGAAACGGAAACCAATCACAACTGCATTTTTATCTCCGCCACCGAAAAACGAAATATTGATTTTCTAAGGGATACCATCCTCCAAAAAGTAAAAGAATTATACCATATTCGCTATCCCTATAAAACCGGATTCTACTAAAATGGACCCCCTCTTACATTGGATAAAAATTGCTGATGATGTGGAAGAATTGGTGTTTTCAGAAAACAATATCGCCACAGCAACACCCAATGGCAAAAATATTTGTGTTGCCCGTTTCAATGCCAACTATTTTGGCTTCGCCTATCTTTGCCCACATGCCGCAGCAATAATGGCTAATGGTTATATAGATACTAAGGGAAACGCGGTTTGTCCGTTACATCAATATAAATTCAGTGTACAAAATGGTAGAAATGTAAGTGGAGAGGGGTATTTCATGAAAACCTTCCCCATAGATATTCGTGCTGATGGCGTTTGGGTAGGGATGAAATGAATGGAATCTTTTTCCACTTAATGTATGAAATACCCTACACAAGCCATTTGTAGATGATTGCTAGAATCATTTGTATCCATTGTAAAGGGTTTCATTAACCGAAAAAAAGGGGTTCTCGAAATTTTCCCCCAATCAAACGTTTATAGTCTTTAAATTTTATTGATTTTTGCCTTCTAATTTGGGATTTATGCATATTTTATCTAACCAACAAACTTCTGAAACCATTGCTGATCGCTTTTTTGTATTCTTGCTGGCATTAGCCATTGGCGTAAATTTTTCCGGATTGTTTGTGGATATTCTTGGCCCCGATGGAACTTTATATGCTTCCATTGCAAAAACTATAGCAGAAACCAACAACTTTACTGATTTGTACAATAACGGTCGCGATTGGCTTGATAAGCCGCATTTCCCCTTTTGGATTGCTGCCCTATCTTTTAAATTGTTTGGGATTAGTACCTGGAGTTATAAACTACCCGCCATAATTTTTGTTCTCTTGGGAGCCAGTTACACCTGGTTTTTTACCATCCGGATATATGGCAACAAAACCATCGCCCAATACAGTGTATTGATTTTGCTAACTGCCCAACATATTATTTTATCTAATATGGATGTGAGGGCTGAACCTTACCTCACCGCTTTACTCATTGCTTCTGTTTACCATTTTCACCGCAGTTGGACAGAAAAAAAAATTATGCAAATTCTTTGGGGATCTTTATTTGCGGCTTGCGCGGTAATGACTAAAGGCGTTTTTGTATTGATTACAATCGGTGCTGCTGTTGTTGGGCATCTTTGGGTAACAAAAAATGCAAAAGAAATCTTTCATTGGCGTTGGGTGTTGGCAGCAGTTTGTATATTATTTTTTATGACGCCCGAATTATATGCTTTATACCTGCAATTTGATTTGCATCCTGAAAAATTAATCTTCGACACTCATGGGGTTTCAGGTATAAAATTTTTCTTTTGGGATAGCCAATTTGGAAGATTTTTTAATACCGGACCCATTAAGGGGGCAGGCGATCCCAGTTTCTTTTTACACACAACACTTTGGGCTTTTTTACCGTGGTCTTTATTGTTGTACGCCGCAATATATACTTGGATCAAAGCATTTGTGCAGAAAAAAAAGGTACAAGAAGGCTATTTAATAATTGGCGGGTTGGTTACCTTTTTGCTGTTTTCGTTATCCCAATTTCAACTGCCGCATTATTTAAACATCGTCTTTCCATTTTTTGCCATCTTAACTGCCGATTTTATTATTCGATTACAAAACACCAAAGTTTTTGAACGTGTTCAATATGCGATACTTATCCTGATTCTTATTGCATTACCCTTGCTACAAATTTTTGTACAACCTGCTATTCATGTGGGAACAATCATAGTATTATTTAGCTTATTGTTGTTGTTGATTTTTTTACCTCGATTATTTCATTTGCCGATTAAGGAAATCGTAATGGGCAGAATGGTGGTGATGGTGGTATTGTTAAATGTATACCTCAATCTCGTTTTTTATCCAGAAATAATGCAATACCAGGCGGGAACGTATGCCGGTAGATATATTAATCAACAGTATGAAAATATTCCTGCTTATCATTTGCAGTCAAGATTTAATACGCCCTATCAATTTTACACCAAAGTGCCGGTAACTACCATCGATTCATTAAGTGATACTGCGCGTTTACAAAAACCATTTCTATTGTTGTTACATGAAGATGATGATAGCATAGGAAAACAAGCAATCAGTAGTTTCGTTGATTTTCCAGTTACCAAGTTAAATGGGAAATTTTTAAATCCAGCTACACGCAAGTCGGAATTAAAATATTACCGTTTGTTTTTGTTTCAATAAGTCATGCAGATATAATTTTAGCAGTCCAACTTCCAAATGGATTGCGAAACATGTTGAAAATGGATTTTGGATTTTATGCAATGAATATAGAAAACAAGATTCAATTCATTTTTTAATAGATGTTGCCATTAAGTGACTATAACATTTGTTTAAAGAAAAACTATTATCAAAACCATTACAGCATTTGCATTTATTTTTGGAGTTGAAATATTGAAATGGTGGTTGTTTCATTGTCCATTTCGATATCCGTGTGGGTAGCTGAAAATATATAATGTTGAATACGATGAACAAATAATGCTGCTTGCAAGCGTTGTGGGGTAGCAAGATATATACAGACGCCGGCTTCTATAAGTTGTACAATCAGTTGAAATAGCACTTCAAAACTGGAGGGTTCATAATTGATATCACTTAACAATACAATATCAGGATATTCATCCGGTAGTAAATGGCTCCAATTTAATAATCTTGTTGTCATATTGGGTAAGCCATTTAATGCAATATTTGATAAAATACAATCAATGGCTTCCGGTATATAATCTGATGCTTCTACTGAATCTGCAAATTGTGCTACCACAAACGAAGGCAATGCCAATCCAGCCCCAAGTTCCATTACCTTTTTATGCGCAAATTCATTTGGATGTTGAATAATATAGGTACAAAGTGCCTTTGCTGAAGGCCATATCTTCGACCAATAAGGGAATGGGGTATTTCTACCGGCTTTTAGCGCTAAATTATAATTCAATTTAACGGCTTCAGGATCTGGAATGTGAAATTGCAGATCATAAAATAATAAATCCTTCAACTTAATATCCATATTAGTGATGCCGTTTTTCTGAGCGAATGTAGTAATAATTAGAAGTTAGGAATTAGGAATTATTAGTTATGAATTATGCGCTATGGGTTTGTCAAATAATTCATTTCTTGTGTTGTTCATATACTTTGATAATGAATATAATCCCCCATCTGAAGCTTGGGGCAATTGAATTGCAACAGTCATTTTAATTGATGAGCATTCTTTGGATGTTTTATGAACTAGTTTATTAAGGGTACTTGAAAATATCCCCAGCTGAAGATGGGTGCAATTTATTGGGTTCATTTATTGCAATCGGGTTAATAGAAAAATATTTCAAAACAATTATTCAAAATACGACTAGTTTAAAAAAGGGCAGGGGCAAGCCCTGCCCCTACAAAAACCTCATAACTCACAACTCATGATTCCTAATTCCTAATTCTTAATTCATATCTCCCCCACTACTATAAAATATATTGTACTATGTATTGCATAATACTAAATAAATGTATATCTTTGATTTCAAGACCGATAAATCTGATATGGTTTTAGATTTGTCAGTAAGTAGAATATCAAAATAATATGGCTATGAATATTGAAAACACACAAAGTCAGATGAAAAAAGGGGTGCTAGAATTCTGCATTCTTTCGATCATCAGACGTGAAGAGGCCTATCCCAGTGATATAATAGAAGAAATGAAAAAGTCTGGCTTAACTCTTTTGGAGGGAACATTGTATCCGCTCTTAACGAGATTGAAAAATGCTGAATTTTTAAGTTACAGATGGGTGGAAAGTTCAGGTGGCCCTCCACGAAAATACTTTTCGCTCACAGATAAAGGTGAAGCATTTTACCAAGAGCTACACCTTACTTGGAACGAACTAACTACCGCTGTACAAAAAATTATCCTTGAACCAGTCGAAGCTAATCCTAACAATATCAATTAACACATCAACATATTTACAATGAAAAAAGTTATCAATATAAATTTTCACGGAAGGGTTATCCCGATTGAGGAAACTGCTTACGACATATTAAAACAATATACCGCCAGCCTCCAACAACATTTTAGTCGCGAAGAAGGAAAGGATGAAATCATCAGCGACATCGAAAATCGTATAGCCGAATTGTTTGCCGAAGAGTTGAAAAAAAATCCTACCGGATGCATTACCGATGCAAT
>Ga0164294_10002264_pt1 | contig 17476 bp, 10 predicted proteins | sample GEODES005metaG_FD_111479 | JGI IMG/M metagenome (GOLD analysis project Ga0164294, IMG submission 111479) | Oligotrophic lake water microbial communities from Sparkling Lake, Wisconsin, USA - GEODES005 metaG | ecosystem: Environmental > Aquatic > Freshwater > Lake | place: USA: Sparkling Lake...
GAGCCATTCGAGCGGATTCGCGCCGCCATCGACGAGGCCCAGCGGCGGTGAGCGGGAGCGGCAGGCGTGTCTGGATGGGCGTTCGAAGAGCGTGATGGAGTGTTCGATGACAGTAGACTTCGCGGAGAGTCGGCCCGTGCATTCGTGGCGGGCGACGGAACTGGCGATTCCCGGAGTGTCGGTCGTGCCTCGCGTGGAGCCACGGATCGCCCGTCCCCCGGCGCTGCGGTTTCCCATCGACGCGCCGCGGCCGGCCGTGACGCGGGTCGGGCTGTTTGACACGCGGCCGGCCGTCCACAGCTTCCGCTTCCAGTCGCCCGCCGCCCAGCCGCCGGCGGCACCTCGACGCATGGCGACGCCCTCCGACTCCGCGGCGACGTCGTTGCATGTGCTGCCTCCTGAAGGGCCGGTGGCCGAGGCGGATGCAGGGGCTTCGGCTTTCAAGCCCAAACGCACGCGGATCGCCCCGCCGGCCGACGTCGTCAAGCTGTCGGAGCGGTTCTTCTACCTGCTGCAGCCTGACCTTGAGACGATCCTGGAAACGAGCCGCCTTGAGTTTCCGCGGCAGCCTTTTCCTTTTCAGTTTGACGGCATGGCATTTCTGATGCCGCGGCACGGCGCGGTGCTGGCCGACGAGATGGGGCTCGGCAAATCGATGCAGGCGATCTCATCGATCCGGTTGCTCGTGCGGTCGGGGCAGGCCCGCCGCGTGCTCGTGGTCTGCCCGAAGGGGCTCGTCTCCAACTGGACGCGGGAACTGGCCGACTGGGCGCCGGAGATCCTCGTGGCCGTGATCGAAGGAGACCAGCAGCGGCGGCGGTGGCAGTGGTCGCTCGCCGACGTGCCGGTGAAGGTGGCCAATTACGAGGCGCTCGTCCGCGATCGGGATCTGATCGCGGAGCTTGGCCTGTCGTTCGATTTGATGGTGCTCGACGAGGCACAGCGGATCAAGAACCGCTCGAGCCAGACGAGCGAAGCGGTGCGGTCGGTGCCGCGCCGTCGCAGTTGGGCCCTCACGGGAACACCGGTGGAAAACAGCTCCGATGACCTCGTGGGCGTGTTTGAATTCATCGCGCCGGGCCACCTGCACGAGCGGATGTCGCCGAAGGCGATGGGGGCCGCCGCGGCCGACCATGTGCTCCGCCGCACGAAGGACAAGGTGCTCAAGGACATGCCGCCGCGTCTCAACCGCGACGAGCGGATCGAACTCTCTTCAGAGCAGCGGGAGACCTATCGCCGGGCGGAGGAGGAGGGAGTGTTGCGGCTCGCTGATCTGGGCCAGGAGGCGACGATTCAAAACGTCTTCGAACTGGTGCTCCGGCTCAAGCAGATCTGCAATTTCGACACCTTCACAGGAGAGAGCGCGAAGCTCGACTGTCTGGAGGCCGACCTCGAGGAGATTCACGCCAGCGGCAAAAAGGCGCTCGTCTTCAGCCAGTGGGTGAAAACGCTCGGCCGGCTCCGCGGCAAGCTCTCCCGTTTCGGAGCCCTCGAATACCACGGTGGCATGTCGACCACCGCTCGCGACGATTGCATCCGGCAGTTCAAGCAGGAGAAAAAACACTCCGTGCTGCTGCTCTCCTACGGCGCGGGCGCCGTGGGCTTGAACCTCCAGTTCTCACAGTATGTCTTTCTCTTCGACCGCTGGTGGAATCCGGCCGTCGAGGATCAGGCGATCAATCGGGCGCATCGCATCGGAGCCGTGGGAGCGGTGACGGTCACCCGGTTTCTCTCGGCAAACACGATCGAGGAGCGGATCGACGAGGTGCTCCGGCGGAAGCGCGATCTCTCCGACACGATTCTCTCGCAGGCCGAGGCTCCTGGGGCAAGCGGCCTCACCCAAGACGATCTCTTCGCGCTCTTCAAGCTCGCCCCGCCGCGATCGGCGGCACCGATCCGCGCCGCGGCGTGACGCCTCGGGATTGCTAGGAAAGATATTTTCCTAATTGTCCGGATCGCTGGCCACCGCCCCTCGGTGGCTTCCACGGCCGAAATACGATGTTTTGGGGTGTCCCGACGGCCGCCCCTGGAATCGGTCGCTGTGCCGACAGACGATGCCTCTGAGGACTTGCTCCACAAGAAGTAAAGTGGAATTAAGTCTCGGCCAGGATGGCCGTCGGCGTTCGCAGATTTGGAGGAAGCAGATTCGCAGGAAGCGAGACGCCGGGTTTCCGGTGACTGAAGGAACTCAGGGTCCGCGTTGGGGAAGTCCAGGGACGGACTTCTTCGACCGGCGGCCTCTCGTTCACCCAAATGTGGGGTACGCAGGGATCTTCGTCAGAGGGCTGAAGAAGGGATCAGAATGCCCGCCGGAGGTCGCTTCTGCGAGTGAGGTACCATGGTTGGGCTTGGCGAGGCGTGTCGGGCCATGCCTTTTTGCTCAGGCAGCCTCACCATGAGGCCCTCCAGCCCGGTGCTGAGACAGATCCTCGATGCCATCGACCTACGACTACGACGTGATCGTGATCGGGGCCGGCCACGCCGGCGTGGAGGCGGCCTGCGCCGCCGCGAGGCTGGGCGCTCGAACGGCCCTGCTCACGACCAACTGCGACACCGTGGGCCAGATGAGCTGCAATCCGGCGATCGGCGGCGTCGGCAAGGGGCAGTTGGTCCGCGAGGTCGATGCCCTCGGCGGTGTCATGGCCCGCGCGATCGACGCCACGGGGATCCAATTCCGCGTGCTCAATCGTTCCAAGGGGCCGGCCATGCACGGGCCCAGAGCGCAGGCCGACAAGAAGCACTACCAGATGGAGGTGAAGCGGATCGTCGAAGAGACCGCTGGCCTCGACCTGCGGCAGGAGACGGTGGAAGACCTGATCGTTGAGGAGGCCAGAGCGGCTGGCGGGCAGTCACGGCGGATCGCCGGCGTTCGCGTTCGTGGTGATGCGGAGTATCGCGGCCGAGCGGTGGTGCTCACCACCGGCACCTTTCTGCAGGCGGTGATGCATACCGGCGAGGCGCAAGTTCCCGGCGGTCGGGCAGGGGAGGGGACCACGTCGGGCGTGAGCGTGGCGCTCTCTTCCCTCGGATTCCGGATTGACCGCTTCAAGACGGGCACGCCCTGTCGGCTCTCGGCGCGGTCGATCGATTTTTCCCAGCTCGACATGCAGCCGGGTGACGAGCGACCGCAGCCCTTCTCCTTCCTGACAGACAGCATTGAGCAGGAGCAGATGGCCTGCTGGATCACGCGGACGTCGCCCGAGATCCACGATCTCATCCGGGCCAACCTCCACCGCGCGCCGATGTATTCGGGCCAGATCCAGTCGCGCGGGCCCCGCTACTGTCCGAGCATCGAAGACAAGGTCGTGCGATTTGCCGACAAGGAGAGCCATCAGCTGTTTCTGGAGCCCGAGGGGCGGCGGACGCAGGAGGTCTACGTCAACGGCATCTCCACGAGCCTCCCTCGCGACGTGCAGGACGCGATGATCCGCCTGGTGCCGGGCCTCGCCCGGGCGCAGATCATCCGCTACGGCTACGCCGTTGAATACGACTACTGCCCGCCCGACCAGCTGACCGCGGCGCTCGAGAGCAAGCTGGTGCAGGGGCTCTTCTTTGCCGGACAGATCAACGGCACCACCGGCTACGAAGAGGCGGCGGCGCAGGGGCTGGTGGCCGGTGCGAATGCGGCCCTGGTGCCGGCGGGACGGGAGCCAATCGTGCTGGCCCGTGAGGATTCCTACATCGGCGTGCTGATTGACGACCTCGTCACACGGGGCGTGGACGAACCCTATCGCATGTTCACCAGCCGCGCGGAGCACCGGCTTACCCTGCGGCACGACAACGCCGACCGCCGCCTCACGCCCCTGGCCGCCACGCTCGGACTCGCCGAGCCCGAGAGGATCAAGCGATTGACGGCAAAGACGGCTGGAATCAAGGCGGCGGTGGCGCTCTTGGCCGGCACCCGGCTCGAGGGTGTCACGCTCTTCGACCGCCTCAAGCGACCGGAGGTTGGCTGGCAGGACTGCGTCGCAGCCCTGCCGGCGCTGGCAACCGTATCGCCCGATGTCGCCGAGCAGGTGAAGAACGACATTCACTATGCGGGCTACGTGAAGGTGGAACGCGAGCGGATCGACCGACAGCGGGCGGTGGCATCGCGGCTGATCCCCCCGAGCTTTGAGTATGCGAATGTGCAACACCTCCGCGCCGAGGCCCGCGAGCAGCTCGAACGGATCCGCCCGCAGACGCTCGGACAGGCGGGCCGCGTTCGCGGCATCACGCCAGCCGACATGGCGCTCGTGCTCGTCCATCTGGAAGGGCGGCCCGGCCCAGGCCTGACCTGAAAGCCCAGCCCGCAAGCGAGCTCACAAGCCTGCCATGAAGATCGTCCACATCACCGCCGGTGCCGGGGGCAGGCTCTGCGGGTCATGTCTCCACGACAACGCCCTCGTGCGGAGCCTGGTGGCGCGGGGCTGCGATGCAATGCTGGTGCCAGCCTACGTGCCCACGACCACCGACGAGGAGAACGTCGCCGTCGACCGGATCGTGATGGGGGGCGTCACGGTCTGGCTCGAGGAACATGTGCCCATCTTCCGGCACACCCCACGGTTTCTCGACGCGATGCTCGGCCGGGTGTTCGATTCCCGCTGGCTGCTGGAGTGGCTCTCCAGCAGCACCGGCTCGACCCGCCCGGCCGATCTGGGACCGCTGACGGCGTCGACGCTCGCAGGCGAACAGGGGCACCAGCGGAAGGAGGTGGAGAAACTTGCGAACTGGTTGGCTGCCGACATTCATCCCGACGTCGTGCATCTCTCCAACGCGCTGCTCGTAGGACTGGCACGGCGGGTGAAGCAGGCCACCGCCGCAAAGATTGTCTGCACGCTCTCCGGTGAGGACATCTTCATCGAGCAGATTCCCGCTCCGCACTATGGCCAGATTCGGCAACTGCTGCGGGAACGCGCCGCTGACGTCGATCATTTCGTCGCGCTCAATCACCATTTCGCCGAGTTTATGGCCGCCTACCTCGCTGTGCCGCTGGGAAAAATCGCGGTCATCCCCCATGGTCTGGACCGGACCGGATTTCCGGCCGAAGCCCCCGATCTAGTCGCCCGGCGGCAGGCACGCGGTGGCCGGCTGGTAGTGGGCTCACTGGCGCGGGCCTGCCCGGAAAAGGGGCTCGAGCTGCTCGTGCGGGCACTGCCGCTCGTTGTGCAGCATCATGACGTGGAGGTGCTGGCTGCCGGCGCCGAGGTCGACTCAGAACGCGGGTATCTGTCGCGGTGCCAGGCGCTCGCGAAGGAACTGGGCGTCGCCGATCGGTTTCGTTGGCTGGGGCAGGTGGACCGGCCGGGCAAGCTCCGGCTGCTCGACTCGATCGATGTCTTCGCAATGCCGACTGTGTTTCCCGAGGCGAAGGGGATTCCGGTCATCGAGGCGATGGCCGCTGGGGTGCCCGTCGTGGCGCCGGCCCACGGCACGTTTTCCGAACTGCTCGACGACGAACGGGCCGGACGTCTGCACCTGCCGGGTGATCCGGCCGATCTGGCCCGCGCGATCGGCACGTTGCTCGACGACTCGGGCCTCGCCTCACGCTGTGGCCGGCATGGCCACGAACTATCTCTCGCCCGCCACACGGCCGACCGCATGGCCGCTGAGCATACGAAGCTCTACGCCCAGCTGCTGGTGCCGACGAGTGGCCCAGGCCGCCGGGGGCGGTGACACGACTGTGTCCGCCGTCCCGGCAGCGGATGGGCTTCGACTCGGGGGCAGGATAGCCCAACTCGCTCCGGCTTCCACCGACCCCCGGCTCCTCGAAACAGTGGGATACGTTCGTCGCTAGACTCTATGTTCCGCGCTCACAGCAGTTCCCACCTCGTATCGGAGTCCACGAGATTCGATCTCGATCACATTGCCACGCTGTCGTAGTCGTCGCGATTCTGCTCGCGATCGGCGGAGCGGCGAGGGCTGCCGATGATTTTCCACGCTTCGTCGTTCCGGGGCAGGAACCCGCCATGGCGGTCCTCGACGAGTTCCATGCCCTTCACCACGGGAGTGCGACGAGCAACTGCACGCTCTGGGACGGCTGGCTGCCCCATGCCACGCTCTGGGCCGCGGAGCGTCCGCGACAGCACTACCGGGAATCGCTCCTGCGTCGCCGCATCGACGATGCCGGCTACGTTTCCATGCAGCAGCATCGCGGCATGGCCCATTCCGAGGGCTGGCCCTTTCCTGCCTGGCAGCAGAGCACCGGCTCCGGCTGGCATTTTTCCATCGCCGGTGACGGCTGGGCGGTTCAGCAGCTCGGGCTCAAGCCACTCACGCCGCCCGGAGGGTTTCAGATCGACGGGGCCACACCCCGTGACGCCGCCGATCTACTCCGTGGCATGCTCCTTGATGTGAACGCCGACCGCGTCACGCTCACCACGCCCTCCTTCCGGTGCGGCACGATCGTCGCCCCCTTCGCCCGGCTCGAATGGGCCGCCGAGAAGCTTCCGGCCGGGGCGACCGCCCGGTTGCGGTGGCGGATCGAAGGCCAGGAGGGCTGGCAGCCGTCAGCAGGCGTGCCGCTACCGCTGCCACCGGCCGACGGAAGCATGGCGCTTGTCAACCTGCCGCTCTACCTCCAGCCCGGCTATGCGGGGATTCTCACCGGATACTCGATCGAGATCGACGGCGCGAGTGGCGCCACCGTGGCGCTCAAATCGATCTTCACGGCAATCGACTCCCGCCACCCGATCACCAACGCCCTCTTCATCAGCGGCTGCGCCGAGACCTTTCTCTGGACCGGCGACAGCGACTTCCTCCGCCGGTCGCTGCCACGGATGCGGAGGGCCGCCCGCTTTGCCCTCGATGAGTTCCACGTCCGCGAGGAGAAGCACGTCGTCGTTCCCTGGGTCGGTCACGATGGACGCTCCGGCCTCGACGTGCAGGCTGACGGCACGAAGCGACTCCTTCCCGGCATCGGCGTGGGAAACAACTACTGGGACCTACTCCCCTTCGGTGGGCATGACGCGTTGGCGACGATCTATCTGGCCGACGCCCTGCTCCGACTGGCGGTGCTCGAGGAGGCGGTGTCGCGCCACAGCGAGTGGATGATCCCGACCGCAGGAATCACACCACCGGCTGGTGAGGCTGCCGACGCGCCATTCGATCCCGCCGACCTGAGAGGGCTCGTTGCGGCCATGCGGACCGACTTTCAGACACGGTTCTGGAATCCCACGACGGGACGGTTCGTCGGCTGGATCGACGCCACCGGCAAGGCCTACGACTATGGCTTCACGTTCGTGAATCTCGAGGCCATTCAATACGGTATGGCGTCGTCGGCACAGGCGGATTCGATCCTCGCCTGGCTCGACGGAAAGCGTGAGGTCGAGGGAGACACGTCACGCGGCGGCGACATCTATCACTGGCGCTGCGCCCCGCGGGCGACGACGAAACGCAATGTCGAGACCTACGTCTGGATGTGGTCAGGGCCGGAAACAATCCCCTGGGGAGGGCAGGTGCAGGATGGCGGTGCCGTTCTGGGCTTCAGCTACCACGACATCATGGCCCGCCTCACCACCCTCGGGCCCGACGACGCCTGGCGACGGCTTCGGGAGATCCTCGACTGGTACGCCGAGGTGCAGAAGGAGGGGGGCTACCGGCAGTATTACGCACTGGAAAAGGAACGCGGCACGCTGCAGGGAGGGGGCACAGCCGGCGGCCTGGGAGTGGATGAAGAATTCATGGAAAGCATCCTCGTGCCCCAGGTGATGCTCGATGGCTTCCTCGGCTTCGAGCCGACGGCCGAGGGCTGCCGGATCGCACCGCGACTCCCGACGACGTGGCCACAACTCACGGTGACCGCGATCCGCATTCAGGACCACCTGATCGACGTCACGGCCCGACCCGACGGGAGCATCACCGTTCGACGGCGGGCTGCGGGAAATCGGCCCCTCGCGATCGAGGTGGCCGGGAAGACGACGAGCCTCGCCGCGAAAGCCGACGCCGAGGTCACGCTGCGGAGTCGGTGAGCGGCGTGGGGGCGGCGACGCCTGACGACTTTGGCGGCCTGTCGAAGACCGCCACCAGCGCCGGCAGGCAGAAGAGATCGCAGAGCAACGCGATCCCGAGCGTGACCACGCCGAGCGAGGCGAACGCCCGGTGGTCGCGGCTGTCGCTGGCAAACACCGACGAGAATCCGGCGACGAGGACGATCGTCGTCATGATCATCCCAGTGCCCACCTCGGCGAATGCCTGACGGATCGCCGTCTGCTTGTCGAGCCCCTGATCGAGTTCGAAGCGGTAACGCGAGAGAAAGTGGATCGTGTCGTCGACGGCGATCCCGAGGCAGACCGTCAGGGCGCACACGGAGACGATGTCGAGCGGCTGCCCGGTGAGCACCATCCATCCGCCGGCCGCCGCCAATGGCAGCATGTTGGGGACGATCGCGATCAACCCCAGACGCAGCGAGCGGAAGGCCACCACCATCACCACGAGGATCTCGAACGCCGCCGTCCCGAGGCTGCGGGCCAGATCGATCACCACCTGGTAGAGATCGCGCCAGCGCATGATCGGCTCGCCGGAGAGCGTGAGCGCAAAGCCGGGATGAGCGGCCTCGATCTGGCGCAGCCCCGCGTCGACGCGTTCGAACGTCGGCTTGCAGGCCACGGTGCCGCGGTCGGGCACGCGGAACGTCACTCTCGCCGTGCGCGCGATCGGATTGTAGAGGGTGTCCTTGAGCGGTGGCGGGAGGAGGTCGAGGAGGTCCATCCGCTCGCGGGCCGGCCCCTCGCCCGGCAGCGCGTCGACGAGGCGGCAGACGGAGAGCGGGTGGCTGAGCAGCGGTTCTGCGGCCAGAATCTGATCGACCTCACCCAGGACATCAGCCACCTCTTCCGGAGCCGGATCGCCGGTCCACTGGAGGTCGGCCGAGCAGACGTCGAGCCCACCCATGGCCGTGTCGATCTGGTCGAGGGCGCGCTGCGCGGGGCTCCCCGGTGAGAGAATATTGGCCTTCCGGTCATCGGGCTGGAGACGCAGCGTGACCACGCTGAGGGCCACGAACAGTCCGATTGTCACGGCGCTCGTGATCCACGCATGCCGGAGGGTGAAGTCGATCCCGCGAGCGACGCGGTGGAGTTGGCCGCCGATCACCTCGCGACCGGCGCCCCGTGCGAGGATTCGGCTCCAGGGGGTGGCACAGCACAGCGGCAACACCGTCAACACCGCCACCCAGGTGGCGGCCACGCCGATCACGCACGACCAGCCAAAGTCGCGGACGGTCTCGTGGCGTGCCAGCGACAGCGAGGCCATCCCGATGGCGGTCGTGATCATCGTCAGGAAGCAGGCGACACCGACAGTACCGAGCGCCCGGCGGCAGGCCGCGTGGGGCGTGAGGCCAGCCGCGAGGCCGCGGCGAATGTCGACCATCATGTGCACCGAGTCTGCAAAGCCGACGAGGCTGAGGAGCACCGGCAGGATGACGTGGCTAAAGGGGTTGTCCTGGAGGCCGATCGAACGGATGAGTCCGAGCGTCCAGAACACCCCGATCACCGGCGCCGCGGCCGTGACAAGCACCACCGACAGTCCGCGGAACAGCACGGAGGAAAGGGCAAGGATCAGACCGAATCCGACGGACAGATAGATCCACTCGTTGGCATCCCTGTTTCGCGTCCACTGCAGACGAATCGGTACCGGGCCGGTGAGCGCGAACGAGAGCGGCACGCCGGGATGCTCAGCCGCCGCCGATCTGGCGGTCTCGACGAGAGCGTCGGTGACATCGGCCTCCTCTCGGACGAGTGCCCAGTCGTAGCTGATGAGCAACAAGAGCGTCTGCGCGTCTGGAGAGAGCAGCTGCCCGACGACGAGCGGATGGGCGAGCGCCTTCTCGCGGGCCACCTCGAATCGCTTCGGCGAGGCGGGGCCGCGGGGGAGGACCGGCTCCGACAGCCCGAAGATGTTGAGTGGCGGTGCCCTGTCGAGCCAGGTGATCCCTGCCACCGCGTCGAGGCCTTCGAGGCGGTCGACAACGTGCCGCAGCGCCGCGGTTCCCTCACGCGTGAATACCGCCGGACACTCCACCACCAGGATCGCGTCGGCACGACCGAGGGCCGATCCGCTGCCCCGTCCGGCCCGTCGCGGGCGTGCCGGCCCGCTGTCGACCTTCTCGCCGGCTTCGACGCCCCGCCACCAGGTTCCCTTCCACGCCCCTTTGGCCCAGCCCGGATCGCGGTAGCCTGAGGCCGCCAACGCGGTCAACCCGAGGGCAAAGAGGAGGCACAACCAAGGGTGGTCGATGACGGCCGCAAACGTCCGCGCCGTGAGGGAGGGCCGCGGTGCCCGGTGGTCGACCCTCGTTTCCGGGGAGATCGTCAGTGCTGATGCCGGCGGTGCGGAAGGGAGATCACCGGCCACGGCGGCCCCGCATGGCGCGGAGCGCCTCGTCGCGGGTGATCCGGCCATCGCCGTCGGCATCGAGGACCTTGAACGAGTAGTCGCGGACGATCCGCGAGGCCTCCGTGCGGACGACGACCCCGTCGTGGTTGGCATCAAACCGCTCCAGAAACGAGGCGGCGCGGGCGGCGGCAACGCTGTCTTCCGGTTCCGTCTGCCCGCCCCGACTCGGCGTCGTCGGTTCCTCGGTCGGGATCAGTGGCCGGGCGACCTCGAAAAACGCCAGCGCCATCTCCTCCCAGGTCTGTTCCCCCCACATCACCGTCTCTTCCGGGGCCGGGTTCGTCGGGTTGCCGGCAGAGTTGTCGAACACAGCGACGATTTCGAGGGCATCGACATCGTCGAGAGGAAGCGGTGTGGTGAACTCGTAGGTGTGCTGCCAGTTGAAGTCGTATCGCGGCACCGATAGAAGCGTCTCCGACTGTTCACCCCGGCGGGCCCGCAACTCAAACGCCTTGCCGCGGAGGTGCATGTGGGGGGAAACGGCCAAGAGCGTGCTGCCGCGGGTGAAGCCCTTGAGTTGAGCCCGCACCGGATGCTCGGCGGCGTGTGGCGGGATCTCGAAGTCCTGTTCAACCGCCGCCAGAGTGATCACTTCGTGCGTCACCTCCTCACGCGGAATCCGCACGACACCGACGCGGGTCAGATCCTCCCGCTCCCGCCCATCGGGGGTGTAGTGCATCTGGAACACGAACTTTGACCGGGCAGGAATCCGCCGCGCGTGCCCCGGCGGAAAGCTGGTGGCCCGCTGGCCGGGCACGTAGGCGGTCACGAAGCCCAGACCGCGGAATTCGGCGACGTTCTCCGGACGGGTGAAGACGATCGCATGATGAACGACCGAGGGGACTCCCGGCACGACCTGCGCGGCCGACATCCACGTTTCCTCATCGAGGTGCGGATCGGCGACGAAGTATTGGTAGTCGACGGTGCCCGAGGCGGGCACCGCGTAGGGACGCCTTCCGAGTGGGACGATGAGGTCGGGCTCACGGGGCAGACGCCAGCCGTCGACGAAGGCGGGTGAGGCGGGAGCCGCGGTGGCGTCACCGGCAGGCATGCCAGCCTCGATCCAGCGACGAAAGAGCATGATGGCGTCTTCGGGGAGCTGCCGGGCGTTTTTAAATTCGCCATGCCCGGCCGCCGCGTGCCAGGGGGGCATGCGCCCCTGCTCCATCGTCTCGAGCATCATCTCCGCCCAGCCGCTCACCTCATCGAGCGTGGAGACATCGAACGGCCCGATCTCGCCGGAACGGTGGCACTCCATGCAATGGTCATGAAGCAGCGGGAGGATCTCGCCGTGGAACGTGGGAGCAGAGGCCTCGGCGACGCGGGCGTCACGGTCAAACGTGATCAAGCATCCGACAGGCTCCGTGCGGGGCACCGCCACGGATCGACCGGCGAGGAGATCGTCGATCGCGGCGACGAGGTCGTTGCTCGTGGCCGCAGCACGCGTGACCCCCGGAGCGAACTGGTCGTCGATGCGACCGGCATAGGCGACGGCGCCGAGGGCGTTGAGCACCACCACGCCACCGGTGCGGGTCGCTCCGAGCCGCCGTGCGATCCGCTGACCCTGATCGAGCACGAGCGGAAACGTCACCCCCATCTCCTCTGCCGCAGCGACAAACTCCTCGGGTGTGTCCTGCCGGTTGGCATCGACGCCGATCATGCGAACGCCGCGGTCGGCGTACCGCGAGGCAATCTCCGCGAGTCGCCCGGCGTATTGCCGGGCCACCGGGCAGCCAGCACCGAGAAAGGCGATCACATGGCACGGCGCGGCGGGATCGAACACGATCGGACTGCCATCGACCGCCTCCAACGGAAACACATCGGCGGCGGGCCCTTCCTCGCGAAGAGCCGCCGGCGCAGAAGCCGGAGACTCCGCTCGGGCGATTCCGCCACTGAGTGGCACGATCAGCATCAATACGACTGTCAGACTGGGACTGCGCATGCGAAACCCTCGGGTATGTCAGCCGTGCGGCTGCTCGTCGGCCTTGTTGCCCGCCACCTCCGGGTCGTCCTTTCGCTCCGGAAAGGCCAGCGAGGCACCCACGCTCGCGCTGATCAGTCCGACGATCACCAGCAGCGAGACCGCCGGGTGCACGAGATGACCCTTGGTGTGGGCATCCCAGCCGCCCCACGCGGCCAGCGATTCACTGTGCCGGGCCGCCTCGATCATCATCTTGCCACCCACGAACACGAGCACCGCGGAGAGGCCGTAGTTGAGAAAGCGGAACATGTCCATCACGCCCGCCAGCAGGAAGTAGAGGGCGCGGAGACCGAGGATCGCGAAGACGTTTGACGTGAAGGCGACAAACCGCATGTAGTGGGACCCCGGCGTGACGATGCCGAGAATTGCCGGCACGCTGTCGACCGCAAAGAGCACGTCGGTGCTCTCCACGATCAAGAGCACGAGAAACAGCGGCGTGGCCATCAACCGGCCCTGTTCACGCACGAAGAACTTGTCTCCTTCCGATTGGTTTGTCACGGGGATGAGTCGACGGAAGAGCTTGACCAGGGTGCTCTCCTCCGGGTGGGATTCCTCATCGCCGAAGGCAAGTTTGATACCCGTGTAGACGAGGAACGCGCCAAACAGCGGCATCACCCAGTGGAAGCGTTCGACGAGTTCGGCTCCGACCAGCACGAATGACAGCCGCATCAACACGGCGCCCAGAATACCCCAGAAGAGCACGCGGTACTGATACTTCAGCGGCACGCGGAAGTAGCCGAAGATCACCGCGAACACAAAGACGTTGTCCATCGACAGCGACCATTCGACGAGATAGCCGGTGAGAAACTCGATGGCAGCCTGGCCGCCGAGCCACCACCAGACCAGCGCGTTGAAGGCCAAGGCCAAGGCTGCCCAGAACAGCGTCCAGAAGGCGCTTTCCTTGAGCGAGGGCTCGTGGGCCTTCTTGTGGAACACCGTCAGGTCGAGCGTGAGCAGAACGGCGACCATGGCGGCGAAAGCCAGCCAGTGCCACATCTGGATCGTGGAACCCGAGACCGCGAGGTCCGCCGCTGCGGCGAGTGGTGCGAACAGGTGCAAGGGGCTGATTCCAGGGAGGGCGGGTGTGAGCGGGAGAGGGGGCAGAAGCGAATGGGCAATCTTAGCCGACGGGAACAGAGTTGTGGCAGATGGCCCACGCGACGGCCTGCGCAGGCGAGTGGCAACGAATCAGTCGTCGTCGGACAGTGGTTCTGGCAGCGCCGCGACAAAACTGGTGGTGATTGCCGCGAATACCTGGGAGATCCGCTCCCACTCCCGATCCTCCGCCTGGCAGATGAGGAGGTAGATGGCGCCAGCGGTTTCCAGCGTCCGCACCTGCGCGGTGTTCGTGAGATCAAGACAATAAAAGTTGATGTCCAGACCGGTGAGAGCATGCCCGGCGATCTCGTCGCCGACCGGCTCGCTGTCGAGGTCCTGATACTCCGTGCGCATCTGGGCGAGCACGGCCACGACGAGTTCGGCCGGGTCGCCACCGGCCGCGTGGCCGCTCACCGACCAGAAGCCACCCTCCGGCGAATAGACGGTCACTGCGGCATAACGGTCCTGCGAGTCATCGGTGTCGACCGACCAATTCTCGGGGTAGTCGAAGGCCAGGCCAAAACGGTTGAAGTGCATCGTCGCGGCAGATCCTGCTGAAAAAAGGGGCGGCTTCTTTTTGAACGGCAATGGAACCGTCGGAAAACCTCTCGATTTGGCATTCTAGCCGCCGGCGCCGACGCCGCGGAGCGGTCTGGACCGCCTCCTGCGGCACCGCTATTGTCCGCCCCTCGTACCCCGTCATCGGCTGGCCCCGCGACCCGCGGCGGGGCCCGTCGTTTCCCCCCGGCAGACGTCGTTTCATGGCGCAGTCCCCAGGCATATCCGCGGCAGCTCCCCGGGCTGCCGCGGCCCACGTTCTCGATTACGCGATCCCGGCAGTGATCCTGCTGTCGGTGATGGTGGTGCTGGCACCGGTGCCGGCCGCGATCGTGGATCTGCTGCTGGCGGCCAACCTCACCGTCTCCGTGCTCGCGCTCCTGGGAGCGCTTGCCGCCCGCACGCCGCTGGAACTCAGCATCTTCCCCACGTTCCTCCTCGGCTCCACGCTCGTGCGATTGGTGCTCAACATCGCCACCACGCGGCTGGTGCTTTCTCGTGCGGCCATCGATGGCTCGGCCGCCGCCGGAGAGATGGTGCAGGCGTTCGGCGAATTCGTGGCCGCCAACAACATCGTCGTGGGCGGCGTGATCTTCGCGATTATCGCCGTGATCCAGTTCGTCGTGATCACGGCCGGTTCGACCCGCACCAGCGAGGTGGCCGCCCGATTCGCCCTCGACGGCCTGCCGGGCCGCCAGATGGCGATCGACTCGGAGGTGCAGGCCGGCACGATCACCCGTGATCAGGCCCGGCAGATGCGGCTCGACCTGCAGCGGCAGGCCGATTTCTTTGCCAGCATGGATGGTGCCAGCCGGTTTGTCCGCGGCGAGGCCGTGGCCAGCGTGATCATCACGGTGGTCAATCTGGTTGGGGGTCTGGCGATCGGCGTCGTGCAGCACGGCATGCCGTTGCCAAAGGCGCTCGACATCTACTCGCGGCTGACCATTGGCGACGGGCTCATCACTGCCGTACCATCGCTCTTTATCTCGGTGGCCACGGGGCTGCTCATCTCCCGGTCGAGCCAGACGGTCGACCTGTCGCAGGAACTGGGCAGGCAATTCTTCTCACGGCCGCACGTGCTCGTGATCACGGCGGTGTTTCTCGGCCTGCTGTCGCTGACCGACCTGCCATTCCTGCCGCTGGCGGGCATGGCCGTGGCGATGGCAACGGCGGCCTGGATGATCAGGCGCACGTCGAAACAGCCGAGTGTTGTTGAGCGTGGGGCTGCGGCCGCCGGGTCGAGTGCCGCGGCGTCGGCGCGGGTGAATCCGGCTGACGAACTCCTCGCCGATGAACGCATCGTCGTGGAGCTGGGCCGCGGTCTGGTGGGACTGCTTTCGCCAGCATCAGGCGGAGGACAGTCTGCCTCTCTGCCGGAGCGGTCGACCACGGTGCGGTCGGCTGTGGCCGCCGATCTGGGGTTGGTCGTGCCATCGATCGCGATGCGTGACAACATGTCGCTGCCCGACCGCTGCTACCGGGTGACGATCGCGGGCGATGTCGTCGTCGAGGCGGAGATCCCGGCCGGGAGGCTGCTGGCCGTGCCGCCTGTCGGCGAGATGCTCGACGAGCAGCTCCTCCCGGAACAGACCGGCGCCAAAGACGCGCCCGCCATCGATCCGCTCTCCGGTCGGCGTGGTGCCTGGTTGGGCCATGCCCAGGCGGAGACGGCAGGTCGCCGTGGTGCCGCCATCTATGGCGATGCCGACTGCATCTCGCGGGGCATCGAGGCGGCGATCCGCCGCCATGGCGACCGCTTGCTCTCCCGGGACGCGGTGGCTCGGCTGATCGAATCGCTCCGTGCCGTGCAGCCCGCCGTCGTCGAACAGGTGGTGCCCGGGCTGCTCACGATCGCCCGCATCCACCGCACGCTTCAGTGTCTGCTCCGCGACGGCGTGCCGATCCGACCGCTTTCCGAGGTGCTCGAAATCATGGCCGATCATGCCGCCGAGACGAGCGACCCGGCCCAGTTGGCAGAAGTCGTCCGGCGGTCGCTGGCCCGGTCGATCTGCCGTCGGGCCCGGGACCCACGGGGAAGGCTCGTGGCCGTGCGGCTGGAAGCACCGGCGATCGACGCGATCATCGCGGCCTCCGGTCGTCCGCCCGCTCAGTTGATTGCAGAAGTACGGCGGGCCGTTCGGCCGGTCGTGGAGCGGGGGTCGCGGCCGGTGGTTGTCGTGCCGGCGGCCGTTCGACTCCAGGTCCGCGAGGCACTGGCCCGCCATATCCCCGACGTGCAGGTGCTGGCCGTCGAGGAACTGGCCGACGAGGATCGGGTGGAAGTGTTTGCATGCGTGGGAGGTGGCGAGGTGCTGCGGGCGGCCTGAGACGGCTGCGGCAGCCTGGGTGGGCTGGATGGCCACCGGAAAAAACATTCAACGGAAAAACATTCAGGTAGGTGCCGGCTCCTGATCGATGATGAGAAGTTCGGCGGTGTTGATCGATGGTGGATGCAGGCGAGTGCGGAGTGCCGGGATGCACCAGGATGGTGCGTGTCCGGCGAGTAGAAGAGAAGGTTGCGGCGAGGCGGCAGCGCTGAACCGCGACTTTGCAGGCAAGGCCCTTTCAAGGAGGATGACGTGGCGAACTATGCGTCCCAGCCGTCGGCTGAGGAGATGCTCGAGATCTGGACGACCTTCAAGGCCGACCAGTCGAACGAGACGCTCCGAAACCGGCTCATCGAGATCTTTCTGCCGCTGGTCAAATACAACGGTGAACGGATCTGGTCCCGCCTGCCTGACGGCGTCGAACTCGACGATCTGGTGTCGGCGGGCACGTTTGGCCTCATGGACGCGATCGACGCCTTCGACATGTCGCGCGGCGTGAAGTTCGAGACCTACTGCGTGCCGCGAATCCGCGGAGCGATGCTCGACGAACTGCGGACGATGGACTGGGTGCCCCGTCTCGTCCGGTCGAAAGCCAGCAAGCTCAACGAAGCACTCAAGACGCTCGAGGCCAGGTTGGGGCGTGCCCCGGCCGATACCGAGGTTGCGACTCACATGGGGCTGTCGCAAGAGGAGTTCGAAAAACTGCTCGTCGATGCGAATGCGTTGAGCCTCGTGAGCCTCAACAAGAAGTGGTGCGAAACCGACAGCTCGAAGGACGTCCGGGAGATCGACATCCTGGAAGACAAGAAGGGCGAGGATCCGACGCGGCGGATTCAAAAATCGGACCTGATGCGGCTGGTCACCAAGGGACTCAACCGCAACGAACGTCTGATCATCATCCTCTACTACTACGAGGAACTGACGATGAAGGAGATCGGCGCGACGCTCGATCTCTCCGAAAGCCGCGTCAGTCAGATGCATTCGGCCATCGTGGAACGCCTCCAGAATCAGCTCGATCGGCGGAAAGTGGAATTTGCACTGAGTTGATCGGCCGGGTTGATAACCCAGGCCAGCTTCTCGGCTGGCAATCTGGGCAGGATGCGGGCCCCTGAGGCCCGCTCAATGCGAAAAACAAGCC
>Ga0164294_10002265_pt1 | contig 17474 bp, 15 predicted proteins | sample GEODES005metaG_FD_111479 | JGI IMG/M metagenome (GOLD analysis project Ga0164294, IMG submission 111479) | Oligotrophic lake water microbial communities from Sparkling Lake, Wisconsin, USA - GEODES005 metaG | ecosystem: Environmental > Aquatic > Freshwater > Lake | place: USA: Sparkling Lake...
GAACGTCAGCCCGCCCGGCAGCGTGCCGGAAACCAGGGTGAAATTCGTCGGGCTCCCCGAAGCCGGAATGGTTTGGGAAAAAGGAACATTCACTTGTCCACTGAAGTTGGTCGAAGTGACCACCGGAGGTTGAGCGGGGATCGCAGGGGTACCGTTGGTCGAAGCACTTGCCGTGCCTGCGTTCACGCTGTTGACCGCTTTCAAGGTTACCGGATAGGTCGTGCCATTGGTTAGCCCGCTAATTAGCAGAGGGCTGTTCGTGGATGACGGAGACCGGGCTACATAGTTTGTTCCGTCTGTCGAGTACTGATAGTTGCTGATCGCCGCCCCGCCGTCCGAGGCAGGAGGTGTAAATGTGACCGAAAGCGATCCATCTCCCGGAGTGACCGCTGTTATCACAGGCGCAGTAGGAGCAGACGCAGAACCTGAAGTTGAGGACACAGCCAGGTTGTCGATGCTAATCTTGGGACGACTGCCGGTATTCCCGTTGCTGGGCCCATTGTAGGAATAAAATCGCAATTTTACGGTGCTTTGATTGTTTAACGCGGCGGGCAAGGAAACACTGATACTGGCAGATTTGGAGACATTGTTTGTCGCAGTGAAGGGCAAGCCGGTGCCCGTTAGCTCTGTCCATGCGCTTCCATTAGTCGAATAATAGATTTTCAATTCACCGACACGATCGCCGGTGGAATTTGCCACTTGGGCGGCATCAAAACTAATTGTCCCAGCATTGCGCCCGGAAAAATTCAAATTCAAATCTGCCCCAGTAGACGAAGTATTTGCGGATGATCCCGTTGAAAGAAATTGGAGGTTCGTTGAGGTATTCGTACTTTGAACTCCTCCACTCGTACCACTCGTGAAACTTGTGGAAGCCGCAGTGATCCTGGTGGCGCTAGGGATATTTCCGGTGGTATTCACTGTTAGTCCGTTCCAATTGACCGCGTAGTTAGTCCAGCCAGTAAAACTCTCCGAATAATTTCCCGAGCTCATGTTGAAATACGTCTGCGCCTGTGCACCGCTCATCCATCCCGAAGCGATCAGTGCAACACACCATTTGGTGAATCCGAAGTTGGATTTGCGGAGGATGTTTTTCATATTTTTATTTCCTGAGAAAAAGCGTCCGCACCGCGGGATTGGCACAGGCAACCCGCACAGTACACACGCTCTGTCTTTGTTGAGGCACAAGCACAACCTCCTCCAATTTCGAAAATTTGCTACGGATTTATTGTTACAATTTCATGTCATTCATTCCCTAAAATAAATAAATTTAAACCACTGATTGCAAATGCCTTATGAAATTATTTATTTTCTTTATAATACGTAAAATCCAGGCCGTTTTGCCTTGCATTGGACTTGCCGCTTTGCACGCAGCCTTATTCTTAACGGATCATGCTTAGTTTTGAAACCTTACGCTCGGGCGGCTACGGATAACCTCCCCTACCTAACCTTGAATCTTGAAACAACTAAGCTTGGGTAGGACCTGATCAAGGCATCAAGCCATCGTTGAAAATTCACCCCAACCTATTCGGGGTTACAATCTCTCTACTTAAAAGTCCCAACAGGTTTGTCCTTGTTTTTTGGATCCACCACCCAAACCGCCACACTGGAAGCGACCACGTAGGTAGTCGAACCTACTTTGTTCGTTAAAGCACCCGCTCCGCTCGTATCAATCGCGAGAAAAAAATTCGACTGCGCTTTATAAAAGCCACTGGGAGTAACGAGCCCCAATGTTTTATTCGTAAACTTTGGCGGCACCTCAAGAAACGCGATTCCCCGATAGTTCCCACCATTCGTATTCGTCGTGCTCATCAAAGTTAAAAAGTTGGTGTCCGTTTTCCCGGTCGGGTTCGAGGGATACACCGAATACTCCGCGTAGTACGCATTCACCGCCGTCTTGATTGATTCTGCCATCGCCGACACCTCTGCCTTCTTCCCTGCCTGCATCGCACCACTGATCGCTGGCAAACCTAACCCCGCCAACAACCCAATGATCGAGATTACCACCAGCAACTCCACCAACGTAAACGAGTCGCTTTTTGCCTTTGGAAATTTGCGAGATGAAGTTATGTTCATAACTATGACTACACCCACTCTCTCCCCTTTCTACCAGAAAATATTAACTCACGCTAAGTTCGCTAAGGTCCCCACAGATATTTACCTCACAAAAAACAATCCTTTGCGACCTTTGCATGAGCAATCCGCCTTCACTCTGATCGAACTCCTCGCGGTCATCACGATCATCGGCATCCTGGCAGGCCTTACCCTCGGTGCCGCGGGTGCCGTCCGACGTCACGGAGCCACCTCCACCGCGAAAGCCGAAGTTGCCGCCCTCCAAGCCGCCTGCGACCGCTACTACGCCGATAACAATCTTTATCCCTCGAATACCTCTGCAACCCCCTCTGCTGTTAACCCAACCAACTACACCGCCGCTGGCCAAACTCTCTTCACGAACCTGCTCGGTTCCACCGCTTTAACGAACGCCCCCACGAGCAAACGCTACTTCGAACCCAAACCCGCCATGGTCTATACCAACGGAGCTCCCAACTACTTCATCGACCCATGGGGCTATGCCTATGGCTTCAACTCCGACGGCACCTACGCCCCACTCATATGGTCCACCGCGGGCCAGACAAAATCATCCGAAACAAATAAATGGATTACCAGCTGGCCAAAGCTTTAAGTATCTATTTGATATATACTTAAATGTATAAATTTCTTTTTTAAGATTTACATTTCAGGCCATTGTTGACAATGTAAATCTGAAGGGTATATACAGTAATCGTGATTCCTTCTTCTATTCCCACTCCCGCTAAGAGGACCACGTTTTCCTCAAAACAACATTCGCACCCTGCCCCGACCTGGCCGGGGTTTCTAGCACTCCTACCTTCAAACCTCTGCAACCCTTTGCGACCTTTGCGTGGGCAATCTGCGTTCACCCTCGTCGAACTCCTAGCCGTCGTCGGCATCATGGGACTTCTGGCCGCAGTCGCTGTACCCGCCCTCAAAGGCCTCGCTGGAAGTGGTGGCCGAAAACAGGCCCTCAGCCAACTGATGGGCGCACTGGAAATCGCCCGAAGCACCGCCCTCAATACCGGTACGAACGCTGCTGTTATTTTTCCCGACAACACTTTCGCCTCAGGCGAGGCCTACAAATACCGCTCCATGGCTGTGGTCGCCTGGAATCCCACCAACTCGTCCACCCCTGCCACAATGGTTGGCTCTTGGATCGTCCTTCCGCAAGGGATCGCCCTATTTCCAAACTCTATTTCGGCCCTGCCACAAGCGACCAATGTTTCCGTTCGAATTTTGACCACAAGCAGCACAGCGAATTACCGTGCGATCTGTTTTCAACCAGATGGTGGTCTCGACGAAAGCCAATCCACTTTTCCAACCAACGGCATCGCTTACTTTGAGGGAACAGTTGATGCGACTGGAAAGACCAACCCCACATCCAAAATGACCAACTTTGAAACCGTCCGCCTCGCCCGTTACACCGGCCGGACTCGCCCCACCCTGGCCCCCGCCCCATGAGCTTTTTTTTCCAGCCCTGCGCAGCTCCATCCGAATCCGTGAGATTAGGAGCGAAGCAGGGTCACGCCACGTACGCTAAGGCCACCACGGATATTTGCCTCACAAAAAATAATCCCTTCCGACCCGCGTCTGCGCTCCGTACCCGCGTCGGGGCTCTGCGACCTTGGCGTGAGTCATCCGCGTTTAGTTTAACCGAAGTCGTCATCGCTATGGGCGTGGCCGCCGTGGCCTTCACCTCCATCATCGCCCTCTTTCCCCTCGGCCTAAACTTAAGCAAGGAAAGTTATGAGGCTACCCAGGCCGCCCTGATCGCTCAGACAATCCTCGCAGATTTGAAGGATGCGTTGAACACCGCTAGTGCCAGCAAGCAAGCACTGAAGCTGATTTCAAAAACGGGCGATTCGGAAACATTTAATTCAAGCAATTATACAACAATCGACCTCTACAATAATTCCACCCAAACCTTCTATCTGGCCTACGATCAAAAGCCGCGAAGTGGCGCCACGGGCTCCCCCATCATTCTTCGGCCTTGTGCTTTTTCGACTAGCGCCGGTGACTTCTACACCGGCGGTGCAACCAACGGGGCGAATGTGATCGTAAGGGTGATTGTGGAAAAAACCTTTGTTTTCAATTCAGGAAGCGCTTCGAACCCTCAAAAAATAGAGGTCTCCGTGGAAACCCCCGGCAACAGCAAAAGCACCAACCGAGTCCAATATGTTTTTACTGGAGCCATCAACCAATCATGACCTCCTCAATCATGACCTCCTTCCTCCACCTCAATCCTTTTTCCGCTTGGCCTTCTACGTCTTCTCTCCGCACCCTGCAAAGCTTAGCAAGGTTTACCGAGACTGAGCGAAGCAGGGCCGCCTTCACCCTGATCGAGCTGATGGCTGCCACGACGGTCCTTTCGGTAATCCTGCTGATGATGATTGGTATGCAGGATCAGATGTCGAAAGCCTGGTCCAACGCCAATCGCCGAACCGATGCAACCCGCGAGGCTCGGGCTGCCAGTCGCCTAATGGCCCGAGACTTCTCTTATTTCCTGATCCGTCCAACCAACATTTCCCGCAACATGATGCGAGCCCCTGAAGTGACGAATAGCATGGTCCCCTTTTACTACTACTCCGGCACCGGAAGCATCACCCCGACCCTATCGATGCCCCCGGTTGCGCCGGGCAGCTCCTACCTTTTTAGCATAGTGCCAAGAAAAAAATCATCCACCAAAGACTCTGACTTCGCTCTTGTGGGGTACTACATCGCACAGGACACGCTAACCAATGTAAACGGGTTTACGAATACCAGCTGGAACTTGCACCGTTACTACAAAACCAGCAATACAGCCGTTGACGCCCTCACTAACTGGATCACGAAGCAAAAGATTGCTGAACTTTTCCCATCCATCAACACCACCAACGATGAAATTCTCGCCCGTAACACCTGCAATCTTCAGATCAAGGTTTACGGCTCCACCAACTCGGGTAACGGGCTGATTTCCAACTATACCTACGGATCGAGCTCGGCCAACGGCATCTATCAGGGAAACAAAATCCATGTGGAATTAACATTTTATCCCGAGGACAACGCCCAAAAGCTCCCCAACCTCCAGGCTTGGACCAATACAAGCAATCTGCAGAAATTAGCTCGTACCTTTGAGTTCAATGTCGATCTGCCAGAAAACGAGAATTAATCCATGCTCCTCCACCCCCACCACTTGATTGCAAAAAGCCGATGCGGCTTCGCCTTGATCAGCGTGCTGGCACTGGTTTCTTTGGCCGCCCTCACCGCCACCGCCTTTCTGGCTTCCGCCCGTCTGGAACGACAGGCCACCCTTCCCATGGGAAATATCGTCCGGTTGGATTGGGCCCTTGCCTCAGCGGAGAAATGTGCCGAGCAGACAATCGGGGATGGCTTTGAACCCACGGGGCCCAAGAACTTTGTCACTACCCTCTGGAGGGGAACAAACACCGACGACTGGACAAACGAAGTCGGCTATCTCCTCATCGGAAGACCTAACGCCACGAATAGTGTCAAGTGGACCTACTATGCGGGTTTTAGCCCATCGGGAATGACGAACCTCAGCACAAACGTCATCGGTCTCGCGACGACTTTCAGCAACACCCACCAGGGAACGTTTCTTCAGGATTGTGGCGGATATTTCAGTTCGCAGGGGACAAATGGATTTGCTGCCAAACCGCTAGCCACCAACCCCATTTGCACCACCATTGACCTTTTAGGCGGCCAAACCTCACCCCCCGTCGGGTGGGTTTACATCACCCAGCGAAAACGTCCGCTGGGATCCTCGAATGAGGTTACTTCTCCAGTGGCCCGGGTGGCTTGGTTTATCGAGGATCTTGCCGGCAAGATTGATGCCGAGAATATGGGCGCACTCTCCGGCAACCGCTCAACGGGAACGAATCCAGAGGAGATCTGCCTCACGAGCATGACCCGAACAAACGGAACGCCTATTTTTAGCGGAACCACCAATCTGATGACGAATGCCACCAACCGAAAACTGTTTTTCACCCCAGGACTCCTGGCCAACCAAGCCATCAGCGGCCTGACCAATTCCGACGACCTCCGGTATTTCGCCACTGGCCTTCGCGAGTTTAGGCCGATCAACAAAGCCGGTATGAATGGGATGCTCGACTGGATTCCCGGCGGGATTCCAGTTGCCATTGTAGGCACCAGCACCAATCCATACGCCAACAGCGGCTCCTCAAAACTCAACATCAATCAGCTCATTGCCCTTACTTATCCAAGCAATGTCCAATCGATTGCGTCCGTGATCAGCAATAACCTTCCTAACTTCGCCTCGATTCGGGCAGGAGGATTTACTAATTCCTCCGGAGGTGGCGCCACGAATACAAATGCGTACTCGCGAGGCGCATACTATCTCACTTTGGCTGCCAACATCGTGGATTATGCCGACACCGACTCTACCCCCACCACGGATGGAACAGCTCTTTCGACGAACCGCATTCGCCCGGTTTACCGTGGCGTGGATAGCTATCCTTTTGTGAATGAAATCGTCAAACGGTATTTGCTGACCAGCACCTCTCCCATGACAGTTAGCGGAATCAAAGGGTTGGGATACAGAGTAGAAACCACTGATTATTTCGAGTTGTGGAATCTCTCGAGCCAGAGCACTCAGCCTGGCACCCTGACATTTCTCGCTGTTCATGGTCAGCCAGCAACTTTGGGTTTTAGCAACATCAGCTTTGATAAACCTTTATGGGCGAGCAACTCCTCAGGCCCTATTTCGAATGGTATCACCAGCAACAGTCTAACCGTACCGGCGATTCCCCCTAACGGCTTTACTACTTTGGCATGTACTACTACGACGAATCTTTTTTTCTATGGAAGTGTAACGAACCCCCCCGTCTTCTCCCTCGAGCAGGAATTAACAAACTCACGTTACTTTGTTGCATGGAACGGTGTTTACTATGATGCAGCACTTCGAGGAATTAAGCGGAATAATGGAAGTCTGCCTTTGGGAACTCCGAGGAATCGAGGCAACCTTCCATCTTTCACTTATGGAACTTCTAGCGGCGTTTTTACCAACCCCGCTGTGGGAGATCCAAGGGCTACCATCTATCTTTCTCAAGTGCTTGATAATAACCAATATATTGGGAACGCCACTTTTGGCGGGCGAAATGTGCGGGCAGAAGGCTCGATTGCCACAACCAAAGAGTATTACGAAGTTACCCCAAACCGTTGGCCAGATGGCGGACACAACTCGCCCAAGGGATCATCCCCTACGAGTGATAATCAGATTCCAACTTCCTTTGCTCCCATCAATACCAATTTGCCACCCGGTCGAATCTCCAATACAGGTTCCCTGTCGAACATCTGCGAACTCGGCGGGGTGTTCGATCCCATACAATGGGCAGATCCGTCCTTGGGGGGTTGGGAAGGGAAGTGGACAAACCTCAGCATTTCCGCATCGAACAATAATACATTTGGAGGAGGCACCAGCTTGCGTATTGGTAGAGCCGAGCACGGCAAATTCGCCTTTACTAACTTTGCAGGAAATTCTACCCCCTCAATTCCCAACATGGGGGGATCCGCCGCCGCTCTTCTTGATCTTTTCTGTGTGACTAACGGAAATACAGGTGGAGGCCCTTTTCGCACGGGCGGAAAAATCAACCTCAATACCGCTCCCGCTCCAGTCCTTCGCGCCTTGGCAGGCGGCATTCTTCTTACCAACGACCCCTCCCAGTCCCCGAAAAATGCCGCTGTCCCCGCCGGCATGGCAGAAGCTTTTGCCCAAGGTGTAATGCGTTTCCGTTCCAAATACCCCTTCCTTACCCCCAGTCATCTATCTTTTATCGGTACAGATCCGGCCTGGCCCAACACCAACAACTGGCCCAATAACTCTGTCTTTGGAAACACGAATACGATCAGCCTTTCCACTGCACCTGGAAACACCTTTGGAACTTCGGCTAGTGTGAACATCAGCGAATGGAACGATCAAGCCGCCGGAGAGTGGTTCTCCAAAATTTATAATTTATCAACAGTACAGAGCGATAATTACCGCGTTTACATTGTCGCCCAGCTTGTCGATACCAACAAGCTGCCCACCAGCCCCCTGATGCGGAAATATGTCCAGTTCGCCGGCCGCCCAGACACCCCGGCAACCGGCGCCGTTAATGCCACCAACATCTATGGTGGCGATATGTGGTCTTGGAATCTCACAAAAGGATTGAAAAAAGTATATGAGTCACCCTACTAAATTACGCCTTTCTTGTCCCTAAGTTAAAAGCTAAAGAATGAACCAGTACTTGAATCCATCACACCACTTTTCAGATAACGATTTACGACCACTCTCTCTACGCATGAGAGGAGAGGCTCTTTCATGCCTCCTGCTCCTGTTCGCATGGATGCCCCTGTCCACTCATGGGCAGACACCGGCTCCATCCAAGGCTTCTATCGTCCTCGTGAATGCTTTGCCTGGACCAGAAAACCTCCACGTTTTCATGTCCAACCAGGAACTCTGGCCTTCAGGCTTTACCCCAGGTCAAAGCACCGGGGGGGTTATTATTCCCGGGGGCAAACCCTCCATGGAAGCCCGCTGTCCCGGCTTCGCCCCAAAAAAATTTACCGCCGATTTTCCCAATCGTGCCAATTGCGCCATGGTTTTTTATCCGGGAGAGGAAATCCAGGAAGGGCCAGACAAAGGGAAAAGAAGCATTGGAGTTTTTTTTCCCCCACCCATTTTGGATGGCCAAGCCCCAAAGGGGAAGATTTGGCAGGCTTTTCTTGCTGGGGCATTAGCCGAGGCCTCATTAACTATTAATAAAAAGCCGATTCGTTTAAACTTGGCTCAACCCCTCAAGCTAGAGAGCCAAGGATACTTAGAGGTAGAGGCCAATGGAGCTACTTTGTATGCTGGCAACCCGGATAGTGCAGGAAATTATTGGCTAGTCTTTTTTGGTAACTCTCTCGATAAACTTTCCGTTGTAAAATTAAATCATATTTACTTCGATATACCTTAAGCTCAGGTGTCACAGCTTCTTTACGGTTTCAGCAAACACGCACGGCCTCGACTAACTTTTTTACTCCAAACACCTCCGTTTCCCGATGCCCCCCTGAGATCAAATTGATTCCCAACTCCTTCGCCTTCACCTCCGTCGGATAATCCGCCTCTCCCGTGATTAGCGTGTCCAACTGCGCTTTGACCACTTGATCCAAATCCCCAAATCCCCCAGTGACAATTCCGATCCTCCGGCACACCTTTGGGCCGCGCCCCAACACCACCGCCTTTCTGCCTGTCACTCGATTTAACCGATTCACCAAATCCCTTAACTTCCACCTACCACCTTCCACCTTCCACCCGATGGCTCTCCCCATTGCGATGCCGAACTGTTTACCCTTCGAATCACCCAACCCCAAGGCCCTCAATAGCCCGATCGAATTCCCCAACTCATAATGCGCATCCAACGGAAGATGGGAGGAATAAATCGCCACTCCCAATCCCCTCGCCTCCCGAATCCTTTTCACCCGCATCTTTCGGTCCAAAGCCGAATTCCCCCAAAACAGTCCGTGATGCACGACCAGAAAATCTACCTTCTCTTTCCCCGCTCTTCGAATCGATTCGATATCCGCATCCACTGCCCATCCCACCTTCTTTACCGGCTTATTGTGGCTCACCTGCAGTCCATTCCTTGCCCCTGGATAGTCTCGGAACTTTTTTGTCTCCAAAATCCTGTCGCACTCCTTGGCCAACTCCTTTGCATTCATTCCATCTTCTTACCCCTTCCTTCCATCCAACGCATGGCGAATCTTACACTTCAACCCTATCGTCTCTCTGGACTAGTCTCCTTTGATGAATCCCGCGGTTGTCTTGGAACACTCCTCTTTCCTGATCGTCGACAAACCAGCCGGTTGGCTCGTCCACCCTACTCGCCCCGATGGAACTTTCACGCTCATCGACTGGCTTCGCGACCAGTACCCAGATGAATTTCTTTCCCTTGTTAGCCGACTCGACCGAGAAACCAGCGGCCTCCTCCTAGTTGCGAGAGGCAAAGAGAACGCCTCCCTTTTTGGGAAAATGCAGCAACGCCGAGAAATTCAAAAAAACTACCTAGCCCTTGTCCACGGTTGCCCCCCAAGTTCAGGCATGATCGATCAACCTCTCGACCGACTCGGAAAACATCAACCCAGCCGAATCTATATGCGCCAAGCCGTCGTACCAGGCACCTACCCCGCCCAAACGGAGTACAAAACCATCGAAACACGTACCCACCCGAAATATGGTGAGATAAGCCTTGTTGAGGCCTCCCCTAGGACAGGCCGACTCCACCAAATACGTGCCCACTTTGAATTTATCGGGTTTCCAGTCCTAAATGACAAGATTTACGGACAAAAAGATGATGTTTTCATAGACTATATCGATAAAGACACTAGGAATGAGCCTAAAATGGCCAGACATAGCCTTCATTCGTCTAAATTGTCCTTTGTTTTGGGGTCAGAGGCTATTTTTCAGGAAGTTGGACTTCCTGAGGATCTGGCTGAAATTTGGGATGCCTGCACTGAAGTAAAAGTTTGAGCTTTTACCCCGACCACTTATGAAATCGCATATGCCCTCCCCTATCTATCGGCTCCCTCCCTTTCAAGTCGACAAGGTCATGCTGGCCACAGCCGAAACAATCGACTGGGGCCTCAAACTCCTCGGCATCCCACCTCTCTGGAAAGAAACCCAAGGCGAAGGCATCAAGGTCTGCGTCCTCGATACAGGCATCGCCCTCGAACATCCCGACCTACAACCTGTAATCCTGGAAGCCCGCGACTTCACCCGCAGTCCTTCAGCAGCCTATGACGCCCAAGGTCACGGCACCCACGTCTCAGGCATCATTGCCGCCCGTCGCAACGCCAAAGGAATCGTCGGAGTCGCCCCCCAATCCAAAATCATCGTGGCCAAAGTTCTTAACGATGAAGGGGCCGGCACTTCCCAAGATATCGTCGCTGGCATCCACTGGGCCATTGAATCCAAAGCCGACATCCTCTCGATGAGCCTTGGCAGTCCCGAACCTGACGAAGAGATTCATCAAGCCCTCCTCCTTGCCATCTCCAAAGGCATCTTCGTAATCACCGCCGCTGGCAACGAAGGTCCCGAATTAGACACCGTGGGCTATCCCGCTGGCTTTCCTGAAATGGTGGCCGTCGGTTCAATCGACCGCCGAAAACGCCTGTCCCAATTCTCATCTCGAGGTCGCCAAGTCGATGTCGTGGCTCCAGGCGATGAGATCACCTCCTGCTATCCTCCTCGCAGTTACGCCACTCTTAGCGGCACCTCGATGGCTACCCCCTTTATCTCCGGCGTGGTCGCCCTCGCTCTGGCGAAACACCGAAAAATGGGAGGGAAGACACCTCTCCGCACCCAACAGGATCTCATCGAACACTTGTGCCGCACCTCCGCCGATGCCGGCTTGGCAGGGTTCGACCCTCTCTATGGCTGCGGAATCGTAAATCCGCTGAAATTGATTAAGGGGGTGGAATCTTAATTTTGGATACAGACGGCCGATCGGCCGCACCGAATTTTCTCACCCTTGCTGAGCTGGCTGCTGAATCAGAACTCCCTGCAACGGAATTCGCGAAACAATCTTTCCATCATACAAAACATCCAACGAATACTGCCCAGGACTTGGCAATCGCAGCCCTGCAATGTTGAAGATGAAGTTCTGGCTCCAAAAAAACGCCTGAGCAGGGGGTTCTCCCATGGTGAATTCAATTCTAGGCCCACCTTCAGGCAAGATTGCCTTTCCATCCGAATCGATGAAGGAAATCTGAATGGTGTGCTTCCCCTCATCCCCCGTCCGAAAAAGAAGCCTGAGCGCGATCGAACAGTGTGGATGCACCGCGGGGTACTGCCTCGCACAGATGGTATCAAAGGAACCCAACACACACAGCTTCCCCTGATAATCACTGGCTGAATCTGCAATCAACGCGGTCAGAACTTCCATAAACGAATGGTATCGAATCGCTTTCCGTTCAGCAAATGGTACGGATGAGCGTCTCGCTCATCCTAGGACGACCCGGAGGGTCATCCGTACCACTTCTCCGCCATCAAAATTCCTACTCCCTTCAACCCGATCTTCATCTTAAACTTCGCCTATGCCCCCTCTTCTCCTCTTCATCATGGCTGGAGGCTCTGGTGAGCGTTTCTGGCCTCTCAGCCGGAAGGCCAAGCCCAAACACCTGCTCAAACTTGTCTCCTCAAAAACTCTTCTCGAGGAAACTGTTCTCCGACTCAAACCTCTGGCACCCCGCCCTTCCAATCTCCTCATCCTAACCAATCACGAGCAGGTTCGTGGCATTCTTAAAGCACTGCCCCGCTTCCCAAAAAGCTCACTGATTCCCGAACCCGCCAAGCGCGACACTGCCCCTGCCGCGGCCCTAGCAACAGCCCTTGCTCTACGCACCCATCCCGACGCCGTCTTAGCCCTCCTCCCAGCTGACGCCGTGATCGGAAAGGCCCCGATTTTTCGGGCCCAGTTAGCCGCCGCTGCCCGTGCGGCAAACAGCTCCCCATCGTTTGTCGCCTTGGGGATCAAACCCTCCTACGCCGCAACGGGCTTCGGATATCTTCACCTGGGTCGAAAGACCCTGACTCAAATCAAGGGCGGTCCCTTCCTGTGCGTTCGTCGCTTTGTAGAAAAACCATCCTTGGCGAAAGCGAAGACATTCTTGAAGTCCCGTCAGTATGCTTGGAATGCAGGCATCTTTGTTTGGAAAGCCTCCACCTTCCTCGCGGAGGCACGCCGACAACAACCCGCTCTCGCTCGTTTTATTGAAAAGTTTCCCAAACGCGGTTCTTATGCTTCCTACCTCAAGCGGGAATTTCCCAAGCTACCGAAAATCTCTGTCGACTACGCCATTATGGAAGGTGCGAAATCTGTTCTGGCCCTCCAGGCCGCTTTTCCTTGGGATGACGTAGGCTCATGGAGCGCACTCCCCGCTCACCTGCCCACCAATAAACAAGGCAACACCTTCCGTGGTCAGGTGCTTTCCTTGGATAGCCGAAACACCCTCGCTCTAGCCGATGGAGGCCGTCCTATCGCCCTCCTCGGCACAGAAAACCTCGTGATCGTTGACACGCCTGACGCCCTGCTCGTGTGCCCCAAGAACCGAGTTCAGGAGGTGAAAAGGTTTCTTCCTCTGTTGCCAGATCATGTGATCTGATCGGCGGCACGGGATGAGCCTTCCCCTCATCTAAAGAGGGTACGGATGAGCGTCTCGCTCATCCTAGGACGACCCGGAGGGTCGTCCGTACCTAGCCCTATATCTTCCAACTTTTAGGCATTCTGAGCAGCAAAGGGCTCACGAGCAAAACAATCAAAGGCTTGAGCCAAACGTCGGTCGCCAAATAGATTGGCTTGCCCAGCCCGTCGCACATGAGCCCGATGCAGGCGATCGACAGGATTGCCCCCTTCCACCTTTCCCCTTCCCCATTCGTCCAATAGCTGACAGCAGCAAACGCAAGAAGGGGCGAGACGAGCACATAGCTGTTTGTCTCCGCTCGGGGATTAAAAATCGTCCAGATCAAGGCGGTCACAACCCATAATCCCCAAGAGCCGTTCATGGAACCGCCGCGCCGATATTTCCAAATCACGAAACATAAAGCTGCACCCGATGCGACTATGCGACTCAAAGAATTAAAAGGGAGCGGATTTTGGAATCCTACTTTTTCTAACATTCCAAAAAGGTCGCTTACCCTTAGATTTACGGGGGTGTAGGAGTGAGTGAGCTTTGTCCAGAATTCGATCCACTGCCCCAAGGCGTACGCTGGATTTGGGTGAATGAATCCAAGGACTCCCACAGCCACAAGGCCGACGAGAAGCGGGATCCGAATCGGAGCAAACACTGCAAAGACTAACAACCAAGGGGCGACTGCGATCGGTTTAAGAATAAGGGCCAAAGTCAAACATGCAGCCGCAGAGTTCCACTTTCCATTACGTATGCTGATGCAAAATAGGACTAGGGATGCAGAAAGAGCTAAATTCGTTTGCCCATTGTTAATCGCAGCTAGGGAAGCCGGCACGGCCAAGAAAACAAGAGGCGCGAACGTCGAATCGAACTCCCTTCGCGCACTGTTTTTCTCGTTAAAGATTTCAGCAAGTCTCCATAATCCCCATCCAAAGAGGCCAAACCCAAACAAGCGCCACACGATCTCCCCTAGGACAGCAGGTTGGATCAGATAAAATGGGGTAAATAGAACGGCAAACGTGGGTAGGTAAAGAAATCCATGAGTCCCTCCAGGATACATCGATTCACCCAACCACCAGTGACTCGAGGCAAACCTGTAATTTGGAACAACCCCAGTCCGATCAGGGTTAAAAACCAGATACAACGACATTCCCAAGAAAACCAATCCTAGAACGGAAAATGCAAAAAGGGCCCAGCGATTGCGCATGAGTAATTTCACGCCAAGCAGAACCGCGTTGCAAGGCAGGTTATAAGACCAAACGAGACTCCTGTGGGATCAAACGGCGATTTAGCAAAAGGGTTTACAATATTCTTACAAATCCAGGAACTTCACCTTCCCCGTGTTCACATCATAAATTGCACCCACCATCATGATCTTATTTTCACGAGTCAGTTGGTCCAAAATCCGACTATTACCACGAATATAGTTCATAGTATTGAGGACATTCTTACGAGCCACCTCATCCACAAATGCCTTCTTTTTATCATCAGCCCAATTCGAAAAATCCTTCAGCTGGCTAGGATCAATGGATCCTTGGATAATGCCAACCAACTCATCCAGATGGTCGCAGCCAGTTGCCTCCGTTGCGCTTTTCCCTGCCACCTTGAGATCTACAGACGCTTTTACGGCACCACAAGAAGTATGACCTAATACCAACAGAAGTTTGGCTCCAGCCACCCCACACGCAAACTCCAGACTTCCAATCATCTTGTCCCTAGCCACATTGCCTGCGATTCGAGCCACAAAAGCGTCCCCTACCCCCAAATCAAAGATATGTTCAACCGGAGCCCGACTATCAATACACCCCAAAACGGCCGCGATAGGAAATTGACCCGTTGCAGTGGCTCCAGCCTGCCTGCGCAAATCCCGAACGAGAGGCTTTCCTGTCAAATATCGTTCATGCCCATCTTTCATGATTTGCAAAACCTCAGCCGGCTTTAGGGACTGCTGAACTTCGCGACTGGAGTAGTCAACAAAGGTCAGGTCCTCCTGTAGTTTTTCATACTTCTTTTTGAAACCAATCAGGTTCACCTCCACCCCGTGCGCCTTGGATGTGACTTCCTTGAAATCCGCAAGGAGATCCAAAATATCGGGGTCGATGAAATCGCAATTCCGTGCGTCGATCTGTACCTTTGTGCCACGACGCGCCTCCATCAGGATTTTCTGTAGTGCTGCGCGATTGAAGAAACTGACCTGGGGAGCCAATTCCAATCGAAGAACATCCCCATGGACATGCTTTTCCATGACTTGATGAATCGATCGGCGATAGTTACTGCGTAAAATGAAGAGCAGGCTGATGCCAAGCCCAATGAGGATTCCCGTTAGAAGGTTCGTGAGCACAATCGCTAAAACTGTGATCGCAAAAGGCAAGAACTGGTACTTACCCGCCCTCCACATCTGCCCAATGACCTGCGGACTCGCCAACTTATACCCAGTCACAATCAGAACTGCCGCCAAAACGCAGAGTGGGATCTGATTCAACCAACGGGGCAACAACGCGACGCAACTGAGAAGCAAGAACCCGTGAAAGATGGTAGAAACTTTTGTCTGCACTCCTGCATTTAGATTCGCCCCCGAGCGAACAATCACGCTCGTCATCGGCAACCCACCCAGAAAACCACTCACCATATTCCCCACTCCCTGTGCCAAGAGTTCCCGATTTGCCGGACTCTTTCGCTGTTGAGGATCGATCTTATCCACCGCCTCGATCGTCAAAAGGGTCTCCAAGCTCGCAATCACCGCTAAGATAATTCCGGCTCCGTACACTGCGGGTTTGGCCAAGGCAGAGAAATCAGGATATGAAAACAGCTGCAGGAAACCCGAGCTTCCCTCAGCGACAGGCACCTGGACCAAGTGAGTGGAAACAATCGCCCAAGGATGACCCATTTGAATCAGTAGAAGATTTGCACCAGTGCCAAATAAAACAGCCACCAAAGGCCCAGGAACGGGGGATTTCTGCAGCCAGGGTACCTTTGCCCATAAGATGAGAAGTCCGACCGCCAGTAACCCAATCACCGCTGCTCCGGGAAGAAACATTCGGAAGGCTGCAGGAAGCTCAGTGAAGGTGTTTTTTGCATCCGTCTGGCTGAAATCGGTATCTCCTACCGGATCTGCATCGTATCCCACCAGATGGGGAAGCTGCTTTAAGATGATAATGATTCCAATTGCTGCTAGCAGACCTTTTACAACGCTGGATGGGAAAAAGGAGGCAAGGAATCCACCTTTAAGAAGTCCAAACACGATCTGTAACACCCCAGCCACAATGACGGCGACAAGGAATGCCTGAAAGGATCCAAGTTCGGCTATCTGAGCCGCCACCACAGCGGTTAACCCGGCCGCAGGACCCGTAACGCTGGTACTGGAACCGCTCAGTGCCCCCACAACCAGACCACCCACAATCCCTGCAATGATTCCGGCAGCAAGAGGCGCGTTGGAAGCTAAAGAGATCCCAAGACAGAGAGGTAACGCGACAAGGAAAACAACCAATCCAGCAGGCAAATCCTTGGCGAGGTTGGAGGGCTTAAAGAGTGATAATGTTGACATCAAAATAGAAAATTAGATGCGACTAGTCTCATGTCTAGAGGGAAATCAATCACTTAGGGCGGTACGGACGGCTGGGACAGACGTTCGCACCATTGATTCAAAGTTTCAGTGTTCAAGCTTTGCACCGGCGGAAAAGCAGGAAGCTTGTGCCTTGGTACGGACGGCTCTCCGAGCCGTCCTAGGACGCCTGGGACAGGCGTCCGTACCATTGATTCAAAGTTCACAAATTCAAAACTAAAGTAGGTCGAGACCGATCTGATCTAAAAACAGAAACCCCCCGGACGAGCAATCGCTCTCGTCCGAGGGGTTTCTAAACTAACTGTGTTCTAAATATTCTCTAGAAGCTGTAGACTACTTCAGCACCAGCGTAGTGAGCTGGGCCTCTGCTATTGGACGCACCGGCATTGGTTCCGGTGTTCGTTCCGGAAATATTGTCACCCCAATCCAAGCGATATTCTGCTCGGATGAGAACGTTGTCGATCACGTTGAAACCGGCGGTGATCGTGTATTCCCACCAGCTTAAACCTGCAGCCTGATTATTATTGCCTAGATCATTGCTGATTTTGTTTAGGTTATCACCACCGAAGTATTCACCACGGCTCATGAGCGAGAACCAGTCGTTAAACTGATACTTCGCGTAGGCCGAAGCACCCCACCAAGTGGTGTTGTTTGCACCAGTGGTTGGGTTAGAAGA
>Ga0164294_10002267_pt1 | contig 17473 bp, 10 predicted proteins | sample GEODES005metaG_FD_111479 | JGI IMG/M metagenome (GOLD analysis project Ga0164294, IMG submission 111479) | Oligotrophic lake water microbial communities from Sparkling Lake, Wisconsin, USA - GEODES005 metaG | ecosystem: Environmental > Aquatic > Freshwater > Lake | place: USA: Sparkling Lake...
CATATCTACCACACCCTGCTCCAATAATTTCCTAGGGATTTGCATATTACCCACTTCCGGCATCCCGGGGTATCCTACCGGACCAACACTTTTCAACACCAGCACACTATCTGCAGTTACGGGCAACTCGGGGTCGTTAATCCTTGCATGATAATCTTCTATATGTTCAAATACAACAGCTTGCCCTTTATGTTGCAATAACCTTGGCGTAGCCGCTGAAGGCTTGATCACAGCACCCTCCGTACATAAATTCCCCGTTACTATTGAAATACCCGATTGACTTTTAAACGGCTTATCTATTGATGTAATCACATCAGTATTGTAACATTCGGCACTTTGATAGTTTTCGGAAATGGGTTTCCCACTTACCGCAATTTGATTGGAATGCAATTGATGGTGCAGGGCTTTCATCACAGCAGGTAAACCGCCGGCATAATAAAAATCTTCCATAAAAAATTCACCCGATGGTTGCAGATTGGCCAACAAAGGAATCCCCACCGATAACCTGTCAAAATCTTCCAACTGAAGCGGAACGCCAATCCTACCCGCAATCGATAAAAGATGCAATACAAAATTGGTAGATCCTCCAATGGCAGCATTCACCATGATGGCGTTTTCAAAAGCTTTGGGGGTTAAAATATCTGATAATTTCAGGTTTTCCTTCACCATCTCTACAATTCGTTGTCCAGAATATTGTGCCAACACCTTTCTTCTACTATCTGCTGCTGGAATAGCCGCATTATCAGGTAACGTTAATCCAAGAGATTCTACCATACAAGCCATCGTTGACGCCGTTCCCATTACTGCACAATGTCCCTGACTCCTACACATACAAGCTTCGGCGGTGGTTAATTCTTCTTGTGTCATTTCCCCTTTCGAAAACGCATCATTGAAACGCCAAACATCACTGGTACTAATGGATTTACCCTTGTATTTTCCGGTAAGCATCGCACCACCCGAAACAACAATAGTGGGGATATTTACACTACAAGCACCCATCACCAAAGACGGCGTGGTTTTATCACAGCCACACAACAACACTACCCCATCCATCGGATTTGCCCGTATCGACTCTTCTGTATCCATACTGGCAAGATTGCGGTACAACATTGCCGTGGGCTTCATTAATGTTTCGCCTAAAGACATCACTGGAAATTCTATCGGTACACCTCCTGCTTCCAAAACGCCTTTTTTTACAGATTCCGCAAGCTCCCGAAAATGTGCATTACAAGGTGTGAATTCACTCCAAGTATTGCAAATACCTATAATGGGTTTGCCCCTAAAAGACTCATCTGGAATACCTTGATTTTTCATCCAAGCCCGATAGATGAACCCATCTTTGCCAGTGCGGCCAAACCAATCCTGACTTCTAAGCGTATTTTTTTCCATTATACTGTAGTTTATTAACAATAACTAGGCAAAATGTAACCGTTTTCAAACACCACCATACAAATACATAACGACAGTCTTTGCTGATGATAAACGATACCTTAACAATTTACACATTTGAAATGTTTTTTTGTTCATCTTTTTAATATTTATCTGCGCATTTACGCCATTAGGGTTATCGATTCCATTTGGATAGGTGACCTTTTAAATAAAATTGCGGCCAGGTATGGAAGGAGTAGAAAATTTTATGCCCCTACAACCCAAAAAGTCATTGCTTTTTTGTTTTTCACCCTTAGAATCACTAATCTTACAAACAATTATCAACTACTCATCATCTTAAACTAATTATGCTACAAGCATCGGTTTTACTGCAAACAGGTTGTACACTTGGCGAAGGACCAGTTTGGTTTGAAGCAAGAAACAGCTGTCTTTGGGTAGATATTCTTGAAAAAACAATCTTTGAGTACCATCTTCAGAGCAAAATATTGGATAGGCATCAGATGCCCCAGATGGTTTCATTAATAATACCAGCAGGAGACCATAATGTTATTGTTGCCCTTCAAGGAGGAATTGCACGATACCATCTTGACAACAAAAATTTTGAGATGATTTCAGATCTTCATCTAGACTGGACCAATATCCGATGTAACGATGGCATTTGCAATATCAATGGCCACTTGTGGATTGGAACAACTGGCATCGACCATGCCGATGGCGCTGGAGATCTTTATTATATCGACAACAAACTTACAGTGCAAAAGCAACTGAAACAGTTGACCATTTCAAACGGGATGGCTTTATCACCAGACAATACCCATCTATACCATACCGATAGCGTAACGCAAAATATATGTTGCTATACAGTTGATAACTCCACAGGAATGATGCAGTTTAATCATGTAGCCATCAGTGTTCCCAAAAACATGGGTATTCCGGATGGGATGGCAATGGATGAAGAAGGAAAACTTTGGATTGCTTTGTGGGGCGGGTTTGGCGTAGGAAGATTTGATCCCCAAAACGGTAAAATGATTGCTTTTATACAGCTCCCAGTGCCACATGTTACCTGCTGTGCTTTTATAGGTGAAAATAGACGTACATTACTCATCACCACTGCGAAAAAAGGATTAACATCCGAGGAGTTAGATCAATATCCACTGAGTGGACATGTATTTATTGCTGAGGTAGATGTGGCAGGATTAAAGAAATATGATTGCACATTGTAATATTTTCATAGTAAATTAACAACTACAAAGCGTCAATAAATATTTTATGACAGAGGGAAGATTTCACAACAAAACGGTTATTGTAACTGGTGCCGGCCAAGGAATTGGTTTTGAGATTTGTAGCCAACTTGCTGCCGAAGGGGCTTTTGTTGTATTAAATGATATTGATGAACAACTAACTAACGCTGCAGTAGATCATATTACGCTCCAAAATGGTCGTTGTGTGGGCGTTTCGGGTGATTCTAGTCAATTAAACCTCATCCAGCAACTGGTTGATACAGCGGTTCAAGCAACTGGAAGCCTCGATGTGGTGATTGCCAATGCAGGGATCACCTTGTTTGGAGATTTTTTTGAATATCCGCCTGCATCGTTTTTTAGGGTGATGGAAGTTAATTTGGCAGGAACATTTTTTCTCGCACAAGCTGCATCAAAGCAGATGAAGGTGCAAGAAAATGGCGGATCACTATTATTAATGTCTTCTGTAACTGGCCATCAAGCCCACAAAAACCTTGCAGCGTATGGGATGAGTAAGGCCGCGTTAGAAATGCTTGCCAAAAACCTGGTAGTAGAATTATCACCGTACCATATCAACATCAATACCATTGCACCCGGCGCTACCATCACAGAAAGAACCGCCTCCGACCCCGAATACCATGAAACATGGGCAAGAATTACACCCATGGGCAAACCCGCATCTACAAAAGATATTGCAGCCGCGGCGCTATTCTTGACTTCAACTCACGCAAAACACATTACCGGACAAAGCCTAATCATTGATGGTGGGTGGACATCCATTAGCCCATCTCCTTATTAATATATTAAATCATTTTACAACCTATCACCATGACAAAAAAAATCACTTTAAGCACCATCTTATTCATTGTAGCATTGGTTTCCTTTTCTTTTATCAATATAATTCCTAAAAAGGAAACGCCTATCAACCCTTCAGCAAAAATAAATATCGGTTGGAAAATAGGTTTACAACTGTATTCATTTAAAGATCACCCTTTAGCAACGGCTATCAAGATGGCTAAAACTAGCGGTGTTACCTTTGTGGAAGCATTCACTGAGCATAAGATGGGTAAAGATTTTAACGACAGTTCTTTTGGCAAATTAGATGAAAAAAGCATCATCAAATTGCAGCAAATGATGAAAGCAAACAACCTAAAGATGTCATCCATTTATGCCAATAATCCTAAGAGTGTACGGGATTGGGACAATTATTTCAAGATTGGTGTGAGATTAGGTATTCAGTATATTGTTTGCGAACCTAGGAAAAAAGACTTAAATAGTTTAGATAGTTTATCTGAGATATATGGAATAAAAGTGGCCATTCACGAGCATGCCAAAGGGGAAAGTGCTTATTGGCATCCCGATTCTGTGTTGGCAGTTATCAAGGGAAGAAAAAACTTTGGTGCTTGTGCCGATATCGGTCATTGGGCAAGAAGCGGGTTAGATCCTGTAGCTTGTTTAAAAATGTTAGAGGGTCATATCATAGGGGTTCATGCCAAGGATATCAATGAGTTTGGGAATGTAAAGGCTAAAAATGTAGAATCAGGAAAGGGCGTAATTGATTTTAAAGCAGTGTATAAAGAACTCCAAAGGCAACGATTTAAAGGGGTTATGCATATTGAATGTGAATATAATTTTGAAAATAATCTTCAAGATGTCATCAATGCTAGGAGCTACTTAATAGGATTGAAACCATAGAATACCAATCAATTGATGACGTGATGGTTGTTGTTTTTCAATGTATCATCCAACAAAATAAAGCCTAAAAGTGCAAAGAAGTAGTTCTTAAGTTAGCAATAATTAATACACAGTATTTGAATACCATTATGATACAAAAAAACACTTTACGCGCAATAATTTTGATTATAAGTTTGTTTTCTCTTTCTTTTATAACAATTATTTCAAAAAAAAACAAGCCAATCAATCCTCCTTTGCAAAGACATCCAGCATGGAAGGTAGGTGTGCAATTGTATTCTTTTAAGCAACAAACTTTCACAAAAGCCCTTGAAATGGCTAACGCCAGTGGTGTTTCGTTATTGGAAGAATTAACCGATCGTACAATGGGTAAGGAATTCAATGATATCTCCTTCGGTAAACTGGATGAAAACGGCATCAACAAGTTGCAAAAAATGTTGAAAGAAAAAAACTTGAAGATGTCTTCTATTTATGCCAATAATCCTAAGAATATGCAGGATTGGAACAATTATTTCAATATTGGCAAGAAGTTGGGGATAAAATATTTTGTTTGCGAACCCCAAAAGAATGAATTGAATCTATTAGATTCCTTATCGGAGTTGTATGGTATCAAGATTGCCATTCATGAACATGCCAAAGGAAAAAGTGCTTACTGGCACCCCGATTCTGTTTTGGCCGTAATCAAGGGCCGGAAAAATTTTGGTGCTTGTGCTGATATTGGTCATTGGGTTAAAAGTGGTTTAGACCCAATAGCCTGTCTGAAAATGTTGGAAGGTCATATTATAAGTGTTCATGTGAAAGATGTAAGCGAGTTTGGAAATCCTACAGCAAAAAATGTACCCCTCGGTAAGGGTGTAATCGATTTTAATGGATTATACAAAGAACTCAAGCACCAACATTTTAAAGGTATCATGCATATTGAATGTGAATTTGATTTTGACAATAACCTTCAAGATATCATTCATTCAAAAAATTATCTTCTCGGTTTTCAACCAAATTAGATAAAATATAATGTATGAAGGGTATTACTCATTCACTAAAAAATGTAGGATTCTACCAGCGTTCCCCATACTTTTTTCGTTTTTGTTATTAGCCATTCGGATAATCAAACGGTGATTCTTGTTTTTCAATGTATCATTCAACATGATATACCAAGGAAGATGTAATGATTTACTCCATTGGGTAAAGAGATCGTAGCGTTGAAAAGGTTTTCCATCAATGCTGTATTCAATAATCCCTGCATCAGGGCCAGATGCAATACAAATGCCGATGGCAGTACCTTTGAAGGATAATTGCATGGTTGCGCCAGCTTCTTCCGTTACCAATGCCGGTAGGTGTACAAATTGCTTGCGGGTTCCGGCACCATCGGTTGGCACCCAGTTGTCTACCAACACCCATTTGCTTAAATGGGTTGCTTTGTCTACGGGTAGATACATCCCCGCGGAATAATTAAAGGGTTCAAAAGCTTTTGGCAACGCTGCTTCAACGGGCAATGCATCTAAAGGAATGGAATGGTATCCGTTGAAAAGAAATTGGTTAATTGTTTTGGCATACACTTCTTGCCCAAACAGCGAAGGATGTAGATCTTTAAAATCCTCTTTCCAATTAAATTCACCGGCATCTATTCTTGCGGTAACTTCTTTTGCCAAATGAATGGTATTGATGTTGTAATGCGCAGCAATCATTTCATGGTTGCGGATTTCTGCGGGGATTTTTCCACTTCTATACTCCGAAATTTTATCTGGATCTACGCAATGCATCAGGATGATATCCATTTTGGGGTTGCTGATTTTGGCATGGCGGATGATGCCTTCCATGCCGCGCAACTGGGCAGTAGAATCAAATCCATTGGTTCGGTCGTTTACGGCGGCTTCTTCAAAAAACAAATCGATATTTCCCTTTAGCAATACTTCTGAAGCCAATCGAAATGCTCCGGGTGTGCTACCCGTAGAAGAAATGCCGGCATTGATGAATTCAAATTTCGTTTTTGGAAAACGTTCGGTGAGGAATTGGCAAACTTTCTCACGCCACCCATGTCCTTCTGTAATTGATCCGCCCATAAAAGCTACACGACCGGTTTTGAACTTTGTAAACTGGATATAGCTATTTTGTAACGAAGATCTGGTTATGTGAAATGCGGCAGGATCTAGTATCTTTTGAACCGGTAAGGTGTTGGATACAATGAAATCTACAATACGTTGGGGGTCTTCTATCTTAAAATGATGTCCTTCAAGTTCTTGTGCACCTCTGGTCATGGGTACAATGGTGGCAATGCCACCCAAACGGATGTATCTATCGATGAGTAAAAAAGTGTTTTCGTTGTTGGGAACAATTTTATCGTTTAAGCCAATGGCGTGTAAAACGGGAACTTTACAAGCAGCCAAGCCTTCTAAGTTATCGATAGGGCTATTTTTAAATGCAATCATTTGAGTTTCCGACAATCCATAACTTTTCAGCAGGTCTTGCCATTCTGCCGGCGAGCCTTTGCCTTCACCCTTTCCGCCGGGCCAACTTTTTACATCACAAACCGGGGCTTCGGCATAGATACACGCCACTTTTAATGGATTGCGTTTTGCCCAATTGTATACATACAAACCACCTCTACTGATGCCCTCAAGTGCCACTTTGGGTGCAAATTTTTTCTCTGTTGTTAAGAATGCATAAAATTCATCCCAAATATGCATCGCTTCTGGCGAACCGTATAAATTATTGGCGTTGATATAAGCAATATGAAAGCCACGCGACAACAAGATGGAATCCATGTCTGTATGCCAATCGGGGAAATACGCTTTTAGCACCCAGGGGTTACCGTCTAAAGCACGAGTAGGCTGCACAATCCAGGCTTCTCTCCCTTGAAAGTCAAATTGTATGCGTTCAAAGCCATGCCATACATCCTTCTTTTCCATGTGGGAAGGCAAAAAAGGATTGGCCATACTAGGGATAACACACGTTACCATTAAACAAACAATGATGATGCGCTTTTTCATGTCTTTAAGTTGATGTAAGCCTTCCACTGATAGCACTCCAATAGCCCATCCAGTAAGGAATTAACTTTAAAGTTATGGGATGTGTAGCACATTTTAGCAGTAAATTACCCCATTAAGGATCTCCTTATTCTAACGGCATTGTTACCCTTGTCATTTTCCCTTCTGCATTTACACCTTCTAGCACTACCAGTAATTTTTTACTGATATCATTGTTATAGAATTGTACCCTAAACCTTGGACTTTTTTTATTGGTGATGATATATGGGTTCCAGTACAATGTTGTTCTGATATCAGTTTCAGGGTTTTCGCTGGGATTATCGTATTGTGGGTTATAAAATTCTTTAAATCGGGTGAATCCAGCCATTAAGGTAGACAACATGCCTTTACTATTTTTGCCAGTGTTAGAAGATCGGGTATCACCGCCTTTTTTGGTATATATTGATATGGCACCACCATCGCCTCCTCCAGATCCACCAAAAAATGGCGGACGAAATACTTTTACCATAGCAATATCGTTCATGCTGATGTTTTGTACCATGCTAGGGTCAACTCTCATTTGATCGATGTAAATTTCTGGGGTTCCGCCTCTCCAAGACATGGTGGTAGACGACCCTGCTCTAGAAATTTGCAGTCCCGGAACCCTTCCTTGAAGGTAGGTCATAATATCAAAACCCATATTGGCGGCGGGGTCGCTCATGATGTCAAAAACAAAAGCGTCTCCACCAGAGAAAAGTCCGGTAGCGTATCGTTGATCGATGGCATCTTCCTTTGGTTTCACCCTAGCTTTGATGACAACTTCCTGCAACGATTTGTACATTGATCTTTTTTTCCAATCTTCTTGCAATTGGAGGAAATAATTCATTTTAGATTTTGCTAAACTATCGTTCCAATTGATTCTGCGTTCATCATCATTGTATGCAATATTTTTTGCTGTAGGTTTTAGTAGCCCATTATCAAACTGGATTTGCGTCATAGCATCCAGTTGTTGGTTTTTGTTGAAGCTGTAAAATATCCTTACGGTATCATAAAAGAAGACATCATGATTTTCAAAAGTGCCCTCTTTAGATACAGGTTGGAAAATAAATTTCCGGCTGCTGTCTTTATGTTGGATGATCATATTCAGCAACAAATCGTTTACGCTAATTGATTTCATGCCATTCACCTTGCCAGCAATTTTCATCCAATCTTTTTCGAGGGGATATTTTAGTTCGGGGGGGATGCCTGCTTTTAATTTTTCCCAGTTGAATCTTCTCCAACCGTGGGTAAGCATTACGAGGTCGAGATGTGCGGTAACAGAATCGGCATCGGTAGAAAGGTAATAGCCGGGGTTGTGGATTTTGCCTCTAATTTCACCACTCAGCATAAGGTCTGAGTAAATAGTATTGGGAGCAATTACAGGTTCTATGGAAGCATCTGTAACGGAGATAGACATATTTGTGGCAACCGTATCAGATACGTATACATCAAAAACATTTTTTCCTCTTTTGGTGAGGGAAGCCATTTGCGGAATCAGTTTGGCGCCAAATTCGTGGGATCTGTTGTTCACGAAAAGAATTCTTTCTGCCAGCGGTTGCCAGTTTTCATTAAACAAGGTAAATTGCAATACGCCGGTGCTCATTTCTGTTATTGGGATTTTTGCCAATAAACCGGTTTTTTCTTTAGCGTTTACATCAACTTTAAACAATAGGCTTTGGTTCATGTGTACCATTAAGTACATCTTTTTTAGGCTTTCGGGCGCGATCAGGGATCGCTCAATTTTTACCGCAGCAAATTCATTGGTAGGGGTGATACTCAGGGTAACCCCTTCTGTTTTGGCGGCAGGTAATGCGGTGGTTCCTGTATTTCCTAAGGGGTCAGACCATTTTACCCAATACTTTTCTCCTGCTTTAGGTAATAGTAGAAAGATGCCCATTCCATCATGTTTAACTTTAAGTGTATCAATTACTTTATTGGTTTCTGTCATCAATATGCCCTTAATGGCAACGGGTAAACCGAAATTATTGGAGGCTTTAAAAGCGATTTTGCTCACCAAGCCGTTTACCAGATCGCTGCCACCTTCTGGAAACAATTCAACTTGAGTAGTGGGTATAGCCCGTTTTTTGAGGTCAGTGGGGGTATTGTTATTGATAACCAAATCTCTAACATATTGAAAATCAGGTTCATCGTTCAGCGACCATTGTGTATAGACTTTCATCCGTAGAAAATTGCCCGTATATTCTGAGGGGATATCAAAAGCACCTTTTGACGTAGATTGATAAAGGGGCGATACCATTTGTCTAATCATTTTCCCGGTGGTATCAAACCATTCTACATATACATTTTTACTCAAATGCGTAAGTCCCTGATCGTCTAAGATGTATATTTTATACCAAATGGTTTCTTCTTTGTTGTACACTGTTTTATCAAAATGCACATGGATTTTCTCTTTAGGGAAGCCATAAACATAGATATTCATCATGGAATCAATCTGTTGGCTGAAAAGAGAAAATTGATTGAATAGAATGACAACAAGGAGAATACCAATACGCCTTAAATTCATAATCAGAAATTGAAATGTAAAATTACATGATGTAGTGTTTTTAACGTGTATATTTTTATTCAAAATAGTTCAAATAAACAAAAGTTGTATAATATATAAACAAAATTTGGATGAGTTAGATGGAAGACAATTGTTGAAACCCAATAAAATGAATCATTCAATGAGCTTTAATTCATTCATTTTCACTCATAGATATTCTAAACATATTGTATCAAAAAGTTATATGTTAATTAATTTGCAGGTCATTAATGCTCTTCTTAAAATAAAAACTATACCATTTTGATTCGATAGAACCCAAGTGTGTACCATCTAGCGTTTGAAACTTTAACGAATCAGGTTTATCGATATAAGTGTAAGAAGATTTTGGAAATTTATTATAAAATGCTTTTCTCAAATATTCAAAATAGGGTAAATCTTGAACACGATGATTTATTGGCATTTCAAAAAATACAATTTTTGTTCCTTTATTTTCGTATGTTTTTAATATTTCAGCCAATGTTTGTAAGCGTAAATTGATTACACTATCTTTAAATGGAAGTGAAAATTCAGTTACTTTATTCATCACCAACAGGTTAAACAAGGCAGAATCAATTTCATTAATTTGGGAAGACGGTTTAGTATTTGATATTTTTTGGGGCGTTTGAAGCGATTTAACTTTATTCATCATCAGGTTACCTAGAACAACCATAGGTTGTTTATCTTCCCTTAATGATTTGATGTGTTTTTTTATGGTTAGTGACGGATTACTGAATGTTTTTTTAAAATCTTCATTAAATCCTCTATCAATAAAATTCATTTCTATAAAAATACATTTCGGTATTTCATTTTTCAGGGACAATAAGTAGAGCCCATCAAAAACACCTAAAGCGGCTAGGGATAAGTTAAAAATGTTGGGAATACTATCCTTAACAATTCTTTCAGCAAGCGATGTTCCAAAGATTATATTCTTATTTGAAATATCAGTATTGTATAAAAAATCTTCTACTTTAACAGATCTAGGTTGTAAGTCATTACCAGTTCCCGACCAATATGCAGGAGCAAAACTAGAAACAAAAATAAAATATGAAATACATAAAATAGTTGTTATTGCTATTGATTTTGTTATCATTTGGATTAAAATTGAAAATAAATAAACGTTCCTGACGCACCACTATTATGAAAAATTAAAAACAATAATATGCTATAGGCAACATATTCTATCTTTTTTAAATAGTTGAAAACCGGTGTGTTTTTACACAGATAGATCACGTGATAAAAAATTACGGGCAAGGAATACAAAACAATAAAAATCACATTTTTAATATCTCTATAATTTTTAACATTGCTATCATTATAATGGTTATTAAAAATGCTAGATAAATAACCTATTACATTGGTGAAATTTGACAATTTAAAAAGTAACCAAGCCAATGTAATAAAAACAAAAACAGTGACCCCCTTGAATATTTTATATGTTAGACTACGTGCTTTTTCCCCTTTACCACTTACTAATCTTTCAATGGCTAAAGCCAATCCATGAAATGCGCCCCAAACCGCATAACTCCATTCGGCACCATGCCATAGCCCGCCCAATAACATCACAATGAATAAATTAACATATGTTCGAATTTTACCTTTTTTATTACCACCTAGCGGTATATATAGATATTCCATTAAAAATGAGGACAATGAAATATGCCATCTTTTCCAAAATTCTTTAAAAGAGGTAGATATGTAAGGAAAATTAAAATTTGCATTAAAATGATAGCCAAATAATTTTGCAAATCCAATTGCTATTAGTGAATAACCCGCAAAATCAGCAAAAATCTGGAATGAATATCCAAAAAGCATCACAATCAAAGACACTGTTGATGCTTGAAAATAATAGGGGAAATCCATGAGTTTAGTATACTCCTTTAAGTTATCGGCAACAACCATTTTTAAGAAATAACCTGTAACTAGATGTTTAAACACATATTCCCATTCAATATTTTTAAAATATTTAATTGTTATTTGGGGTATAAAATCATGCGCTTTTACAATTGGACCAGAGATAAGTTGAGGAAAAAATCCTTTGAAAAATAAAATTTGACGGGCATGTTGTAAAAAAGATTGGGGAACTAAATGTTTGTTGCTGATATATTTTTCTTTGTACACATCAACAATTAAACTTATCCCTTGAAAAGTAAAAAAGGAAATTCCAATTGGTAGTGGTAAAGTTAAAAAAAACGAATCTAGTGATAAAGGTCCTTTGAAAAAGGATTTATACAATAAAGGCGAATATTTAAAAAAGATTAGAATAGATAAATTAAGTATTACGCCACCGTAAGCAAACATTTTTTGAAAATTCCTATTTCCAAAAACAATATAATAACTTGAAACAATATTTATACTAACCGAAAACAAAAGCAATAAAACCAATATTGGTTGATTATATGCATAAAAAAGCAAACTAGATAAAATCAAAATTTGTGATTGCCATCTTGATACTATTGGTATATAATAGAGACAAAAAGTAATTAATAAAAGAATCAAAAAAATGAAACTAGTAAATAACATAATATTTTCAAAGATTGTTACAACTTAAAACAGATGTTTGCATTTAACTTATGCAACAAAATCTTTAACGAAAGGAAAAATTAATTAGTATAAAAAAAGTTGAATTTTCGAAATAGTTAATATTTATAAAAAAAAATTCAACTAACCACACTACAGATTATACATCAATCAAATCAACGCTATTTCAATTCTTTGAGAACCCAAAAATTATATATACCTTGATTCTAACTCAACGGTTTTAATAATGAAATTTTACGCTTTAAAAGCAGGCATCACTGCTTTATTTTTTTGTTTTCAATTTGGTGCTATCGCACAAATACAATCGATAGACTCCACAATGCCTATTCATGCTCATCCCCGCATTTTATTGTTTAGCGGAGAAGAAGCAGCCATTCGGCAGACCATTTCATCTGATACCGTTTGGCGAAATGTGCATCATGTTATCATAAGCGCATCAGATAGTTTGCTGGTTAAAGAACCTATTAAAAGAATTCAAATTGGACGGCGCTTGTTGGATAAGTCAAGAGAGGCTATTAGACGCTTGTTTTATCTATCTTATGCATACCGCATAACATATGATAAAAAATATCTCCTTAGGGCAGAAAAAGAATTGTTGACAATAGCTGCCTTCAGTGATTGGAATCCCTCTCATTTTCTAGACGTTGCCGAAATGACATTGGCGGTTTCTATTGGATACGATTGGTTGTATAATGAACTTTCGCCATCATCAAGGGAAATTATCAGGGAAGCAATTCTTAAAAAAGGATTAGAACCATCTTTAAATTCAAAATACAACGGCTGGCTAACAGTTGAACACAATTGGAACCAAGTATGTAACGCTGGAATGGCCTATGGTGCAATGGCTATTTACGAATCACAGCCTGAACTTGCCCGAAAAATTATTAATCGTGCAATCGGTACAATTGTTTTGCCGATGAAAGATTACGCTCCTGATGGCATTTATCCGGAAGGATATGGCTATTGGGGTTATGGCACCAGCTTTAACGTATTGTTTATCAGTGCAGTAGAAAAACTATTTGGATCTGATTTCGGATTGAATGCAATGCCTGGTTTTCTAAAAACCACAGGCTTTTTAGAGGGTATGACAGGGCCTTCTGGCAAACCTTTTAACTATTCTGATGCTGGCGGCAACGGAGGGTTTCATCCTGCTATGTTCTGGCTTTCCAAAAAAATTAACGATCCTTCTGTTTTGTGGGAAGAAAAAAGATACTTACTAAGAAATAGTCCACAAGCATTGGTAGATGATCGCCTTTTACCAGCCGCTTTGCTTTGGAATGGTGGCGTTACCATGGATAAAATTACGGCGCCCGCCTCTACATTTTGGACAGGCAACGGTAAAAATCCCATGGTTCTTATGCGCACTTCATGGACAGATTCAAATGCGCTTTATGTAGCCATGAAAGGCGGATCTGTATCCATAAACCACGCCCACATGGACGTTGGCTCTTTTATTATGGAAGCTGATGGTGTTAGATGGGCAATGGATTTTGGCATGCAAGATTATGAATCATTAGAATCTAAAGGCATTCAACTTTTTGGCAGAACCCAAGATGCACAACGTTGGACGGTATTCAGATTAACCAATCTTGTACACAATACACTTGCCATTAATAACCAACATCAATTGGTTACAGGAACTGCGCCAATAACCAAATCTGGCAGCAATCCTTCCTTTATGTTTGCGGTAACAGATCTATCGCAAATTTATAACAATCAAGTGGCAAAGTCGGTAAGAGGCATTGCCATTGTTGACCAAAATCATGTTGTAGTAAGAGATGAAATTGAAACGCTGGATACAATAACCACCATTCGATGGACCATGCTAACGCCAGCATCTGCTAAAATAGTAGGGAAAAATCAAATTGAACTCACTAAAAATGGTAAAACACTATTGCTTAAAGTTAAAGCTAAGGGTAAAATTGAAATGAAAACATGGTCAACCGATCCGCCACATGATTATGATGCACCAAACCCAGGAACCACCCTTGTTGGTTTTGAAATAACGCTACCGGCTAATTCCAAAACTGCTTTAAATGTTTCCCTTCTCCCAGGGAAAACCAGTACAAAGCGGTTAAAAAACTTGTTGCCATTGGAGAAATGGGGACAATAAAACGTTCCTTTCAACACCTCAAAATAACTAAAAACTGTTTTGAGGTGTTTTTTATCTAAACCTAACTATTTATTTATCATTGATTAGCTCATGACAATTTCTTTAAAAAGAACAATTTTACTTTTGTTGATAAGTCTTCAACAAGTTTGTACAAACCCAACAATGGCGCAAACCAGCCATCCGCATATATTGGTTTCTCCAGCAGACAAGCCGATAATCCTAGAGAAAATTGAACAACAAGCTTGGGCTAAGTCATTTTATGACGAAATTGAAAAGAAAGTTACCCCTTATGTAGAAAGGCACAAAACAAATCCAGAATGGATACTGAGCCGCTACTTAATGAATCGTATCCCTGGGAAAAGATACATTAACTTTTTATCAGATGCAGAAGGCACCGCGATGGTTAGTTATGCTGGAGATGCGCCATATCCAACGGTAAGGGTGGCACCGCATAAGCGATCGCCCACAACGCCTGATGGGTATGGGTACAAATTACCTACCATTGAAGAGCTAGTGCCTTATGATACCTCTATGCTCATGTTGCTGCAAAGCAATGCCCCCAATGGCAAAAAAGAGTGGGTAAATCCACAGAGTTTTGTGGATGCCATCAATACAAACATCAACGAATTAGCATTACATGCAGCCATCATTTATTGGCTGACTGGAAAAACTGAATATGCCACTTTTGCAGGTGATATTCTTTCGCAATGGGCTCGAGGTGCATCTTATCAGTTTCCAATAACCGGACCTTGCAGAACAGGTTTTTTATCCATGCAAACCCTTGGCGATGCCAGTTATGCGTCTATGCCATTGGTGTATGATTTTTTGTATGATTTCCTTCATCAACATCAATACAACACCTCTTATTATGAAACTGTTTTTGATAAAATGGCTCATACGATGACATTCAGAGGGTTTTGGAACAACAATTGGTTTGCTGCACAAACGCCAACATTGGTATATGCTGCACTTTCATTGGAAAATAAACAAAAGAGGGATTATTACTTGGATTTTTACCTCACAAAAGATACCATTAATGGCAGTTGCGGACATTTGGGTTTGCCCTCCGTTGTAAAAGAATGGCTAACACCCGATGGACATTGGAAAGAACCCGGAGGTTATCATAATTTCCCGGTTAGCAGTTTATTAACTTCCGCTGTAGCGATGGAGAAAAACGGATATGAGATTTTCAACAAACACCCTGCACTTTTTGGAGCCGCTATGGTGATGTTAAAATATTCCTTTCCCAATTTGATGGGTTCTTCACTTGGTGATACCGGACCGGTAATGCAAAGTGCAAAATGCCTTGAAATTGGATTGTTGATGGCAAAGAAATATGCCAATCCAGTTTTTAACCAACTGGCTGTGTCTATGCAGTTGATGCTTGACAATAATTTGTATAAGCGATCTGCTACTGATTATTTTGGATTACTTTCTAACCTCTCTGAAATTCCAAAAGTTATTACAAATACTTATAGCTGGCCCAGAAGTGGGACCTTAGATTTTGCTAAATTGTACTTACAAAGAAATGGGGAAGATAAAAAAACCGGTCTAATGTATGTGGTTCAAGGCGCTACCTATAACCACAACCACGCCAATGGGATGTCGATGGAATTGTATGGATTAGGAAACGTTATGGGACCTGATCCAGGGAAAGGGATCAATTACGAAGCCCCTATGCACGTGAAATATTACGCACAATGGGCAGCCCACAATACCGTTGTTGCAGCTGGCTCATCGGCTTCAACACCTTATTTTAAAGGGGGTGGCGGCACAAAAAACATTGGTGAAATCAAGTTGGCAGCTATGGAACCGATGGCAGATACAAAAGCCGTTTCAGAACTTTGTTCCTTTACAGATACGCGTTATTTTGACAAATCAACCAAAACCAATCAACAAAGAACCTTGGCATTGATCAGAACGTCATCAAATTCAGGTTATTATGTTGATATTTATCGGTCTGATAATGCAAAAAGCAACGATTATCTTTATCATAATATCGGAAATGATGTAGCTTTTTTTGATGAAGAAAGAACGCCAATATCCACCTCTGCATCTGCCCTTGCTATCCGAAAAAAACCTTATGATCCACCAGGGTTGAGTGCCATTACAGATATTCAATCAACTGGAAAAACAAACAATAATGTCATTGCATTATTTCAGGTAAACGATAAAAAAGAACAAAGCAATTATATGCAGGTATTGTTTGCGGGCGTAAAAAACCGTGAATTTTTCAAAGGATTGGCACCGGCAACATTAACGGCGGATATTCCTTTTAGGGAATTAAAAACGCCAACGATAATCAGTCACCAAAAAGGAGAAGCAGCATCAAAACCTTTTGTTGCCGTATATGAGCCATTTGCCGGCAAAGGCAATTATACCGTAAAAAAGATTCAAATAGGTGATGATAAAAATCCAAGGAAATTTACCCACCTTGAGGTAATTTCTACCAATAATAATAAACAAATTATCCTTCAATCTGCTGACAATCAATCATTTTACAAAAATAATAATTGGGCATTCAAGGGTAGTTTTGGGGTTATCAGTGTAGCCAATAATAACATCGAGTACCTCTATCTTGGTGAGGGAAATGAGTTGGCTTATGGCAATTATAAGCTATCCATTGAAGGCGAAAAGGGATCTGCCAATCTATCCTTTAATGCAGGAGAAATAACTATACATTGTAATCAAGAAACAACTTTATTTATTGCTAATACCGAAGCGAAATCAGCGTTTTATACTACAAATGGGGTAAAACAACCATTGGAAGTTATTACAAAAGATGGCGGAATCGCTATTAAAATTCCGGCAAAAAAATTAATTAGGAATTTGGAATTGGGAACGATATATTAATTAGGAATTAGGAATTAAGAATCAGGAACAATATATTAATTAGGAATTAGGAATTAAGAATCAGGAACAATATATTAATTAGGAATTAGGAATTAAGAATCAGGAA
>Ga0164294_10002268_pt1 | contig 17471 bp, 19 predicted proteins | sample GEODES005metaG_FD_111479 | JGI IMG/M metagenome (GOLD analysis project Ga0164294, IMG submission 111479) | Oligotrophic lake water microbial communities from Sparkling Lake, Wisconsin, USA - GEODES005 metaG | ecosystem: Environmental > Aquatic > Freshwater > Lake | place: USA: Sparkling Lake...
ACTAGCTAGTGATGTAAGGGTCAAACTTGACTCATGTTCATCAAGATGAACGCTGGAGACACAATTATGGGAATGAGCTCAATGCAGAGGTTGTGAGCGCGGAAACAGAAGTGTTGTCCTCGATGCAGGATGTTCTGCATGCGACCCGCAGCGTGATCCTGGAGAGCTTCGGAGCACAGTGATACATCGATTATGCTGCCGAGGGAAACCTGCATGCGGCGAGGGTAGGGAGTTTCTATTTGTTGCTCAAACAAAAAGGCTCAATTTGTGAGTTAGATTAAGTGCTTGTTTTTATTAGATTCTCGATTTTTACATGAGCCTGAATCCCGCAGATTAACAGGTCGATGGCTAGAAAATTTACCTTACATTTCAATGAAATAGCGCAGATCTTTTTGGGTGTGCAATAAAACGTGTAATTCAGCGTTACGTTTTATTTGCGAAGGCTTTGTAGTTGTTCCTGAAGGTCTGGAAGGTGTTTGTTAATGGTTTTCCAGAGAATTTCCAGATCAACCTTGAAGTAACCATGGGCTAGGGCATTACGCATCTCATACGCATCGATGAGTGGCAGCGAAGGATTATCTTTCAAGAAATCCGGAAATCTGCGATCAATGTTCTTGCTGGCTTCCCCGATCACTTCGAAATTTCGGATTACAGCATCTTGAAGCATTTCATTTTCTAGGAAAGCTGATTCATTTGCATCAGCGCAGTATCGTTGGATCCGCTCAATCGCTGCCAAGATGTGTTTGATGTAATCATCCAGCAGATGCGGATCTTGGCTCATATGCGCTTAGCTTCTGCTAAGACTCGCTGACGGAAGCTATCTGGCAGGGCATTAGGAGTTAGAACATCAACTTCTATACCCAGCAAAGACTTCAGTTCTCGTCTGATTGCTCCAATGTCGAAGAGTGTCGTTTCTGCAGTGGGGTCAATCAGGATATCGAGGTCACTGCCGTCTCCATCTGTTCCGTGTGCGACGGAGCCGAAAACACGAGGGTTGAGGGCGTTATGTCTCTCGACGATCTGGACGATCGCCTGACGGTGACTTTCAAGGGCTGTGGATGGGCGCATTGCCAAATTATGCTTAGAATGCGACTCAAGAGCAAGCGGGGAGGCGTGCAGTACATGATCTCGCACTCAAAAGCGAAAAAGCCCGCAAACTTTCATTTGCGGGCTTTCGTATTTTGGCTCCCCGACCTGGACTCGAACCAGGGACCTGCAGATTAAAAGATGTTGTTGTTCGACGAATGACCAATAAAAACAATGACTTGTATTAATTTAATTTAACTGTGCAACAAACTGTGTAAAGCGATACCCGTGTGTGAATTTTGTTTGGACGGTCTAGGGGTGTCCTGAATATGGACGACTCAAAGTGTTTTGGCTGAGCTGTAGTGTCCAGACTTTTGACAGCTCAGACATTTTTGCAATTTAAGAGCGTCAAAAATATGGCTGGAATAGATTGAATAAGTTGGTATTCAAAATCTCTATGGATTTTAAAAAAAGAGGAGATTCGTGTTTTTTTAGTGATTACGTTTATACAGTCCTCTTATCGCTGCATGAGACGAGCTATACCCAATTCACCGGCTTACTCAGTCGCTGGAACGAGGTAGCTGATGCTGTCTAGACGATCGAGCTCAGCTCGCCAGACTTACCAAACGATTCAGTGAGTGAACAGTTGTTAATTTTATTATTGAGCCAACCGTAGGCTAAGACGGATTGGTCTCGCGGTAACTCATCAAACCAAAGTCAGTAAGCGCAAACTCAAAATAGCCGTTAAAAGCGTAGTCTAGGCACAGTCATCTCTTGAAGATATTTAATTATTATTTCAATAGTTATTCAAGCGCCAAATGAAGTATTCTTGTCCTGAGTTGGTTACTGATTAATCCACAAAAAGATGAATTTAATCTTCGAATTTTCGTGAAAGGCAGTTTAAAAGTCACTCCACCGCAAGGTCGTATCGGCGTTGTGAAACTTTCAACTCTTTGAAAAAACAAACATGCTTAAACTTATTAGCGCCACGCCCAGTCCCTATGCACGAAAAGTTCGTATTGCGCTCGCAGAAAAGAACATTCCATTTGAGCTGATCACCGAGGTTCCATGGAACCAAGGTGCTGTTACACCAAATTACAATCCGCTGGCCAAGCTGCCTGTCCTTCTACTCGAAGACGGCAGTGTTGTTTACGATTCGCGTTTCATTTTGGAGTACTTGGAACTCCTCTACCCGCACCCCTCCCTTTTGCCCAGCGATATCGCAGGCAGGTTGACTGCCAAACATTTGGAGGTCCTGTCCGACGGCGTATGCGATGCCGTGGTGCTGATTTTTTTCGAGCGAATGCGCGGTGCAAGCGCGAGTGCTGAATGGACTGCGCGTCAAATGCATAAGATTAAGGCTGGGGTGTCTGAGTTGGCGCGTTTAATTGACAAGCGCAGATTTGCTGTCGGTGACAAGTTCGGACTTGGGGATATTGCGACCGGTACGGTACTAGGCTATCTATCAGTCCGCTTACCTGAATTTGATTGGCAGACCTTGTATCCCTTTCTGGCCGACTACGCCTTAGAGTTAGAGCAGCGTACTTCTTTTCAGCAAACGATTCCTTACCCGCAAAGTATCGTAAGCAAGGTAGTATGAAACGTCTTTCGCAGGTCCAGACAGAGAAAGTCAGTTACTGATTTCTGGCCCTTTAGGTTGCTCATCGAGGAGGGGGATTTTTTTGCTTTTCGCTGATTCGCCTCGGAAATCTTAGACACTTTCCAGTCTCTCGAAATACTGCTCTTCGTTTATTACTGGTGACATCCCGGCACTCACACTGTGACGTCTTTTTGGGTTGTAAAACATTTCGATGTAATCAAAGACGTCTTGCTTTGCAAGGTTCCGTGTCAGGTAAATCTTACGTCGAACACGTTCACGGTTTAACAACTGAAAAAAGTTTTCGGCTACAGCCTGATCGATCAGGTATCCCATAATCATCTACGAGTAACTGCGCTGTATTTTTATGCTTAGCAGGGCTTAGATGTTTCCCTTTATGACGTCTTTGCGCATAGCCTCACTACCTCGTAAAAAGGGATTTACTTACTCAGCACGAAAAAAAGTGGTGCGTTTGAGTGACAGTTGTATTTTCATAAACCTTTTTTGAGGCTGATTCTGGACGATATTTTCTCGAACAAAATGGTGATATAGTGCAATTTAATTTGATTGTGAATTCTGAATTCAGAGTATTTTTTAGCCCTGCCCTGATAATTCGGGCAACTATTACGATTGAAATATTTAAAATTTTATTAACAAACATTCCTGTTTACATAGACCCCGCTTTGAATAGACAACATAAAAACCGATGGAGATAACTATGAAGCATAAAAAATTAAATAAAAATAAATTTATGACTGCGCTCCTGTTGGTTGCAGCAACTGGCTTGACACAAGCGCAAGAGAAGACTGTAAAGATTTATGGCATAGGTGCAAAGACCGGGGTGGTAGGTATATTTGGGCAGCAGAGTGAAGTTGCTATGCAGGCTGCGGCATCAATCATAAATAAATCAGGCGGCGTTACCTTAGGAGACGGAACCAAGGCGAAACTGGTCATCGAGTATCTGGACGATCGCTGCAATCCTGAGGAAGGAATCAATGCGCTTCGTCGTATCGCATCTCAGCCGGACGCGATCGTCGCTGTGGGACCAACATGCTCCAATGTGGCTGAGCCTGTTTTCGGTATTCTGCAGAAAAAGACTGGCGACGCCTCAGACTCAGGTGTGCAGTTTCCCTTATACACTGACGTTGCTGCCAAGGGTGGACTTGCTGCGATGTCTCAGTGGGCATTTCGCAATGTTCCCAGTGAAGCGACGATGTACAAGTCTGTATTTGAGTGGGTCAAATCGCTGCCAGGTGAATACAAGACATTCTGGGGCGGTGTGGAGAAAGACTTCGCTCATAGTAATGCAACTTTCAATGTCATAAAAACGCAGGCTGCGGCCAATGGTCTCGAGGTAAAAGGACAGAGCGAGTGGCTGCTCAATGACATTAACTTTTCTAATCAAGTGCGCGAAATCAAGCGTGCCAACGCTGACGTTGTAGCTATATCGGCCCATCCTTTCACTACTTGTGGTGTGCTCAAGGAAATGGCCCGTCAGAATGTCAAGCCCAAGCTATTGATTGGATTGACCTCATCTTCCAGCATGGAAACGTTGAATGGTTGTGCTCAACAGGCAGAGGGATTACTTATACCGACCAGCTTTGCGCCTGTCACTGAAGAGGCCAAGAAAGCAGCAGCAGCAGTTCAAGCGCTCAATCCTAAGTACAACATGGATCTTCATAACGCGGCTGCCTTCGAAAACATCTTCACTCTGAAGGAAGTCATCGAAAAGCAAAAGGTCATGGGTCGCCCTGACACAGTGCAGGCTGATCGCCAGAAGATTCGTGATGGATTGGCAGGACTGAAGCAGACTCAAGGATTGCTGGGTAAAGTAGGCCGCACGGAAGACCGCGAGGCGGTCAAGCCCTATCTCTTCGTTCAGGCCAAAGGTGGTAACTGGGTTGTTGCGCATACACCAAACCAGTAAATTCCTTTTTTCAAAATTTCATTTAGTAGTGGCTGTGACACTCGCAGCCATATCTCCAATTTATTGATGGGTCTGTATGGACATGCTGACTCTTATTGATCTGACTCAGTCCGTGATCGACGGGCTGCTTTTTGGATCGACCTATGCGCTTATCGGGATCGGCTTCACGCTGATCTTTGGTGTCATGCATAAAATTAATCTATCTTATGCCGCGACTTCAGTCGCTGCAGCGTATCTAAGTCTAGTGGTCGTCAATATCGTTCCGACTCCTTTAGTCTATATCGCTGCGGCATTAGCAGGTGGTGTGCTGGGGTGGATGATTTATCTGGTTTGCTTTCGCTTCCTGCCGATAAACAATCCTCGCTCCACCTTGTTATCGACTGTCGGAATGTTGTTGGCCATTGAGGAGTTTATCTCTCATGTGACTCATGGTATGCCGTTAAATTATCCGGCGATGTTTCAGGACTCGAATATTGAATTAGGAAATTTTTTTATTCGTGGCGATCTTTTGTTTGTATTTGCGCTCGGCTGTATAGCAATGGTCGCATTGATCCAGCTGCTCAAGCGTACGCGTTTGGGTCTGGCCACCCGAGCCGTGGCGCAGCAACCTATCGCAGCCCAGTTGTGTGGCATGGGAATCGCAACCACTAATGTCAGTACTTTCGTGATCGCTGGTCTGCTTGGCGGCACAGCTGGCGCAATGACTGGTGCGGCTGTCGGCGTGCTCTCGCCTTTGTTAGCCCTGCCGCTGACAGTAAAAGGTCTGGTAGTTACAGTGATTGGCGGTCTGGGCAGTATTCCAGGAGCTATCGTTGCAGGCCTGATTGTCGGTGCCTGCGAAAACCTGTTTCAATTCATGCGCGGCGTCAGCGAGCGAGACATATACGTCATGTTGATGCTGTTTGTGTTTTTGGTATTTCGTCCAGGTGGCTTGTTTGCAGCGCCTGGCGGTCGAGATTAAGGGTAGGGGAAATTAGATGGACTTCTACCTCGGACTCGCACAAATCATTGGTATCCACACCTTGCTGGGCTTATCAGCTTGGTGTGTATTGCACACAGGCCAGGTGAGCCTTGCGCAAGGTGGCTTCTTCGCCATCGGCGCCTATGTGGCCGGCATGATGACGACCATTTGGCACTGGCCGCTGTTGCTCGCATTGGCCATGGGAGCGATGGTCGCTTGCGCCGTCGCTTTTGTTGTCGGATTTCCTTCGCTGCGTATCAAAGGATTGATGCTGGTGGTGGCGACGACAGCCTTCAGTGAAATCATTCGCTTGTTTTTCTTTAATCTGAAATATCGCGTAGAGACGGAAGGTGGTGCTGTTGGCCCAGATGGTAGCCTCGGGTTTGGCGGCATCCGGTATTTACCCACCCATGGCTGGAGTACATTTGAAGTCAATGTGCTGATCTGGGCATTGGTGGCCGTGGTCTTGCTGTCGCTCTGGGCACTGGATCGCTCGCGCGTCGGCACACTATGGCGTGCAGTGGGTGAAGATGAGCTTGCCGCGCAAAGCGTGGGCATCAACCTAACCACAGCCAAGGTATCTGCATTCGCTCTAGGAGGCGCAATTGCGGGTCTGGCGGGCGGTGTGTATGCGCATTATGCAACGCACATCGAGCACGGCAATTTCGGAATTCTTCTCTCCACCTTTGCGATCGCCTATCCGATACTTGGAGGACTCTCTAGCTTGGCCGGAACGCTGCTTGCGGTAGTGTTCATTCAGGGCTTTCTGCTCGAGGGTCTGCGCTTTATGGGTGATTGGCGCAGCTTGCTGTTTGGCGTGCTGATCGTGGTGGTGATGCTGGTGCGTCCCAATGGCTTGCTCACACGACCGTTCAAACTGAGCATTCTTCATAAAGGCCGAGCTGGCGCAGAGTGATCTGGCAATACAGGCTCTGATAACTATAAAGGCTGCGCTCAATGCTGGAACTAAGCAAACTCAGCCGCCACTTTGGTGGCGTCAAGGCAGTGGATGAACTCGACCTGGTGGTTAACAAGGGCGAGATTATGGGCTTGATCGGTCCGAACGGCTCGGGAAAAAGCACGACTGTCAATCTGATTACCGGCGTCTATCGGCCAAGTGCAGGAACCATGCATTTTAAGGGCAGTGATATTTCACAGCTAGACCTTCATCAGCGCTCACAGCTCGGCATCGCGCGCACTTTCCAGAATATCCGCCTGTTCGGCAATCTCACCGTCTGGCAGAACCTTTGGGCAGCGCGCGTGGTACGCGAGACAGGCTGGAAAGGTTTTCGCGAGCGCTGGTTGTCTGGTGCAGCCGCCGCTCGGGAACACTCAGAAGAATTGCTCGAGTTTGCTGACCTTGCCCACAAGCGCGATATGCTGGCAAGCCAGCTTGCCTTTGGGGAGCAGCGCAGGCTGGAGCTGATCCGCGCTGCTGCCACCGATGCAGAACTGCTATTGCTCGACGAGCCCGCTGCCGGTATGAATGCCGAAGAGATACATGATCTCGAGGCGCGCATTCGCAGTCTGCGTGATCAGGGCCGCACTATATTGCTGATCGAACACCACATGGAACTCGTGATGGGTGTGTGTGACCGGATCACTGTGCTGAATTTTGGACGCAAGATTGCTGAAGGCACGCCATTACAAGTACAACAGGATGCACAGGTTCGCGCTGCCTATTTGGGCGCAGATGAAACTGCTGCAGTCTGACACGATGAATTTTTCAAACCCTTAGTTACGATCCACACCTTCACAATCATGCTGGAAATTACTCAACTGGCCACATCGTATGGCAAGATCGAAGCACTCAGAGGTGTCTCTCTTTCTGCAAAAGCAGGCGAGGTCACTTGTCTGCTCGGGCCAAACGGCGCTGGTAAATCCACACTGATGCTAACCCTGTCGGGGATACTCAAACCTCAGCATGGCTCAGTAAAATTTGAAGGTGAAGAACTCATTGGCAAGACACCAGCTGAAATTGTCTCGCGAGGGATGGCGCTGGTGCCTGAGAACCGACTGGTCTTCCCGGCGCTTACGGTGCGCGAGAACCTTATGGCCGGTGCCTACCGGCGGCGTGACACGAATGGTATCCGTAGCGATATCGATGCCATGTTCCATCGATTTTCCCGTTTGAAGGAACGAGAGGCGCAGCTGGCAGGAACGCTCTCCGGCGGTGAACAGCAGATGCTTGCCGTGGCGCGTGCACTGATGTCGCGCCCTCGGCTGCTACTGATGGATGAACCCTCTGTCGGTCTGGCGCCGCTGGTCGTAGCAGAGATCTTTTTCATCATCCAGCAGTTGCACAGTGAGGGTGTCAGCATATTCCTCGTCGAGCAGAATGCTCACATGGCAATGAAGGTGGCGCAGCATTTCTACCTGATGGAGCAGGGAAGCGTGAGTTTTTCGGGTAATTCGGGAGAGCTTGCCGAGGATGATCTGATCCAGCGCGCCTACCTTGGACAGCAACGCAAGACCTGAAGCACTCCAGCCAGACTCATGCTCGAACTGCTACAGCTATTGGTCGACGGACTCCTGGATGGCGGCGTCTATGCATTACTTGGTCTGGGTTTGTCACTCACTTTTGGCTGCCTGAAGCGATTGAATCTGGCCTATGGCGCTACTGCCATGCTGGCAGCGTACATCGGCGTATGGTGTCATCTTCGGTATGAGGCGTCGATTGCGGTCGTTGCAATCATTATCGTTGTGGCGGCCACCTTCATTGGTTGGTATGTCGAGCAGCTGTGCTTTTCCCGCTCTGATGACCCAGGTTTTCAGTCTGCCGTTGGTGCCCAAGATCGATTGTTCATGACTGACAACGGGGAAATGGTTGCACTGGCGTCGAGCTTTGCGATCTGGATGCAGCTTGAACAATTGGCCGTGAATTTGCTGCCTCGGCATCTCAATCCCTTTCCATCAATGCCCATCGAAAGTAGCTGGATGATTGGCGGCATTGCGATACGCCAGGACAGGTTGCTGCTGACTCTGCTAGCGGCTGTAATTTCAACGGGTATCTCCCTCTGGCTGCTACACACTAGGGCAGGATTGTCTTGGCGCGCTGCGTCGGATCATCGCACGGCTGCGTATCTGGTCGGCATACCGGTGGTGCAGTTGCAGACCATAGGGTTTATTTTGGCTTCTGCCCTGTCGGGGATTGCATCCTTCGCTGTGCTCTCTCTGGATGGTCAGGTGACGCCCATGTTCGGCATGTGGGTATTGTTCAAAGGTTTGGTGGCAGCCATGCTTGGGGGGCTAGGTTCGATGCTTGGTGTGCTGAGGGGAGGCTTGTTACTGGGTGTCGTCGAGTCCTTTTCACAAAGCCTGCTAGGTGCGCAGGGCCGCGAATTTGCGACTTATGCATTGCTGCTTCTGGTACTGATCTTGCCGCGACATTCAGATTCTGGTCGTCGGGCTAGTTGGGGGATCCGGATATGAACGGCTACGGCGCCGCGCCGATGTTTGCCCCTGACGCTCTGCGGCAACTTCTGCCCGACTTTGACTATGAGTCGTTCGCTCATCTAGTGGGCTTGTTCAGCGATATCACCATCATGTCATTGCTAGCGTTGTCTGCGTATCTGATGCTGTTGGTCGGTCGTATCTCTTTCTGTCAGCAAGCTTTTTTTGGCCTGGGTGCTTATGCAGCAGGGGTTATGACAGCAATTTTCCATGTGTCGCTTGCGGTGGCATTGGTAGCGGGTGTGGCGGTGGGTGCGCTCACCGCATGGCTGGTAGCACTGCCAACCATGCATCTCGCTGGTCTGCATTACGCTGTGGCGACGCTTGCCTTTGGTGAAATGTCCAGAATCCTTCTGGGCTGGTGGACCTGGCAGTATCCCTCGGAAGATGGACCGGTCGGTCCGGCTGGCATGGAGGGCTTCCGCGACATCCGTTGGTGTCTTGAGAATGATGTAACGCCAACAGAGTATTTGATCCTAACGATCGTATTGCTGCTGGTGGCGCTTGGCCTGCTGATGCTGCTCGAACGTCTGCGTCTGGGTATCGCACTCCGCATGACAGGTCATGACGACCTGCTGGCCTCATCGCAAGGTATTCCGATAGCACGCGTTCGCCAGTATGCGGCGGCGCTCGCGGGCGGATTAGCGGCGCTGGGCGGAGGCTTGTATGCCCATCGCACTACCTATATTGAACCCGCATTGTTTGATCCCATGCTAGGAGTGCATGCAGTAGGTTATGCGCTGTTGGGTGGCCTGGGGAATGCGCTGGGACCGTTGGTTGGAGTACTGCTTGACCTGGGGCTGCTGGATGCCATGCGTATTTTTCAAGGCTGGCGCATGGTGGTATTTGGGGGTCTGGTTGCTTTGTTGTTGCGCTGGCGTCCGCGCGGTTTGCTCGACGAACCAACGGTTCTTCGAATGTCATTGTTTCTGCGCCGCTTAGTGAGCACCCGTCGTGCATCCAATGGAATTTAGTAAATTTAAGAAGGAGTTCGACTATGAACAAAAGCCTCTTTTCATCGCCGACAGCGCTGCTTGTGGCATTGGCTGTCAGCGTATCAGTTTTGCCCAGATTGGCCAGTGCTGAATCCGGTCGGCCTCGGGTGGAGTTGAAGTGCGTCTCCATTGGCACCGGCCCACTGCTGGAGTGTCTGGTAAAGACTCAACACAGGGATGGTAAGCCTCTGGAGGGGGCTCACGTGACGCTGGGCGCGCTAATGCCATCGATGCCGATGGCTCATACGATCAAGCCGGCGAGAGCTACGCCCACCGGTAACGCGGGTGAATATAAAGGCACGCTAGAACTTGAAATGTCTGGGGTGTGGACTGTTGAAGTCAGTTTTTCCACGCCTGTCAAAGATAAACAGACTCGCAATCTCATGGTCAATGAGTGCCGGGGAACGGCGCGCTGCGATGCTACTCCGGCACCTGTGGGTGTTGATGCACACAAGGATCATAGCCAACACGGCAGTCATAAACACTAACAAAAGCAGATTCATGCAATCCGCCAGCGTCGCTGGCATCAACTATTCAGGGGCAAACTGATGAGCGCAAAAAACCTTTTACAAGACCAAACGATAGTCGTCACGGGCGCGGCGACTGGCATCGGACAAGCTTTCGCGCTAGGAGCATCCAGCCAGGGAGCACATGTCATCGTGGCCGATATTAATTCCGCTGACGAGACCATGGACATCATCAAGATGCAAGGTGGTCATGCTACCTATGTGAAGGTTGATGTGAGCGACGATTCATCAACCAGAGCAATGGCCGAAGCAGCGATCAGGGCAACTGGCCGTATCGATGGTCTGATCAATAACGCAGCCTATTTTCGTGAAGTGAAGCTGACACCTTTTGACGAGTTGAGCGAATCAGAGTGGGATCGTATTTTCCAGGTGAATGTCAAAGGTATTTGGCACTGCTGCAAGGCAGTCATGCCCGCAATGCGTGAACGAAAGAGCGGCTCTATCGTCAATATCGCGTCAGTAGTCGCGGTCGCAGGCCAGCCGGGTTATCTGCATTACGTAGCGAGCAAAGGCGCGGTGCTGGCGATGACGAAGGGCCTAGCCAAAGAAGCTGGCAAAGATGGTGCGCGCTGCAATGTGATTGCACCCGGTTTCGTAATTACAGATGCCACGAAAAATCGCCCTCTCGAGTGGCAGCAGAGTTTTCTGAAAGCTCGAGCAATCTCTCGTGAACAACGCCCCGACGACCTAGTTGGTACCGCTTTGTATCTGCTGAGTGATCTGTCGAATTTTGTGAGCGGACAAACCATCGTCGTCGATGGCGGTCACATAATGTACTAATGTCGCTTTACCTGAAGCCCTGCTTTTGCGGGGGTATTTCGGTCAACACATCGATAAAAAAATAACAACGACCATTCTGGAGCCCATCATGCAATTCTTGGCTAACACTACTTCTCCATTTGTGCGCATTGCGGAAATTGCGATGATTGAAAAAGGTCTCAACATCGAACGAACTATCGTTGATCCCTGGGCCGACGATCCGCGCCTTCGATCTGCCAATGCTGCGACACGCGTGCCGACACTGGTGCTGGATGATGGTACGCCGCTCAGTGAGAGCTTGCTAATCGTGAATTGGCTGGAGGCGAGCCGGGGCGCTCCGCAGTGGCCGTGTCTGCTGGGTTCATTGGCTGAAACTGCGGGCATTCTGTCGAGGGCAGGTATTGCTTTAGGCGCCATTGAGGCATCGGTGCACACCATCATTACACGCAAGGTCACCGCGCCGGCGCTCTTTGATGAAACACCCGTGGGCCTGCGTCGTCGTCGCACCATGGTGGAAGCCTTGCAGCGTCTTGAGGAGGCTACGCCTGAAATGACGCCGCTCGACCCCGCATCGATGCCGCTGATGCTTGATGCAATCTGCGCAATTACGCTGTACGACTACATGCAATTCCGGTTTGGCGATCAGACCTGGCTGCCAGCGACACCTCAGCTGAAAACCTTGGCGGCCACAATGCAGGTTCGTCCGTCAGTACGAAACACTCTTCCCCGATAAACTGGGGGGACTTGAACAAAAAGCCCAGCAAGTCGCTGGGCTTTTTCTAATTCAGAAAATCAATTCAGCAAATCACGCATTCTTTGCTGGATATGATCTGGAATCGAATCGAACCAAGCCGCTTCTTCACCAGGCAGGGGCAGAATTTTTCCGAACTCTAAAACTTGTCGCGCTGGGATGTCAGATAAATAGACTTGAATGCAGTGTTCCTCCAGCTGCGCAGATTTAGAAACTGCTCTCATAAGCTCAACAAGCATTAGCTCTTTCGTAGCCCCGTAACGACCTGCACGAATAGTTCCGTGTAAATAGACATGATCGAGTCCCTTGAGTGGCTTGCCACCGACAAAGTAATTACCGTCTGGCACGTCATGGAAAATGACTTGGACAAAATAGGAAGGTGCACCAGTCATTTCACAATGAACGCGAGTAATCTCTTCGGCAAGCAAAGTTTTTTGAGCAGCAGAAAGGCGACCTTGTGGCGCTGTGACGATGTAGGTAGGCACTCGGGACTCTGAGGTTGAATATGAAATGAAGTAGTACTTGTTATCTTGATCTGTAATGTTAAGGGCACTTCTGAAGTTTTTATCTCTTTATCTTCCCAAGTTCTTGCTCTAGTTTGGCTCGGCGTTTTTGCTCCAAATCTAGATACCTAGCCATATTTTGTTGAGCAGTCGCTGGCTGGTTCTGTTGAGGATTTAACTGATCTCGTCGTATAGCCATTATTTCCTGCTCAGGAGAGCAGTAGTAGTTATTACTTGGTCCACAAAACAAAGACGCACGTTTTTCCTCAGCTAGTCCTTGACTGCAAATGAACATCAATAGCGTTATGGAAATTAAGCAATTTTTCATGATATGAAGATTACACCCATATGCGCCCAAGCCTAAAAACTGTATTTTTAGTTAGAGCAGGGCCCCAGCATGAACTCTCGACGCAGTCGACGCAGGGCGGCGGTGACACCGGGCCAGGCAGGTAGATCGATTACATATTAATCTGCTCAAACGATCAGCATTTTATTTCACCCACAAGCCAGACAAGTACAGATAGCAAATTAGCGGTGATTGCCTTCAGCTATCAAAACCATACATATTAATATTTAAGCAAATAATTATAAAATAATTAAATATTCAAGAATAGATTAGATAAAAGGATCCACGAAATCTGATATGCGTTCGCGAAAACCGTACTAATTTACTTTTCATCTTGGGTAATGTGACCTACAGTGTCTTTAATACTAATGAAGATATCAGTGAGGTTAACCCTGAAAGTAGTTCTGAAGTTTCGATTTGCGAACCATCGATTTTTTACACCTTTTTTTTCATAATTAACATTATAAAAATACTTTTAATTAAGGAGATATCGCATGAGTTCAACGGAAAGAAAAATGGCAGCCATTCTTGCCATGGATGTGACCTCTTATTCAGAAAAAATGGGCAGAGATGAAGAGGGAACATTGAAGCACTTACGTGCTTGTAGAGAAATTATTGAAACAGTAGTTAATGAAAATCGTGGTCGAATTTTTAATACGGCTGGTGATGCGTTCATGATTGAATTTTCTAGTGCAGTAAGTGCACTCTCTGCCGCAGTTGAAATTCAAAAACTGATAAAAAATAGAAATGAATCATTAGCAGAAAATGAGCAAATGTTTTTTCGTATTGGCGTGAATGTGGGCGATATCATTATTGAGGGTGAGAATCTTTACGGTGAGGGCGTTAATATTGCTGCACGTCTTGAAGGTATTGCTGCGCCAGGTGGTATTTCTATTTCAGATAAAGTCTATGCTGAAGTTCGCAGAAAGTTTAATTTTGTTTTTGAAGATAAAGGTCATCAAGAACTTAAGAACATAGAAGATCCAGTGCGCGTGTATGAATTAAATACTAGTGCAGTAAGCTCTCCAGCAGTAATGTCAGAGGGCAAGGCTCGTAAAAAAACTAATACACAGAACTCTCGAAATCTGATTATTGCAGGGGTTGTTGGTTTGGTCGTTATTTTGGCTGGTTACTTTTTTATTTCGCAAAAAGGAATTTTAAAGTCATCTGAATCAATTAAATCAGCCAATACAATACTCTTCCTGCCTGTTGAAACGTTGAGTGAGGAAAAGCTAGCTAAAGCTTTTGCATTCGGCCTGACTCAAGATTTACATTCATCGTTGAGTAGAGCGACTGGACTCAATATCATTAAAGTTTCAAAAAAACCAGATGATTTGACAATTTTATCAAAGCAGTCCGAGGCGCAGTATGTTATCGACTCATCACTAATGCAATCAGGAGATAATTTTAGGCTTACTGTTAATTTGTTGAATACAACGACAATGGCAAGTATCTGGAGTAAGAAGTATGAGAAAAAAATGAGTACTTCTGATATTTTTAGTACTCAAGATGAAATTGTAAAGAATTTGGTTGAAGAGTTATCCGCTGGAGGATTCATCAATGCAGCAATGATGAAAGATATTGGGAATAAAATAAAAGGTACTGATAATATCTCTGCATATGAATGCGTAAATTCTTCTAAATTTTTAGCAATCAAGGGCTACAATCCAGTAGATGAAAAAATAATTTTAAAGTGCCTGAAAGATGCAATTAAATCAGATCCGAAATACGCGGATGCTTGGTCAGCACTGGGGCAAATTCAAGCCTATGTGTACTCTTTTGGCAGGCTAAAAGACGATACCTTAGAAGAGGCTTTAGCGAATACAGAAAAAGCAATTACTTTGGATCCCCAAAATGCAAGGTATTACCAGTCAAAAGCTACCGTGTTGCAAATGCAAAAAAACTGGGTTCCTATGTTTTCAGCACTTGATAAATCAATTGAACTTGCGCCAACTGATGCGGAAGTTATTTCAAGCGCGGCTACCTTCTACATAACAGGCGGTGAGTGTTCAGTAAAGCAAAGAGCTGACTTTAATGCGTCCAAAAGTACTTATGCAACTGGATTATGTCAGTGGCAAAAAGGCTATGAAGCAGGATTGAAGGCAGACATACTCGATAAAGCAAATTCATATCCCACTAGACATTTCCCCATGTCGAGAGTGTATTTGCACGCAGGTCAATGGGATAAAGCAGCTAAGCATTTAGATCAAGTATCTTTTCCGGGTTTTTATTGGTATGAACTTTTTTATGCGTTAGCGATGAATGGCAAGGGTAATAAAGAAGAAGCCACAAAGCATTTTGAGGTATTAAAAAAATCTATCGATTCTTCAAAGTTAACTGTTCTTAGCGAGCAGTTGATACTGTGGAGCATGAAGGATGAATTCGAATTCTGGAAACCCATTTTTATTCAATACGGATTCAATTAGTATCTGTATAAGTGTTTGACTTATAGAAAGATAACAATTTTTTTAATGGCGCATAAACGAAAGCTTTTTTCAAATCTTATTTTTATGATGTTTAAGGAGAATGACGATTGATTTCACTTAGACTGCTTGGTTGCAATGGTGGCATTGGGGGTAGTCATCGTCAAACGACCTGCTATTTACTTGGTGAGTCAACTATCATTGATTCGGGTACAGGTCTGACGATACTAGACTTGCCCGAACTGGCAGTCATCGATCATGTAGTTCTTACCCACGCGCATTTTGATCACATAGCCTGTCTTCCTCTATTAATTGATTCGGCTGCGGCACTTCGAAATGATCCGATTAAAGTATGGGGGCTTTCAGAGGTTATCGAAATTCTAGAGACTCATATTTTCAACGACTTGATCTGGCCAGATTTTACAAAAATCCCTACAGAATCTGCGCCATTTATGGTGCTGGGCTCTATATCGGAACATTTGGAGATCGCCGGAATGAGCTTTACACCCTTAGCTGCACGTCACGGTATACCAGCCTGTGGATACTTAGTTGAGAAAGACGGTCAATCTATCGCCTTCTCAGGAGACACGGAAGACTGCCCTTTATTTTGGGAGTCTGTGTCATTAAATAGCTCTGTACAAGCAGTGATAATAGAGTGCTCCTACCCGTCTTCAATGTCTGAATTGGCGAAAATATCCATGCATATGGATGTACCAACAGTCGCTTCACGAATAAACGAATTACCAATAAACGTGACTGCTGTGATAGTCCATCGCAAGCCAGGATGGGAGAGTGTGATTGAGGCAGAATTGAGAGAAAGACTTCCTAAGAGGGAGCTTGTATTTCCAGAACCTGGTGATGTACTCACTTTCGGCTAAATTAAACTGCCCCCGCTAAACAACTACTTATTTGCGCATTGAGTTGTGCATGGATAGCTGAAGTAACAGAGCCTCAAGAACTTCTTTAGAAATACCTACCTCTTTAGCAAGCAAGTCACGCAATCCTTTCGCAGTGAGTTCTAGGCACGTTGTCTCTCCAACAGCCTCTGCCGCAGCACTTCGAACGCCACCGGCTAAAAGAGCTTGTTCTCCAAACGATTCACCTGCCGATAACAAAGCGAGTTGTCGGTTATTGATTCGATCAATAATGGCAACTTGACCAGATTGGATGAGATAAAAACTGTGCGCGACTTCGCCCGGTTCAAATAGCACGCTGCCATCAGCGTAATCTACTGTCTTAAACCCACTCATGAGAGACTTGCTGGGGCCGATTTTAGGCCAAGTATGCGCATGGTAGTAAATCGACAGATGCCCTTTAGGCCCACATTAAGACGCCTTACTTCGCGTAAAGCGCGATCAATTGGGATCATCTTAGTCACCACTACTGACTTGGCTTCGGCGTCCCACGCGTTCACTGTATCAGCCAAGCCTTCTGCTAGCCCGAATACACTTCCTGGACCAAACAAGAACTTGCCACTTGAATTTGTTATTTCTACTACGCCAGATATAACGACGTATCCAGATATTGGATGTTCGCCGCGTGTAAGTAACTTTTGCCCGGGCTGAAAGGCCACGGATGGTAAATCACTTCCCCAAAGCTTAAAGAATAATCGCTCAGCACTGGAAAATTCATGATGATTAAAGGCATCGAGAGCTTGCTTTGAATTTGGATCGATAATACCGAGCGCCTTAAAACGGCTCATGTCGACACCAAAAGAAAGACCGGTCATGCTATCGCTGTATGGTGCTGGTGAGCTCATGAGTTTTTATCCACTTTTTTGTTACTAAGTTTATTATAAGAATAATTAACTAGAATTTTTGAGTCAAGCTTTAGTCAATAATGCAGTTCAAGTTACGGATGCTGCCCCCAAAGACAAATTTTGATGTGCGGCTTATAGTATTTAAAATGATAATTTAAGCATGTGTAGTTTTAGCTCCAAATATGTAATCAGCAAAAAGCTGAAAAACTAAAGGTCAAAAGAGACCTCCAATGTTGAATATATCTGCCACGAGTCTAAAAGAAGAATACGAAAGGCAGTATTTCAAAAGTAGTATTTTTTTGATTTTGGTAATATCAGCAGCCTTTGGAAGGCTATGGTAAAAAATTTGCCTCCCTGGCGCAGAAAGCACGATATTGACATAGCAACTTTAATTACTATTAACATTTTCAAGACGGTAGGGTGTGCGACAAAAAACGTGTACTC
>Ga0164294_10002269_pt1 | contig 17464 bp, 16 predicted proteins | sample GEODES005metaG_FD_111479 | JGI IMG/M metagenome (GOLD analysis project Ga0164294, IMG submission 111479) | Oligotrophic lake water microbial communities from Sparkling Lake, Wisconsin, USA - GEODES005 metaG | ecosystem: Environmental > Aquatic > Freshwater > Lake | place: USA: Sparkling Lake...
GTCTTTTTTTTGTAAAAGGTATTCTACATTCATGCTTAAAACAAAAAACCCACGATAAACGTGGGTTTTAATTGTTTTGGTGATCCCGCTGGGATTCGAACCCAGGACCCATACATTAAAAGTGTATTGCTCTACCGACTGAGCTACGGAATCATCAAGCTCGCGCTTGTATATCAAATGGCCCACGCTGGAGCCCTAGGGAAGTTCAGCCACTGGCCAACTTCATTTTGCAAATCAGGTAAATTTTACCTTTATTGCGGTGCAAAACTATCATAGTTTTTCGAATTATGCAAGCAAGCCATCTAAATAAAATTATATTTTACCTTATTTTCTGCTTCGGCTTTGGGCAACATGCTTATTGCCAAATAGATACAAAGGAAATCCATAAGGCCGATTTACTCTTTAAATCCAACCGCCTGCTCGAAGCAGAAAAGATATACCTCCTAAACCTCGCCTCAGCTTCCCAAGAATCAGAAAACATCAAGTATAAACTCGCTTTCATCGCCAAAGAAAAAAACGACTGGGTCACCGAATTAACCTACCTATCCAGCATTCAAGCCCAAAATGCCACCCCCGAAATCGCTAAACGCATCGCAGAAATCGGCGAAAAACAACAAGTCCAAGGCTTTCAAATTAATTTCCTAAACCAAGTCCAATGGCTCTATTTCGCCTTTTTCCCCTACATCATCGGATTTTTACTGCTCCTAGCCGCCTATTCCTTCCTCATTCTACTCAATAAAAAACGGAAAAATCGCCACATCAAACCCTCCTACATCACCTACCTCGCTCTCTTCCTGATTGGAATGTTAATCCTGACGAATTACCCCAACTTCCTGAATTTCGGAATCATCAAAAAAGACAAAGTCTTCCTCCGCGAATTTTCATCCTCCGCAGCCCCCGTTAAAATCATTTTGAAAAAAGGAAATATCATCAGCCACTGGAACGAACAAGAAGTATGGGCAAATTGCTATTTCGACGGACAATTCGGATACATCAAAACCGATGATTTCCAAGGCATCAATTAAAGATGCAAAATCTCAAAACTCAAATCCAAGATAATCTCCCGGTCCGTCTGCGCATGACCTATCACGCCTTTGACCTTTAAATCCGCATTCTTAATGGCCTCTATCACACGAACCACCTTTCCCAAAGGATAATTACGCTTTGCGGTCAAATAATCCCCCACCTTAAAGGGGCTAATCCCCATCACCCTTGCGATCTCCCCATCCGACATCGCCCCCAAATCATGCGCCTGCAGGACTTTGGCAAAGAAATTAAACAACATAATCAAGATAAGCGGTACCGGATGTTGTTTCGTATGATCAGCGAAATAAAAGGCAATCTTTTGCGCCCGCTCCACATTCCGCTGCATAATCGCTTTTTGATATTCAAAATAATTATACTCCCGACTAATCCCAATGTACTTCTCCACCTCCTCTGCGCCCACCTCGGAGCCCGCTGGGACATTCACGATCAATTTATCCGCCTCATGGGCCATCCGCTGTAAATCAGCCCCCACAAACGAAACCATCATTTCCAAAGACGTAGGCTGAATACGAATCGAATGCTGACCCAAATAATCCTTCAACTATGCACCCAACTTATCATCCGAGATTTTTTTGGACGCCACCACAACCCCATGAGCAGCGAAAGGAGCCAGTAATTTAGACTTATCTGTCAATAATGTCTTCAAGGCAAATACCAAAATCGTCGAAGGCGTAGGACGCGCACAATAGTCTTCAAAGGCCTTCATTTCCTCCTTCGACTTCAAAGCCGCCTCCAAACAAACCGCTTCCTTCACAATAATCACCTGCAAATCCGACATCATCGGGTATCTACGCGCATGCGAAACCACCGACCCAATCGTATGGTCCTTCCCAAACAACACAAACTGATTAAAACTCCGCTGATCCTCCGACAAAACCTCCATTTCAAAGGCATGCACCAATTCATCTATAAAAAATGGCTCATCCCCATGCAATAAATAAATAGGAGCAAGGGCCTTTTTCTTAATATCCTTCCGTACTTCTAAGGTCGTTTTTATCATATTCGAGGTGCACAAAGCACATGCACAAAGCTAAGCAAAAGGGCGGATTGGGAAAAATTATATTTAGTCAATACGCCCATTCTCAAAAAAAGGCCGTAGGTTTGCGCCAAAATAACGTATTATCATGCAAATCGCACCCAATTCAGTCGTTTCCATTAGCTACCAATTAGCCTTCCCAGATGAAAATGGACAACCCGACATCGTCGAAATCGTCGATGAAAACGAACCTATGGTCTTTATCCACGGTTTAAGTGGCCTTCCTGAAGCATTTGAGGGACATTTATTAAATCTGTCCGTTGGCGATACCTTCAAATTTAGCATCGCAGCCGAAGATGCCTATGGCAACATCGACCCCAATGCCATCATTTCCCTTCCAAAATCCATTTTCCAAGTGGACGGACAAAATCCCGACGACATCCTCAAAGAAGGTAATTACATTCCCATGACCGACGAAGAAGGAAATCGCATGCAAGGCATGGTCGTTTCCATCGGACCCGAAAACGTCATGATGGACTTTAATCACCCTTTGGCCGAAAAAGAACTCATGTTTGCAGGAAAAATATTGACAATTAGAGAGGCGACAACCGAAGAATTAGACCATGGACACGTCCACGGCGAAGGCGGTCACCACCATTAAGATACCAAAAGGGTAGGGCGAAGGTCCTACCTTTTTTCATACATCGGTGTAAGCGAGCACCTGAACACCAAATTTACGAAGAAAATCCACCCCCTCATCCGATGCCAAACCTTTGTAGGCCGCATAGGAATGTAAATAGATCACCCGCTTAATTTTCATGCTGTAAATAATCCGTGCACAAGAAATACACGGAGACAAAGTCACATAAATCGTAGATCCTTCAATCACCGCCCCATTTTTAGAAGCGTACAAGATGGCATTTTGTTCCGCATGCAAAGCCAGCGAACATGAACCCTTTGAATCCTTAGGACAACCCCCTTCCTCCTTAAAATCTTCGTCGCAATTGTGCGTGCCCGAAGGAGGACCATTGTATCCAATCGAAATAATCCGCGTGTCTTTCGTTAAAACAGCCCCCACCTGCGCCCGCGTACAATGCGAACGCAAGGCCAAATTTTGGGCCAATTCCATGAAAATCGAATCAAATGAAGGCTTTTTCATCGCAAAAAAAAATCCCTATAAAAGGGATGTTTAGTAGCGGGGAGCAGAATCGAACTGCCGACCTTTGGGTTATGAATCCAACGCTCTAACCATCTGAGCTACCCCGCCAAATCAGGATGCAAAGTTAATCGAAAGGCTTGAGTTCACAAATTTTTTCTGAATACTTATTATATTTGAATCCCCATTTGCGAATTAGCTTAGAAAGAATACCTTTGTTTAAAGGAAAAAATTGAGCCTTTTTTAGACCATGGCAGTAACACATTTTGAGTTCGAATACGAGATAAAAGCCTCACCAAAAGTACTTTACCCGTATTTAAGCACGGCTTCGGGGCTCCAACAATGGTTTGCCGATCAAGTAACCGTCAAAAATGCCGAAAATTTTATTTTTTTCTGGGATGATGAGCATCACAATGCCCAATTAGTCCAAAACAAAACGAATAAGTCGGTTAAATTCGAGTTTGATCGGCCAGATTCAGCACCGAATTCCTCCTATATCGAGTTAATTTTGGACGTAAGTGAACTAAGTAATACCACCTATTTAAAGGTCTTCGATAGTGCATCTACCTTCAAATCCCCGGAAGATGCGACCGAATTGTGGGATTATCTGACCGATAAATTAAAAGAAATCGTAGGCAGTTAATGATACGTAAATTAGACAAATTAGTTCTTAAAGCCTTCTGGGGGCCTTTTGTATTGACTCTCCTCGTAGTCATCTTTATTTTCCTCCTGCGCTTAGTCCTCTTTTATTTTGCTGATTTATTTGGTAAAGACCTTGGTGCGACCGTCTATGTTGAACTCTTTTTCTATTTTTCCTTAATCACCGTCCCGCTCGCCTTACCTTTAGCGATGTTGCTTTCTTCCCTGATGACCTTTGGGAAATTAGGGGAAAATTTCGAATTAACCGCCCTGAAAAGTGCGGGAATATCCATCATACGAATCCTAAGGCCTATTTTTGTCGTCGCTATGCTTTTAAGTGTTTTCATGTTTTGGTTTACGAATGTGGCCTTGCCCTGGGCAAACTTGAAGGGATGGAGTCTCTTATACGATATCAAAACCACAAAAACGACCCTGAACATTAAGGAGGGAATTTTTTATACGGACCTCCCGGGATATGCGATCAAAGTGGCAAAAAAATACCCCGATAATAAGACGCTGAAGTCCTTAATCATTTACGACCACAGCCACAATGATGGAAATCGACATGTGACTTTGGCCGATTCGGCACAGATGTACACTATTTTAGGGAAGAAATACCTGATTTTTGAGCTATTTAATGGCAAAGATTACCTGGAAGACGCCGATCGGGGAAATAACCTAGATGCGAGCGATATGGCTTTACATCATTTTAGTCGAAGCAAAATCGTGATGTCTTTAGACGCCTTTGACATTCATAAAACGGATGAAAACCAATTCGCGCATCATGAGATTATGCGGAATAACTGGCAGTTGGCCGATGACGTAGATTCGCTTGAACGAATCGTCAAAAGCATGAAATATGGGTTTATTCGAGCCACCTCTCCTAATTTTCTGTATCATCAAAAACCAATCAACCAATCGTTATTGGTATTTAAAGGCAAAACCCCGTGGTTAAAAAGTCGCTTGGCGAAAGGATTGAAAAAATCGAAGAAGTCGCCTTATGACATTGCATTGCAACAAAGTGAAAATATGTTGGCCTACGGACATGCCAATTTAATTTCCTTAGATGACAAAGAAAGTGTGTTGAAAAAATCAAATTTAGAATGGCATCATAAGTTTACCAATGCGCTGACCATCCTAGTTATGTTTTTAATCGGCGCGCCTTTGGGAGCGATTATTAAGAAAGGTGGCTTTGGTATTCCGGTCGTGGTGGCTGTGTCGTTTTTTATATTAATGTATATTTTAACCCAACAGGGAGATAAGATGGCCAAAGAAGGGAAGGTACTTTTACAAATGGGGGCATGGGCTTCCAACTTTATCCTAGGGCTCATTGGCCTTTATTTCATGAAAATATCTCTGAATGACTCGCGTTTATTTGAATCAGATTTTTATCGAGTGGTTTGGCAGAAATTACGTTTGCAATTCTCAAAGCTTTTCGGTACTTTTGCGAATTAATTTTTCAAAACTTTTAAAACTGGTAAAAGATGTATTTGTCACCCGAGAAAAAACAAGAGATTTTCGAAACGAAGGGGAAAGCAAAGTCAAAGATCGATACTGGTTCTTCTGAATCGCAAATTGCGTTATTCACGTACAGAATCAATTATTTGACTGAGCACCTTAAAAAGAACAAAAAAGACCATAGCACACGCTTAGGACTTTTAAAATTAGTAGGTAAGCGTCGTCGTTTACTTGATTACTTAACTCGTACGGATATCTCAAGATATCGTGCGATCATTTTAGAATTAGGTATTCGTAAATAATATGAACAGGGTTTTCTGGAAGGGAAACCCTGTTTTATTCACCTTTACATTTGTTTGATTCAACAAACAACCCTTTTCTTTACGCAAGGTTGCGTAAAATTTTATTCAGAAACGTATGTCATTTAACATTATTCAAAAAAATATTTCGATGCCCGATGGCAAAGAAGTCCAAATTGAGACTGGCAAATTAGCCAAGCAAGCGGACGGATCTGTGGTCGTGAAATCAGGAAATATGATGTTGTTAGCCACGGTGGTAGCTAACAAAGAGGCCAAAGAGGGAGTCGATTTTCTTCCATTATCTGTCGATTACCAAGAGAAATTTGCGTCAAACGGGCGTATTCCGGGTAGTTTTCTTAAAAGAGAGGCGCGCCTTTCGGATTATGAAATTTTAATTTCACGGTTAGTAGACCGCGCTTTGCGTCCTACTTTTCCAGATGATTACCATGCCGATGTGCAGGTTATGATCAATTTAATCTCAGCAGATGCAGAGGTTTTACCGGATGCTTTTGTGGGCCTAGCGGCTGCAGCGGCATTGGCGGTGTCGGATATTCCGTTCAACGGACCTATTTCCGAAGTACGTGTTGCCAAAATCAATGGCGTATATAAAGTAAATCCTAGTGTAAGCGAATTAGTGGGTGCCTCCCTTGAATTAATCGTAGCGGCCAATGAGAATGATATCTTAATGGTCGAAGGCGAAGGCGATGAAGTGTCAGAAATTGAAATGATTGAGGCATTGAAAGTCGCACACGATGCAATTAAATTACAATGCAAGGCATTAAACGAGTTAACGGTAGCCGTAGGCAAAACCGAAAAACGTTCATATAGCCATGAAAACCATGATGAAGCCCTTCGTGCGGAATTATGGGATACATATTTCGACAAGTATTTGGCAGTAGCTAAATTAGCTAATCCAAAGAAAGAAGATCGTAAAGCAGGTTTCAAGGCCATTGTGGACGAATTCATCGCATCTTTAAATGAAGATCATACGGTGAATCTTTCCTTAGCGAAGATCTATTTGCATGATATCGAGAAAGAGGCGGCGCGTCAATTGGTACTTCAAGAAAGATATCGTTTAGACGGTCGTAAATTGAATGAAATTCGTCAAATCACCTGTGAAGTTGATTATTTACCAACTCCACATGGTTCGGCGGTGTTTACTCGTGGTGAAACACAATCATTGACTACTGTAACCTTAGGAACGAAGATGGATGAGCAAATCATCGATCAAGCGATGACGCAGGGATATAACAAGTTTATGTTGCACTATAATTTTCCTGGATTCTCAACGGGCGAAGTAAAGCCAAATAGAGGAGTAGGACGTAGAGAAGTGGGTCACGGAAATTTAGCGATGCGTGCAATTCGCAAGGTATTGCCTAAAATGGAAGAATTTCCTTACACCTTACGTATTGTTTCTGATATTTTAGAATCGAATGGTTCGTCATCCATGGCGACTGTTTGTGCGGGAACTTTAGCCTTAATGGATGCGGGTGTGAAAATCAAGGCGCCAGTATCAGGCATTGCCATGGGTTTAATTTCGGATCCAAAAACGAGTAAATATGCGGTTTTATCTGATATTCTGGGTGATGAAGATCATTTAGGTGATATGGACTTTAAAGTAACCGGAACGGAAAACGGAATTACCGCTTGCCAAATGGACATTAAAGTACAAGGATTATCCTACGAAGTGTTAGTGGAAGCTTTATCACAAGCAAAAGAAGGTCGTTTACACATTTTGAATGAAATGAAAAAGGCGATTCCATCCGTTCGTGATGATTTCAAACCACAAACGCCTCGTGCGACGGTCATCAAAATCATGAAAGACCAAATCGGTTCGGTGATCGGACCAGGTGGAAAAGTGGTTCAAGATATCCAAAAACAATCAGGTGCTACGGTAACGATCGAAGAAAAAGAGGATGGAGGATACGTAAGTATTTTCTCTGCGAATGGATCTGCGATGGATATGGCTGTTCGTATGGTGAAGAGTATTGTGACGGTTCCAGAAGTAGGCGAGATCTACGATGGAAAAGTGAAGAATATTCAAGCTTTCGGTGCATTTGTTGAGTTTTTACCGGGTAAAGACGGATTATTACACATTTCAGAAATTTCATGGGATCGCATCGAAACCATGGACGGTGTGTTTAAAGAAGGAGACAAGGTGAAGGTGAAATTAGTGGAAGTAGATAAAAAGACTGGTAAATTCCGTCTATCTGCGAAAGCTTTAATGCCAAAACCAGCGAGTTCAGAGAAATCTGAATAAAAAATAAAAAATAGATGGCTCAAAGGGAAACCTTTGGGCCATGTAATCTGTTTTAACATACTATGAGACAGCTAAAAATTAGCAAACAAATTACCAACAGGGAAAGTCAATCCCTTGACAAATACCTGCAGGAAATCGGTAAAGTAGACTTATTGACGCCCGATGAGGAGGTAATCCTCGCTCAAAAGATTCGAGAAGGGGATCAATTGTCTCTTGAACGTCTCACAAAAGCAAATTTACGTTTTGTGGTTTCGGTAGCTAAACAATACCAAAACCAAGGACTAAGTTTGGGAGATTTAATTAACGAAGGTAATTTAGGTTTGATCAAAGCAGCCCAGCGTTTTGATGAAACCCGTGGTTTTAAATTCATTTCCTATGCCGTATGGTGGATTCGTCAATCGATCCTTCAGGCTTTGGCCGAACAATCTCGGATCGTTCGTTTGCCATTAAACCGCGTAGGTTCTTTAAATAAAATATCAAAAACCTTTTCAGAATTAGAGCAAAAATTCGAACGTGAGCCATCTCCAGAAGAACTGGCTGAGGTGTTAGAAATCTCGACAGGCGAGGTCGTGGATACCTTGAAAATTTCAGGTCGTCACGTATCGATGGATGCGCCCTTTGTACAAGGTGAAGAAAATTCCTTGTTGGACGTATTAGAAAACGATTCAGAGGATAAGCCTGATTCGGGATTGATCAACGATTCCCTTCGTCGGGAAGTGCAGCGTGCCTTGTCTACCTTAACCCAACGGGAGGCCGATGTCGTAACCTTATACTTCGGTTTAAATGGTGAACATGCGATGACCTTGGAAGAAATCGGTGAGAAATTTAATTTGACACGTGAGCGTGTTCGGCAAATCAAAGAAAAAGCGATTCGTCGTTTGCGCCATACCTCACGGAGCAAAGCACTCAAAACATATCTTGGATAAAACGAAAAGCCTCAATTGAGGCTTTTTTTTACCTATGGCATTCCCACACGGACTTACGGATTTGGTTGAAATTTTTGCCCTCCACGGCATAAATCAAGCCGTCATTTGTCCCGGTTCGCGAAATGCCCCGATCATGCTGGCACTGACTCGGAATAAACATTTTACTTGCTATTCCATTTCAGACGAACGTTCGGCTGCCTTTTTCGGATTAGGCTTAACACTACAATCGAAAAAACCCGTGGTGTTATGTTGCACCTCCGGTTCGGCCGGATTAAATATGGCCCCGGCCATTGCAGAAGCTTATTTTCAAGAGATTCCTTTGATTGTTCTAACCGCCGATCGACCCAAAGAATGGATCGAACAATGGGATGGACAAACGATTTTTCAAGCCAATCTATTTGGCGCGCACGTCAAAAAGTACTTCGAATTTCCTACCCAGATGAATCTTGAAAAAGATTTCGCTTGGTATCAAAATCGAATCGCCAACGAAGCCACCATCATCTCCCAAAAAGCTCCTAAAGGTCCTGTGCATATCAATATTCCCATCTCCGAACCCTTTTACCCTGGAAAAGAGGAGGAATTGCCCATTGCCGAAAATACGAAAATCATGCAGAGCATTGAATCAAAGCCTGCTGTCACCAAGGAAATTAAAGAGTTAATCCAGCAAAGCCTTTCTCAAAATCCGCATGTGATTTTGACCGTAGGCCAATTGGATCCGGATCCTGAAATTCAGGATTTACTCATTCAAATGAATCGATTAGGGATTTGCATTGTTGGAGATGCCACGGCGAATTTACCGGAGTCGGTCCAATTGAACCATGATTTGATTTTAGCCAATGAACATATTTGGCGGGATTTAGAAGCCGATGTCATTATTCACATCGGGAAATCTTTTGTTTCAAAACGCATTAAGCAGTTTATCAGACGCTTTCCTGCGTCCCAACAATGGTGGATCAACTCAAGCCATGCTCAATCCATCAAGGATCCCTTTCAAAATCTTAGTCACCTTTTACAAATCCAAACCGCAGATTTTTTACGCGCATGGATTCAAGAGGCCAAGCATATGCCTATTTCCACCGCCTATTCTAATCAATGGATTGAGGCCCATCAGCGTGTCAAAAATAGTCAAAAAACGTTCTTTAAAGAAGGCAATTGGACTGAAATACACATCCTAAATGGCCTTTTTAAGCGATTAAAAGCCTATTCAGGGGATTTACATGTGGCTAATTCTTTGGCGGTGAGGTACATCAATTGGACCGCAGAATCCCTATCCCATCTGCGAATTTTCGCGAATCGGGGAGCGAGTGGAATTGATGGTTGCCTGAGCACCGCGGTAGGTGCGGCACAAGGGACAGACGAGCTTGTCATTTCCCTCATTGGCGATGTGGCCTTTCAATATGACCGCAATGCGCTTTGGAATAATTACTTGCCAGCTAATTTGCGCATCCTTGTTTTAAATAATCAAGGGGGCGGAATTTTCAGAAATTTAGAAGGAGCCAAAGACCTGCCGGAATTGGAAACCTATATGGAAACCAAGCAGCGTTTTACGGCAAAAAACACTTCCTTAGACGCTGGAATTGCCTATTTTAATGCAAAAAATGAAATTGAATTAGAAGAAATTTTGGTCACATTTTTCGAGAAAAGTCACACGGCCCAATTGCTTGAAATTGAAACGGATTCCCTGCAAAATGCCGAAACCTTAAAAGCCTATATGTCTTTATTTAAGGCTTGATTTCTTGGCAATTTTCTCCATATTTTTCAGATACAAAGGATTTTTCGGGTCGATTGCCAGGGCTTTTTTGACCCAAGCTTCTGCGCGCGCCCATTGTTGGCGCTGAATTTCCAAATAGCCTAAATTATTATAAATCAAATCTTGGTATTTCCCGGTGGCCAACGCTTTTTGGAAGGCAGCTTCGGCCAAATCGATTTGATTTAATTCTTGATACACGACTCCTTTGTTGATAAGTGTTTCCACCGCCTTCGGATCAAGGAAAAGTGCGCGATCATACGAGGAGAGGGCTTGGTTGAATTCACTTTGTTGGAGTAAAATATCCCCCTGCAGCGACCAAAAGGCAGAAGAATCAGGAAAACTGGTCACCAATTTTTTGGCTTGAGCGGCAGCTTCAGGATATTTTTGTTCGTTTTGTAACAATTCCACTTGTTTAAAAAGTGCGGATGAGAATTTCGGATCGAGTTCAAAGGCTTTGACAAAATCAGCCATCGCCTCCTCGTTTTTTTCTAAGGATAGGTAGACAAGTCCTCGGTTATAATAGGCATCTGAAAATTCCGGCTGTTTTAAAATAGCCTCGTTGTACCATTTAATGGCCTCATATTGTTCCTTTTCTTTTACCTTTTGATTGCCTCGTAAGAAAAATTGCGTGGCCTCTTTTTTATCAGCTTCAGAATCACAGGCGCTGAATAAAAGGAAGGAGGCGAGAAACAGGAGTAAAATGGAACGCATAGATGAATCTTTGGCTGATTGAGCCTTCAATTTAAATAATTCAAAATTCATTCGCATCTTTGTACCCTAATTAATTACCTAATTTTATTCCCATGGCATATGCAAACATGTTAACCGATAAAGGGTTAATGAAAATTGAATTTTATTCGGAAGATGCACCGATTCACGTGAAAAACTTCATCGATCTCTCTGAAAAAGGATTTTACAATGGACTTACGTTTCACCGCGTGATTCCAGATTTCGTCGTACAGGGTGGAGATCCGGACGGAACGGGTGGTGGTGGTCCAGGCTATAGCATTCCTTGTGAATTAACTGGAAACAATCAATACCATGACCGTGGTGTACTTTCCATGGCACATCGGGGTCCGAATACCGGGGGATCTCAATTCTTTATTTGCCATTCACGCAATAACACTTCACATTTAGATCGGAAACATACTTGTTTCGGAAAAGTGATTGAGGGGCAAGATATCATAGACCAGATTCGTCAAGGCGATAAAATCATTCGTATCGATATCGTAGCCGAATAATGCATTTCATCAAAGAAATCCCGTCAGCAAGCATGCGAATTTCACTTTTCGAATGGAATTCAAAATACATTCTGAAATTTGAAACGCCTGATTTAGAACAAAGTTTTAAATTCTCCGTGCTGGATTTTGCTGATCAAAACGAAATAGAGGAGCTTGCATCAAGCTCCTCTTTTCAAAAATTTGTCGAAAATACATTTCAAAGCATGTACGCCGAAATGGCGAATCAACTCAATCCTTAACGATTTCCGATCCATTTTAGGCGCAATTTCTTTTGTGCCTCGGTGGCCGATTTAATTTCTGTTAAGGAAAATGAATGCATCGGACTTTGGATGACAGGTACCACAAAAAAGCGTTCAATTCCATCGCGTCGGATGACAAAATTGATCTTATCGCCAGGTTTTTTATCCGCGACTAATTTTTCCGTCCCTTCAAAATTCGCTTGATTCACCTTCAGAATTTCGTCCCCTACGTTCAGGCCTGCATGATAGGCTGAGCCTATACGTGAGACACTCGTGATACGCCCACCCATGGCTGTAAAGCCGATATAAGGTGTAATTTTCCCAGCATTTGTATCCGACCATTCGTAGCCCAAGGCTTGAAATAAATCAGCATAGGCCGGAGTTTGTGTCCCATAAATTTGAGATTCAAAGATGGATTTAGCGGAAACTCCCGCTACTTGGCTAAATGCATTTTCCAATTCCGCATCGGTAAATCCACGACCTAATTTTTGATAATAGGTAGTATACAATAATTTAAATACATCGTCCAAGCATTTTTGGCCTTGGGTATTTTTGATAATCCACATGTTTAGCACACCACCAAGGACCGAGCCCTTATCATAATAGGAAATGGTGGAATTACGCGAGTTCTCATTCGGCCGATAATACTTAATCCAAGCATCCCAACTCGCTGATGCAGCCGATTCGGTTAGATTGCCTGGGGTATTTTCAACCATGGAAATCTCCTGAGCCAATCCCTTTAAATACTCATCAGTGCTTGACTGGCCGGTTCTTTGTAAAATCACGTCCGCATAATAGCTCGTAATTCCTTCGGAAACCCACAAATTATGTGTATAATTTTCATTTTCGTAATCGAAAGGCCCTAAGGCTTGCGGGCGAATGCGTTTCACATTCCATAAATGGAAATATTCATGAGCCAATAAATTTAAAATTCCGCGGTATCCATTTGGATTTTCATAATTAGCGCGTGAAACCTGACAGGTGGTCGAGTATAAATGCTCCAATCCACCCCCTCCACGAAATAAATTATGAATAATGAATAAATAATGATCGCAAGGATGATCCCCCACAACTCGTTGGGCTTCTTCACACATTTTCTTGACATCGGCTAAAAAAGCCACAGAATCGACTTTGGCAAGTCCATAAAAGGCGATTTGATGAGGAACTTGGTTCACCATAAATTCCCACACCTTATGATTTCCGATTTCGATGGGAGAATCGATGTACTCATCCAAGTTTTTTGCCTGAAAGGTGAATTTTTTGATTTCCTTCATGGCGCTGGAGACCTTCTTGAAATCTTTGAAAGGGATGACGGTTAGTTCCTGTGCGGATTTGGCATACTCGGAAACATACAAAAAGACACTAGCTGGATTAATGTAGCCATGCGAATCATCTAAAAAAGAGGTACGGACCGATAATTCAAAAGCATAGACGGAATAGGAAACCGAGATTTGGGATTGGCCGGCGCTAACGGGAACACGCCAAGTATTTTTATTGATTTTAGTGATGGTGGATTTTTTACCGTCCACAGTGGCTTGTACGCGTTCGATGTTTTTGGCAAATTCCCGAATCAAATAGGACCCGGGCGTCCAAGCGGCCATTTTAAAATCCACATATTTCTTTTTTTGTGCCTCGGCCGATATATCCACTTCCGTGGTCACATCAAAATAATGTGTATGCGGAGCGTCCATGCGAAGCTTGTGGCGAATGGGGGCGGCGAAAATTAAGTTGGAAAAAATGAGGAGAAATAGAAAACTTAAAAGGCTGGGGACTGATTGCTTGTTCATAGATGTTCGTTGAAAATTTGAATTTTCGTAAAATTATAAAAATCATTGAGTTCTTTTATCAATTCGATATTTATATAAAAAGGCGGACAATTTTTAACTGAAAAAATCGTATTATTGTAGTAATTGTGAAAGTTGAAACTATTTTCAAATGATATCTAAAAAGACCTTAAAAGGCTGGCTGCCTGGATTACTATTTTTCTTGTGTGCAACAGGGGTTTTCGGTCAACAAACATTAAGCTTTAACGACCATACACTACATTTCCGACAAGCGAAGGAATATTTTGATGCCAAAAATTATGTGGCAGCGCAAGAGGAATTTTCCGCTTATTTAGGAAGTTTAGAGCCATTAAGCAATGAGCAAAATGGCCAAAGGGTGTTGGCGGAATATTACATGACCATGTGTTCTTTGTACATGAGCCGGCCGGAATCTGAAATTTTAGCAGAGCGATTTGTGGCGAATAATCCTGAACATCCCCAAGCTGTTAAATTAATCCGCGGAATCGGAACTTTTTTCTATGAAAACGGGGACTATACGAAGGCAATTAAATATTTGAGTAAATCCTCGGATACCAATTTGGAGGCTAGGTACAAATTAGGGGTTTCCTATTATGAGTTAAAAAAATATTTGGAGGCGCTGACGGTATTTAATGAAATCAAAGTAGAAAATGAAGAGGAATATGCATTTCCTGCTTCCTATTATGCGGGGGTAATTAATTTTAGGGAAAAGCGCTACGCTGAAGCTGTGGTCGATTTCCAAAAGGCAGAGGGAGGAAGTAAATACCGGAAAGAAATTCCGAACTGGATTGGATTAAGTTACTATAACCAGGGTAAATTAACGGAGCTTTTAACCTATGCAGAACCGATTATCGCGAAGAAAAATACGGGCTATCGCTTAGATGAATTAGCTTTATTGGTGGCTGATGTACAATTCCAACTGAATTCTTTTGAAAAAGCCATCAAATCCTATGAGATTTTGGGGAAGTTAACGGGCATGCAATACAGTCCTTTATCACAATACCGTTTAGGTTATTCGTTTTTTAAGACAAAGAAATTTAATGAGTCGGCAAGTCAATTAAAACCCTTATTAGCCAAAAAAGACACATTAAGCCAATATGCCGCCTATACCATCGCTTTAGGCCAATTAAGTTCAGGGAATTTAATTGCCTCCTTGGATGCTTTCGACGTGGCGCGGACATTGTCTTTCAATAAGACGATTCAAGAAGAGGCGTATTTTAATCATGCGAAGGTTCAATTGGATCTAGGTCGGGGAGCGGAGACCATCGATGAAATTAAGAAATTTAATGAATTATATCCGAGCAGTAAATTTTCAGAAGAAGCGACCGAATTAGTGGCTGAGGCCTTTATTAGTTCGAATAACTTGGAAGTTGCGATGAACTATTTAAAAGGCATTACGAATCGGAGTGCCAAATTAAAAACCGCTTACCAGACCTTATCGTATAATTTGGGGGTAAGAGCCTATAACGATAATAAAATTGAGGAAGCGATTACGTATTTCGATGAATCCTTAAAAACGCCTGAAAAAGAGGCATATACCTTAAAAGCTACCTTGGGAAAAGCGGAAGCTTTATCGGTGCAAAAGAAATTTGGGGAAGCGATTGAACTTTACGTTCCATTGATGAGCAAGGGAGGTCAAGCGGAAGAATTCATTCAAAAGGTTCGTATTGGATTAGCATTTGCCTATTTTAATACAAAGGAATTTAGTAAGGCGAATTCATTGTTCAAGACTTATTTGGATCGCTTGAAGTCGACGCCGAATGCGAAGAACAATCCGACGATCTTGTTGCGTTTGGCTGATACGTATTTAGTTTCTAGGAAATATGAAGATGCATTGACCTATTATAGTCAGGCTGCGGATATGGCCAAGACGGAGAAGGATTATGCTTTATTTCAAAAAGGGATGACCTTGGTGTATTTAAATAGGGCTAATGAGGCTCGGGCAGCGATGAAGCAGGTTCGGATTTCTTTTCCAGAATCGAAATATGCGGAAGATGCTTATTTCCAGGAAAACTTGATTTTATTTAATGCGGGTAAATATGCGGAAGCGATTGTAGGATTTTCTGAAATCATCACAAGCAAGAAAACGGGGGAGACCTTAGCACCCGCCTTATTTAAACGTGCGCAATCCTATACGAATAATGAGCAAATGGATTTGGCGATTGTAGATTATAAGCGCATTATTAATGAATTTTCGAGTGAGAAAATTGCAAAAGATGCCTTAGTCGGTTTACAAGAGAATCTGATTAAAGTAGGCCGGCCAGAGGAATTTGGGCAGGTTTTGGATACCTACCAAGCGACAAATAAATCAGAATCGGATAATGAGGCGATTGATTTAAAATATGGGGCGGCTCGTGGTATCTATGAAGGGAAGAAATTCGATAAGGCTGTGATTGCGTTGAAGGACTTTGTGCAGAAATACCCGAGTAATGAGAATGTGGTCGAAGCTCATTATTTAATTGCAGATGCAGCGGATCAGATGCAGGATACGTTGACGGCTATTCCATATTTCAAAAAGGTCGTTGAAAAAAATGAGCATCCGCAGGTAAATAAGGTGATCTTACGTTTGGCGGATTTATTGGCTGGTCAAAAAAATTATGTGGAAGCGGTGGAATATCATCGTTTATTTAAGGCAAAGAATCCTGAGCCAGAATATCAATTATCTTCTTATTCTAAAATCATCCAAATATTCACCAAGGCGAATGATTTAGATTCATTGGGGAATGTGATTTTGGAAATAAGTCCATTGGAATTATTCACTAAGGAGGAAAAAGCAAAATTCAGTCGGCAATTAGCCGATTCATATGCAAGCGATAGTCTTCAGATTGTTCAAAAGAGAAAGTGGTTGGTACAAACGATTGCCTTTGATAAAAATGAAATCGGGGCGGATGCGCAATATGAATTAGCTTTATTACTTTCCAAAGAGGGAAAATTCAAGGAATCAAATGATATGATTAGTACGAAATTCAAGAATGAATTTGCGGATGCCTCCGATGCGGTAATTGGAAAAGCCTATGTACTATTAGCGGAGAATTTTGTATCCTTAAAGAATTTACCTCAGGCCAGAGCCATTTTGAAATCTGTCATAGATAATTCGAGTGATTCAAAAGTGATTGAATTGGCAAAAACCAAATTAAAAAGCTTACCCTTAAAATAAATGAACATGAATTTTCCGATGATAGCGAAACCAATAACCTTGTGTAGTGTGCTTATTCTGGTAGGAATGGGACATGTGGGGTACGGCCAACAAAAAAAGGAAGGAAGTATTCAAACCGATGACATCATCCTTGAGAAAGAGCGTAAAATCGAATTGAAACCTGAAATATCACGCAATTTTGAGCCATTGGATGAAATCGAAAATCTGAATAAGGGCCGCAAAATGAAATACGAATTTTTAGAGCGGAAATGGGATGCAAAAAATACGGCGGTGCTCAGTACCTCGGTGATTGGTCCTCGGGAAGGCGATGAATTAGTCTCCTCTTTTGGGCAAAAATACAAAAACATGATTAAGCTTGGGGCTGGAAATTATGGCCATACCTTAGTGAACGGGCATTTTGGCTTTGCGAAGGAAAACCAATTTCAAGGGATTTATATAAACCACGATGCAAATCGCAGGGGACCGATAGGAGGCGTATACGGGGCTAGGAATGAAAATGAGGTGAAATTATATA
>Ga0164294_10002272_pt1 | contig 17441 bp, 15 predicted proteins | sample GEODES005metaG_FD_111479 | JGI IMG/M metagenome (GOLD analysis project Ga0164294, IMG submission 111479) | Oligotrophic lake water microbial communities from Sparkling Lake, Wisconsin, USA - GEODES005 metaG | ecosystem: Environmental > Aquatic > Freshwater > Lake | place: USA: Sparkling Lake...
GTAAATCGGCACGGGAGCGATCCTGTTCGGCACGGAGTGTGCTGTCACCAGTGGCGGCACGTTTTCAACTTGTCCGTGTCCCCGGCATCGATTCCACAAGTTAAAAACTCGTGGCCACGGGCCGAACTCCTTCGCGTCCCCGAAACGAGCTCCCGTCGCCATTTTCCGGTCAGCCGCCGGTTGCGGCCTCCATGATTTTTTGTTCCGTCGCCTCGGCCCGGGACAGTTCCGCCGTCAGTCGTCCCTCTGCGAGCACGATGATCCGATCGGCGAGGGTGAGCAGTTCCGGCAGTTCGCTCGACGTCAGGATCACGCCGAGCCCGTCACGGCAGAGCCGGTCGATGAGGGCATAGAGTTCGGCCTTCGCGCCCACGTCGATGCCCCGCGTGGGATCATCGAGCAAAAGGATCGCCGGTTTCGTGAGCAGCCAGCGGCTGATGATGCACTTCTGCTGGTTACCGCCGGAAAGACCCGTGATGGCGGCATGGGGCCCCGGCGTCTTGACGCCCGTGTCGCGGATCGGACCGGTGACGAGGCCTTCCTCACGTCGCCGTGAGAGCAGCCCACCGCGGAGGGCCTCGGAGAGGCTGCAGAGGCTCACGTTGCCCGCCACGTCGAGATCGGGAAACAGCCCGAGACGCTTGCGGTCTTCCGTCACCATCGCGATCCGGGCATCGCAGGCCTCCCGCGGGTGTCGGAAGCGAACCGGCTTTCCATCCAGCCGGATCTCGCCGGACCAGATCAGTTCGCCGGCGCCGAAGATCGTCTCCAGCAGTTCGGTGCGGCCGGCGCCCATCAGACCGGCTACGCCGAGGATTTCGCCGGCATGCAGATCGAACGACACGTCCGACAGCCGGTAGCCCCGCGGATGATCTGGCCAGGGGAGCGTGAGCCCGCGGACCTCGAGCAACGTCGGCCCGCGGGTGCGGTCCTGGCGAACGTCATGGTCAGCCAAATCGCGGCCCACCATCCAGCCGGTGATCTGGCGGGGATTCGTGTCGGCCCGATCCACCGTGCGGACATGCCGACCGTCACGGAGAACGGTGATCCGATCTGCCAGCCGAAACACCTCGTCCATCTTGTGCGAGATGTAGAGGATCGTGGTGCCGGCAGCCAGCAGCCGTTTGATGGTCCGTTCGAGCCGTGCCGATTCCGACTCGGTGAGGGCACTGGTTGGCTCGTCCATCACCACGATCGATGCCTCGAGCGAGAGGGCCTTGGCGATCTCGACCAGCTGCTGGTCGCCCACCCGCAGACTGCCGGTCCGCGTGGCCGGCGACACCGGACATTCGAGCGATTCGAGCAATCGGCCGCATTCGTCGTGCATGCCGCGGTCGTCGAGCAGCCCGAGAGTGGTCCGTTTCTCGCGGCCGAGAAACACGTTGGCGGCCACGGAGAGATCCTCCACGAGCGCCAATTCCTGATGGATAATCGCAACCCCGGCCTGCTCGGCATCCCGCGTGCCCGTAAACTGCACCGGCCGCCCACCGATCTCGAGGTCACCCTCGTCGGGCTGGTAAACGCCCGAGAGGATTTTCATGAGCGTGCTCTTGCCGGCGCCGTTCTCGCCACAGATGGCGTGGAGTTCGCCGCGGCGAACTTCGAGCGTCACGTCGGCAAGTGCCACGACGCCTGGGAATCGCTTCGTGATGCCGCGCATCACAACAGCCTGCGTTGCCGCATCGCCCATGCCGGTGGTATCAGCGGCTGCTGTCATGCTTGCCCTCGCATCATCAGGCAGTCCGTCGCGATTCCCAGAGCCGCAGCAGCCCCAGAAAAACGGCCGCGCCGATGCCGGCGGCAATGCCAGTGCGGCCGCCGGCCGTCATCGACACGATGGCGCCGCAGAGGACCGCGAGCGTGGGGATCGCACACAGCCCCAGGGCCCCGGGCAGCAGCTGACGGCCACCCTTGGCCAGCTGGCCGACCTGCGCGAGCGTGACGGCGATCACCACCACGATGCCGACGATCAGTCCCTCGTAGACATCGGCTCCGGTCTTGATGATCTTCGAGACCGCGTCGATCACGACACGCAGGAAGATTGTGCCGAGCACCGTGCCTGGCACCGTGCCGACACCGCCCGCCAGCGAGCAGCCGCCCACGACGGCCGCGGCGATGGCGTTGAGTTCGTGGCCGCGGCCCTGATTGACCGGTGCTGCCACCGATTCGTTGGCCATGTAGAACAGGCCCGCCAGGGCCGCCGTCATGGCACCAAAGCAGTAGGCAAACCACTTGACGTTGTCGGTGCGGATGCCGGCGAGCCGCGCGGCCTGTTCGTTGCCTCCGAGAGCGTGGAGATGCCGGCCGAGCACCGTCCGAGTCAGCAGCAGCCAGGTGACGATCGCGAGCAGGCCGAACACGGCCACCGGAATCCAGACGTTGTCGCGGACTGTCTTAAAGAACGGGTCGGAGATGTTGATGAGTGCGCTTTTTGTAGGGGTGAGCGCCGCGGTGCTGCTCTCGCAGAGGGCCCGGGCAAAGCTCCTCAGGCCCACGAGGGTCGCCAGCGTGGCGATGAACGGGGGAAGCCTCACGGAGGTGATCAGCCAGGCATGGAGGGTGCCGACGAGAAAACCGACCAGCAGGCTCGCGGCACAGCCGACGATCACGGCAATGGCCCCGACCGGCTTGAAGCCCATCATCTGGGCAGGGGCGAGCGCCAGCATCGTCGTGGCGCAGACGGTGCTCGAGAGGGCGATCATCGAACCGGCCGAGAGGTCGATCCCGCCGGCGATGATCACCACCGTGGCTCCGAGGGCGAAGATGCCGAGCAGCGCCGTGTTGCGGGCGATGTCACGCACGCTCTCCAGCGGACGGAACCAGTAGCTATGGTTGGCGTCGGCAAGGGCCGTGAGCCCGATGGCAAGCGCGATGGCCAGCACGAGCGCCCATTCGCCGGGGCGGAGAAGGAACGACGGCCTGTGCGAGGCGTCCGACTGTGGCATGGAGGGCTCCGGCTGGAGGATGCTCAAAGGGCGGTGGGCCGGCTTCAGGAGCTCGACAGGCCGTATTTCGCCAGCCACTCGCGGAATGCCGGTAGCGGCAGCACCTCGACGTTTTTTGTTTCCAGCTTCTCGGCGTTGAGCGGTGACTCACCAGCGGGCACGATCAGCCGCAGGCCCGTGGCGTAGATATCGCCATCCGGCTCACCCTGCCGCGGAAACATCTCCTTGACGGTCGCTTCATCACCCGTATGCATGGCACGCAGCAATCGGACCGTCTGGATGCCCATGTCGAAGGGATTCTGCACCACCATGGCGTCGATCTTCCCTTCAGCCATGTGGTTCAAGGCCGCCGCCTGGGCGTCAAACGTGATGATCGTCAGTTGGTCACGAACGCCACGTTCCTGGGCCACCTCAGCGATGGCCGGGGCGTTGTAGGCCCAGATGCCGACCAGCGACACGAGATCGGGATGGTTGACCAGGGCCGTACGGACGTTGTCGCGGGCCTTGGAGAGGTCCATCTCATCGCTCATGCGGTCGACTTCCTGGAAGCCGCCACCGACCGCTTCCTTGAAGCCGTTCATGCGGGCCCGCGCATTGTCATTGTCGGTGAACCCTGCAAACTGCACATAGCCACCGGACGACTTGCCACGGCTTTCGAGGAGCATTTTGGCCGCGGAGCCGAGCAGCCGGCCGCCGACCACGTTGTCGGTGCCGATGTAGAAGGGCCGCGCGTCGCGAAACGTATCCCGGTTCACGTCGCTATCGACCGTGATCACCTTCACTCCCTTGGCGGTGAGGTTCTTCATCTCTTCCACGATGGCGGCGTTCTCCGCCTGGATGACGGAGATCGCGACGCCAGCCACGTCAGACTGGCTGCCGAGCTGCCGCAGCTTCTCGATCTGGCCCTGTGCCGTGCCGTTGTTCTTTTCCATCACGACGCGGAGCCCCTGTGCCCCGATATCGAATTGCTTCGCCCCCTCGATCAGACCGGCATTGCACGCATCCCAGAAGGGATCGTCGCCGTTGGTGATGAAGATCAGCCGCTTGGAGGCCGACGAACCAGCACCCGCTGCGGTGTTGTTTGTGGCTGGCGTTGCCGCAGAAGTGGTGGCCCCGGGAGCACTGGCCGGCTTGCCGGAGCAACCGGCGAGCGTGAGCGAAAAGAGGCCCCCGACGAGCACGAGGGTCGCCCAGCAGCGGCGGGAAAGATTCACCTTGTGATGATGCATGCGTAGGCTCCCAAGTGGCAGACAAAGGATCGTGCTGCGGGGGGGCCGAAACGCATCGGAAACTCCCGCCAAGCAGCTTTCTGAAAACCGTTTAGAAAGTAAGGAACGCAAACGCTCAGTAGCGTAATCCATTCTTCCGTACATGCACCAGTGGGGGCTCTTCGGGGCCGGTGCCGGCAGCGACCACGCGGGCCAGAATGATCACATGGTCGCCGGTCTGACCTCCGCCTCCGCCGGCCTGGGTCACGGCCTGGCATTCGAGCCACGCGCTGGCATCGGCAATGACGGCGATGCCAGTTCCGGTGCGTTCAATGCGAAGACCTTCGAAGGGATTCTCGCCCGGGCCAGCGGGCCGCCCAAACCGCGACACCAGCGACCGCTGCGACTCCCCGAGAACATTGATCACAAACGGTGAACACTGATCGATCGCGGCCAGGAGGTCGCGTGATGCGCCCACCGCGATCGTGATCAGAGGCGGCACGAAACCGCCCTGCATGACCCAGCTCGCAAGCATGCCTCGGTCTGTCGCGTCGGCATCGTTCTCTGGGGCTCGCCACGTCACCACAAACAGGCCGCTGGGAATGCGTCCTAATGCAGCTGCAGTGGCCTCGGTGTCAATCGGTTCATTCTGGGCGTTTGGCTGCGGCTGCGTCATCGTGGTCGTCGTGTAAAAGGGCGTGGGTTGGGAGATTCGAAAGTTCGCAGGCTTACCCCAATTTCCTGGGTGCATGGCCCGTCGTCGACCGCGGTGGAACAAGACCCTTCAGCACAATTCATGCGCTGGCGGAATCAAGGTCTCGATGCCGATCACTCTGTGGTTGATCCCCGCGTGGCACTAGAGTGTCGCAGTGGTAGCCACGAATCGCAACCCAGGGCTGGTTGCGTGGTTTTCCAATACCTCGTTACTCGTTCACGCACCTGGTGCTCATGCTGCTCCGCACGTGCCCACAGCAGGGATTGTCGCGGCGCCGTCCCTGGCTGGACGCCGCGGCGCGGCTCTACGTCGTGGGGGCGGTGGCAGCGGTGATCGTCGGAACGATCCTGGTAGACCTGCTGGCGCCGACGCAGACGGTGGCCGCCGACCTGGTGTGGACCGCCGAGCCGAACGAAGCTCCCGGGAGCTACCCGATCCCCGTGCCGCTTGAGGAACCGGTTCCGGCTGGCGAACCGAGCGGAGGACCGCCGCTCCTATCGTGGCCATCGAAGCAGCCGCGTGGTCCGGTCGTGCTCGATGTGCCCTATGAGGAAGCGCCCTACGGTCCGGACGAATACCCGCTGCCCGGTGCGGGATTTCCCGAGGGGTTTGACGACCTCTGGGCGGCGCGGCCATGGTCCTGGCAGATCATGCCCAACAACCTGATCTACACGAGCTACCTGGCCGGACCGAAGGAAGCGCGGCTCGGCACGGTGGTCTACAACGACACCGGGACAGATCCGCTGAACCCCAGCATCTCGAACGGCACCATGTGGGACACGACGCTCGGCGGCCGAGCCTCGATCCTCCGTTTCGGCTCCGACCCGGTCCTGCATCCGCAGGGCTTCGAGGTGCAGATTGAAGGCGCGGCGTTCGTCCGGCTCGACCCGCAGGAAGACCGAGATCTCCGGAGCGCCGACTACCGGTTCGGCGTGCCGCTCGTCTACGGCATCGGCCGCTGGCAGACGAAGCTGGCCTACTACCACAACAGCGCCCACCTCGGCGACGAGGCGATGCTGAAACACCCAAACTATGAGCGGGTCAATTACGTCCGCGACTGTATCGTCTGGGGCAACTCCTACTACCTGTTCGACTGGCTGCGGCTCTACGGGGAGGTGGGCTATGCATTCTTCAACGCGGGTGGCTCTGAGCCCTGGGAATTCCAATACGGTACGGAGTTGATCCAGGCTCGACCCACCGGCATCCACGGCGCACCGTTTTTTGCCATCAATGGCATCTCGCGGCAGGAACTGGACTGGGGCGGGAATGTCTGCGTGCAGACGGGCTGGGCGTGGCGAGGCCGACGCAGCGAGAAGCTCTTCCGGATCGGTTTCGAGTACCTCTATGGCTCCGATCCGCAGTTTGAGTTCCCGTTTGCCAACCAGAACCGCTACGGCGTCGGCATGTGGTATGACTTCTGAATTCACGCGAAACACGACATCGTGTCGTTTTCGCTTGGCCGGCCTCCGCCGGCTGGTGCTGACCCGGCCCGGCCGTATTCACGCGAAACACGACATCGTGTCGTTTTCGCTTGGCGGGCCTCCGCCCGCTGGTGCTGACCCGGCCCTCCGGGCCTGACGCGTGCAATCCGGTATCGTGCCCGCAGGGTAGAATCGATCGTGCCATGCCACTGCTTGCGATCGAAACGACGTGCGACGAGACGGCCGCCGCGATCATTGCGCGTGACCGCACGGTGCTGTCGAGTGTCGTCGCCAGCCAGGAATTGCTTCACGCGAGGTGGAGGGGTGTCGTGCCCGAGGTGGCATCCCGCGCCCATGTCGAACGGATCATCCCGGTGATCGACGAGGCTGTGGCCAGGGCCGGGATTACTCGGGCTGATCTCGCTGCCGTGGCTGTGGCCGTTAGGCCCGGGCTCGTCGGCTCGCTGCTGGTGGGACTGTCAGCCGGAAAAGCGATCGCAGCAGCGCTTGGCATCCCGATCGTGGGCTACGACCACATTGCAGCGCATCTCTACGCCTGCCGACTCGCGCATGGCGAACGGATGCGATACCCGTGCGTTGGTCTCGTGGCCAGCGGCGGCCATACATCGCTGTTTCTCGTCCGCGGGCCGACCGATCTCGAGCGACTGGGTGGCACGATTGACGACGCAGCCGGCGAGGCCTTCGACAAGGCAGCGAGCGTGCTTGGGCTCGGCTATCCGGGCGGACCACAGATCGAGGCAGCCGCAGTGGGGGGCAATCCAAAGGCCCATCGACTGCCGCGGCCGCTGGCGAACGACCGCGATCGAATGGACCTCAGCTTCAGTGGCCTCAAGACGGCGCTTCGCTATCTGGTCAGGCCCCCGGGATCGCCCGCCGATGTGCCCGCCCCTCAGGGGAAAACACTCGCCGACCTCGCCGCCTCATTTCAGCAGGCCGCCGTCGACTCGATCCTGGCGAAGCTCACGCTGGCGGTCGAGCGGACCGGTTGTCGGGTGCTGGCGATCGGTGGCGGCGTGACGGCGAACTCGCTCCTTCGCGAGTCGATCGAGCAACTGGGCCGAAAACTGCGGGTCGACGTGCTCATTCCTCCGCATTCGCTCTGTACCGACAATGCGGCGATGGGGGCGATCGGGTGGGAACGATTGGAACGCGGCGAAGACGACGGGCTGGAACTCGACGTGCTCCCCGGCACCGACCGCTCCGCCGCCCGGCGGAAGAGTGTGTAGGGGAAATCTCTCCGAAAGAAGTCTATCGGCACAAAACGCCGGGGTCGGTGAAAGCCTCCGACTCGAAGCCCTGAAGCCAGCAACGCTCACTCGCTTCGGCTTCCCCCGACCCCCGGCTCGCGTCCAGTCAAAACGACGAGAACTGCTCGAACTCGTCGTAGGGCCGGTGTTCGAGGTTCACGAACCGGGTGAAGTCGTGCTGCCAGAGCAGCTTGATGTCGCCGATTGGGCCGTTGCGCTGCTTGGCGATGATGATTTCCGCCTGCCCCTTCACCCGTTCCCGGTCTTCGTCGGTCGTCTGGTAATACTCCTCGCGGTGCACGAACATCACCACGTCGGCGTCCTGCTCGATGGCGCCCGATTCCCGCAAGTGATTCAGCCGCGGCCGGTTGTCCCGCGACACTTCCGCCTGTCGGTTGAGCTGTGCCAGGCAGAGCACCGGAATGTCGAGTTCGCGCGACATGGTCTTGAGTCGGCGGGCGATTTTCGCCACCTGTTCCTGTCGTGGGTCTCGCGGGTTGTCCGGCTCGATGAGCTGGAGGTAGTCGATGACGATGAGTGAGAGCCCCTGTTTCCGTTTGAGTCGGCGGGCCACGGCGGCAATCTCGGTGAGGGTCCGTCCCGGAGTGTCGTCGATATAGAGCGGCGAAGAACTGATCTCCGCCGATTTCTGCACAAGTCGACGGCGGTCTTCCTGGGAGATCGTGCCGTTGCGAAGCCGATGGCCGTTCACCTGCGCTGCCGAGCAGAGCAAGCGATCGGCAAGTTCGAGGCAGGCCATTTCGAGGCTTACGAACAGGGCCGGCTGTTTGGCGCCGATCGCGACGTGCTCGGCGATGTTCATCGCGAAGGCCGTTTTGCCCATACTGGGACGGGCGGCCAGGATGATCAGTTCGGAGTTGTGCAGGCCCCCGCAGAGCGAGTCGAGGTCGGTGAAGCCGGTCTCGACTCCGCCCATCGCGTGCTCGTGCTTCATCCGCGCATCCATGCGGATCATCACTTCTTCAAGCACCTCTTCGATCGGCCTTGCCTCCGCCGAACTACGGTGCTCGAGGATCTGGAAAATCTTCGCCTCGGCCCGGGCCACGAGTTCGCGTGGCTCGTCGGAGGCGTCGTAGGCGTCCCGCAGAATGTCGGTGCTCGCGTCGATCAAGGAACGGAGCATCGCCTTGTCGCGAACGATCTGAGCGTAATGGGTGGCATGAGCCGCGTGCGGCACCGACTCGAGGATGTCGACAATGGCGGGGGCGCCGCCGATGCGATCGAGGTCGCCCTGCGTGCGGAGCCGTTCCAGCACGATTGTGGTGTCGATCCGCTTGCCCGAGTCGTGCAGCTCGAGCAGGTGCCGGTAGAGGACCTGATGCGCCTCGTCGGCAAAGTCGTCTGGCCTGACAAGGAGAGCGATGTCATCGCAGACGTCGGGCTTCAGCAGGATGCTGCCAAGCACGGCCCGCTCGGCATCCACGTTCGCCGGGCGCTCCCGGGCATCGATGGCCGACACCGCAGCCTGGCTCCCGCCACCAGCATCGTCGCCACGCTTCCGTCGCCGCTCGGGCGATCGTTGTCCATTCGATTGCTTGTCGGAAAACTCCCGGCGCGACGGATCGCGTGCCGCACCTTCTCGCGAAGTAGCCATCCGACACCCTCCCTGAATGTGAACGGACGCCAGCCCTCGGGCCAATGACAGCGAACGAACACAGGCCCATGCCGCATGTCCGATCGATCGCACGGCACAAACATCCCGCTTGTGCCAGCGCCTTCACTGCCGATTGATCGTGTCTCTCAAACTACTTCGCGCCGCTCTCGCTGCTCGACGGCACCACCCACACCTTCAGATCGCCCTCCACCTCGGCAGCGAGACGGACGCGGACGGTATAGAGCCCGACTTCCTTGAGCGGCCCCTGCAGGATGATCTGATCGGGGGTCACCATCAGATCCTGCTGCTTGAGTGAGCGGGAGATCTCCGGGGTGCCGACAGAGCCATAGAGATGGCCTTCGTCGTTGGCGTTTGCCTCGATCGTCACGCTCGTTCGTACCAGTTCTGCGAGCACTCCCCTCAGGCCAGCGAGTCGCTCGCGGGCGATCTCATCGAGCTTGGCGCGGTGCTTCTCGACCATCCGCTTGTGGTGCTCGGTGGCGACGGTCGCCAGTCCCTGAGGAATAAGATAGTTGTACGCGAAGCCTCGCTTCACTTCGACCACATCGCCCTGCTTACCGAGGTGCTCCACGTTGTGAACGAGCAGCAGTTCGATACCGCCGCGCTTTCCCTTCGGAAGCCGCGAGGAGGCAGGCACACGGATTGTCGGTAGGTCTCGAACGGGCATCACGGAACTCCTGTGAGAGGGGACGTTGAAGGGGTGGTTGGGTGGTCGGAAGAGGTCGTGCGAAGGGTTTTTGTAGCTGGATCAGCGGTTATGTCGGCAAGGGCCGGGCTCGTCTATCAGAACGGGATGTCGTCGTCGCCACCGCCACGGCTGCTGACGCTGTCTCCGCCTTGGTGATAGCTCGGGGAGTCGCTCGGACCTCCCACATCATAGCCACCGCTCTGGTCGTAATCATCGCCACCGGTCTGGGCCGGGCTCCCGTGGCTGGCAGCCGCAGGCCGGCCTTTACCGCGGGGGGCTTCACCGGGGCGGCCCTCTCCGGAACGGCTACCGAGCAGTTGCATCCGATCGCAGACCACGCGGAGCTTGGAGTTCTTCTTGCCGTCCTTTTCCCAGGTGTCGAGTTTGAGGCGGCCGTCGATCAGGAGGGGTGAGCCCTTCGTGACATACTCGCCAGCGATTTCGGCGGTGCGGCCCCAGAGCGTCACGTCGACAAAGGTTGTTTCCTCGACCCACTCGCCCGTGGCGGTCTTCCGGCGATCGTTGACGGCCAGGCCAATATCGGTGACGGCAGTCCCGTTGGCGATGTAGCGGAGTTCAGGATCCCGGGTCACATTGCCCAGGAGGATCACTTTGTTAAAGCTTGCCATGACGCGTGACTCCTTCGCGGTGGTGTTTTGATGACTGGACAGTTGTACAACACGCGATGAAGAATATCTCTTTTCTGCTGTCGTTGCAAGCAGCCGCGGTTGGCGGTAAACGCGATGCCAAGGCCATGCGTCTGCCACGTGACCGTAGTGCACGAGCGACTATTCCGCGTCGCCGACCTCGCCAGCCATGGTCTCAACGGCGACTGCAGCAACCGGTCCGCCCAGCGGGGCTGCCGGACGTCGGGCTGCGGTGTCGCCTGCCAACGCGTGCTGCACCAGGGCGTCGGCGATCCGCGGGTCGACCCGCAGCACGAGTTTCCGGATGATGTCGTCTGTGATCTCGCACTGACGCTCGAGCGCAGTCAGGTGGCCGCCTTCCATCCGGAAGTAGGTCAGCCAGTAGACGCCCTTCTTGTGACCTTTGATCGGATAGGCGAGTTTCCGCTCGTCCCACAGCCGAGCGGCGAGAATCGTGCCACCGTTCTGCGTGATGATGTCGGCTACCTGCTGCGCCGAAGCCGCGGGATCGCGGGAATACTTCGACGGATCGAGAATGAACATTCCCTCATAAACCTGCATGTTATTTCCGCTCCAAGGGTCGTGGACTGTCGGGGGTTGGTTGGCTGTGATCTGAGTATCCGAGAATCGTCTCTGTCAGGGTCATTTGAAGGAGATCACCAGCGGCGCTTGCCAGTGGCGTCACTCCGTCTCAGTTGTATCTGTTCATGGCCGCCTGGATGCCCAGCGCCAACCACTCTTCTGCTGCGTCGGCCGCCCGGTTGAGGAGTCCGTCGACGGCGGCACGTTCCGACTTCGAAAATTTTCCGAGCACGAAGTCGGCTGACTTCCAGCCGGCAGGCAGCGGGCCGACACCCACACGCAGGCGCGGGATCGACGTGCCGCCGAGTCGGGAGAGCACGTCGGCGAGGCCGTTTTGACCGCCGGCCGAGCCGCTTGACCGCAGCCGGATCGTGTCGGTGGAGAGTTGAAAATCATCGCAAATCACCAGAATGTCGCCATCATCGATTTTGTAAAAGTCGCGAGCGGCCAGCACGCTTGAGCCACTGAGATTCATCCACGTGAGCGGCCACAGCAAGAGCACCGGGCAGCCTCGCAGCGTGGCCTGCACCGTGTCACCCTGAAACCGGGCCCTTCGGACAGGAGAGCCAGCCCGCCGGGCGAGAATCTCCAGCACGTCGAAACCGACGTTGTGGCGGGTGCCATCGTAGCCGCGTCCCGGGTTGCCTAGGCCAACCAAGAGTTTCACGTGTGGTTGCCGGGAAGGAGAGAACGCGGCTCAGGCCGCACGTCCTCAGGACTTCTCCGCTTCGGCCTCTCCTTCCTCGGCCGGCTTGCGGCCAATGAGTTCGGGTTCGGCACCACCAGTCGCCGCTTCCTCGCCTTTTTCAACGAGCACAGTGCAGGTGACGACCGCGTCATCGGCATCGACAAGGGCCTTCGCCCCAACCGGCAGTTCCAGGTCGTGCACCTTGATCGTGCCGCCCAGTTGGAGTTTCCCGACCGCTGCATGAATCTTTTCGGGAACGGCGTCGGCGCGGCATTCGAGTTCGATTTCGTGCAGGATCAGGTTGACGACGCCGCCAGCCCGAAGGCCTGGGCACTCACCCTTCAGGTCGACCGGCACCTTCACCTTCACGCGGTCAGTGGCGCTGACCCTCAAGAAATCGATGTGGACTGGTTCGACGCCGAACGTATCCCACTGGAGTTCGCGGATCAGGGCGCCGGTCTTCACGGCGCCTTTGAGTTCGACGATGCGGCTACCGTGCCGGACCGCAGCCTGCACGGCCTCGCGGGTTGTGACGAGATCGACACATTTCTCTCCGTGGCCATAGAGCACGGCGGGCACGAGGCCTTCGCGGCGCAGTTTGCGGCTGGCACGGGTACCGGTCTCTTTACGGAGCTTGACTTCAACAGAATCGCTCATGGGAACTCCTCTTGGGAAGCGAGCCATTTTGCCATGGACGGGCGGTTCCGCAAGACGAGTTCACTCTCTCCGGCATTCAGGGCGATTTGCCCCGCGGCACGGCGGTTGTTGCCAGTTCTTTTGTTCTCTGACCGGCCCCGGCCTCGCCTCACAAAAACCCCTAGAAGGAGGGGTTTTACTGAAACATCATGCTCACCGACTCGTTGCGGTGAATGCGTTTGATGGCCTGGCCGAGGAGGCTCGCCGCAGAGAGCACCGTGATGTTCGGGAGCGACTTTTCCGGCGGCAAAGGGATGGAATCGGTGATGATGATCCCGGCGAAGGGGGCCGCCTTGAGCCGCTCGATCGCAGGGCCGACGAGCAGGCCGTGGGTGGCCGCGGCGTAAATGGCCTTCGCACCGTGCCGGTGGACCACCTCGGCCGCCGAACAGATCGAGCCCGCCGTGCTGATCATGTCGTCGAACATCAACGCAATCTTGCCAGCCACGTCGGCGCCGATGACATTCGTGCTCTTGGTCGTGTCGGCGCTCAGTCGTCGCTTGTCGACGATCGCCAGCGGTGCGCCCAGGTGGTTGGCGTGGCCGACCGCCCTCTTGATGCCCCCCGCATCAGCACTCACGACCACCAGTTCGTCGTGCGGCAGATCGAGCGACTGCAGGTGGTTGTTGAGCACAGGGGCTGCATAGAGATGGTCGACGGGCACATCGAAAAAGCCCTGGATCTGGGCGGCGTGCAGGTCCATGGCCAGCACCCGGTCGGCGCCCGCCCGCGTGATCAGGTTGGCGACGAGTTTGGCGGTGATCGGCACGCGGCCGGAATCCTTACGGTCCTGGCGGGCGTAGCCGAAATAGGGGATGACAGCCGTGAGCCGATACGAACTGGCCCTTTTGAAGCTGTCGATCATCACGAGTAGCTCCATCAGATTTTCGTTCACCGGCGGGCAGGTGGGCTGCACGATGAAAACGTCTCGGCCGCGGACGTCCTCGTCGATTTTGCAGGAGATCTCGCCGTCGGGAAACCGCCCCATCGAGATCTTGCCCATCGGCAGGTTCAGATAACGGCAGATGTCCTGCGTGAGCGGCATGTTGGCGGGGCCGCCGAAGATCTTGAGGTCGTTCATGAATACATCCTGCGGGCGGGAACGGCGGAAGCCGGTGACGTTCCGTCACTGTGACGGTGGGGCGTGGGTTCTTCAAGCCGTGGCCTGTCTCGGGGCGGGACCGCCGTCGGCGTCGGGGGCTTGTGTCACCCGCCAGCCGTGGCGATTCTGGTGCACGACGCTGACTTCGTCCACCGCATCCTGCGACGGCCTCTTCGCCGCGTTCCACTCCGATCGCCAGCCCCATGCCGACGCTCCATAACCCCGAGGCCGACCGGATTCGGGCGGTCAACGACGACTCCCATGGCTGGCGGCGGTGGGGGCCGTATCTTTCCGACCGGGCCTGGGGCACGGTCCGAGAGGATTATTCCGCGGATGGCGACGCCTGGCGGTATTTTCCGTATGGCTTGTCTCGTTCGAAGGCCTACCGCTGGGGCGAGGATGGCATCGCCGGGATCTGCGATCGGTTTCAGTTGCTCTGCTTTGCGCCGACCTTCTGGAATGAACGCGACTCCCACCTCAAGGAACGGTTCTTCGGCCTCACCCCGTTCGAGGGCAACCATGGCGAAGACGTCAAGGAATACTACTTCCACGTTGACAACACCCCCACGCACTCATTGATGAGCCTGCGGTACCGCTACCCGCAGCGGGCCTTTCCCTACGAGCAGTTGGTGGCCGAAAATCAGCGGCGACACGGAGAGGGGCCGGAATACGAACTCCTCGACACGGGCGTCTTCACCGAAGACCGCTGGTTTGACATCCTCATCGAATACGCCAAGGCGACGACCGAGGAGATCGCCATCCGGATCACGGCCACGAACTATGGGCCCGATCCGGCCCCGCTCCAGATGCTGCCGACGCTCTGGTTTCGCAATACCTGGTCATGGGGTGCGGAACGCCTGCCGCAGCCGGTGATCCGTACCGTGGCCGGCCCCGCCGGCACGCTCTGCCTGGAGACTGACGACAACGGCATGCTGCTCGACCCGCGGATGCCAGCCGACTGCCGGCTCGGACCACGCTGGCTCATCGCCGCCGCCGACTCCGCCGCGGTCTTGGCTACCGACAACGAGACGAATGGGGTGGCCGTCTACGGCCCCGGCAACGCCAGCCACTCGCGGTTTACAAAGGATGCCTTCCACCGGTTCCTCTGCGGCCGAGAGCGGGCCGCGGTGAACCCGGCCGGCAGCGGCACAAAGGTCGGTATTCACCGCCGCTGGCTGGTGCCGCCCGGCGGCTCGGTTGTCATGCATATGGTGCTCACCGACCGGCCACCGGCCGAGGTCGTGCCGCCGAATACGGACCGCACGAGCCCTGTGGTCGCCACGTTCGTTGACGGCATCATGGCCACCCGGCAGGCTGAGGCCGATCGCTTCCACGAGCAGCTATCGCCGCCCGACGCCACGCCCGACGAGCGTCACGTGCAGCGGCGGGCTCTGGCGGGCCTCCTCTGGTCGAAGCAAAACTACATCTTCGACGTCGAGCAGTGGCTGAGCGGCGACAATCCGGAACTGCCGCCGCCGGCATCGCGTCGGAAGATCCGCAATCAGCACTGGACGCATCTCAATTCGTTCCGGGTGCTCTCCATGCCCGACGCCTGGGAATACCCCTGGTTTGCAGCCTGGGACCTCGCCTTCCAGTGCATCCCCTTTGCGCTGGTCGACACGCAGTTCGCGAAGGACCAGCTGTGGTTTCTGCTCTTTGAGCAGTTCCAGCATCCCAGCGGCCAGCTACCCGCCTACGAGTGGGAGTTCAACGACTTGAATCCGCCCGTGCATGCCTGGGCAGTCTGGCGGGTGTACACCATGGAGAACCGGCTGCACGGCCACAAGGATCGGGCCTGGCTGGAGCGGTGCTACCACAAACTGCTGCTCACTTTCACCAGTTGGGTGAACAAGGTCGACCGCGACGGGCACAACGTCTTCGAGGGCGGCTTTCTCGGCCTCGACAACATCAGCATCTTCGACCGCAGTGAGCAGCTGGAGGACGGTGCCTCGCTCGAGCAGTCCGACGCGACCGGCTGGATGGGGATGTTTTCCCTGACGATGATGCGGATCTCGCTGGAGCTGGCCAAGGAGAACCACGTCTACGAGAGCATGGCCTCCAAGTTCCTGCAGCACTATGCCCACATCGCCTATGCGATGAAGCACATGGGCCGTCGCGACTACGCCCTCTTCGACGAAGAGGACGGCTTCTTTTACGACGTGCTGCGGCATGCCGACGGTCGGTATCAGAAGTTCCGAGTACGGTCGCTGGTGGGCCTGATCCCGATGTTTGCCGTGGAGCGGCTGGAGGCGAAGTGGATCGAGCCCTTCAAGGAGTTCACCGCCAACCTCGAGTGGTTCATGCACAACCGTGCCGACATGGTGGCGAAGGTGATCCAGCGGGTGCCGCAGGCCGACGGCTCGATCACACACCTGCTGACGATCATGAACTTCGCGCAGCTCACGCAGCTCTTGGGCCGACTGCACGACCCGGAGGAGTTTCTGGCCCTGCAAGGTGTTCGGTCGCTCTCCAAGAAGCATGAACGCGAGCCGTTCGAGTTTGAGGGGCGGCGGGTGGGCTACGAGCCGGCGGAGTCGACGACGAAGCTCAAGGGGGGCAACTCCAACTGGCGGGGGCCGATCTGGTTTCCGACGACATTTCTGATCATCGAATCGCTCCGAAAGCTGGGCACAGCCTTCGGCCCGGACGTCTGCCTGGAGACGCCCGCGTCGGCCGGCCAGCCGATCGCCTTCCGTGAGATGGCCCGCGACATCGCCCGCCGAACGACAGGCATCTTCCTGAAGGATGCCTCCGGGCGTCGGCCTGTGTGGGGTGGCACGGAACGCTTTCGAGACGACCCTCAGTGGCGGGACGAACTGCTCTTCTACGAATACTTCCACGGCGACACGGCCGCCGGGCTGGGGGCGAGCCATCAGACCGGCTGGACGGCCCTGGTGGCGAATCTGATCGACGAATGGCGCTGAGTGTGGCTGTCACCGCGGTGGGCTTGAGGCCAGTGCCGCGGCGACGGCGGCCAACTGTTCCGGGGTGTTCACCGAGAGCGTTTCGCTCTGGTCGAGGCAGGCGATGGCGTCGACGGTGCGGCCCTCGGCCAGCAGCATGCCGGGGCAGTCGGTGATGTAGTATTCGCCGGCGGCGTTGGCGTTGTTGAGCCTGGAGAGGGCGTGCAAGAGTGCCCGGGCCTCGAACACATACGTGCTCATGTTCACCTCGTGGATGCCGCGTTGCTCGGGCGTGGCGTCCTTCTCTTCGACGATGCCGACAAAGGTGCCGGCGGCGTCTCGCACGATCCGGCCGAGGCCGGTGGGGTCGGTGGTGATCGCCGATCCCAGCAGGCAGTCTGCCTGGAGTTCATGAAACCGGCGGAGCAGGCCGGTAACGCTCTCGGGCCGCAGCATCGGCGAATCGCCGCAGACGATCACGACGGGGCGACGGGCGTCGGCAGGTCCCTGCGTGAGCCGCTCTTCGATCAGCGAGGCGGCCGCAGCCACGGCATCGCCCGTGCCCCGCTGTTCCTTCTGGAGGGCGAACGATACGCCCGGCAGTCCGGACAGGGTCTCTTCCACGAGCGCGGCCCGGTAGCCGACGACGACGATCCTGTCGGCGATGCCTGCGGCGGCGAGGGCGTCGAGCACCCAGCGGACGAGCGGCTTCCCGGCAGCTTCGAAGAGCACCTTCGGCAGATCGCCCCCCATCCGCGTGCCGCGGCCGGCGGCCATGATGACGGCGAGAGGGGCAACGTCGACGGCGTTTGGCTGGCCTGTCTGTCGCTCGGGCATGGGATGCTCCTAGAGAGAGGGCTTTTGGAGAGAGGGCTTTCAATCGCTGCAATCTGCGCACAAGGAACGACCCGCGACAACGGCAGAATCGGCACCGAGCCAAAC
>Ga0164294_10002273_pt1 | contig 17440 bp, 13 predicted proteins | sample GEODES005metaG_FD_111479 | JGI IMG/M metagenome (GOLD analysis project Ga0164294, IMG submission 111479) | Oligotrophic lake water microbial communities from Sparkling Lake, Wisconsin, USA - GEODES005 metaG | ecosystem: Environmental > Aquatic > Freshwater > Lake | place: USA: Sparkling Lake...
CGTCTGGTTCGACGCCCTGCTCAACTACCTCTCGGCCATCGGCTACCACCCCGATCCGGCCCGCTGCGCGCCGGACTTCGCCGAGAAGTGGCCCGCCGCCTTGCAGCTCGTCGGCAAAGACATTGTCATCTTCCACGCTGTGTACTGGTCGACGATGCTCTTCGCGATGGGCCTCACCCCGCCAAAGACCCTGTGGGTGCACGGCTGGTGGACGGTGGGCGGCATCAAGATGAGCAAGTCCCTTGGCAATGTGATCGATCCCTTCCTCCTCTGCGAGGCCTATGGGGCCGATCCGGTGCGCTACTTCCTCCTGCGCGAGCTGCCCTTTGGCGGCGACGGCGAGTTCAGCCACCCGGCCTTCATGACCCGGGTGAACGCCGATCTGGCCAATGATCTGGGCAACCTCGCCCACCGGGCGCTCTCGATGACCGAGAAGTGGCTCGGCGGCGTGGTCCCCGCGCTGGACGCCCCCACCGAAGCGGATGCGGCCCTCTCGGCCCTGGCGGCCAGCACGGCGGCCCGTTTTCGCGCCGAGATGGACGCGCTGGGCTTCTCCCGGGCCTTCGACGCGCTGTGGGAGCTGATCCGCGCCGGCAACAAGTACATCGACAGCCAGGAGCCCTGGCGCCTCAACCGCGAGGGCAAGATGGAGCGCCTCGCCGGCGTGATGCGCCGCTGCCTGGAGATCTGCCGGGTCGCCAGCCGCCTGCTCGCTCCGGTGCTGCCCAACAAGATGGCCGAGCTGAGCGCCAAGCTGGCCCTCCCCCCCGCCACCCACCTCGACGGCGTCGACCGCCTCGACGGTCTGTCCACCGGCGCCGCCCTCACCCTGGGCGAGCCGCTCTTTCCCCGCCTCCTGGAGCTGCCCGCCGCCGTCCAGGAGGTCCTCACCCGCGTCGCCGCCGAGGCGGCCGAAGAGAAGAAGCCGATGTCTGAACCCGTGGAGACCCCCGCCGCCGAGGCCGCCGCCTTTGTGCCTGATCCCCTGCCCGAGGCCATCGAGATCGACGCCTTTGGCAAGGTCGCCCTGCGCGCCGGCAAGGTGGTCGGCGCCGAGCGCCACCCCAAGGCCGACCGCCTGCTCGTGCTGAAGGTGGACATCGGCGAGGCCGAGCCCCGCACCATCGTCTCGGGCATCGCCGCCCACTACAGCCCCGAAGACATGCTCGGGCGCACGATCGTGGTGGTGGCCAACCTCAAGCCCGTGAAGCTGCGCGGCATCCTGTCGCAGGGCATGCTGCTGGCCGCTGGCGGCGCCGAGGTCAAGGCCCTGGTGACGCTGACCGCCGACGTGCCGCCCGGTACGGTGGTCCGCTAGTCGGATGGCCAGCCTGGCCGAGGTGGCGGCCCTGCTCCAGCGCGGAGAGGCCGCCCGCGCGCTGGGCCTGCTCGAGGGACTGCGCCGCAGCCACCCCGGCGTGCCCGATGTCTGGCACCTCTCGGCCCAGGCGGGGGCACGCCTCGGGCGCTTCGCCGAGGCCCTGCCCTGGGCCCAACAGGCCCTGCGCCTCGCGCCGGCGCGGGCGCCCTACGCCCACACGCTCGGGCTCCTCTACCTGCGCCTCTCCCGGCCGGCCGAGGCCCTCGCCGCCGCCGACCACGGTCTGGGGCGCGCTCCCGACGACCCCTCCCTGAAGAGCCTGCGCGGCCGGGCCCTGCTGGCCCAGGGGCGCCCCGCCGAGGCCCTGCCCTTGCTCGACGGCGCCTTCGCGGTGGAGGCCCTCCTCGCCCTGGGGCGCCCCCAAGAGGCCCTCTCCCGCCTCGCCGCCCTGCCACCGTCGGCCGGTCGCTTCGCCCAGGAGGGGGCTGCCTACGCCCAACTGCAGGAGCCGGCCCTCGCCGAGACGGCCTTCGCCGAGGCCCTGGCCCGCGAGCCGGGGCGCCTGGACTGGCGTCGCGCCGCCGCCCGCGCCGCTTCGCTGGCCTGGCGCCTGGACGCGGCCCAGGCCCGCTGGAGGGCCCTGTTGGTCGATCTCCCCGACGATGTCGAGGCCACCGCCGGCCTCGCCAGCGCCCTGCACCGCGACGGGGAGGACGCCGCCGCCTGGTCGCTGATCGAGGGGCCGCTGCGCGAGGGGCGGGCCGATCTGTCCATGCGCCTCGTCGCGGTGCCCCTGGTGATCGGTCGCCCCGAGGCCGAACGTGTCGAGTCCGACCTGCGCCAGGATCTCGTCGCCGGGGCCGATCCCATCGCGGTCTGGGGGGCGATCGGTCGCCTGCGCGAGGCCGCCGCGGATGTCGACGGCGCCTTCGCCGCCCACGCCGCCAGCAACGCCGCCCGCGCCCAGCGCTACGATGTGGCCCGCAGCGCCGCGCAGATCGCCGGGCTCAAGGCCCTGTGGCCGGTCGGCCAGCCCCTGCGGCGCGCCACGGTGGGCGAGGGGCCGCGGCCGGTCTTTGTGGTGGGCAACCCCCGCTCGGGCAGCTCGCTCCTGGAGCAGATCCTCTCCTGTCACCCCGCCGTCCACGCCGCTGGCGAGCGGATGGCCCTGCACCGCCTCGCCTGGAGCCGGCCGGGGGGCTTTCCTGATGGATGGTCGGGGGCCGACGAAGCGACCCTGCAGACCGCCGCCGACGCCTACCGGGCCGAGCTCGCTCAACTGGGTGGCGGCCGGCCGATCGTCACCGACAAGCTCCCCCAGAATTACCTCTACATCGGCCTCATCGCGCAGCTCTTCCCCGATGCCCAGATCCTCTGGTGCCGGAGAGATCCAGTCGACACGGCCCTGTCGATCTTCTTTCTGCGCTTTGGCCCCCATGTGCCGGTCTGTTCAACGCTGGCGGGCCTGGGGGCGGCCCTGCGCCACGCCGAAGACCTGCGCCAGCACTGGGAGGCAGCGGGGATCTTGCCGATGCTCACCGTCGATCACGAAGCCCTGGTGCGCGATCTCGAAGGGCAGACCCGGCGGATCTGCGCGGCCCTGGGCCTGGAGTGGAGCCCGGCGCTGCTGCGCCCTGAACAGAGCGCCCGACGGGTCACCACCGCCTCCTACGCCCAGGTCCGCCAGCCGGTGAGCGACCGCGGTCTGCTGCGCAGCCGGGCCTACCGCGCCTACCTGCAGCCCCTCCTCGACGCCCTGGGCGATCTGTGCCCGGCGGATCTACGATGAGGCTCCACCCCGCCGTGCTTCGGGTCGGCGCCGCGCTGCCCACCCTCTACGATCCGCGCAGCGGCTGTCGATTGAGCCTCTCGCCGGCGGCCGACGCCCAACTGTCTGCATCGGGGACCTTGCCGGCCGCCCTGGTCGACCGGGCCCTCTCCCTCGGGCTGATGGGGGAACCCGGCGACTGGCCGCTTCACCGCAGCCCCGAGGCCCTCCTCCTGCCGGATCGGCCGGCGCTCTGGCATCCGGCTCCGCTGCGCCATGGGCCGGGGGGCCACGACTGGGCGGCGTTGCCGCTTCGCCCGGCGGGGTTGGCCCTCTGGCGCGCCCTGGAGCGGCCGCAACGCCTCTCCGTCGCGGCGGCGCGGGCGGGCCTCTCGGTCGACGAGGCCACCGCGGCGCTGCGGGAATTCACCGCCGTGTCGGTTCAGGTTGTGCGGGCGGCGCCGCCGGGGCACCGACTGACCTGGCAGCTCATCGGGCCGCCGCGCCCCGCCGCGCCCCGGCCCCCGGGCATGATCGGCGCCGAGGGCGAGACGGCCCTCGCCGACTGGCACGCCAACGTCACCGAGGGAGAGGGCCACTTCGATGAGGTGGAGACCACGGTGGCTTGGGCCTTTGGCCTGCCCCACGCCGCCCTGGGTGGACAGACCTATGGCCAACGGCTCGCCGCGCGCTTGGGCAGTCCGGGCGGCCTCTGTGTAGAGGTCGGGCCGGGCAGCGGCGAGCTGTGTCGCCAGCTCCTCGACGCTTGGGGCCCGTCGCGGCCGGCGCGCTATATCCGCGTCGACCTGACGCCGGGCCTGCTCGCCGTGCAGCGCGCGCGCTGCCCCGACACCGAGGAGCGCGTGGCCTGCGTGCCGCCCCTCCCCTTTGTAGACGCCAGCGTCGATCTCCTCGTCTGCAACGAGGTCATCGCCGATCTGTCTGCGGCGCCGCTGGGCGACGGTCCCGTCGGGCGCAGCGTCGCCGACTGGCTGCGACGCTACGCCCTGTCGCCATTGCCAGCCGGCGCCCGCTACAACGTCGGCGCCTTCGCCCTGATCGAGGAGATCGCCCGGGTGCTGGCCCCCGGCGGCGCCGCCCTGCTCACCGAGTTCGGCGACGAGGAGGGCGAGCCCGAGGAGGCGGCCCACCTCGATCACGCCGAGGTGGGCATTCACTTTGGCCACCTTCGGCAGATCGCCCAAGCCTGTGGGCTGCGCGCCCGCCTGGAGCCGGTGGCCGCGCTGCTCGGCTTTGATCGGGGCGCGCCCTGGCTCTGTCGCGCCCACTTCGCCGGCCTGCGGGCCCTCTGTCGCGCCCACGGACAGCCGCTGCCCGCCCGCGCCTTCACGGTGCACAGCCTCCCAGCCCTGCCCGAGCGGGTGGAGGGCCTCGTCGAGGTGCCGCTGCACCAGCGCGGCGCCGGCCCCGATCTGGACCGCTTCTTCGCCTTGTCGCTGCGGCGCGAGGGCGGCCCGGGGCCGATCAGCGCGTCGCGATGATCATGTACTGACGTGGATTGGTCCAGTCGCTCCGCCGGGCCTGCAAGCCGGCCGACTGGAGCGCGGCGATCACCGCTTCGGGCGACAGGCGCATCGCCATCGGGGGGCCGTCGCCTTCGGGCGCGTCGAGGCGGGTCTCCACCACCGCGAATTCCCCGCCCGGCTTGAGGGCCTCCTTGACGGATTGGCCGTAGGCGACGGGGTCCTCGATGTGGTGCCAGACGTTGATCATCACGGCGCGGTCGAGGCTGGCCGGCGGGAGCCCGGTCGACTGGGCGCTGCCGAGCACCGGTTGCACGGTGGTCCAGCCTGTGGAGGCGGCGCGGGCCTGCACCCAGGCCACCATCGCCGGTTCGATGTCGACGGCGTAAACAGAGCCGAGGCCGGCGGCGGCGACGAGGTGCGGCAGCAGGTAGCCCGTGCCGGTGCCCAGGTCGGCCACCGCCATGCCCGGACTGATGCCAAGGGCGGCGACGAGGCCCGCCGGCTGCTGCCAGGCGTCGCGCTCGGGGCCCTCCCATTGCGCCACATAGCGGGCTGGATCTTCGAAGGTGTGGGCGTGGCCGCCGCTTTGAACATGGCCCTGACCGTGACCCTGACCGTGACCCTGACCATGCCCATGACCATGACTGTGGTCGTGCCCGCCCGGTTGGGTCACGGGGGGCTGGCGGGGTGAGGATGCGCGCGGTGGCCGCATCCGAGGGCGAGCAGGAGGAGGATCATCGGGGCTCCGGGCAGGGGGCGCACAGGTCTGGGACGGCGTCAGCGCGCCCCGACGGTCACCACCGAGCCGAGCAGGGTGTAGCCCAGCCCCTTGCTGGCCAGGATGACGGTGAGGGCGTCGGCGTAGGGCACATCGACGAGGCGCACCGTCACGGTGCCTTTGACATCGTCGCCGGCCACGATGTTGACACCGCTCGCCGTGGACAGAAAGCGAAGCACGCTGTGGATGTCGGCCTCCTGAAACTCCAGGCTCACCCGCGGGCCGGGTGGCAGGGCCGGCGCAGCGCCTGCGGCGGAGGCGGGCAGCACGCTCCCGCCGAGTCGGATGATCACGGCGCCGTCGTCGGCGGGCTGCTGGGCGAGGAGGGCGAGAAGGGCGAGCATGGAGCCAGCCTACACCCAGGCGCGGCCCTGCGGAAGGGGCGCCGGGGGCCCCGCCAAGGGTCAGCTTGGGGCGGCGGGCGGTCCCCGTGGCTCGAATCTGGGGGGCCCTTCCTCGCCGCGGCAGAGCAGCATAGCGGTGCATCCCACCGATGGAGCCCGCAATGTCCGACCCCCAGACCACCACCGAGATCGAGGCCGCCGTGTTTCGGCGCTTCGTGGCCCACCTCCAGGCCCACCCCGAGGCGCAGAACATCGACCTGATGATCCTGGCCGACTTCTGCCGCAACTGCCTGGGCAAGTGGTACCGCGCCGAGGCGGAGGCCCGCGGCCTGCCGCTCAGCGATGAGGCCGCCCGGGAGCGGATCTACGGCGTGCCCTACGCCGAATGGAAGGCGAGCCAGCCCGACGCCACCCCGGCCCAACTGGAGGCCTTCGCCGCCCGACAGGCGGCCCGAAAGGCCCGGGGCTGAGCCGGCCTCTCGGTCTCGCGGGTGAACCTGTGCTACCCTGCTGCGGCCGGAGGCCTCCATGTCCGCCCTGCTCCTCCTCTCGCTCCTGAACGAGGCCGCCGCCTCCACCTGGACCGTCCGCCAGGACGGCACCGGCGACTTCTCCAACCTCAGCGTGGCGGTCGCCGCGTCCAGCGACGGCGACACGCTGTGGGTGGGGCCTGGCACCTGGTCGGCTGCGCTGCGCCTCGAGGGCAAGGTGGTGAACCTGATCGCCACCGACGGGGCGGCGACCACTGTCCTCGACGGCACCGGCCTCGACGCCCAGGCCCTGCGGGTGGCCAACACCGGCGCCGCCACGGTCTCCATCTCCGGCTTCACCTTCCGCAACAGCGGCGCCCGCGGGCTGCTCGCCGCCAACGCCACGGTGGTGGTGGAGGATTGTGTCTTCGACGGCGTGGGATCTGCGAGCGCCATGGGCGGCGCCATCTCCCTGCTCCCCGGGGTCACGCTCACCCTGAGCGGCTCGGAATTCACGGGCAATGTGGCCGCTTCGGGGGCCGCCATCGCGGCCAACCAGAGCACGCTCACCATTTCCGACACGGTCTTCTCGGGCAACAACGCCACCTACGGCGGGGCGCTGTACATCGCGGCCTCCACCGTCTCCCTGTCTACGGTGCGCTTTGAAGGAAATGTGGGCTCTGTGCACGGCGGGGCCGCCTACTTCGACAATGGCAGCTCCGTCGACGTCGAAGGGGCCGTGTTCACCGACAATGAGGCGGACACGGGCTATGGCGGCGCCGTGCTGGTGGGGGTCAACACCCAGTACGCCGACATCGACGGACAGTACGCCGGCAACCTCGCGGTCGCCGGCCACGGCGGGGCGCTGTTCATATATTCCGGCGCCTCCCTTCAGTTGAGTGGCTCTACCATCACGGCCAATGAGGCCTACGCCGGCGGTGGCATCGGGGCGATGAACGCGGCCCAGGTCGACATCGCAGGCGCGACCCTCGGGTCCAACTACGCCATCTACGGCGGCGCCTGGTATGGCTCCTCGGTGACCCGCGTGGATGTGCGCGACTCCACCTTCCTCGCCAACACCACCTACTACGGCGGCGGCGCGCTGTATGTCTACACCGGCGAGGACTGGAGCTTCGTCGACAATGTATTTCAGGAGAATGTCGCGACCTACTCGGCCGGGGGTGCCCTGGCGATCGGCTATGCCGCGACGCTGCACATGTCGGGCAACCAGTGGAGCGAGAACCGGGCCTACACCTACGGCGGCGCCTGGTATGTCGCGGGCATCACCACCGAGCTCACCCTCACCGACGAGCGCTTTGAGGACAACGCTGCCCCCTATGGCGGCGGCGGCGCCGCCTACCTCGATCTGTCTCCGGTGGTGGTGGCCTCTGGCCTGTCCTTCTCCGGCAATCAGACCGAGGGCTCAGGCGGGGCGCTCCTGGTCGATCGCTCCGGGCTCACCGTCTCCGGCATCGAGCTGTCGCGCAACATCGCCCTCAAGGAGGCGGGCGGCGGCATGGCCTTTCGCTGGGGGGCCGACCTCTCTGTTCAAGATGCCACCTTTACAGGAAATGAGGCGGGCGACGCCGGCGGCGGCCTCTCGGTGCGCGGGGCGGGGCTCGTCACCCTGCTCGATGTAGACGCCATGGGCAACAGCGCCGAACAAGCCGGCGGCGGGCTCTACCTGCGCGACTTAAGCACCCTGTCGGCCACCCGCCTGCGCCTGTGGGAGAACACCGCCGACTATGGCGGCGGCCTCTACCTGCGCGGTGCAGAGGGCTCCCACCTCGACACCCTGATCGTGCAAGACAATGAGGCGACCTATGGCGGCGGGCTCTGCCTCGTCGAGAGCGGGCTCGCCACCGTGCTTCAGGGCGGCCTGCTCGCCAACCGCGCCAGCCGGGATGGGGCGGCGGTCTACGCCTGGCAGGCCCCCTTCTGGCTCACCAACAGCCTCGTGGCCTACAATGGTGGCAGCGCGGCGCTGGTCGCCGATGACGAGGCCACGAGCGGCGGCAGCTATGGCGCCACCTTCGACAATGGCGCCGACTGGGGCGGGGCGCTCACGGCGGCCCGCTTTGGCGACTGGCAGAGCGCCGACCCCTCGCTGGGGCGCTTCTCCACCAATGGCGCGGCCGACGACGATCAGCTCAGCCTCAACGCCGACAGCCCCCTGCGCGACGCGGGCGACCCCGCCCTCACCGACCCCGACGCCAGTCGCTCGGACATCGGGCCGATGGGGGGCCTGCTGACCTGGACGGAGGACGCCGATCTGGACGGGGTGGCGGCCTGGCTGGACTGTGACGACGGCGAAGCGACCTCCTTTCCGGGCGCCGCCGACACCTGGTACGACGGGGTGGACGCCGACTGCAGCGGCTCGGACTTCGACCAGGATGGCGACGGCGTCGATGCGATCGAGGGGGGCGGCGAGGACTGTGACGACCTCGACCCCGAGCGGGCTGCGGACTGCTCCGAGCCGGAGGTGGACACCGGCGAGGCGGCCGACACGGCGGGGCCCAGCGCCGAGGCGCCGGTCTCAGGCGACTCCGTCGGCGGAAAGGGCGGCTGTGATCAGTCCCAGTCCCCCGTCGCCGGCCTGAGCCTCCTCCTCGCAGCGGCGGCCCTGCTCGGGCGCCGCCCTCAGAGCAGGGCGGCGGTGACGGGCTCCACGCCGGTCGCGTAGGCGGTCGGGTCGACGCCGCCCAGGGCGAGGAGCGTGGCGCCGACCACGTCGCTGGAGAGGTTGGCCCCCCCATCGACCATGTCGCCGGTGGCCGGATCGAGGGTGCGACCGTAGTAGGCGCTGTCATAGCCGCCGATCACGCGCCCGCCGGCCACGTTGGGGCCGGTGATCAAGGTGGCGGTGTAGGGCCAGTGGTCCTTGCCTTCGGCGCCGTTGAGTTGGGGCGTGCGGCCCATCTCGGAGAGCACGACCACCACGGTCTCTTCGGCGAGGGTGGCCGCCACGGTGCCCGGCAGGCGCGAGGCCCGCTCTTGAATCGCCAGCAGCTCGGTGAACAGACCCTGAAAATTCAGGGCCTGGTAGGTGTCGTTCTGGCTGTGGGTGTCCCAGCCGTAGCCGCCGTAGGACAGGGTCGCGACCCGCGAGAGGCCGAGGGACATCAGCTCCTGGGCGAGGCGAGCCTGCCCGGAGAAGGAGGTCGCAGCGCTCCAGGGGACGTCGTCGCGCAGGCTCTTCAGCAGCTGCTCGCGCTCCAAGGCCCGGGCGAAGGAGTCCATCAGCGCGGCGTCGCTGCCGGCCGCAGCGCCGGCGGCGCGGGCGGCGACCCGCTGGCGCAGGTAGCGATCCATCACAGACTCAGCGCGCGGATCAGCCGCTTCAACCGGGATGTCGCTGCGCGCCGCGATGTCACCGGTGAGCAGATCGGTGAGCTGCCCGCCGGTGCCCGTGCGGGTGACGAAGGCGCCGAAGTCGCCGGGGAAGGAGGGCCCGCCCACCACCACCTGGGGGAGGGCGAAGGCCTCGGCCCGCTCGCCCGCCAGGATGGCGCCCCAGTCGCTGCGATCCTGGCCTGTGGAGCCGGTGAGCTGGATGCGCAGGCAATTCTCATGGGCGATGGACTGCACCAGCACGCCATTAAAGAAGAGCGAGCGGGCGGCGTGGGCCCGCAGGTACTGGCTGACCGCCGGGCGGCTCGTGTGGGCGATCCAGCGCAGATCGCCGACGCTCTCCAGCTCGGCGTCGCGCTCCATGTCCACGAAGGGATTGTCCAGCTCGGCGGCGAAGACACGGGTGGGGTCCCACCCCCCGTAGCAGACCACAAAGAGGAATTTGAGGTCGCTGCCGGAGAGGGAGGCCACCTCGGCGGCCCGGGCCGGACGGCTGGCGGCGGCCCCGAGGGCGGCGGCGCCCAGCGAGAGCGCGCCCTGGTGAAGCAGGCCGCGGCGCGAAAGGAAGATGCGGTTGGACTTCATCGGCGCCTCAGTAGACAAGCAGGTCGGGATCGCGCAGCAAGACCGTCAGCAGCCCCTGCCAGGCCTCCGCTGGATCGCCGGAGAGCGCATACAGCTCTGTCCACAGGGCGAGGTTGGCCTCCACCTCGGGGCCCTCGGCCGTCACCGCGGCGCCGAAGAGCCGCAGGTGCAGGTCCTGGATCTGCAGGGCCATCGTCTCCCGGTCCCGGTCGGGGGTCTCGGTGAAGGCGATGCGGGTAAAGAGCCGATCGCGGGTGGCGTCGGCGGACTTGTCGTGGCCGACGACATAGTCCGCGGCGGCCTGGGCGAGGCGCTCGTGGACCAGCAGCATGGTGGCGTTGGGCTCGGTGGCGGGCCGGGTGGCGTAGACGCCATCGACCCCGCCCGCCAGCGTGCGCACCCCGTAGGTGTCGCTCTGGAGCAGATCGTAGCCGTCGGTGTAGAAGCGGAAGCCGGTCAGGTCTTCCAGCACCCGGGCGAGCTGGTCGGGGCTCATCATCCGCCGGGCGAGGCTGCCGTCGGGGCGGAGCCCCTCGCGGTACTCCGGCTGGGCGAGCACCGAGCGGAAGACGGAGCGCACCGTCAGGCCGGACGCGAGGAAGGCCTCGCGGTGGGCGGTGAGGCTGTTCATGTCGCTGATCTCGGCGGACCGACCCAGGATGCGCTCGTGGACCTGCTCCACAAAGCAGGAGGGCAGGCGTGGATCGGCGGCGATCTGTTCACCGAGGTCGGCCAGCGAGTAGCCCGGCTCACCCATCCAGGCCGGAGCGACGCCCGTCGCGGATGACCACATGCCCTCCCGCTCGGGGTGGTAGCCGGTGATCTCTTCTTTGGCGTCGTAGAGGTAGTGGTAGAAGCCGTACAGATAGCTGGCGATGGGGTCCAGGGTGGCGTGGCAGTTCACGCAGCCGGGATTGTTTTGCAGGGCGTCGGCCAGGGCGTCGGCGTCGAGCAGGTTGACGTTGCGGTCGAACTCGATGGGCCGCGAGAGGTAGTCATTGCAGACCAGGATGCGGCTGATCGCGTTGGCCCGCCCCCGGTTGGCGTTGGAGTCGGTGCTGGTGTAGCGCCACCACATGCCGTTGGTGGAGAGCACCCCGGCGGCGGGCCGCCCATCGGTGTAGTGGACCTTTTGCCAGCCAGTCGCGTCGTCGGGGTAGTCGGTGTAAAAGGCCCGGCCATTGAGCTCGTTCATCACCGTCCAGTCGCCCACCACCAGCTCGGTGTAGGGCAGGTCTTCTTCGGCGATGGTGGAGAGGATGCGCAGCGGTTCGTCGCCGACGGCGCGGATGAAGCCCACGCTGTTGCCGATGCCGTATTCACTGGCCGACACATAATAATAGTCGACATGGGTGAGATACAAATCTCCCCACATCTCGCGGATGCGCTCGCCAAAGCGCGGGTCGGTGAGGAAGCCCTCGACCAGCGCGTCGTAGGCGGCGGGGTCGGCCTGGATGAGCGCCAGCTCGTCGAGGCTGGGGCGAACCCCGCGCAGGTCCAGGCTGGCCCGGCTCAAGGCCGCCACCGGGTTGGAGGGTGCGCTGGGGCCCGCGGCCGGCGGTGCGTCGCCTGGATCGGCCTCCGCCTCCGCCTCGGCCGCAGGAGCCTCATCAATGGGATCGATCGGCTGCGGCGAGGTCGCGCAGGCGAAGAGCAGCCAGGTCACCATGGGGAACGCTCCCATTGGGTCAGCGTGGAGAGGTCAGGGCAGACCAGCCCGAGGGAGGTGCCGCGGTACCAGACCTCGCCGCAGCCATCGCAGGCCGCCGGGAAGGTCTCGCCGCCGGCGTAGGAGGGCCCGTCAAAGGCGACCGTGTACCACTCGTTGGCCTCGTCGCGGATGGCCAGGGTGCCCGAGGGCTCCTGGGGGCAGTCCGAGCCCCAGGCCGCCGTGGCCATGTAGACCCCCTCAAAGCGCACCGAGTCGGCGTAGGTGCCGCCATAGCCGTCGAGCCCGCCTTGGAGGGTGAGGTAGGCGCCCGAGCCCGGCACCGCCGCCCCAGAGACGACGATGGCCAGGCTGACATCGTCGCCCAGCCAGGTCTCCCCGAAGGTGGCGCCTGACCAGTGGGCCCCGCCCGTGTAGCTCAAGTAGACATAGGAGGTGGGGGAGGGGAGGTAGGTGTACTCGTAGCCGTAGAAGTAGCCGGCCATCGCGTACTGCTGGCCATCGGGCAGTTGGGCGACCCCATCGCCATACCACCAGCCGTAGTTGTCATAGTCGTAGTAGGCGGAGTCCAGGCTGTCGGCGTAGGTGATGCCGTAGATGTAGCCGGCATAGGTGAGGCCGGTTGAAGCGGTGCAGCCGCCCGCGTAGTAGTAGTAGCCGTAGTTCGTGTAGTAGTCGTCGTAGGAGACCGGGCAGGCGCTGTCGCCCTGGCGGAGCATCTCGCCGTGGGCGTCAAAGGCGAGGAAGGGCCGCCAGGCCCGAAAGGCCGCCGCCGCCTCTTCCAGCGAGAGGGTGACCTCGTCGAGGCCGAGCAGGGGCGGCGGCTCTTCTTCGTCAAAGACGTAGTCGCTGGGCAGCTCCTCGGCGGTGTCTTCGGCCGTGTCTTCGGCGGTGTCCGGGCCGGGGGCGCTGGTGTCGGCGGCGGCCTCGTCGAGGGCCTCGCCGAGCCGAGGCTTCACCTCGTTCTCGGTTTGACAGGCCAGCAGCAAGGCCAGGAGGGAGAGGCGGATGGGCGCTGGCACGGTCGCTCCACAGGGTTGCGAAAGGCTACCACGCGGAGGCCGAGGCCGACAGCGCCAGCGCCCTTGAATCGGCGGCGGCGCAAAGTTTCACGTTCCGGCCGCGGCGCAGCGCAGCCAGATCGCCAGCAGTTGGCGGTCGGCCTCGTTGATGCCGCCGAGGGGGGGCATGGTGGGGGCCTCCCCGGTGGCCCGGGCCAGGATGCGCGGCTGCCAGGCCCAGGCCTCGTCGACGTTGTCGAAGCTGACGCCCTCCGGCGCGCCGTGGCGGTCTGGGGTGGTGCTGGCGTGGCAGCCCTGGCAGGCCTCCAGCAGAAAGCCGGCGCCGAAGTTGGCCCAGGTCACCACGGGCTGATCGACGCAGAAGGGGTCGATGGCGGCGCTGTCGTCGGCGGGGGCGCTGTCTTCGGGCCCGGCGCTGTCGCCCGCCGCTGCGCTGTCGTCGCCGGCCTTGTCGGCGGTCGGCGTGCTCGGGGAGGAGCAGGCCAGGAGCAGGCCCAGGAGCATGGTCACACCTCGGCAGGGGCCCTAATGCACGGGGCCGGGGCGCGCCTGTGGTAGCCTGCGCGCCATGCCGCGCCCCCGCTTGAGCCTCTGCTTGATCGCCCGTGATGAGGCGAAGAACCTGCCCGCCTGCCTCGCCTCTGTGCGGGGCGTGGTCGATGAGATCATCGTCTGCGACACCGGGAGCGTCGATGACACCGTCGCAATCGCCCAAGCGGCGGGGGCGCGGGTGGTGCACTTCCCTTGGGTCAACGACTTCTCGGCGGCGCGCAACGCGGCGCTGGCGGCCTCCACGGGAGACTGGATCCTCTCCCTCGACGCCGATGAGCGGCTGGCGCCGGGCGATGGGCCTGCGCTGCGGGCGGCCATCGAAGATCCGGGCGTGGACTGCATCTTCATGCCCCTGCATGATGCCAGTCGCCTCGACGCCACCCCCGCCGAGGTCCTGAGCGGCGCCGCCCGCCAGGAGACCCCCGTCCTGCTGCCCCGCCTGCTGAGACGGACCCCCGACCTCTGCTGGCGCGAGGCCATTCACGAGAACATCGACCATTGGATGGCGCCGCGTGAGGCGCGCTGCCAGGGCCGGCGGCTCAACATCGTTCACTACGGGGCGGTGCCCAGCCTGCGGGCCGATCTGGGCAAGTCGAAGCGCAACCGCGCCCTCCTCGAGGCCGGCATCGCCGCCGATCCCGGCAACCTGCGCCTGCGGGGGTTCCTCCTCTACGAGCACGGCGCCGAGATGCCGATCGCGGAGCTGCGGGCCTCCCTCGCCGAGGCCTGGGCGCACCTCACCGAGCAGGCAGACCGCCTGGGCCCGACCCACCGGAAGAGCCATGGCATCAAGATCGGCGGCCTCTGCGCCCTGCTGGAGCTGAGCCTGGGCGACGCCGCGTTGGGGCGAGCGGTGGTTCGGGCCTGCGAGGCCTGGGGGGTCGACCACCCGAACCTCTGGTGGGCCGCCGGGCGCAGCCGCGAGTGGGACCACGCATCGGCGGGGGACTCTCGTGCCCTTCCGGACGCGGATCACCTGTACAGTCGGTGCCTGACCGGCTCGGCCATCTGGAGCGTCCCGGTCCTCGCCGGGGTTTCGAGTTGGCGATCGGCCCTCCGGCGCGGGATCGTCCGCGTCCAGCAGGGTCGACTGGACGAAGCAGAGGCCGACCTGCGCGCCGCCAGCGAGGGGCCGGCGCCCTTCTCGGGAGAGGCCGGGGTGGCCCTGGCGCTGATCGCCTCGCTGCGGGGCGATCCCCGCCAGGCCCTCCAGGGCATCAAGCCGCTGCTCGCCTCCCAAGGGCCCGACGGCTGGCTGGTCGCGGCCCGCTGTGTGCTGCAGATCGGCGGCATGACCCAGGCCCGCGATTGGCTGGGGCGCAGCGAGGCCGCCGGTCGGCCGCCGGCGCCCTACCTCCTCCCGGTCGCCGAGACGCTGCGGGCCTCGCTGGCAAAGCCCGCCCCCACCTGAGCCCGCCGCGTGGTAGCCTGCGGAGATGCGACGCCTTTCCTCCCTCTTCTGTCTTTGTAGCCTGGCCTGCGGAAAAGGCGCCGACAGCGCCGAAGAGGGCGGGCCCTCCTTTTCTTATCCCCTCGACGACACCCGGCGGATGAACCAGCTCCAGTCGCTGGGCACCCACAACAGCTACCATGTACAGATCGAGGGCACCAACATCGAGGAGTGGCAGTACAGCCACGAGCCCCTCGACGTGCAGGCCGGCGCCCTCGGCGTGCGGCAGTATGAGCTGGACGTCAATTGGGACCCCGAGACGGGCGCCTTCACTGTTTATCATGTGCCGGTGTTGGACTACCTCAGCACCTGCGACCGGCTGGAGGACTGCCTCGCGGCGCTGGGCGGCTGGAGTGCAGAGAACCCCGGCCACCACCCAATGATGGTGCTGCTGGAGACCAAGACCGAGCCCGACAACGAGAGCGCGTTGACGCGCATGCTCGAAGACCTCGACGCGGTCATCGCCGAAGGCTGGCCCAAGGGGCGGCTGCTCACCCCCGACAAGGTCGCTGAGGGCCACGACAGCGTCGCCGCCGCCCTCTCCAGCGGCGGGCCAACCCTCGGCGAGGTTCGTGGACAGACGCTCTTCGTGCTCCATGGCAGCGAGACCGCCCGGTCTCTGTACTCCGAGGGCTTCACCGTCACCGAGGGGCGCCCGCTCTGGCCCCATTGTGAGGGAGAGGTGGAGGCCCCGGCCTGCGGCCTTCACATCTTTAACGATCCCATCGGCGACGCCGCCGAGATCGCCCGGGTGGTGCAGGCCGGCCACCTCGTGCGCACCCGCTCCGACGGCGACAGCGACGAGGCGCGGGCCAACGACTACACCAAGGCCGAGGCCGCCCTGGCCAGCGGCGCCCACTTCATCTCCACCGACTGGCCAGCGCCCCACCCCGACACGGGCTATGTCGTGGCGATGCCCGGCGGTACGCCCTCTCGCTGCAATCCGCTCACGGCGACCGCCGACTGTCTCCCTTCGGAGATCGAGTCCCCCGATCAGCTCCACTAAACCCGGGTGTGCCGATGGACCCTGCCTCCTTGTTTGGAAACCTCTTCTTCGGCCTCGTGGGCTACGCCGCCTACCGCTTCGGAAAGGCCCGCGAGCGGCCCTTGAAGATGGTGATCGGCGTGGTGCTCTGTGTGTTTCCCTGGCTGGTGCCCGACGGCCCCCTGTGGCTCTGGGGGGTCGGCGGGCTGCTTACGGCCGCGCTCTTCTTGCCGATCTGATCAGGGCACGCCCGGCAGCACCGGGATCTCCTGGATGCCGGCGCGGGCGAAGGTGACGTGCTCCCACTGGCCCAGGCTCGCCGAGCCGCTGGCGGCGGTCAGCTCGGCCACCTTGAGGCGAACGCCGTCCCAGTAGAGCCGATACAGACCCACCCGGCTCACCGACTCCATCGTCAGCAGGATGTCGCCGGCGATCGGCAGCCACTCGGCGGCGTCGACGCCAACGAGGTAGCTGGTGCCGTAATTCACGCCAAAGAAGTTCTCATTGGGGTTGATCAGCTCGATGTCTTCGACCGCCACGCCGAGGGGATGGGTGGTGTAGGCCCCGGTGGTGTCGAAGGCGTAGAGCAGGCCTTCGGACTCGGCCCCGGCGATGGCGCAGCCAGCCAGCGGCCCGTAGCGGTCGGGGGCGTCGGGGACGGTGATGAGGCCCTCGAGGTGGGTGCCGGCCACCGTGGCGACATGGGTGGGGGTGCCGGCGGCGTCGACCCGCCAGACCTCGCCGGTGGTAGTGACCACGAGGAGGTCGCCGCCCCAGACGCCGGTGCGGTCGACGTAGAGCGAGCCGCGCATCAGGCCGTTGTTGGCGCCGGGGAGGCTGACCCAGGGATTGGTGATGGTGCTGCCGTCGGCGCTGACCTTGACGATCTGGCCCTCGACGCCGTTGCCGACGTACAGCTCGCCCACGCCGAAGCCGCCTGGATTGTCGGCGCGAACGGTGGCGATTTTGACCTCGTCGGTGAGGCCAGACAGGGAGCTGAAGCTGGCGTGGCTGCCGTCGGCGGCGACCTTCTCGAGGGTGACAGGGTTGCCGGTGGGGTAGTTCACCGACATCACCACGGTGCCGGAGGACTCGTGAAAGTCGATGCCGATGGGCTGGTTGAAGGCGGTGGAGATGCGCACGAAGGTGAGGCTGGGCGTGGGGCCATCGTTCAAGGTGTCGCGCCAGTTCTCTACGCCGTCGCCATCCCAGTCCTCGGTGCCCTCGAGCTCGTCTGCCATGCCATCGGCGTCGGTGTCGGTGTCGCGCAGGTCGGGGATGCCGTCGCTGTCGGTGTCTTCGGGGCTGCCATCGCTGTGCAGCGGGGGGCCCTCGATGAGATCGGCGAGGCCGTCGCCGTCGCTGTCGAGGTCGATCTGGTCGGGGTTGCCGTCGCTGTCGGTGTCGATGGGCCCGGGGCTGCCATCATCGGCCTTGCCCTCGATGGCGTCGGTGACGCCGTCGTTGTCGCTGTCGGTGTCGAGGTAGTCCGGCGTTCCATCGCCGTCCCAGTCGCGGCTCTCGCCCTCGGCGGTGTAGCCCTCGACGAGGTCGGTGAGCCCGTCGCCGTCCTGATCGGAGAGGGAGGGGTCGGCGCTGTCGGGCGGGTCTGTGTCGGGTGGCGGGTCCGAGTCCACGGCGCTGTCGCGGCTGTCGAC
>Ga0164294_10002274_pt1 | contig 17440 bp, 19 predicted proteins | sample GEODES005metaG_FD_111479 | JGI IMG/M metagenome (GOLD analysis project Ga0164294, IMG submission 111479) | Oligotrophic lake water microbial communities from Sparkling Lake, Wisconsin, USA - GEODES005 metaG | ecosystem: Environmental > Aquatic > Freshwater > Lake | place: USA: Sparkling Lake...
AGTATCAAGATGACCGAGCGCCAATGGCAGCGGCGCAGTGGGCAGTGCCACATGCTGCTCAATGGCAGAGAGCAATTCATCGCGCGTAAACGGCTTGGTGAGGTAGTGCTCGCTGCCGACGATGCGGCCACGCGCACGGTCGAAGAGGCCATCCTTCGACGACAGCATGATGACGGGAATGGTGCGGAAAGCCTTGCTGCGTTTAATGAGAGAGCACGCCTGGTAGCCATCGAGTCGCGGCATCATGATGTCCACGAAGATGATGTCGGGCCGGTGGTCGGCCACCTTCGACAGGGCATCGAAACCATCGACCGCCGTAAACACTTCACAGCCCTCGCGAGCCAGCAGCGTTTCCGCCGTGCGCCGGATGGTCTTGCTGTCGTCGATGACCAGCACCTTGAGGCCTGCTAACCGGGCGGCCCGTTCCGTTTCCGTCTGGAGTTCCATGAGTTCCTCGATTCTCCCGGATTTTCAGCAAACAGGCACGCCGCAATGGCAAGCCCTGCGCACCCGGAAACGCGTGACGACATGGTACCTGCCAACCGGGGGGTACAGCGGGTGTAAACTGCATCGACACACGACTGTGCGAGGTCCGTCACAGTCTGTCCCCTGCCGGAAGCCTTAGCCCATGCCTGTGTCCACTCCTGCCCCCAGTCGTCCGCTCCGCGTTGGTGTGGTGATGGACCCGATTGCCGCCATCAATCCCAAGAAAGACAGCACCCTCGCCATGCTGTTGGCAGCGCAGGCGCGCGGTTGGGAAACGCACACTTTGGAGCTGGGCGACTTGTGGCTGCGGGATGGCACCGCGTGGGGCCGGGCCCGCCCCGTCACCGTGCGCCAAAATCTCTACGACTGGTTCACGCACGGGGATGCTGTGGCCCAGCCTTTGGGGAGCTTCGACGTGCTGTTGATGCGCAAGGACCCGCCGTTCGACACGGAATACATCTACGCCACGTACATTCTGGAGCGGGCCGAAGCGGCGGGCTGTCTGGTGGTGAACCGACCGCAAGGCCTGCGGGATATGAACGAGAAGGTGTTTACGGCCTGGTTTCCGGAGTGCTGCGCGCCGACGCTCATCACCCGCTCCATGCCAGATATGCACGCCTTCCTGGCCGAGCATGGCAAGGCGGTATGCAAGCCCCTCGACGGCATGGGTGGGCGTGGCATCTTCGTGCTCGGCACGGGTGACAAAAACGCATCTTCCATATTTGAAACGCTCACCGGCTATGGCCAGCAATACGCCATCATCCAGCGCTATTTGCCGGAGATCGTCACGGGCGGCGACTCTCGCGTCATCCTCGTGGACGGCGAACCGGTGCCCTATGCGCTGGCCCGTATTCCTGCCGCCACCGACAACCGCGGCAACCTGGCGGCAGGGGCCAAAGGGGTAGGACGGCCACTGACTGACCGGGATCGTTGGCTCTGTGCGCAAATTGGCCCCACCCTCCGTGAGCGAGGCATGCTGTTTGTCGGGCTCGACGTCATCGGCGGCTATGTCACCGAAATCAACGTCACCAGCCCCACCGGTATCCGCGAACTGGACACCCAATTCGACCTCGATATCGCTGGCCTGCTCATGGGTGCCATCGCCGCACGTCGCCCCACCTGAGATGGGCATGACGGACGAACTCTCCCCAGCCACGGCAGAACGCGATATCGGCGCTTTACGCGAGGGTGTGGCGCCGGTCCGTGACAGGTTGAGTACCACCCTGTTCCTGGCCGCCGCCGTCCACCTGCTGGTATTGCTGGGCGTTAGCTTCAGCCACACCGTTCCGGATGGCCTGAGCGCACCCGGCCTAGACGTTGTTCTGCTCCCCTCAGCCATCGACGACCACCAGTCCAACCCGGACGCCCGGTACCTTGCGCAGGCGAACCAGCGAGGTAGCGGCCTGGACCGGCCGGAGGAGTCAGCGACCTCCGGGCTTCCAGCGCTGGATGGCAGCGCTGCGGCAACCAAGACTATCGGCGAGCAAGCAGAGGTTTCCCGTCGCCAAAGGCGAGCGCCAGCGTTCTTGGTGGCGGATAACGCCGACGCCATGCGCAACGCTGACCTCTCCAAGGTTAGCCTGCCCACCGCGGCAGTCAGCGTTGCCGGTACCGCGCCGCTATGGAATACGTCATTGGGTCAAAACCCACGCCTTGGCGGCCCCCAGCGCGAACTCGCGGTCAGCGCAGATACCCGCGAATCGGGGTTGGCGGTCTACCTCGATCGCTGGCGTCATCATGTGGAAGACGTGGGGAGCACTCATTACCCGCTCGGCGCCATCCGCCGCGGTCGGTTGAGCGGAAACCCAGTACTGGAAGTGCAACTGCTGGCCGACGGAACGCTGGGCGAAGTGCTCCTGCAGCGCTCCAGCGGCGTTCCGGAATTAGACCGGGCCGCACTCGGCATCCTGCGCCTGGCAGCCCCGTTCGAAGCATTTTCAGGCGAATTGCGCGCCAAACATGACGCGATCCGTCTCTCCTACGGGTGGGAATTCAGCAGCGGCCGACTGCAAGATACCAACGTTCGCTGAACCGACTTCACCATGACGGTGCGTTTCAATCTTGTGGAGTGCCGCGCCGCAGCCGATACTTTCCCTATGCCCCAGAAGCGTCAACGTCCTGTCCACGTCACCCGGCTCCGCGGCCGTCGCGCGAGCGACCGCTTGGACCCGAACACCAGTTACCTAGGCAACCAGTTGCTGGTAGCCATGCCGAGCCTGCAGGACAGCCAGTTTGCCGGCACCGTCACGCTGCTGTGCGAGCACAGCGAGCGCGGCGCCTTGGGCATCATCCTGAATCAGCCGTTGCAGATGAATCTGGCAGAACTGCTCGATCAACTCAAACTTCCCCCGGCGCCGCCGGGGGCACTCGAGCAGCCGGTGCTGCGCGGCGGCCCGGTACAAACGGACCGCGGCTTCGTGCTGCATCGTCCACTGCGTGATTTCGAGTCGACCCTCCGCATCTCGGAAACCCTGCATGTCACCACCTCGCGCGACGTGCTGTTGGCCATGTCGGCGGGTGAGGGGCCCTCTCAGGCCGTCGTGGCGCTCGGCTATGCGGGGTGGGAAGCTGGCCAGCTCGAGGCGGAAATACGTGAAAACGCTTGGCTGACCACCCCTGTCGACGATCGCTTGGTGTTCGACATTCCTTTCACCGAACGTTGGCACGCTGCCGCCCGCCTGCTCGGCATCGAGCTTTCCCGCCTCGCCCCGACGGCGGGGCGCGCCTAGGCGCCCGGGTGTCAGTCTCGCCACAGGTCATCATGGGGCTAGATTTCGGCCTGCGCCGCCTCGGTGTGGCCAATGGCGATACGCTTACCCGCACTGCACGGCCCTTAGCCAGCGTGGCCGTCAGCCACGGGGCCCCCGACTGGCAGACCCTCGACCGCTTGGTCGCAGACTGGTCACCCGCCCGATTCGTGGTCGGTATTCCCTATAATGATGCCGGCCTCGACGGCCCCCTGACCCCGCTCGTGCGCGAGTTCGCCAGCGCTGTCGAGCGTAGGTACGCTCGCCCAGTAGAACTCCTGGACGAACATCTCACGTCGAAAGAGGCGGAGGACCGCCTCCGCCAACGCCGTGCCAGCGGCGAACGCCAACGGCGGGTTCGGCACGAGGACATCGACCCGGTAGCAGCCGCCGTACTGCTGGAACAATGGCTGGCGCGTGCCGGCTGAGGACCCCTGGATGCAATTCACCCAGTTCAACTCGCGCGGCCACCTGCGCCACCTGCTCACGCTCGAGGGGCTGCCGGCCCCGCTGCTGACGCAGTTGCTGGACCGTGCGGAAAACTTCCTGCGTCCGGCGGGCAGCCTGCCAGCACGTAGCGCCGCACTCAGCGGCATCACGGTCGGCAACCTGTTCACCGAACCCTCGACGCGTACCCGCGCCTCCTTTGAGTTAGCCGGCAAACGCTTGGGTGCCGACGTCATCAACCTCGAAATCCAGTTGTCCTCGCGCGTGAAGGGCGAAACGATGCTGGACACCATCTACACGCTGCAGGCCATGGGCGTGGACTTGTTCGTCATTCGCGATGCCGAGGCAGGCGTGCACGAATACGTCGCTGGCCATGTCGAAGACCACGTCAGCATTCTCTCGGCTGGCGAAGCGCACCTATCGCACCCGACGCAGGGTTTGTTGGATGCGCTCGCCATCCGTCGCCACTGCGGCGGGTTTGCCGGCAAGACGGTCACCATCGTCGGTGACTTGCGCCATTCGCGGGTGGCACGCTCTGCCTACCACGCCCTCACCACGCTCGGCATCGGCGAACTGCGCTTGTGCGGCCCCGCGCAACTGTTGCCACCGGTGGGCGAGTTTCACCGGGGGCGCCGCTGCACCACATTGGAAGAAGGCTTGGCCGGTGCCGACGCCGTCATGATGCTGCGCATCCAGCGCGAACGCATGGCAGAAGCGGAGATGCCGGAAGTGGCTGACTATCATGCGCAATGGGGCCTCACCCCGGCACGGCTGGGGCTGGCTAACCGCGACTGCGTGGTGCTACACCCGGGCCCTATGAATCGGGGTGTGGAGATCGATTCCACCGTGGCGGATGGCCCACAGAGCGTCATCCAGCGTCAGGTCACTTATGGCGTAGCCGTGCGCATGGCCGTACTGGAGCATGTTGCGAAGGGGAGGCTGGCGCATGACTGAGCAGCAAGCAGTAACGCCGCCGGGCAACCAGTCGCATCGTGGCACCATTTTCGTGGAAGACGCGAAAGTGCTGGCCCATACCGCCTGGGAAGGCGACCAGTACATCTTGCGGCTCGAGTCGCCGAAGTGCGCGGCGCATGCCGTGCCGGGCAGCTTCGTGCATTTGACCTGCGACCCCTCCTTGCCGATGCGGCGCCCACTCTCTCTCATGCGCGTGAACGCAACCGCCGGCTGGATCGAGATTCTCTACAAGGTGCACGGCGTAGGCCTCGCTAAACTTGCCGAAGCCAAGCCCGGCGCCATACTGAGCAGCCTTGGCCCCATCGGCAAGGGGTTCACGCCCCACGCCGAACGCCCCCGCACCTTGCTCATTGGGGGTGGCGTCGGCATTCCGCCCATGGTTTATCTGGCCGAAGCGCTCGTCGCAGGGCAGCACGCGGGTACAGCCTGGAAACCGCTAGTGCTCATGGGTTCGGAAATTCCCTTCCCATTCCGTGCGCGCCCCTCCACCGTCGTGGTCCCGGGCATTCCGGCCGGTACCATCGCCGCCATGCCCTTGCTGGAAGAATGGGGCATACCGAGCCGCCTCGCCACGCTGGCGGGTTATGCGGGCTGCTACGCAGGCTATGTCACGGATTTGGCGAGCGAATGGCTGGCCGCCTTGACGCCGGAGCAACTGCAGGAAGTGGAGATTTTCTCCTGCGGCCCGACGCCCATGCTGAAGGCCGTCGCCAAGGTAGCGCAGCGTTTCGGCGTGCCGTGCCAAGTATCACTGGAGGAGTACATGGCCTGCGCCGTCGGTGGCTGTGCCGGGTGCGCCGTGCGCGTCGAAACGCCGAATGGCCCGGCCATGAAACGAGTTTGCGTGGACGGCCCGGTCTTTGAAGCCAGCAGCGTGTTCCCACCGACCGCTTAACAGCTTTGGCCTGCAGATACCCTCGCCGCAGGCCCACCGTTGGGCAGAGCACTAACCGAAATTGATGCGGGTCTCGAGATCGCTGCGCGAATCCGCGTGAGCCAGCGCCTCTTCCATCGTCACCCGCCCGCTGCGCACCAGCAGCATCAGGGCCGCATCGAAGGACTGCATGCCCGGCTCCGTGGAGCTGCGCAGGCCTTCCTTCATGCCAACTACATCACCGTTCTTGATGAGTACCTGAATATGGGGGGTGTTGAGCATGACCTCTACCGCCGCTACCCGACGACCATCTTGGCTACGCACCAAGCGCTGCGCAAGAATGGCACGGAGATACTGGGAAAGATCCAGGAAGACTTGCGCATGCTGGTCACGCGGGAAAAGGTTAACGATGCGTTCTATCGCCTCGGCCGAGTTATTGGCATGCAGCGTACTGATGCAAAGATGCCCGGTACCCGCCAACGCGATAGCGCTCTCCATCGTCTCGCGGTCGCGAATCTCGCCTATTAGCACCACGTCGGGCGCGGCGCGCATAGCACCACGCAAAGCACGCCCGAAAGACTTCGTGTCCAGCCCAACTTCGCGCTGATTGACGATGCTCTTCTTGTTGGTGTGCATGAACTCGATAGGATCTTCGATGGTAAGGATGTGATCCGGCGCGGTCTCGTTGCGATGGTTTACCATAGCGGCAAGTGTGGTGCTCTTGCCCGAACCTGCGGCGCCCACCATCAATACCAACCCGCGTTTGTGTTGCACCAATTCAGCGAGAATGGGCGGAAGCCCAAGCGCCTCCAATCGTGGAATTTCGGCGGTAATGTAGCGCAACACGATAGCTGGGAAGCCGCGCTGGTGAAACAAGGCTACGCGAAAGCGGCCGAGCCCCGGCTCTGAAATAGCAAAGTCGATCTCTAGCTCACGCTCGAAATAAGCAACTTGTTCGGCCGTCATGAGGCCATAAGCGGCTTGCTGCACCATCTCCGGCGTGAGCACCTGACGATTGACAGGGAATAGTTGCCCTTCGATTTTCACCTTCACTGGCGCATAGGAAGTGAAAAACAAATCCGAGGCATGGCGCTCGACCATCAACTCGAAGAGTGGGCGGGTGTTCAGCCGGGTGACGGCCGACTCTGGCACCATGTCCGACATCAAAGCACCCGACCGGCTTCGCTGTCCTCGGCGAGATGCAAACTCGTGGACTGCTCGTGCGCAAGATGGTCTTCGCGCCGGCTCTCCAGTTTCACCTTGAGGCGCAACTCGTTCTTGCTATCGGCATTACGTAGCGCATCTTCATAGGAAATCTCGCCAGACTCATAGAGCGCATAAAGCGCTTGGTCGAAGGTCTGCATGCCCATCCGCGTGGAGCGGGACATCACTTCCTTGATCTGCGCTACATCGCCCTTGAAGATAAGGTCGGAGATAAGCGGTGAATTCAACATGATTTCCATGGCCGCGACGCGCCCAGCACTCCCCTCCCGCGCCACCAGACGTTGTGAGATGAGCGCGCGAACATTGAGCGAGAGGTCCATGAGCAATTGCTCGCGACGCTCTTCGGGGAAAAAATTGATGATGCGATCTAGCGCCTGATTGGAACTGTTCGCGTGCAACGTAGCAAGCACCAAGTGCCCCGTTTCCGCAAACTGGATGGCATATTCCATCGTCTCGCGGTCGCGAATTTCCCCGATCAAGATGACATCGGGTGCCTGGCGCAGCGTGTTCTTCAGCGCCGCCTGCCAACTGTCTGTATCCACACCGACCTCGCGGTGCGTCACGACGCAATGGCGATGCGGGTGCACGTACTCGACAGGATCTTCAATGGTAACAATGTGTCCGCGTGAGTTCGCATTACGGTAGTCGAGCATGGCTGCCAGCGTCGTGCTCTTGCCGCTGCCAGTACCACCCACCAAGATGCACAGGCCACGCTTGGACATGACGACGTCTTTGAGGATAGCGGGAAGCTTCAGTTCCTCAAGCGTCGGAATCTTGGCGTTGATGGTACGGATGACGCAACCGGTGTGGGTCTGCTGGATAAACGCACTAACACGGAAGCGACCGATACCCGGCGGAGCGATGGCGAAATTGCATTCCTTGCTGGAATCGAAATCCCGGGTTTGCCGGTCATTCATGATGGAGCGGACGAGCGCCGCACTCTGCTCGGGTGTCAGTCCCTTTTCGGTCTGGGGACGAATTTCGCCATCGACCTTGATGGCCGGAGGGAACCCGTTGGTGATAAAGAGATCGCTACCCTTCAGCGATACCATGCGCCGCAACAGGTCCTGCATCAACTTGATGGACTGATCACGATCCACTTAGATGCTTTCCTTGTTCTGCGCCTTGAACCGCGCCTCTTCCTTGCTGACGAGGCCGCGCTCCACCATGCCTTGCAGGCATTGGTCCAGGGTCTGCATCCCATGCGTCTGGCCTGTCTGGATGCTGCTATACATCTGCGCAATCTTGCCTTCGCGGATGAGATTACGGATGGCCGGAATACCAATCATGATTTCATGGGCAGCAATGCGGCCACCGCCAATGCGCTTGAGCAGCGCCTGAGAAATAACCCCACGCAAGCTTTCCGAGAGCATGGAACGGACAATCTCCTTTTCCTGCGCCGGAAACACATCGACGATGCGGTCGACCGTCTTGGCCGCGCTAGAGGTATGCAAGGTGCCAAAAACCAAATGGCCCGTCTCGGCAGCCGTTAGGGCGAGACGAATGGTCTCGAGGTCACGCATTTCGCCCACGAGGATGACGTCCGGGTCCTCACGGAGCGCCGAACGCAGCGCCTCGGCGAAGCCGAGCGTGTCGCGATGGACCTCTCGCTGGTTGATGAGGCTACGACGACTCTCGTGGACGAATTCGATAGGGTCCTCGATGGTGAGGATGTGATTCGCACGGTTATCGTTGATATGGTTGATCATCGCCGCCAAGGTGGTGGACTTGCCTGAACCGGTCGGGCCCGTGACGACCACGAGACCCCGCGGGAGCATGCACAGGTCCTTGAAAATCTTGGGCGCGTTGATTTCGTCGAGCGACTTGACCACGGATGGAATGGCGCGAAACACCGCCCCGGCGCCGCGGTTCTGATTGAAGGCGTTGACGCGGAAACGCGACAAGCGCGGAATTTCAAAGGAGAAGTCGGTTTCGTAGAACTCCTCAAACGCCTTGCGCTGCTTGTCGTTCATGATGTCGTACACAAGGGCGTGAACGTCCTTGTGGGCCAAACTTGGCATATTGATGCGCTTGATGTCGCCGTCGACACGAATCATGGGCGGCATGCCAGCGGACAAATGCAAATCCGAGGCACCGCTCTTGACGGCGAAAGCGAGAAGTTGTGCGATATCAACGGCCATGGCGGACCTCTATAAACCTGCATGGAGTATAGTCCCGACCCCCGGGGCGAACTATGTTAACTAGGCCGCAAAATCCACCTCCTGTCCGTGCTGAAGCGCTGGCCACCCTCAGTGCCGTGCGTGGTGCCGCACAGCGCGCCGGCCGGCCGGCGGCCAGCATCACCCTCATCGCAGTCTCCAAGTTCCAGCCTGTGCCTGCCATCCGTGAAGCCCATGCCGCAGGGCTTTGGCATTTCGGCGAAAACTATGTTCAGGAAGGAGTTGCCAAGGTACAGGCACTGGCAGACCTGCCCCTAACTTGGCATTTCATCGGTGCCTTGCAGACCAACAAGACACGGGTCGTCGCTACGCACTTCGCGTGGGTTCATACCGTCGACCGCCTCCAACTCGCGGAGCGCTTATCCGCGCAACGGCCCGTCGACCTGCCACCCCTGCAGGTTTGCCTGCAGGTGATGCTGGTCGCGGAACCGGGCAAGGCCGGACTGGCCCCCGCGGACGTGCCAGCACTGGCCGCCGCCGTGGCGGCACTTCCCGGTCTGCAACTGCGTGGGCTCATGTGCATTCCGCCGGCAACAGCCGATGTGGCCACCCAACGAGTCCATTTCCGGGCACTCGCCACCCTGCTCGCAGAATTGCAGTCTGCTGGCCTGCCGGTAGATACACTCTCAATGGGGATGAGTGGCGATTACGAAGCGGCTATCCTTGAAGGCGCCACGCATGTCCGTATCGGCACCGCCATCTTCGGCGCGCGCCCCCACCCTACCGAAGCCGCAGGCCCCGCATGACCCCTTCCTTAACGCCCATCCCACCGCTGCCCGGCGTCGCGTTTATCGGCGGTGGCCAGATGGCCCGCGCCCTCATTGCGGGCCTTTGCGCCGCCGGCCAGCCGGCCGCAACGCTGGCGGTAGCGGACATTTCGGCCGAAGCGCGACAAGCACTAGAACGCGATTTTCCCGGCATCACCACCACCGCAGAGCCCACGGAAGCCGCCACGCGCGCGGGCCTCTGGGTACTCGCCGTGAAGCCTCAGCAAATGGAGTCGGTCAGCCGCTCCCTGCAGAAAATCGCGGCCACGCGCCATCCCACGGTGGTCTCGGTTGCCGCGGGCACCAGACTGGCGCAGTTGGAGGACTGGCTAGGCGCCGGTGTATCGATTGTGCGCACCATGCCCAATCGCCCCGCCTTCGTCGGCGCGGGGATTACCGGCCTCTACGCCAGCACCGCCGTCGGCTTCGAGGCACGCAACCACGCCGCCGCCCTCATGCGGGCGGCGGGCGATATTGTCTGGGTAACGGAAGAGCACCTGCTCGACGCCGTCACAGCCGTCTCGGGCAGTGGCCCGGCCTATTTCTTCCTGCTCATCGAGGCCCTCGCGGCCGCGGGCGAAGCCGTTGGCTTGCCAGCCGCGACGGCCCGGGAATTGGCTGTCGCCACGGCCTATGGCGCCGGCAAAATGGCGCGCGACACCGGCGTAGCGCCGTCGGAACTGCGCGAGCAAGTCACCTCCAAAGGAGGCACCACTGCGGCCGCACTCGCCGTCTTCGAAGCGGGCGGCTTCCGGCAACTGGTGGGCGCGGCCGTGGCTGCCGCCGATCTACGCGCCAAGGAACTGGCCGGCCCTGCCACTATGTTCACCAGTAGTACGTCCGCCTGAACCCATCGCCGGCCCGTATTTCACTCGGAGTTTTCCATGCGCGAACTGATCTTTATCATCGATAGCCTCAGCGGCTTGCTGGTAGGCGCCTTCCTGCTGCGGCTACTACTGCAATGGGCGCGAGTGGATTTCCGGAACCCGCTAGCACGAGCAGTACTGCAGATCACCAATCCTTTGGTATTACCACTACGCCGTCTGCTGCCACCTCTCGGCACGCTAGACACGGCGGCCGTGGTAGCTGTCATTCTCGTTCAGGCATTACGTCACGCGCTCATCGCCTGGCTGGCAACCGGTAGCGGCGCCAGTGTGCCAACGCTTCTGCTTGGCAGCCTGCTTTCACTCGTAGACACCGTCCTGCTGCTGTATATCGTCCTGCTGTTTGTGTGGGTCGTTCTTTCTTGGGTGAGCCCGGACGGTCGCCACCCGATGTCGTACATCATCGGCCAAGTGCTGTCGCCCTTGCTGCAACCTTTTCAGCGAGCGGTGCCGACCGTGGCCGGACTCGACCTCTCGCCACTGTTCCTAATCCTTACCTTGCAGGTAGCACGCATGCTGCTGGAGCGGCTCATCTGATGCGCCGTCCCTTGCAGGCGCCCCATGCACTTCGTTCGCTGGCGCTGCTGGGTATGGCGGGCCTCCTAGGGCCACTAGGCCTTACCGCCTGCGGCAACAGCACACCCACCGCACCACCCCCGGCGCAAGTCTGGACTGACGAGGGCTACGTTACCCAGGGCCCCTATACCCTCAGTTACCAGGCACAACCACTGCAGGACCTCGACCCGCAGATCGCCCAGCGCTACGGCCTGCAACCAGCGGCCGGGCGCGGACTGCTCACCTTGGTAGTGAACCGACAGCCCGACGCCACACCCGTGGAAGCGACAGTTTCGGTGGAAGTACGCAGCCTCACTGGCGTGCTTCGCGACGCGCCGCTACGTCGCGTGGAGGAAGCAAATGCCGTGAGTTATCTGGCGGAATTCGCCACGCCGCAGCGCGAATTACTGGTGTTTCAGGTAAGAGCACAATTGAACGATGGCACGCAACTCAAGGCCTCGTTCAGGCGCGAGATGTTCGCCAACTGATTGCAAGCGATGACACCTTGGTGCAAAAACCCTGTTTTAACCGTAAAAAATTACTGTATAGCGAGAAAACCCTATTAAATATGCATTCTGGCTGTGCTAATGTTATACCTGAATTGAAAAGGCGTGAAAACGCCGGTGGACCCCCTAAGTCACGTGGACAGCCCGGGCGACCCGAAGGGCTGCTTCCCTCAAGGAGAGAAAAATGGCGACCAAGAAGATCGCGGCCCCGACCAAGTCCGACATCCTCGCGCAGATCAGCAAGGACACCGAGCTGTCCAAGAAGCAGGTTTCGGCAGTGTTCGAGTCCCTGAACGGCATCATCAAGAAGAGCCTAAAGGGCGCTGGCCTGTTTACTATGCCCGGCCTGCTGAAGATGAAGGTTGTGAAGAAGCCCGCCACCAAGGCGCGTCAGGGCACTAACCCGTTCACGGGCGAGCCGATGACCTTCAAGGCCAAACCGGCTTCGAAGAAGGTTCGCGTCATGCCCCTGAAGAACCTCAAGGGCTTCGTGGGCTAAGAGCCGCAAGGCTTTGCCAGCGCTGCCACCTTCACGGGCGGCGGCGGCGGCAGTCGAAAAAGGGCGGTTCCACCGCCCTTTTTCTTTGGTTTTTTTCCCGAGAGTCCCGCCATGAGCACCTTCCGTCCCCCTGTCCCCGAGCGCCTGCTGCTGGCCGGCCCTATCGGTGAACTGGAAGCGGTGCTCGAAGTCCCCGCGGAATTCGCTGGCGACCGCGTAGCGCTGGTCTGCCATCCCCATCCGCTGTTCGGCGGCACCATGGACAACAAGGTAGTGGTCATCGCTGCCCGCGCCCTGCAGGAAAAAGGCTACGCCACGTTGCGCTTCAACTTCCGTGGAGTCGGCAAGAGCGCCGGCAGTTGGGATTTGGGTCGTGGGGAAGCGGATGACGCCCTAGCAGCCGCACGCGCACTACAGGAGCGATGGCCAGAAGCGCAACTGCTGGTCGCCGGCTTCAGCTTCGGCGCGTATGTCGCGACGCAATTGGCCACGCTGCTGCCCTTACGGCAACTCATCACTATTGCACCACCCGTCCAACGCTTCGACTTCACTACGTTGGCGGTGCCGCAGTGCCCTTGGCTGGTCATTCAAGGTGACCGAGACGAACTGGTCGACCATGAAGCCGTGCTGGCTTGGACCAAGGCGCTGGAACCCGCGCCACTCGTCGTCATGCTCCCGGGCGCGGAACATTTCTTTCATGGCCGCCTCAACGACCTACGAGCAGCCGTACAGGAACACCTGCTGCCCTAAGTGGCCGAAGGTGGCCGAAGGTGGCCGCCAAATACGGCCACCCACCATTAAACTACTGGCGGTAGATCACCCCGCCTTTCATGACCAAGCGCACCTGCATCATCGCCTTCGCGTCCACTGTCGGGTCACCCTGCACGGCCACGAGGTCAGCGATTTTTCCGGCCTCCACGGTACCGAAGCGCTGGTCCTCGCCCATGAACTTTGCCGGCACAATCGTGGCCGCCTTGATGACTGCCAGCATGGGCATGCCATTGGCCACCATCAGGGCGAACTCCTGCGCGTTGTCGCCGTGCGCAGAAACGCCAGTGTCCGTGCCAAACATGATGGGCACACCGGCCTGATAGGCCTTCGCAAAGGTGCGGGCAATCTGTGGGCCTACTACCAACGCCTTGGGCCGAATGATTTCCGGGAAGAAACCCGGCTGCTGCGCACGGTCGAAGACCCACTGGCCTGCCGAGAGCGTGGGCACGTAGTGCGTGCCGCGTTCACGCATCAACCGCATGCCCTCATCGTCCATCAAGGTGCCATGCTCAATACTGTCCACGCCACCGCGCACGGCGCGCTTCAGCCCGTCAGCGCCATGCGCATGGGCCGCCACCTTGAACCCGTAGTCGTGGGCCGTGGACACCACGGCGCGCACCTCTTCCTCGGTGAACTGCGCGTTCTGGCTGTTCTTGGCCAGCGACAACACCCCACCCGTGGCGGTGATCTTGATGGTGTCAGCCCCTTCCTTGTAACGCTGACGCACGGCCGCAGCCGCTTCCACCGGCCCACTGATAACACCCTCGACCGGACCTGGGGGAGTGACCACCAGCTGCGCGGCCCACCCGTTAGTAGGGTCGCCATGACCACCAACCGTCGAAATGGTACGGCCAGACGCGTAGATGCGTGGACCCGGCACATAGCCCCGATCCACCGCATTGCGCAGGGCAACAGCGCTACCGAAGGCCGAACCGAGATCGCGGACACTGGTGAAGCCCGCACGCAGCGTGCGTTCGGCGTACATCGCGCCCTCCAGCGCCACGTCCGCCTCGTTCTCTTGGAAACCGCGCAACACGCTGCCCGCGTTGTATTCGGAGGTGACGTGCACGTGCATATCCCACCAGCCGGCGGTCAAAGTGCAGTCTTTGAGATCAATGACGGTGTCACTAGGCCCGGGAGCGCGGTAGCCCTCCTCCACGGCTTGGATACGGTCCCCCTCCACCACGACAGTGACTGCCAAACGCGGCTTGTCGCCGACGGAATCGATGAGACGACCCGCCTGTAGCAGCGTGGCCGCAAAAGCTGTGGGGGCGGTTAGCGAAAGCGCGACTACGGTCGCGAGCAAGCGGGACACACGATTCATGGCAGAGCTCCGGTTAGCGGGTGCTGTCTAGGCCGAGGAGTTCAACGTCGAAGATAAGCGTGGCGCCAGGCGGGATGACATTGCCGGCGCCACGGTCACCGTAGGCCAACGCGGGCGGAATGACCAGACGGCGCTGCCCGCCCACCTGCATGCCGACCACGCCTAGGTCCCAGCCGCGAATGACGCGCCGTTGCCCCAGCGGGAAGACAAAAGGCTGCTTGCTGTCACGTGAGCTGTCGAACTTGCTGCCCTTGCCATCGGGCTGGGTCGCGTCCTGCAACCAGCCGGTGTAGTGCACGGCCACTATGGTGCCCGGCAGCGCCGCCGGCCCCTTACCCACTTTCAGCTGGCTGACGCCAAGCCCAGCGGCAGCCGCTTCCTGCGCCGTCGCGGCGATGACCTGTTCGGGCGTGGGCGGCGGTGGCGGCACGATGACCCCCGGCGGCACCACCTGCCCGGCAGGCACGGCAGCCGTGGCGGTTGACGTGGCGACAGCCCCTTGGTCCTGTGCACTAGCTAAAGACGCGACAGACAGCAGACACAGGGCGGCAGTCACCCCTACGAAACGATGCTTCATGGTTCAGTCTTCCTGGCGGAAATTGAGAGAGGCAGAATTGATGCAGTAACGCAGACCCGATGGCCGTGGACCATCCTCGAATACGTGCCCCAAATGCGCATTGCATTGGGCACAGGTGACTTCCGTGCGCACCATGCCATGCGACACATCGCGGTGGGTCTTCACGCGGTCACCGGCTAAAGGCAACCAGAAGCTGGGCCAGCCCGACCCGCTGTCGTATTTCGTCGTGGAGGAGAACAGCCCCGCACCACAACAGACGCAGGCATACATGCCGTCGTCTTTCAGTTCGCAGTAGTCGCCGGTGAAGGCGCGTTCGGTGCCCTTCTCCTGGGTGATACGCCATTGGTCAGGCGTCAGGCGGCTGCGTAAGTCTTCGCGGTCGGGCGGATTGGACATCGTGGCCCCTCCTCTGGCTGGGGCCACGATTATGCGCCAGCCAACGGCTGGAGGGCAGCCGTCAGCTAGCGGCGAGCAACTTGTTGAGACGGCGCACAAACGCTGCAGGCTCCGGCAACGCGCTGCCTTCCGCCAACAAGGCCTGTTCCTGCACCAGCAAGGCCAAGTCATTGAAGGCTTCGCCATCCGGCAGGGCCGCCAACTTCTGCAGCAAGGGGTGCGCGGCATTCACTTCCAGCACCGGCAATGAGGGAGGCAAAGCCTGCCCGGCGGCTTCCATCATGCGTCGCATCTGCAAGCCGTAGTCGTTCTCATCGCGCACGAGGCAGCTGGCAGACTCGGCCAGGCGCTCGGTGGCGCGCACGTCTTCCACCCGGTCACCCAAGGCGGCCTTGAGGCGGGAGCACAACCCGGACGACTGCTCAGCCGCGCCTTCGCGCGCCTGCTTTTCGTCGGCACTCTCGAGTTCACCTAAGTCGAGGTCGCCACGAGCCACGTCGCGGAAGGTCTTGCCATCAAACTCGGTCAAATGGCTCATCAACCAACCATCGATGCGCTCGTACAGCAAAATCACTTCGATATTCTTGGCGCGCAAGCGCTCCAGATGCGGACTGTTGGCCGCCGCATTGAAGGTGTCCGCTGTGACGTAATAGAGATGCTTCTGGCCCGACTGCATACGACCAAGGTAGTCCGCCAAGGACTGGTCCGGCGTCTCACTGCCCGTGTGGGTAGTGGCAAAACGCAGCAACTTAGCAATGCGCTCGCGATTAGTGTGGTCCTCGGCCGGCCCTTCCTTCAGCACGCCGCCGAAATCCTTCCAGAATTTCGCATACTTCTCGGGCTCGTCCTCAGCCAACTTGGCCAGCAAGTCCAGCACCTTGCGGGTAATACCACCGCGCATCGCCTCGGCCTCGGGGTCGTGCTGGAGCAGCTCGCGCGACACGTTCAGCGGCAGGTCCGCGGAGTCCACCACGCCTTTCACGAAGCGCAGGTAGAGCGGGAGAAACTGCTCGGCATCATCCAGAATGAACACCCGCTTCACATAGAGCTTCAGGCCGCGCGGCGCGTCGCGGTTCCACAAGTCGAACGGTGCACGCCCAGGAATGTAGACCAGCGCCGTATATTCACGCTTGCCTTCCACCCGGTGATGGCTCCAGGACAGCGGCCCTTCGAAGTCGTGGCTCAAGCGCTTGTAGAACTCCGTGTAGTCCTCGTCCGTCAGTTCGCTCTTGCTGCGCGTCCACAGCGCACGAGCGTCATTCACGCTTTCCCATTCAGGCGTGTCATCCTTTTTCTCGCCCGTCGGGTGCATGCGCACCGGGAAGGCAATGTGGTCCGCATACTTGCGCACCAAACTGCGTAGACGCCAGCCGTCCGCATATTCCTTCGAATCTTCCTTTAGGTGCAGCACGATGCGGGTGCCACGCTCGGCGCGGGCAACCGTCTCAACGGTGAACTCGCCTTCGCCGCGGCTTTCCCAGCGCACACCTGCCGAGGCGGGTTGCCCTGCCTTGCGCGAGAACACCTCAATGCGTTCGGCCACGATGAAGCCGCTGTAGAAACCCACGCCAAACTGACCAATGAGCTGGGCATCCTTCTTCTGGTCACCGGTGAGGCGACCCAGGAATTCAGCAGTGCCTGAACGGGCGATGGTGCCGAGGTTGGACACCGCCTCCTCGCGAGTCAGGCCGATTCCGGTGTCTTCGATGGTGACCGTGCCGGCTGCGGCATCGAAATCGACGCTCACGTGCAACTCCGGCTGGCCCTCGTAATACGAAGGGTCGGCCAGCGTCTCGAAACGCAGTTTGTCGCAGGCATCCGAGGCGTTGGAGATGAGTTCGCGGAGGAAAATCTCGCGGTTGGAATACAGCGAGTTGATCATCATCTTGAGCAGTTGGCTGACCTCGGCCTGAAAGCCAAGGGTTTCCTGCGGCGCAGCGGCAGGCACAGTCTCTGTGGTCATGAAAGCTCCCCGAAGTTCTGGCAAGCCCAGTGCCAAATACCCTAGGGCAGGCAGCAGACCGACGGGACACTGGCCCGTGCTCCACGAGTGGGGCCGACCATGCGGGGATTCAAGGGGGCGGGGCGGGCCAGCGGCCGGTCAACGGCGGCGGGGGGTTGCCGGCAGCGCGGCCGTAGGCTCGGGTGCCGGGGCATCCCACTGGGCCCGCGCGCGTTCTGTCCAGACACGGAAGTTCACATAGTTGTTCAAGGAGCGGGTGAGCGTG
>Ga0164294_10002275_pt1 | contig 17430 bp, 15 predicted proteins | sample GEODES005metaG_FD_111479 | JGI IMG/M metagenome (GOLD analysis project Ga0164294, IMG submission 111479) | Oligotrophic lake water microbial communities from Sparkling Lake, Wisconsin, USA - GEODES005 metaG | ecosystem: Environmental > Aquatic > Freshwater > Lake | place: USA: Sparkling Lake...
ATTATTATAGGATTTATAGTTCATATGTGTTTTACGCCATTTCATTTGTTTAAGACGTTCATTACGCTTTTCTTCTAATAGTGTTATCTTTTCCGCGAATGTTTGACCCCAGTTCGCACTAATCCTTAACGTATATGTCGGCTTAATATTCTGTGTATTCAGATTATTCTTCTTTAATTGTCTCTTCTTGATACTTCCATAGATTCCGAGTCTTGAACATAACATTGAAACTCCTTCGATTAGACGATAAGACGCAGAACCAACATCTACTGAATTCTTAGTTACAGTACCGTCTCCAGAATAATATCCATTCAATAGACCGATAATGAATTCATCTGACGCAATAAATGCTTCGGTAGGAATATGTTTATTCGCGGCTCCATGTCCGCATAAAGCAGTAAGTAACTTTGCGAGTATTCCCGAATTTCCAGTAATGGTTGTAGTAAGACCTCCGATTTTATTTATTTTCTGAGTTTCCACACATTTGATAGAATGTTTCTCGAACCAATTCTTGACGAATGTACGAATATTTTCGTTATTATTCGTGATCTTAACTGACGATTTCCAACAGTTTCCTTCTGCTAAGAAGAGTCCGATGAAAATACCGTTTTCTTCATTTAAAGGAAATTGTTCTGGAAACTCGGTTCCATATTCGCTTTTTGGGAAATATTTCGTCATATCAATCGACTCTATCATAACGGGTGGTTGACATAGTTCTCCGTTTACTGGTACAAAATCACCCACTGTAATATCGGGTGTACTAGTCTCTTTTAAAGTACTAGTCTTAGAATCCCATATTAAGAGTGACTTACTCTCCGTTACGATGACTTTCCTACCTCCAGAAGTTACAATTTCATATAATTGATTTCCCGGGTCGTGCCTTGTCATCGCAGTAACTTCGCCCCAGGTAATAATTCCATTTTCATCGGTGGTTGGAATATATATAGGATCGGCTAGGTCTAATAATTCCATTTGTCGTTCGGTATAGTGTTTGACGGATACTTTATTTGCCTCTAATCGTTGGTCGATCCATTTACCGATTTCAATATACTTTGGCTCATTATTCTCGATAATAATAATTGGCGTTTCCCAAGTAACCGATTTACATGCGGTATCTATGAGACCAATACGACCACCCATTGCATGGAAGAATAATTCGGGAGCAGTTAGTCCAGAAATATAGGAATTCTCGATAAACCCACGCGCAGTTGGCGAATCGTCGAATTTACAGAAATGGGGCAATGTTCGATTATCGTATCCGTATGGAATTCGCTGTCCATCTACATTCTGTTGTCCTAAACATGATATCATTTGACTGATATTCACTAAGGAACCTTTCGACCCCGAATTCACAATCATTAAGAATCGGTTTTGTTTACTAAGACTTTTACGACCCTCCTTACCAGATAAATCCGTGGCTTTATTTAAGAGATTATTCACTTTCGTTTCAAATTCTTTCATATTCGTAGAAGACGTATTATTCTCGAATATACCAAGATGGACTTATCGATGACCGACTGAACTTCATGTTTCTTCTCGTGGATAATCTGAAGGATACTTTCTTGCGTCTTCTTATTCGCAATCAAATCGCTAATACCCACACTAAATGAACTCGACTTCATATACTCCGTTACAATGTTCTGGATATCATCGATAAAACTTGCAGCGGCCATATTTCCAAAATCGTTACATATACGATGAATGATACCCTTGGTAGATGCACCCAAGACGCCTTTCTCTATCTGTCCTCGGATATATTTCCCATTACGAATTTCTAGAACATTATTCGATAGTTTCTGGTCTTCTTCTTCTTCGAATAATTTCGTATTATATTTCAATGTAATCGGAGATATGATTTGGGAAAGAACGTCGAATGTAGATACGGAACCATCCTTAATCGCCTCGCGTAGTTTAGTTACATCGACTTTTGGATACATCATCAGTAAATTCATCGCATCTCTCGGAGAAAGTTTTAGATTCGGTCTTGTAAATCGGTAAGAGCCGAGTAATGAATCTTGATAAATACCGATAATAGGCGAATTACCGGATGGACTAATCATTTGCCATGGAGTTGCCGCAAGATGTCTTAATTCCGTTTCCGCAAGAACATTCTGGGGCATATGCATATTCATTTCATCACCATCAAAATCCGCATTATACGGTTTCGTACAACAGACATTCATACGAAATGTATCGCCCTGTTTCATGATCTTTACGATATGACACATCATAGACATTCTATGAAGACTTGGCTGTCTGTTAAACAAAACTGCATCTCCGTCCATCATATGTCTATGGACGATATCGCCATTTTCCAATTGAATAGATGCACGGTCGACATTTCTTAAAGAGAACATTTCACCATTCTTGCGCTCTAACATCTTCGCGCCAGGATGTACTTCGGGACCATTCTGGATAAGCATCATTAGGAAATTCTTATTCCGCTCATTTACTGTAACTGGTTTGGTAATATTTTTCGCAATTTTTAAGGGTACACCTAGTTGTTTTAGAGAAAGATTTGGGTCGCCAGTGATGACCGACCTCGCACTAAAATCCACACGTTTACCCATAAGATTACCTCTTACACGACCCGATTTAGAATCTAATCTGTCACGGATACATTGGAGAGGACGTCCATTACGCTGTGCCATAGGAACTGCGCCTTTTACTTTATTATTCACTATCATCGCTATCAAATACTGTAACACCGTAGTTAATTGATCGATTACCATAGGATTCGCATTATTTTGTATTTTATCATTTAGATCTCGATTTGTTTTAATAATATTACTGTAAATATGGGTTAAATCGTCTTCTGAACGCTGTTGCGCATCGTGTTTTACAGAAGGACGAACCGCTGGAGGAGGAACTGGTAGAACTTGACAAATCATCCATTCTGGTCGCGACCATGCGGGACTGAATCCCATAAAGGAGATATCGTCGTCCGATATTCTGCGAAATATTTTTAACATATGTTCGGGAGTAATTTTTATGACTTGACGCTGTTGATCGATTTTTTCCCAAATAGCGTGTATTGTGCCCATTCCTTCGAGTTTAATACTATCGGGCTGTTTACATCCACATCCATTATCCGTTGAATCTCCGCAACGTTTTATTTTCGCCGCAAGTGGTGCAACATATTCCCATCTCTCCTCTGAATAAAGTTCTAGAATATGTTTATGTTGATTTTTATTTAAAAGTAACTTGCTACACTTGAAACAGATACATCTCGCGATTTTCATAATTTCTTTAATATGTTGAATAAAGAATACTGGACGAGCAAGTTCGATATGTCCGAAATATCCTGGTGTATCAATATATGTAAGACCATCCGTAGGACATATTAGACCAGATTCTAGAACTCCCATTCTTGAATCGAATAACCCGCCCATACAAGGTTTATTGCCAATAAAGGTATCTCGGGATTCAACGTGGACGACCGAATTACGGCGTATCTCCTCCGGAGATGCCATACTAAACTGAATTCCAATAATACGCGATGGTTGAGTATCTTGCTTTCTCGACATTTAAAAATACTATAATATATAAGATAGAATATTTATATAGTTTCAAAATCAATTTTCTATGTTTTGATCTTATAGTATTTTTCTTAGATATAAATTATTATATTTTAAAACAATACAAACGTTAACTGTCTAATATATTAAATATGACTCCTAGAACTGCTGCTAAGAAGAATCTTAAGAAAAGTCTTCAAGATCCAAAGTCTGATTCTGAATCCGATTCTGATGATTATGAAACTGTATCAGAATCTAGTGATTCTGAAGAAGAATCTGTTCGTATAAAACAAACGAAAAAATCAAAAAGAGTTATTGAAGATTCAGAATCTGAAGAAGAAGAGGAAGAAGAAACATCGGACTCTGATTCAACTTACTATCCAGAAGATGAGGAAGAAGATTTTTCTGAAAAAGATATGCAAAAGTATCGTAAATTTATTTCTAAAATGTTTCCTTCTAAATATTCAAAGGAAAGAGCAAATGTTGATAAAGATGATGACGACGACGATGATCATCATAGTAATAATGATAAAAATAAGTCAAAGAAGGCTATGCGTAATAAAAAGACCTCTAAAAAATCAAAAAAGATAAAGGACGAGGAAAGTTCATCGTCTTCTAGTTCTTCTTCATCCAGTAGTAGTACTAGTAGTAGTGAAGATGAGCCTAAACCGCGTAAAACCTCAAAAAAATATAAGAAAGATAAAAAAGTTCTTAAGAAAAAAAAGGATCAAAAGAAATATAGAAAAGATGAATCGTCTGATTCTGAGTCCGATCAGGATGATGAGTCAGATTATGACGACGACGATATAGAAGAGGATGATGATGGACAGAAAATTAATATTATTGTATCGCTTGATGCAAACCAAGACGAATATGAACAATATTTTAGAAATGAAGACGAAGAAGATGATGAGGATGAAGAATGTAATTCCGACGATGAACAAAAGTTTATGAAAGAAAAATACGAAAAGATCGATGTTCCTCGTACAAAATCCGAACAAAAACAGATCGAAAAGAAGGAGAAAAAGGCGAATAAAGAAAAGGCGAAATTAGAGAAGAATGATACTTTATCCGAGAAGGTCGAATCGGAATATACTGAACTCTTGGAATTAAAGAAAGATTTATCGAAAAAGTTAACAAAAACACCGAACTCTAAAATACTTAAAAAGGCAATCGCATCATGTACAGAATCAATCCATGAACTCGTACGAAATGCCAGGAAGAAGAATTTGCGAGAGTATAAGAAACTCGTGAATCTAGATCAAAAGAAGCCAAATGAAATGAATTATTTTAAAAAACAGCTTTCGAATATAGAGCAATTGAAAATCATGAACGATTTAAAAGAAATTAATGAATATATCAATATCGATAAGCCATATCGACTAGCTCTTTTAGAATCGAAAATTCCTGCGAAAATTAAAGCCCATGCGTTTCAAAAACTCAACCAGTTAAATATGATGGATTCATGTGATCCAGAATATTATAAAATTAAGAATTGGGTAGATACGTTTATGAGAGTTCCTTTCTGTAACTATCGGTCACTTTCAATGTCGGTAAATGATGGTCTAGATGCATGTCATTCTTTTATGGAAGAGGCGAAATCTACTCTAGATACATGCGTTTACGGACTAGATGATGCGAAACTACAGATTATGCAGATGGTCGGTCAGTGGATCACAAACCCTGATGCGATGGGTACATCTATTGCGATTCGAGGACCACCTGGAACAGGTAAAACTACACTGGTGAAAGACGGGATCAGTAAGATTCTTGGACGCGAATTTGTATTTATCCCTCTAGGTGGAACTGGAGATGCTAGTTACTTAGAGGGACATTCATATACTTATGAAGGTAGTACTTGGGGGAAAATCGTACAGAGTCTAATTACCTGCGGCTCCATGAATCCAGTCTTCTTCTTCGACGAATTAGATAAATTAAGTGATACACCAAAAGGAGACGAAGTCACTGGAATTCTGACACATTTAACGGATACTACTCAGAATTCACAGTTCCATGATAAATACTTTTCCGAAATCGATTTCGATTTAAGTAAGTGTCTGTTTATATTCTCCTATAATGACGAGTCGAAAATTAATCCAATTCTAAAAGATAGAATGTATCGTATCCAGACGAAAGGATATGAATCGAAAGAGAAGATTGTTATTTCTCGCGATTATTTACTTCCAAAAATTCGTGAACAAGTGAACTTTAGTATTGAAGATGTTATTATTCCTGACGATACATTAAACTATATTATTACCTCTGAGAATTTGACACAGGGAGAATCTGGCGTTCGTAATTTAAAGAGATGTTTGGAGATTATTCATACAAAACTAAATTTGTTCAGATTAATGAAACCCGATCATAATTTATTTGAGAAAGAGATGAAGATAGATGTCAAGTTTCCATTTACGGTTACGCGTAAGGATGTAGACTTATTTATTAAAAATGAAGAAAGGAATAAATCTGTATTTAACTCGCTATATATTTAGGATTTGATATAGAATATTTAAACATACAATTATATATATATATATATAATTATAATTATGGCAAGTACAAGACGATATCGTAAATTGAGACGAAATAGAAAACATAGAAAAAGTCAACGTCGTAATAAAGAGAGAAAACTATCTCGTAAGAATAATCAAATTGTTGGAAAAAAATATGTAGGGGGGTTTGTTATTGCTTCTGTACTTATTAATTTACTTCTTCAAGCAGCGTCGAATGTAGCTGTTCAACAGACTTTGGGTCGATGGATTCGTGGTAGACGCGTCGAATCTCTCAATGAGTATTCATTATTATTTTTTAATTATTTATCAAAAAGAAAAACCATAACAGAAGATTCTGAAAACTTAATTAGTAGACTGACTAATACAGCTATAGATGATTGTAGATCCTTGACCAGTGGCAATGAAACCATAGTTCAGGATTGTGAAAAATTTAAATCTTGGTTATATAATGCGATTGCGAATTGTATGATTTATATTTCCAATCGTTCTGATAAAGAAAATAATTACATTCAAGATGTCTTACGTAGACGCGATAACCATTTATCTCATATTATAAGTCAAGAATTGATAATATTGATTACGGCAACAACACCTGAACCTAGAAATAATTATTGGTTTAAACTCAGTAGAATAAATAAACTAGACGAAAAAATATACAACCAAGTTATTTTTCATGGTGATGAGTTAACCAATTTAGAAAAATCAAGTGACTTGACTTTAGAAAAATATAACAGTGAAGTTACTGATGTTATACTTGCAATTTCTAACATACTATCTCATGATCCAAATACTGGCAGGAGTGGGGATTCTAACATGCTAACTAGTGATTTTGGAAACATAGTTAAGAGGGATATATATATAAAAACATTTATAACAATGAATTTATTCTTTCTTTCGTTATTGTCAAAAGATGAAATTTTAGATAACAAAATCGAATTGTTAAGAATGTTAAATACAATGGTTGTACCTTCAAAGGTTACAAAACAAAATATTTCATATTGTAGAAATATTACAGACATGTATCGCAATGTATTTGATAACGTTAAATATATTATTCCTGAAACTCTTCCGGTTACTTCAAAACCAGATCCAAATGAAACAATCAAATGGTTTATTGAAGGAACTCAAATTAGTTGTCAAGAACAAAATTAATCCACATATAAATATATAAAACATACCTTATATATTTATATAATCCAGAAATGAATATTTTCTCCTTCTCTATTTACGGCGATGATATAAAATATTATCTAGGTCTTCGAGAGAATATCCGAATTATTCGCGAATTTTACCCCGAATTCCATATTTTTATTTATGCCGGAATAAATAGAAATGAAGAATTCTTATATTCTCTTCAAACAGAATTCTCTCAAAATATACACGTTATAGATACTAAAAAAGACGGTGCATTCAATATGTTTCTCCGTTATTTACCACTTATCTTAGAAGAGGCCGAACTGGTTATTATACGCGACGCAGATAGCGAAGTAAATGAAAGAGACCGTTGGGCAATTAACGAATTCTTAAATGATTCGAATCCAAAACATACCATACAAGTTATTCGCGATCATTATTGGCATAAATCTCGGATTAGTGGTGGATTATCCGCATTTAAATTATCCCAAATTCACCCCAAATTACTACAATCTTTGAAAACCGAATTCTCTCAAATATTAAAGGAAATAAATGGCAATAAACGGGAATTTAATTATGGTAGCGACGAGAATATGTTAAACGAGAGAATCTGGCCAATTATAAAGAACGATATTATGGTATATTCAAATATATGTGTTTTTGAAGGCGAGGCGTATAGAACCATCGATTTCAAGAACGATGAAACGAATTTCTGCGGAAATGTCATTTTATACGAATCTCTCAATGAACAACACCAAACATATAAAAAACAATATCAATTCAACTATTTTCACTATCCGGTTCTAAAACAACTCCGTTGGCTAATCGATCAGAAACAATATAGATTAGCGGTTCAAATCATAGACGAATATGGGTTTCATAATATTCCCTTTTCTGAAAAATCGGATGTAATCCATTACGTATTAATTGCGCTTATTCGTATAAATACTGTCGAATCTTTGAGAGAATGTTTTATAAAATACGCATTATTCTCGAAATACGACATTACTAGTGAAGTAAAATCTGAAATTCCCCAGTTTTTTAATATGGTACGAAATCTAGGATATTCCGTTGTAGGTACTTGTGATCCAGAGTATATTCCGAAATCAAAAGAATTCGTAATTTATTTCGGAAATTATCCCGACGATTATCTGAGTTTACCTCAGAGTTTTCAAATATACCGACATTTCATGTTTTTTAATCGAGATATTGTTATCGACCGATTTTATTCGAATAAATGTTGGGATTCCATCGATCGGATTTTTATTATGGGATTACAAGGAGAATTTGATAGAATGAATAACACATGGTCACAATTATGTTTAATGAATGCACCTCTAGATAGAATTCAAGAATATCGTGCAAAAAAAGACACAACCCTAGAAAATATCTATATTGGCGCTACAAAGAATCATATAAATTGTCTAGAAGAAATGAAGAGTAATGGATATAATAATTGTCTTTTTCTAGAAGATGATTTTATATTTACATCACGAATTCGAGAGAATCAACTATATTTATCAGAGTTTTTTAATAGAAAATACGATTATAATATATGTTTTCTCTCGGCGTCTAAATTTCATGAACGTAGAAGTTATGACGATCTATTAATTCTATCTAAACAATATTGTACTACCAGTTCAGGGTATCTCATTTCAAAACCGAATTTACAAAAAGTCTTGGAAACTGTGAAAGAAGGATATAATCTATTATTAGAACATCCAGATGAAAGTCATCTTTATTGTATTGATCGATATTGGACAAAATTAGATAAATTATATATATTTAGAAGAAAACTGGGATTTCAGAGTCCAAGTCTCTCGAAAATTACTGGCGAATTAAATAAAGAATTAGATTAGATAAATAAAAACATAAACATAAATTCTTAAATAATAAAAATGGCGGATTCTATTCCCTCAATGATAAAGGCGAGAGAATCTCTCGAAACTCAATTTAAAAGATTTCCAGAATATAAAAAAATATATCATTTAATCGTCGAATATATCCATAAGTTCTGCGAACATGATATAGTTGACGATTATGTTGATACGGATACGGAAACTTCTGTTCCAATTAAATATTGTCAGAAATGTTATAGTGCGTTTGCTAGATAAAGAATATTTATTCATATCTAAATATTCTTTTTTTTATAGTGGAGAACCGATTTGTCCAAAACCACCAGATGCATTTGTTCCGCGCGTTTGTAACATACGCTTCATATTTTCGTCAAGTTGAAGAGGACCTTTTGAATTAGTAAGACCTACACTTTCGGAATTAATATTTCCAGTCGCTTTTGAATAAATATCAATACTTTCGGGTTGACTATATGGTGTACAGAATACTCCATTGAATCCTCCTACTTTTTTACACTGATTTGTGTCAGGATTAATCGAACGCAATGCATGTAAATCATCAGTGGCTTTATCTGGTTGTCCAACAGTAGTATATTCTAATCCACCAGTATGAAACCCTTCGACTCCACTCGCATTTACAGGAGCAATAGATGTGGTAGAAAACCATAATGCTAAAATTAAAATAATAAATAATTGACCTATAATAGTAATTGTTTCTCCTTTAATCAACATATTATATACATAGTTATAAGATTTTATCGCGAATGAATATAAAATTCAAGAATAGGATTCAACTGCTTTTTCCTAAATTCCATCCCATATTTGATAAAATAAAACCAGTTGCTTTTTGTATAAATTCCATAGGCATAAATGAGAGTTCATTTATTTTCTGAACTATATCATTTATTTTAGAATCAGATATATCTTTTTCTTTATCACTATTACCATTCTCTCGTTGGTTTTCTTCAATTATTTTATTGGCATTTTCCATATTTGATTTTATATCTAAAACTCGCTGTGAAGGAAGATATTGTTTTACGATATTATCTATTTTAGAATAAAATGTATAAACAATAAAAATAAGGAAAATCGAGAGAATGAAAGTTATAATGATGTGATACATAGTATTAATATATATAAGATTATATCATTAAAGGAATTGAGTTGTTTTAACGGCAGACCCTTGCATATTTAATTTTAATAGAAGTTGATTCGTATAGAATTCGAGAGATTCTTTCCATTCAATCATTTTCTTATCAATCATTTCTAAAATAGATTCTTTATTAGATGTATAGTAATAGTAACAATATATAGCACCACATAGAATAATAGTTCCTAAAAATTGAATAGTAAATACAGTATCTGCGTCTACGTCTATATCAAATAATTCGGTTTCAGACATTTTCTAAAATAGTAGAATAATATTATTTTCTCTCTAAAACACATAAAAATATGCATGTAGATATATCTATATTTCTATGAATAAAATGGAGAGTATAGATTTGAAGAAAATGATTAAAAACTTCGAGGGAGATTACCAAGATAATACAGAGTATATTCGTAAAGTGAAACATAGTGATAGTATTCGAGAGGATATTTCCAAGATAAATCTATTAAAGGAAGAAAATTCTGACTTACGTCGAATGGCTCCATTAGCATTTATTGAATTAGCGCGCACGACTGCTTTTTTCTTGTACAAGAATTATACGGATATTTTTAATAAAGTTGTAAAAGACGAATTAGATATGGATATTATGATACAGGTCTTAAATGTACTAAAGCAGATTGAGGAAAATCAGATAGACCAAAACGAGGGATCAGTATTAATCGGACAACTTTTAAAGGAATTGTATGTCGATTCTGCGTTAAAAATGGGAGAAAGATTAGATAATGAAAATAAAAAACCCGAACAAGTAGACGGACAATGTATTTCTTGGGCGGATTGGAAAAAGAAGAATTTATAAAACAATGAAACCCGAGAAAAAACAAAAGTATAAATCTAAAAATAGATAAAGAAAGTTTTCTATAGTAAAATATACGATGACATCTTTTAGACCCCGATCTATAATACTAAAGATAGCAGTAACAAATACAGATCCAGAATTTATAAAACAATTAGAAACACATATCAGTGAACATAATCATAGTATTATGATGGATCCATTTCCAAATGCGGGATTTGATTTACTAACACCACTCGATATTACCATTCCTAAATTTCCATCGAAAGTAACATTTGTTCCTCTTGATATTAAATGTGAAATGATAGATACTGCAAATGGTACTTCAAATGGATTTTATATGTATCCTCGTTCATCTATCTCAAAAACTCCCCTTATGTTGGCGAATCATGTAGGTGTAATCGATTCTGGATATCGAGGAGTAGTAATGGGTGCATTCAGTAATCTAGACCCCGAATCCGATTTTACTATTAAGGCGAATACTAGAATATTACAGATAACCCATCCGTCATTATATCCGTTTATCGTTCAACTTGTAAATGAATCTGAACTATCTAGTACGACAAGGGGTATAGGTGGATTTGGATCTACCGGAGTATAAATTGTCAAGTTAAAAATAAAACTAATAAAACCAAATAAGTAGTTTAATATATAAAATAAAAAACAAAAATGAATATTCAAGAAATATATCTTCAAGCGCAATCTGACCCCGATCTTTTTTCATCAATTAATATTGACGAACTTTTAGAAAATATAGAATCCGAGACAACCGAATATTTAGATGGGAAAACTCTCGAAATAATATCGAATGAAATACGCAATGTATTATCGTCAATATTTCAAGATATCAATCCAATATTCGATAAATTAATCGGGTATCGTTATGTATCATTGGTTCAAGATATTCGTCAATCAGTATATATTCGATGGATATGTTCTGGACGAAGTAAATTAGAGAATGGTGGAACTGTTATTTCGATTAAAATACGTGAAGATGGAGCACAAGTCATCTGTAAAACCGCTGGACGGCACATTTCGTTCCGTTTCGAAGAATGCATTGTTTTTCAAAAACTAACTACCGAAGAACAATTGATTCTAATGGCATATGAATATATTCAAACAGATAAATAGGATATAATAAATAGACTGTGAATTCAATTAAAATATTATTTAGGAATAATCTCTCAATAATATATATAATAATGTCCGATTGGATAAATCACGTAAAACAATATGCGAAAGCAAATAACTGTACTTATGGAGAGGCGTTAAAAAAAGCTTCTGCTACATTCAAGAAAGGTCATCCTACCGGTTTTCCAGCCAAATCGAAGAAGAAGCGTTCGCGTAAGAATAGAGGTACTCGCCGTCGTGGTAAGAAATAAATGATTATATATTAGTATAAATAATCATTCAAAATTTATCTTCTGGATTTGTGATGCAAATATTTTATTTCGGTAGACCATAAATTATATATAAAGATATATTTCCTAAAGCACGTTAAAATTATTATAAACGTAAATTTCAGAAATAATAACATTAACGAATAAAAAAATAGCCACTGAAAAAATCATTTTTTTATCAAATGAAGTCATAGTATGATATGTATATGGATTAAATCGCATAATTAATAGTAAACATGTAACGCATTCAATAAACGAACGAAGCATTCTAATATAATTCGAATTAATACTAACGAGTCCTAGAAATGTAAGTATATATAATCCATATAGGATAATAAAACTCCACATAAAGATATATTCTTTTCTACCATCTGAAATAATCATGTTTACTAATATTAATAGATATTTTTATAGTATATACATATTACACTTGTCCTAACTTACCTAATATAGCATCATTTATATAATTATCGAGTCTGTGAAATGATGAAGTTTTTCCATAATAAACAGAATTATCGTTAACAATACTGTTTAATACTTCATCTGTATAATAATTCTTACATCTGGATTTTAATGATTCGTACAACTTAGACATATCTTGAATAAATGTATCATAAATTAATGAAAAATCGGGCGGTGATTTTATTCGTTCTTCTTTATATTTATCAAGTTGTTCTATAACTTGGTCTTTTACTTGTGAAGTAGGATTATTATCATCAAATGTATATTTAAGAGAAACTAAAGTCGATTTAAACCCTTGATCTGCTATCATATTATCTAAAATATCTTGGTTTATATGTGTACTAATACCACTGAAATCTGTAAAGTATTTATTTATATTAATTTGAGGAATATTTTTGATCGTTCCATTAGCTGTTGTAATTGTAGTATTAAGATTATATAATGGTAAGAATAATGTATTAAATTTATATTTTTCATTTGAATAACCGTTTATTTTATTAGTAAATTCGTTTATAGAAGATAGACCAAGTGCTCTTGCATCTTCAGCCATTAACTGTTTTGCGACTAGTTTTTTACATTTTGGTACAACTGCTTTACCGCCTGACACATTTAAAGATACATCTTTGCATTGTGGTAAACATCCATCTTCTAGACCTTCTCTTAAAATTGGAATCGAGAGAATTAATGCGAATATCTGAGCGAGAATTATTATTAAAATTAATAATAATATTGAATATATATATTTATCTTCCATTTACTATATGTTTAGAATTTATTAATAAACAATATAAAAAAATGAAACATTATATACTATAATCGTAACACGATGTCTGATATAACTATAGGATTAGTAAAGTGGTTTAACAATAAGGTTGGATATGGATTTATTACTGAGCTTGAGGGTGATAAAAGAGAAATCTTTGTCCATTACTCTGAAATTAAAGTAAATGAATCTCAATATAAGTATTTAGTACAAGGAGAATATGTTGAATTTGGAATAGTTAAATCTACCAATGAGAACCATGAATGGCAGGCGGTAGGTGTTTCTGGAATTAAGGGGGGTCCTGTCATGTGCGAGACTAAATGGATTTCTCGTTCTAGTAATAATGATAATTCTAATAAAGAAGACGTTGATGTAAAACGTTCAATCCGTAGACCAAGTTCTGCAAAACCCCCAACAGATGAATTTGTTACAGTAGAGAAAAAGACAAAGAAAAGAGATTCTTCAAAGAAATAAATATCAATATAATATTAATATAATATTAATATAATATTAATAGATACTAATGTAATTCAACATATATATATATAGTATATATATATATATGCCGTTAACGAATCTAGGAGCAAATTCGGACGGGTCATTGTTAACAAATGGCAAAGTCAGTGCAACGGAAGAGTTTGTTAACACTAATGTTCAGGGATTAAAAAATAGTATCGGAGTTTCTATAACATCTCAAACCGTAATAGCTACAGGGTTTACAGGTTCAAATATGTATTTAAGTGGAAATTTTTCTGGATGCACAGGAATATTTAGTAATTCTGTTTCTGCTCCTATAATTAGATCTTCAAATATATATTTCGATGGAATACTTACTGGAACCACTGGTTATTTTAATAATATATTTGCGAATAATATTACTTCATCCACAATAGATGATTTATCCAGTAATATCTACATAGATACTTCCAATATTAAATATACAATTCGAGATTTATCAAAGAATATTTATATAGATACTTCCAATATTAAATATACAATTCGAGATTTATCAAAGAATCTCTATATAGATACTTCCAATATTAAATATACTATTTCGGATTTATCAAAGAATCTCTATATAGATACTTCCAATATCAAATTTTTAATATCTGATTTATCAAAGAATCTCTATATAGATACTTCCAATATCAAATTTGCAATTACGGATTTATCAAACAATATCTATACTGATACTTCTAATATTAAATATACTATTTCGCATTTATCAAACAATATCAATTTTGCAATAACAGATTTATCAAACAACATCAATTTTGCAATCACAGATTTATCAAACAATATCTATACGGATACTTCCAATATTAACTTTACTATTACGGATTTATCAAACAATATAAATTTTGCAATCATGGATTTATCAAACAATATCTATACGGATACTTCCAATATTAACTTTACTATTATGGATTTATCTGGAAAAGTTATTCCTACAATAAATATATTATCATATGGAGTTTCCGGACAGCTAATGACATTTGACGGAGTTAAACCGAAATGGACTTCCAACATAACAATACCAACTTCAGGAAAAATAGCTACATTAAATGATATTTCAAATGCAATTTCATATTTAATTACTGGTGCCCCTGATACTTTGGATATGTTGAGCCAACTCTCCGATTACGTTAATAATATGGACGTATCTAATATATCATTACTTCAAGATTTATCTAGTAAGGCAAATATATCTGATGTAGATAACTCTATAAATACTATAATAGCTACCACTATCGATTTATCTAACAATAATTATAATAATATATCAAGTATAAATGTAAGAATTACAGATTTGTCTAAGAATATCTATACTGATAGCTCTAATATCAAATTTACTATATCAGATTTATCAAAGAATGTTTATATAGATACGTCAAGTATCAAGTTTAGAATTGCGGATTTGTCTAAGAATATCTATACTGATAGCTCTAATATTAAATTTACTATTTCAGATTTATCAAAGAATGTTTATATAGATACGTCAAGTATCAAGTTTAGAATTGCGGATTTGTCTAAGAATATATATGCTGATACGTCCAATATTAAATTTAATATCTCAGATTTATCAAAGAATATCTATACTGATACGTCAAGTATCAAGTTTAGAATTGCGGATTTGTCTAAGAACATATATGCTGATACATCTAACATTAAGTTTACTATTTCTGATTTATCAGGAAAAATTATTCCTACAATAAATATATTATCATATGGAGCATCAGGACAGCTAATGACATTTGACGGAGTAACCCCAACATGGACTTCAAATCTAACAATACCGACTTCAGGAAAAATAGCTACATTAACTGATATTTCAAATGCAGTTTCATATTTAATTAGTGGTGCACCTGATACATTGGATACATTTAAAGAAGTGGCTGATTATGTTAATAAACTAGATGCATCTAATATATCATTGCTTCAAAATTTATCTACTAAAGTAAATATATCTTATGTAGATGAATCTATAAATGCTATAAAAAATACCATTATAGATTTATCAAAGAATATCTATACAGGTACGTCAAATACAGATACGTCAAACATCAAGATTACTGTTACAGATTTATCCAAGAATTTCTATACTGATACTTCTAATATAAAGTTTACTGTTACAGATTTATCCAAGAATATCTATACTGATACTTCTAATATAAAGTTTACACTTAGAGATTTATCCAAGAATATCTATACTGATACGTCAAACATCAAGTTTACTGTTACAGATTTATCCAAGAATATCTATACTGATACTTCTAATATAAAGTTTACTGTTACAGATTTATCAAAGAATATCTATAATGATAGCTCTAATATCAAGTTTACTGTTACAGATTTATCCAAGAATATCTATAATGATAGCTCTAATATCAAGTTTAAAATTACAGATCTATCCAATAATATCTATACTGATACTTCTAATATTAAATTTACAATCTCAGATTTATCAGGAAAAGTTATTCCTACAATAAATATATTATCATATGGAGTATCAGGCCAGCTAATGACATTCGATGGAGTTAAACCAAAATGGAGCTCCAATATAACAATACCAACTTCAGGAAAAATAGCTACATTAAAAGATATTTCAAATGCAATTTCAGAATTAATTACTGGTGCCCCCGATACATTGGATATGTTGAGCCAACTCTCCGATTACATTAATAATATGGACGTATCTAATATATCATTACTTCAAGATTTATCTAATAAGGCAAATATATCTGATGTAGATAACTCTATAAATAATATAATAGTTAAAATCTCGGATTTATCCAATAATAATTATAATGATAGTTCCAATATTAAATATACTATCTTGGATTTATCCAAGAATATCTATGCGGATAGTTCCAATATTAAGTTTACCATTTCGGATTTATCCAAGAACATATATACTGATAGTTCCAATATCAATTTTACCATTTCGGATTTATCCAAGAATATCTATACTGATAATTCCAACATCAAGTTTACTATTTCGGATTTATCCAAAAATTTCTATACTGATAATTCCAACATCAAGTTTACTGTTACAGATTTATCCAAGAATATCTATACTGATAATTCCAACATCAAGTTTACTATTTCGGATTTATCCAAGAATATCTATACTGATAGTTCCAATATTAAGTTTACCATTTCGGATTTATCCAAGAATATCTATACTGATAATTCCAACATCAAGTTTACCATTTCGGATTTATCCAAGAATATCTATACTGATAGTTCCAATATTAAGTTTACCATTTCGGATTTATCCAAGAATATCTATACTGATAGTTCCAATATTAAGTTTACCATTTCG